>Ga0180007_10000675_pt1 | contig 54088 bp, 51 predicted proteins | sample MM_PC_MetaG_FD_121122 | JGI IMG/M metagenome (GOLD analysis project Ga0180007, IMG submission 121122) | Groundwater microbial communities from the Aspo Hard Rock Laboratory (HRL) deep subsurface site, Sweden - MM_PC_MetaG | ecosystem: Environmental > Aquatic > Deep subsurface > Groundwater...
ACTGCCTCAGCAAGTCCAAAATCGCAGGCCCTTCTTCAGATAGAAAGCCATGGCATTGAGGTGAAACTCCATATCGACCTTGGCCATGCCCACGTGGTGACTTCGTGCAAATCCGTAGAGCCGTTTGAGGGTCCCGAAGCCCCTCTCCACTGTCGCCCGCACCGCTTGCTCACCAAGCGGTTGTCCAGGCGCTCCAGGTCGGTTAGCGGCCTGTTCCTGGCCGCCTTGTGCATGATGCCGTCCTTGAGGCGCAGGCCGACCAACGTCTCCCGGTTGGCCTTGCTGGTGTAGCCCTTGTCGGCGAAGACATAGCTTTTGGGCGGCACGTCCGCCTCCAGGACCAGACGCTCGAACTCTCCGGTGTCGGAGCGGTTGGCCGGGGTCACATGGCCGCCAAGGATGAAGCCGTAGCGAGAATCCGTGGCCGCGTGGACCTTGAACCCGTAGAAGGACTTGTTTCCCTTGCGCAGCCAGGCGGCCTCGGTGTCGTCGGAGTAGCTGACGGTGGCGCTCATGTCGTTGTCCTCGTCCTCTTCGCGGTCTTCGGGCATGATGTCGATGATCTTGGTTGGCCGCCTGGAGGAAATGACCACGGTGGCGTCGACGATGGCACCCTCGCGGACCAGGAGGCCCCTCGCTTCGAGCTGCCGGTTGAGGAGCCCGAGCAGCTTTGTCAGAAGATCCCGCTCGGCTAGGCTGGATCTGAAACGGCAGATGGTCGTGGCGTCCGGGACGTCGCCTTCAAGCGACAGGGCCGTGAATCTGGCGAAGGAAATCCGGTCATAGAGCGACGTTTCAAGGGCCTCGTCGCTGAGGTTGTACCAGCGCTGGAGCACAAGGATTTTGAACATGAGCAGCGGGGGATATGCGGGGTTGCCGACGGCGTCTTTGTTCCGGCGAAGCTTGCGGCGCAAAAACTTCTCAAGCGGATGCCAGTCGACGATCTGCTCGATGTCATCAAGGAACGTTGGGCGCTTTTTCCTTCTCAGGTCAGCAACATAGTCGGTGATATTCGGCCGGGGTGAAGTGCGCTCTTTCATCGTCGCCTCCATCGCTTGCGATGGGGCGAATATAGCAAACATCTCTGATGATTAGAAGCAAAAACTTCGAGATTTGCCTTGCAGCGGTCTCTAGCGACCACAGCGGGCATCAGCGGCCAGATGGTGCAGGATTTGATACTGGAGTGCGTGGAGAAGCGGTTCGGGGTGCTGAAGGCCCCACACCGGGTTGAATGGCTCTCGGACAACGGCTCTTGCTACACGGCCATGGAAACTGTGGAGTTCGCCTCTATGCTCGGCCTGCTCTCGCGGTTCACTCCAGTGCGCAGTCCAAAAAGCAACGGTATGGCCGAGGCCTTTGTGAACACCTTCAAGCGGGATTACGTATTCGTCAACGAACGACCTAATGCGGAAACGGTTCTGGCCCAGCTCCCAGGCTGGTTCGAGGTTTACAACGAGAGGCATCCCCACAAGGGGCTACGGATGAGGTCTCCCAGAAGATTCATCCGTTCGTCAGCAACCGCAGGGTGTCCGGTTTAGCAGGGGCAACTCCAGCCAGGGCGAAAAGCGGGGGCAGGCAAGGCCCGGCTCTAAAACGTGCGTCTCAGGGCCTCCTCCGAAGCCATTCTTTGCCGAAAACACCGGCCCGCGTCAACTTTTGGGCTTTTTGTGCGTGAGAGTCCACCACTCGGCAGGCCGATCTATTGAGTGCTTGTCGAAAATCGAACGGGCCTGACAGGCGTCAGTGTCGAGGTCTCCAAATTCGAACATGAAAAGGTTGCAATCAGAGGCTTTCCCCTTCGGGTGTTTCTCCGCATGCTTCTGTTCAAACTTCGCCAGCGCACGGTTTGTCCTGATAATGTCGTCGATCATCTGCCGCAAGGTCATCGGCTTGGCCTGGGCAGCCTCCTCTCTGTTCATTCGCTCTTTGTTCTCCTCCCTGTAGTCGCTCATCCTTTTCAACGAGAGTCTGCCTTCAGTGAGAATATTTTCCATTTCTTCGTCAAGTTCTTTGTTGTCATGCATCAATTCCATGGCACCGGACAGCCCGAGCGAAACGGCCTTAGCATCGCACGCGGTAAAAAAATCCTTGAGCTTAATTTCTATCTCTCTGTATTCCTGCATCAGCTTCCGATATTCTTCCACGCCAGGTCTCCTTGTTTTGTGTGCATAATTGCGTCCATAATGAGTCAAGGACAGGTCAAAGGGCAAGAACAAGATTCTTTTTGTTTCGCAATTGCAGTTCTCAAGCGTTCTCTGCAAGATTCCTCCAACCATAACAAGGATAGGGAACTTACTACGCAGGTCAAGCACATGCAGCAGATTACGCCTCGGGTACACGCAGTAGTGGCACGCCCAGTTCCAGTGCGCGCGCCTGGGCCATCTTCGCAAACCCGGAGAACGCCTCGCACTTGATGCAGAGCATGATGTAGGACAAGAGTCGGGAAGGATTCTTTCTCCATATTGTCACAATCTGGAGCCAGAATTGGCCCCGGTGCCGGGCCTTGATTCCGTGTCTCCAAAAGAACGCCAACCCCACGCGCACATCGAGCCACTTCAGTCCGCCGCCCGTGACAAGCTGGCCTTTTCCAACGGTTGGCAGCACCTGCTGTAGCGCCAGCGCGGTTCGCGTGGGCCGCATGAGCATAATGTGATCGAAGACGCGTTTCATATATCTAGTCGGGCTGTATAGATAAGCGATCGCATCGACGTATTCGGCGATGACCTCCTGCGTGGGCCTGTCGGGAATCGTATTCATGCGCACGCCGAGCAGCATGTCCTGCGTGTTCTCAAAGGGCAGCACTCGGTCATCCTTCTTGTAACGGTGCCACAGCATAGTGCCGGGTAGCGCGGTGAGCATGTTCAGCATCACTTGCGGCAGGCCCGCGCGCTGCGCGAAGTCGATGACGCGCTGGCCCGCGCCGGGACGCTCCCCGTCCAGGCCGATGATGAAGCTACCCTGCACCAGCAGGCCGTTCTGCACGATGAACCGCAGCGACTCCGCCAGCGGATTGCGCACATTGTTGCTTTTGTTGGCCTTGCGCAGCACGTCCTCGTCCGGGGTCTCAATGCCGATGAACACCTCGCCCACGTTGGCCTCGGTCAGCATGTCGATGAGGTCCTTGTGCCGGGCCAGGTCGATGGACGCCTGGGCCGTAAACTGGAACGGCTCGCCGTGGTCCTTGGACCAGTGGACCATGCGCCCCAGCAGCTCGCGGGCGTATTTCTGGTCCCCGATGATGTTGTCATCACACAAGAACACATGCCCGCGCCAGCCCAGGTCGAACAGCGCGGAAAGCTCGGCGATGACCTGGTCGCAGGTCTTGCTGCGTGGCGCGCGGCCGTTCAGGTTCACCACGTCGCAGAATTCGCAGTTGTGCGGGCAGCCCCGCGTGGTCTGCAGGGACATGGAATAATAGTTTGCAAAATCGATGAGGTCGTAGCGCGGCATCGGCGAGGTGGTCATGGACGGGCGCACCCCGGCCTCCAGCAGCACCCCGGTGCGCCGCGCCAAAACCGCCTCCACCAGCTCGGGCACCTGGTTCTCGGCCTCGCCCCGCACCAGCACGTCGCACCCGGCCTCTATCATCTCCTGCGGGACGGAGCTGGCGAAGGGACCACCGCCCACCACATGCCGACCTCTGGCCTTGGCCTCGCGCACAAGCTCCAGCGCGGACTCGCGCTGGGGCAGCATGGCCCCTATCCACACCGTGTCGGCGAAGTCGTAATCGTCCTGGGCCAGCGGCCGCACATTCTCGTCCACCAGGCGCAGTTCCCAGTCCGCAGGCAAAAGCGCGGCCACGGTGAGCAGACCCAGCGGCGGGTTGGTGGTCTTGCGCCCCAGGCCGGGGAAGAACTCGCCAAGGCTGTAGAAAGAGATGGGAAATTTCGGAGCAACCAGCAAAACACGCATCGTCACCTCATCCGGAAAGTGCTGTAGCCATCCGCGTTGCGGCCTGCAGCCCGCGCGCGCTTTCAAAAATCTCGCCCCATCGGTCAGAGGGCGCTACGGTCAATCGACATCGACGCGGCGCCCGACAAACAGGGCACGACCAACCGTCCTTTTTGCTCCGAACATTTTAGCACGCCCGACGCGGAAGGGATAGCCCAGACGCCGGGGCGTCCGTTTTACAGCGCTTCCCAGGAGCGGAACACGAAGCGTTTGTCCAACTGGTACTTGGTCACATAGCCCACAGCCAGGCCGATGCCCCCTCCCAGGTAGCGCAACCACTTGTCGTGGAAGAGATAGTCGAAGCCGAACTCGAACGCCCAAAACACCGCCGTAGTGGCCAGGCCCATGAGGGTATAAAGCGCGAACACCTGGCCGTTGTGCACCGCGTCGCGGGTCTTAAAACGAAAGATGTAGCGCTTGTCCAGCAGGTATTTGACCACAAGGCCCGCCACCGTGCCCGCCATGACCGAAAGCGTGACGCCGTACGCGCCGGAATAGCAGCGGATGGCCACGTCCTGCGTGCCGATGTTCACCAGGGTCGCCAGCGCGGCGAACAGCGCATAGGCCAGGGCGAACCGCATCAGCTGGGCGTCCTGATCGGCCTGGGCACGGGGGTGAACGCGGCGGAACAGGCCATGCTCAGATGTTCAGCTTGTTGAAGATGAACCGGGGCAGATGCCGGATGACCATCATGATGACCGCCCACTTGCCCGGCACATAGCATACCGGAAGCTTCTTCGCCACGCCCGCCACAATGGCCCGCGCCACGGCGTCCACATCGGCCATGCCGAGGCCGCCCTGTCCTTTCAGATGCGCGGTCATGGGCGTGTCAGTGGGTCCCGGCAGGATGAGCACCACAGCAACGCCCGTTGCGGCCAGCCGGTGCTGCAGCCCCTGGGCATAGCGCGTAAGCAGCCCCTTGCCCGCGCCATATACGTAGTTTGTCTTGCGGCCGCGGTCGCCCGCGATGGAGCCGATGAGGACAAGCGTGCCGCCGCCCGTGCGCTCCATGTGCCCGGCGAAGGCCTCGGCGAAGAGCGCAGGCGAAACGCCGTTCACTAGCAGCGCCTCCTCGCAACTGGACAGATCAATCTGGCAGGCCTGCTGGTCCGGCAGAAGCCCGTGGGCGATAAGCACGAGGTCCGGAGCTCCCTGGCTCCACAGGCAGTCGGCCAGGGCGCGAATGCCCGCCGGGTCGCGGAAGTCCGCTGCAAGGGCGCGGATGCCGGCCTTGGGGTCGCGCACGCGCAGGTCCATGGCCACACGCTCGGTCTTGGCCAAATCACGACCGACGAGCACGAAATCCGCCGGGCCTTCGGCCAGCCACAGGCGGGCGCAGCGTTCGGCCATGGCCGAGGTGGCGCCGATGATGATGATCCGTTTGCGCACCCTTACCCCCCCATGAGCCGCCGCGACATGGCCGAGCTGATGCCCGGATCGCGGTGCTTGAGAAATTCCGCCAGCCGGGGATAGCCCGACTCCAGCAGGTCGCGCGACATGCGTGCGTCCTTGGCTAGGTAGAGCCGCCCGTTGGCCTCGCGCACAATGGCATCCAGCCGCTCAAAGAGCCGCTGCGTGGACGCGCCCTTGTTCGGAAAGTCCAGCGCCAGGGTCACGCCGGGCCTGGGGAAGCTCATCATGCCCGGCCCCTGCCGGTCGCCAAAGGTCTTGAGCACCGCCAGAAACGATCCGTTGCCCGAGCGGGCGATCTCGCCCAGCATGGCCTGGGTGGCCTCAAGCCCGTGCTCCCGCGCGATGACGCTCTGGTACTGGAAGAACCCGCGCGGGCCGTAGATCCTGTTCCATTCCAGCACGTTGTCCAGCGGGCAGAAGAACGGCTCGTAGTGGGACAGGCTTGGGCCCGTCGTGCGCTTCTTCATGCCGTAATATAACATGTTGAACAGCCGCAGCGACAGGCCGTTGATGAGCGAGACCGGCGGCACAAAGGGCACCGCGAACCACCCCGCGCGCGGCAGCGCGCGGCCCGCACCCGCCCCGGCTACGGCCGGGTTGCCGCGCATGAAGATGCCGCGCCCGCCGCCCCAGGACACGCAGTCGATCCAGGACACCGTGTGCTCGAAGCCCGCCTCGGAGGCGTCGGACAGGCGGAAAAACTCGCCCAGGTTCTCGAAGGCGATGAGCTCAGTGTCGAGCCAGGGCCCGGCCACGCGGCGCAGGCGGATGTCCGCCTCGATGATGACCCCGGTGAGGCCGATGCCGCCCACCGTGGCCGCGAAGAGCTCCGGCAGCAGGTCCGGGCCGCAGTCGGCCACGCTGCCGTCGGTTCTGGCCAGGCGGATGCGCAGCACGTGGTCGCCGAACGAGCCGTGCCGGTGGTGGTTCTTGCCGTGCACGTCGTTGGCAATGGCCCCGCCCACGGTGATGATCTGCGTGCCTGGGTTCACGGGCACCATGAACCCGCGCGGGATGAACAGCCGCTGGATGTCGCGCAGGAGCACCCCGGCCTCGCAGGTGAGCACGCCGGTGTCGGCGTCGAAGCCGATGAAGCGATTGAGCCCCGCGGTGTTCCAGAGCAGGCCGCCGGGGTTCAGGCAAACGTCGCCATAGCTGCGGCCCATGCCGTAGCACACGCCCGGCGCCTGCCCGCCGGGCGGAGCGCGCACCTGGGCCGGCACGCCGGTCCTGTCGGAGAGAAAACACACCTCATGCTCCAGGCTGCCGAGCCTGCCCCAGGACGTGACCTTCATCATAACCGCACCAACGCCCCCGCGGCCAGGGCGGCCGCGAACAACAGCCCGGCAAGCAGGCTGGGCTTGTCCTTGACGGCGAACACCAGGGGATCGTCGTGCATCTCGCCCCGGTTCGCCTTGAACCACATCCAGCTGATCCAGAACAGCAGCACGGGCACCACCGCCCAGACGACTTCCGGCGTGCGGTACAGCCGGGTCACGGCGGCGGTGTTCAGATACAGCGCCAGCACCAGCACCGAGGCGTAGCCCGAGGCGATGCCCAGGGTCTGCACCAGCCGGGCGTCGTCCTTGTAGTAGCCGCGCCCATGCACGGCAGCGTCCGCCTCCGGCGGCTGCGCGTCAAGCTCGGCGTAGCGCTTCACAAAGGCCAGGGACAAGAACAGGAACATGGAGAACGCCAAAAGCCAGAAGGTCAGCACGACCCCGGTGGCCGCGCCGCCCGCCACGATGCGCAAGGTGTAGAGCAGGGCCAGGGTCAGGCAGTCCACCAGCACCATGCGCTTGAGGAAGAGACTGTAGGCGCAGGTGAGCAGAAAATAGCACGACAGCCAGAGCAGGAAGCCCGGCCCGACGAACAGCCCCAGCCCCACCCCGCCCGCCAGCAGCACCGGCGCGATGCCCACCGCCCGCAAAATAGTCACGCGGCCGGAGGTGATAGCCCGCAGGCGCTTGCGCGGGTGCCGCCGGTCGCTCTCCAGGTCCAGCAGGTCATTGGCCAGATACACGGCCGAGGCGCACAGGCAAAAGGACAGAATGCCCAGGATCAACGGCGGCCAGCTGTCCGCCTGGCTCAGGCGGTGGGCCGCGGCCAGGGGCACGACGAGCAACAGGTTCTTGAGCCACTGGTACACGCGCAGCATGCGCAAGTACACGCCAAGGCCCGGTTTTTGCGCCGGGAAATGCCGCTCGACCGGGCACAACCCGCTAGTCGCCTTGGCCAGGGACTGCGGCGCGTTGACCACCACGGCCACCCGGGCGCAGGCCCACACCGGCAGGTCCGCGCGCGCGTTTCCGGCATAGTCGAACCCGCGCTCGCCATAGCGTCCGCATAGGTCCCGCGCCTTGGCCGCGCCGCCGAGGTTCGTCTCGCCGTCACTGGCCAACACCTCGTTGAAAAGCCCCAGGTGGCTTGCGATGGCCGTGGCGAGGCGCTCGTCCGAGGCCGTGCACAGGACGAGCCTGCGCCCCGCCGCGCGCTGTTCGCGCAGCCAGGCGAGGAAAGGCTCGTTGTAGGGCAGAAGCTTCGGACGCGGGTCGAAGTCTTTGGCCAGGGCGCGCTTGAGCCCGGCCCTGCCGCGCAAAAGCAGGAACGGGATGCCCGGCACGCCCAGCGGATTGCGCCGGGCCAACGCCAACACGGACTCGTGCAGCATGTCCGACAAAACGAGGGTGCCGTCCAGATCGACGACAAGCGGCAGAGACTGCGCCCCTTGCGGCTCCCTACCGCCCATTGCGGATATGCGTGTGGCGCACATGTCCCTGCCCTCAGTTGGACGCGCGGAATTGAGGGGCGTCCATGTGCTGAGCTGACGGACCGCCCGTCTCGACAGTGTGCTTCGATGGCAAGGACCGCGGGACCGCACCTGGCAGATAGTACGCTCCTACCCCCAGCAGCAGGTTGAAAAACCAGCTGATCTGCGGATAGAATAGTCCGTCGTGAACAGCAAAATGGATGACCGAGGCCAGCAGTGCGAAGGTGATGGCGCGTTCCGTTGCGTGGTCGATTTCCTGCCGCCAGGCCCGACGCAGGTATCCGCCCAAAAGCCGCCCGATCAGCAGGAAATACAGCAGCGAAAGTGGCACTCCGATGCCACACAACAGGGAGAGGTACTGGTTGTCCCAGGTCACGTTGCGGTCGACCACTTCCAGAAACCCGTCCCGGGAGACCATGCCGAACACCGGCTCAAATGATTCAAGGAACGATCTGCGTGGTGTGCGGATGCCAACTCCCAGCAAACCCTGCTGCTTCACGATCGCCCAGGTGGCGGGAAAGGCCTCGACCCGGTAGAAGGTCGACTCGTAGTTCACCGCGCGGGGGATCTTTCCCGGAAAGACCACAAAGAACACCCCGGCAACCACGACGCTCGCCAGTATGGCCAGGGCCGCACGCCGCACGGAGAGGGACTGAAAGGCCACGTACACGGGGATGAGGACAAAGGGCAGCAGGATGACGAACCGGGAGCCCGCGATAAAGCAGACCACGCCACCGGCCACCAGCAGGCACACGGCGGCGGCGCGCCTGAAGCGGCCTTCCTGCCCGCCCATATGGATGGGGCCGGCGGAAAGCAGCACCAGCGTGCCCGCCAGCGCATGGTGGTGCAATCCCATGAACGAGGGCAGCGCGCCGAATATCAAGTGAGAGAACGTGAGCCCAGTGAAACAGGCGGTTAGCACATGGAACAAGAAGACCCTTGATTCTGGCCTCTGGAATAGTCCGTGAGCGCAGACGAGTCCGGCCACGGCTGGGCAGAAGAACGCCAAGGCCCGAAATGTCGATGGCAGTTGGTCCGAGCTCGCGAAGGCCGACGCCGCGAGGCCTGCGCCCAACAATAGCCAGGGCGCCAGTGTACGCCAAGGTAGCGGCCGCCTAAGGTATCCTATGGCCAGCCAAAGGGCTGGCAACGTCACCGCAAGGGTAGTGAAGAGGTTAGTCCTCTCGCCCGGCACAAAAACGGCGTAGGGGATGAAAAAAGTGGCGTGGAGGCAAGCCGCTGCTAGGAGCGCCTTTGCACATGCAGTGTTGTGATCAAGAAGTCTCATGCGTCTCCTGCCTCCCTCGATGTGACGGCAACATGTTGTCTAGATTCGCCACGGATGTCCTTAAGCGAAGTACCTTATGCCTGGCAATCTGCAAGAGCTCCGTCGCAGTGTACGGCGTCGAAACGGTCAAATGACCATGTGAGCACAGAGCTGATGGCATAGTCGGCGTGTTCAAGAGCTGTCGCTGGGTCTTGACTGGTGACTGCGCGCGCATGTCATTTTCTTACAGGCAGGGCGACTTTGCAGATTTTACCAATGGCGGCGACAGCCTGTCCCAGGGCCACGGTGGGCAGAAACCAGGGGCAATGCAGCAGTGTAAAAAGCAGTCGGCTGCGCACAAGACGCAGCATAATCTTGAAGGATCGCCCTAACCGCCGTCTGTTGGACATGCCCGTACTCAATCCTTCCATGTGCAAAACTGTGGCTCTGGGTGCAAAGCCCAACGCCCAGCAACCCCTTGCCCGCCTAGCCCAGTCGATTTCCTCGCAGTACAGGAAGTATCGTTCTTCCATGAGCCCGACATCAACCAGGAAAGCCCGGCGCAGAAACACGCTGGCGCCGTTGACGTAGTCCAGGGGAGGCGCAAAATCCAAAGGGACTTGCCCAAGTGGCAACATGTCGCCGTCGCCATAGAGACCGCCTCTACCCCATATTTCGTGATACCACCCGCCGCCGTAGCACTGAACGATGTCGGGGGTTTCCATGTACCGGGTCAAGGCCCCGCAAAGGCCGCAACGCTGATTTTCTCCCATATAGTCGAGAAGTGCGGCGGGAGCGTCTGGCAGCACTATTGTGTCATTGTTCAATAGCCAAATGTATTCTGCGCCAAGGTCCAACAGGTAGCGAAGCCCCCTATTGTTGCCTCCAGCATAGCCAAGGTTCGCCCCGTTATCTATCAGGATTAGCTCGGCTTGGCTGTCATTTGGAGAAGCGGGCGTGTTTGCCGGGTTGGACACGAGCCGCCAGGAGGATATCCTGCCCGCTTGAAGCTGCGCCTCTGCCCAAAAGGCCAAGTGTCGCAGACTGTCATCGCCGGAGGGGTTGTCGCATACGACAACGCGTTCCGGCGGCAAAGAACTCGAGTACAAGCTCTCAAGACAGGCCAGGGTCGCCTGCCACTGCCCATAGTTGAGAATAACCGCAGAATACCCGTGCGAGGTGCGGCTGGTCATTTTTCCCTGTGGCATTGAGCCCCTATGCTTTTACGGTTACCGGCGCAGGCGAACCATGAAATGGATAGTTCGGCTACACAAGAATGGGATAGACGTTTAGAGAAAGCCATCTTGCCACTGATGCAAGCACCGCAATACAAAAATTAACATACCGACAGGTTGCGTGCTTTGACCCTACCCCGCCGAGTATACCAAGCGTAAGTTTGGACTCTGGCCGGTCTGATGTTCCTCATTCATGGCTCTTCCGTATTCCTCTGGTGCCAAGCCGCCAAGTGAGCTGTGTGGCCGGGCCGTGTTGTAGTCCTGCCGCCAAGCCTCAATGATATCCCTGGCCTCAGCCATGGACCGGAACGCATGGGCGTTCAAGCATTCCTCGCGGAACTTACCGTTGAAGCTCTCCACATGGCCGTTCTCCATCGGTCTGCCGGGCCGGATGAACTCCAGTTGCACCCCGGCGCTGGTCGCCCACTGGTCCAGGGCTTTGCCCGTGAACTCCGGCCCGTTGTCGCTGCGCAGGTGTTTCGGGCATTCGCCACGCTGGCGCAATTGCTCCAGCACCCGCACCACGCCCTCGCCAGGGATCGACGAGTCCGCTTCGAGCCAAGGGCAGCGGCGGTCCCACAAATCGATGATCGTCAGCACCTTTATCCTGCGGCCATTCTCCAGGCTGTCGCTCACGAAGTCCATGGCCCACTGCTCGTTCGGACCTGTGGGCGCTGGCTGGACCACTCGCAGGTGGCTCTGGCGCTTGCGTTTTGGCCTCAGGCGCAATGACAGCGCCTCTTCCCGGTACAGGCGCTCAACGCGCTTGTGGTTCACTACCAGGCCCTCGCGGCGCAGCAGCAGATAGAGCCTGGGGCACCCGAACCGCCTGCGTTCCTCGGCCAACTCCCGCAGACGCTTGCGCAGAGCCACGTCGCGGTCTTGCGGAATACGCCGCAGCGTCCTGCGGTTGAGTTCAATCAGCTGACAAGCCCGCCGCTCGGAGTAGCCGTATGCCTCGATGATCTGGCGCGCGGCCTGGCGGCGAAGGGCGGGCTCGGTCATTTTCGGCCCAGCACCTCTTTGAGCACCTGGATGTCCAGCGCCTGGTCGGCCACCAGGCCCTTGAGGCGTCTGTTCTCGTCCTCAAGCTGCCGCAGCCGCCGGGCCTCGGACACCTCAAGGCCCGCGAACTTGCTGCGCCACTTGTAGAACGTCGTGTCCGTGATGCCCACCTGGCGGCACAACTCCGCCACCGGACTTTGCGCAGGCATAATCCACGGTTCGCGGGAGTATCATGACTGCGCCGCGTCGCCTGTCCCTCTTTGCGAAGCCCCCATGCGTTCAGCAAACTTGCTTTTAATCTCTGCAGACGGTGCGGATACATTGGAAAGAACGGTCCAATCAGCAAAAATGTGTAGCAGCTCAACATCAAGCTGCTACACATTCTATTGGGCAGCGTGACCACGGAGGCCGTCTAAGCATCAGAACTCTAGCTGTCAAAGCATCGCCAAGGTGCCACCGCCAAGCCGAACCTTGAAGGGCAAATACGACACTTCCCGCATCGGCACGTCGCGGCATCACTTGGCGGCGTCGTTCAACATCTTCCAGCGTGCCTTGGCAAGCAGCGCCTCATCCATGCCCTCAACGTGGAGGCCGAGCCTACGACGCGTGCTGCGGCGATGTTCCTCTAAACGCTCAGGAATCGCACCGTACATCTTCGCAGCCCGAGCGGCTCGCTCAGGCGTGGCGAAGTTGATCCGATCCCATTCGTAAGCCCTCAGGATTGCAAGTTCCAGCGGGGTGAAGTGCTCTGTGGTGATGAACCCGTATGCATAGCCAAAGAAGTTAGGATCGAGGAAACTGAAGTCAGGGGGGAGATAGCCTTTTTCCTTGCAGACATAATACAAGTCCGTCTTGGGGAGCGGTGTAGCAATATGAAAATGCGTAACATCGAAGTCACAGGAATCAGCAAACGCGAAGGTTTGCCGCAAATCTTCCCAGGTTTCTCCGGGAAGACCGATGACGAAGTTTGCGCCACATGAAATGCCGACTTCACGACACTTCTTGACGATCCCGGGGATAATTTCCAGCTTTAGCGGCTTGTGGATGACGTCTGTGAGGACCCGCTGACTGCCCGACTCGACGGAAATAGTGATCTGCTCACAGCCGGAGGCCTTCATGATGTCAAGAAGCTCATCGTCAAGCTGCCAGGCAGCCACAGAGGCCGCCTTCCAGGACAAGTCAGCGCCCAAAGCGTTCATGCCCTCAAGCAGTTCCAAAAGACGTTTGCGCTTATTCAGAAAAGCATCATCAAGAAAAATCAGGTTGCCGACGCCAAACTTGTCCACAAGGAAGCGGATCTCGTCCAGAACGTGCTCCACGGGTCTGTAGATGGTTCTCCGGCCGCTGATGGTTCTGGAGGCGCAGAACAGGCAGTTGTGCGGGCAGCCGTAGGACGTGATGATGAATGCCGAGGGCTTGGTCGAATTGAACTGGTAGTCGAGGGTGTTCTGCTCGATGTATGCATGCATGTCCACAAGGGAGTAGTCAGGGCGAACCATGTTCGCAACTTCCCCGACGTGCTTGTCCACGGGAAGTTCAACGATCTTCCCCTGATCGTCGCGGTAGGCGATGCCGGGGAAGGCACGCGCGGCCGCAACCTCACCGGAAAGCACCAACTCAAGGAACTTGTCGAAGCGCTCCTCGGCGTGGTTCATGAACACCCAATCGATATTCTTGTCCGTCGCCACCTCTTCCGCCATCACCGTGGGGTAGATGCCACCAATGACGGTGATCGCGGTCGGACAAACTTTACGCGCCACTTCGGCTGCGGCGTGCGCCTGCTTGTGATATTCCACAGACCCCGCGGTGATCAGAATTACAGCAGGATTAAGGGTGGAGAGTTGTTGGCCGAGTTCCTCAAGCGTCAGGTTGTTTCCGTTTGCATCAAGGATGGAAAATTTATATTTCTGCTTGAGGATTGCTGTAAGAATCAGAGCTGCATACGGCAAGCACAGCCACTTGCGCTTGCCGAACCAAGTACTATTCGGAATGATCAAAACGACTTTTTGTTTACCGTTAGCTTTCATACGGTATCTCCGGTGGCTTTGTGGAGTTTTCACCTGACGCGATAGTCATTGTGGCATTCACCTGTATCATTTCCATGAGCTTGCTACCCTTCAGCACATTCATCTTGCGAGTTGAAGTCAGGACGACCGAGATAAATCACACCTAAAGATACCCTTCCCTAGTTCAAATAAAGTGACTAAACTTCAAGAATTGCAGATGCATACAGCAGGGTTCACGAGGTCATAACAACGAACGCATGCCGTAACGAAGCTTAAGTTAAGGCGTAATCGTCACAAAGCACCCGTGCAGCACAGAAGATTGCCGTCATCAATATTCACTGTGATGCTCGTTGCCATTTTTGTGAATTAAAGATAATTTGTCTTTGAGAATCGAATTGATCTCATTCTGATACATCCTGATTTCATCAAAGCTTACCCCGTTGTCGTACAGATGAGCAAGGTGACCTGCCCCCACGAGTTGTACCACTCATTGTGGTAGCCTGGACTGACTCCTCGAGTCTAGTAGTGGTCCCCAAGGGGAGCACCCTGCCCCGAGGGGCAGGGTGGCGACCGGTGCCGGTGGGCGTTGGCCCAACGAGCTGTGCGGCCTAAACGTGTTGTACTCTTGGCGCCACATTTCCAGCACGACCTGCGCCTCTTTGAGCGTGTAGAATATCTCTCCGTCCAACTTGTCGTAGCGCATCTTCCCGTTGAATCTCTCACAGTAGCCGTTTTCCCAGGGCGAACCTGGTGCGATGCACAACGTCTTTACGCCGACTTTGCCGAGCCAGTCCCGAACAGCATCGGCAGCAAACTCGGAGCCGTTGTCCGACCGGATGAAGTCTGGCGTCCCTCTTTCAACGAACAACTTTGCCAGACAATGCAGCACGTCATCGGAGCGGAGTTGCCTTGCCACCACGAGCGCCAGACACTCCCGGGTGAACTCATCAATGACCACAAGGATACGAAACGCTCGGCCTTCATGCGTCCTGGCCATGACGAAGTCATACGACCAGACGTGGTTGCTCCAACATGGCCTCAGCCGGATACATGAGCCGTCGTTGAGCCAAAGCCGACCACGCTTCGGCTGCTTCTGCGGAACCTTCAGCCCTTCCTGACGCCAGATACGCTCTATGCGCTTGTGGTTCACCAGCCAGCCTTCTCGCTGCACAGGGCTTAAATACGGCGATACCCGTAACGGCCATACTCGCTGGCGAAGTGGATGACGGCTGCCCTTAACGGCTCTTCATCTCCTGTGCTGGGACGGTATCGCTGCGTTGCTCGGGGCTGCTCAAGCACCTGGCATACGCGCCGTTCCGGCACACTGAGAGTTGAACGCACATGAGTTACGCACTGCCTGCGCCGGGAAGGGCTCAGAAGATTCCCCTTACCGCCTCCTGGAGGATGAGCTTGTCTAAGGTCAGCTCTGCCACAGCCTTCTTTAGCCGGGTGTTCTCACGCTCCAAGGCCTTCAGCTTCTTGGCTTGGTCGACCTTCAGCCCACCGTACTCGTTGCGCCAGCGATAAACTGTCTGCTCGCAGACGCCAAAAACTCGGCACGTCTCAGCCACCGTCTTACCCTTGGCCAATGCCACTTCCGCTTCACGCAGCTTGGCAATTATCTGCTCTGGTGCCTGTCCTTTCCTGCCCATGTCCATTCCCTCCATGGCTCAGAGACTAACAAAATCTCTGGCTCAGGTTTAGGGGGGCAGGTCATAAATATGACAAACATAAACCGGCAATGGCTGCATAAACTACAATGGCTACGACCATCTCTCCGATTGAAGAATTTAGGGCATTCATTGTCTAGAATCCTTTATAGACCAAGCCGACAACCAGGGCCCCCTCGGGAAGGGTGGAGAACATCCCAAGCAATAGAGCTGCCAGCACGGCACCAAACGCCGAAATAGCGATTGCAGAGAGCTTACCCAACATCAATTCTCCATGCCCTTCCGTTGATCCGTTAGATCTGACGGCACGATCCAAAGCAGTGTGGACTATACCCAAAAATTTATACCATTGCAACAAAACAGGGCGTTAACAACTGCCCTCCACCAGTTGGCGGAGTTTTGAGGGCTAGGGCTGACTGTACTAATCCTCCCACTAGCTAAGAGTCCGCTCAGGGAGCCCTCCCGTGCGGCTGCACCGCTTGGAGTCAATGGACTGTAATCACGGGTCGGAATATGCATTGCTCCGTCCGCGAATCCGTCTTGCAAACTATAGGTCTCGCGCCATTCTGGCATGAGAAGCTTTCCCGTGATATTCTCCATCTACAGCACGCGGATGTGACGATGGTGCTTGTGTGGTGCTGTTCGCCCCAAGTCATGCCGCCTTGTGCTTCTGATAAACCCGCCGATAGCGCAAAAACGGCAGCTCGATTGCGTTATAGGTGACATGAGAGAACGCAATCAAAAGCGTGTAGTAGAGAACGAAGCTGGCAGCAAAGTGCTTGAGGCTGCCGTACTGCCACGTAAAGCCAAGATGTGAATAACCATCTAACACGAAAAGATGAAACACATAACCGGAGTAAGAAACCCTGCCGATGTGAACGACCAGGGAATGCAGTATTCCAGGCTTTCTACGCCCTGCTGGTGTTTGGCTTAAGCTTATGGCGCCTTTCAGCAATAGAAAGCAGATTGTCGACATGATCTCAGGGAACAGGAGCCAAAACGCGGTGGCGTGCAATCCGGACGCGGTCTGGTATCCGCCGATCCGGCTCACGAACAAGGTCAAAAGAATGAGCAGCATGCCTCCTGCGAGAGTCATTGCCCAAGCTTTGGCCCGCGAGGCGATGTTGGGCAGTGCGGCGCCTATCATGCCAGCCAGGAAAACCGTCGCGCCCCCAAATACGGTGCCATAGCTGAGCAACCAAACCTGACCAGCCGGCAGATAAAACAGGAACCCGCGAATCATGAGCATAGCGGCGAAGAAATATTTTAAGGTCGATCGCTGCCGATTCGTGATTGCAACGATAAAGATTGGAAACAATAGATAGCAGGCCGACTCTAACTGAAGCGACCAGAGCGGAGTGAACGCGCTGCCGTCAAAAATATCCTGCGTTTGCAGAAAGGTGGCCCCGATCAGTGAGATGACGGGGACTTTTCTGCAATACACAAGAATTGCAAGCGCAACAATGTACAGAGGATACAACCTCAGGAGGCGATTCAGGTAAAAGTCTTTGAAATTGATGCTGGTCCCTGGCTCTGTTTTCCCGTTGGCCAGGGAATAACCCGAAGCGAACAGAAAAACAGGCACCCCGAACCAGCCGCAATGGATAATGGAACTAACTACCTGCGAGATAAGGAAACCCCGATCCAGAAGAGCTGGTTCCCATGTCGGGACAGAGTAGTGTACCACGACCACAAGGGTGAAGGCCAAGGCGCGGATTGCATCAAGCTGCGGAATGTACTGTGAACGGACTGTCGGTTCCATGCATTCATACCCCGGCGGTGGCAGCCTTCTTGGAGCGTCCGCCGTCTTGTTTGGCTGTTGGTCTGCGCTAGATCTTGTACCCGGCGGCCTGGGCGTCGTTGTAGAACATCTTCACGGTGTCCAGCGAGAACTCGTCCAGGTTGTAGCCCACCAGCGCCAGCTTCTTGATGATGTCGTTGGTCACGGTGATGATCTGGCAGCCGATGGCGTCGGCCTGGAAGATGTTCAGCAGTTCGCGCGGGCTGGCCCAGATGAGCTCGGACAGGGGGTTCTGCTTCATGAGTTCCACGGCGGCGGCCATGACGGGCACCGGGTCCACACCGGTGTCGGCCACGCGGCCGGCGAACACGGAGATGTAGCTCGGGGTCTTCTGGTCCAGAACGTCCACCACATGGCGCAACTGGGTGAGGGTCATGAGGGCCGTGACGTTGAGCTTCACGCCCTGCTTGGCCAGCTTGCGCACCATGTCATAGCAATACTCGCGCTTGGTGTTGGTGATGGGCACCTTGACGTAGACGTTCTCGCCCCAGCTGGCGATCTCCAGGGCCTGGCGCTCCATCTCGGCGAAGTCGTCGGAAAAGACCTCGAAGGAAATGGAACGGTCCGGAATGGCCGCCAGGATGTCCAGGGCAAAGGCCTTGTAGTCCGTGATGCCGGCCTTGCGCATGAGGGTGGGGTTGGTGGTCAGGCCCTTCACGAACGGCTTGGCGTACATCTCCAGCATTCCGGCCTTGTCTGCCCCGTCAGCGAAAATCTTCACGCTCAGTTGGTCGATGCTCTTCATAACGGTCCTTGTAACGTAAGAGTTCACTGCTGTCCGCAGTAGGATATCCGCCGCTTCGGCCAGGGAGGTCGCGCGGATGAATCTGCCCTCAGGCTGCTTCTCATCATAGCCGTAGTCGATGAACACTGAGGAGCACCCGGCCCGCTGGCCGGCCTCCACGTCGCGCCACCGGTCGCCCACCATGGCGCAGGCGACTAGGTCCAGATCGTGTTCGCTCGCAGCCTGGATCAGCATACCAGGCAATGGTTTTCGGCAGGCGCAAGCGTCAGCGGAGTCATGATAGCACATGCGGAATTCGTCGATCAACGGCCCCTGACCCAGCCCCGCGCCAACGGCCGCAACGATGGCGTCGTTGATGGCCTCCACGGCCTGCCGGGTTGTGGCGCCACGCGCCACGTCGGGCTGATTGGACACCACGATGAGCCGATAGCCTGCAGTCTTCAAACGTGCGAGCGCTTCGGCCACGCCGGGGAGTAACTCCACCTCCGCCGCGCAGGACGGCGGATACGGCTTGCCTTCACGCACCACTGAGGCGTTGATGACGCCGTCGCGGTCAAGAAAGATGGCGCGATTGCTCGGCACAGGCATGGCTCGCCCCTTGTGGCCTTAAGCCTTGGCCGCGCCTTCCCACTTGGTCTGGTTGGCCTTAAGCTTGGGGTGGCTCACAAGCAGATGCCAGATGACCGCCTGAAAAGCCTCGGTATGCGGGGTGATGGTTTCCGGGTTCACCACAGGGATGACCACGCAGGCCTGGGCCACCTTGGCCGTGTAGCCGCCGTCACGGCCGACCACGCCGGTGACCTTGGCCCCCACCTGCTGCGCCAGCTCAAGCGCAAGCACCAAGTTGGGGCTGATGTTCTTCTCCAGGTTTCCGCCGCCCACCGAGAGCACGAAGAGCGCGTCCTTAGCGTTCAGGCGGCTGGTCTTGAGCCACTCCACGAATACCGTGGCCCAGCCCTCGTCGTTGGTGCGGGCCGTCAGCTCAGAGACATTGTCCGTGGGGGCGTAGGACTCGATGCCCACGATCTTGCGAAAGTCGTTCACGGCGTGGGAGCAGTTGCCCGCGCCACCGCCAACACCCAGAAAAAACACCCGGCCGCCCTCGGCCCGTACCGTGGCCAAAAGATCGGCGACCTTCTCCACGTCCTCAAGATTCAATTTGCCGATGATCTCCACGGCCTCGGCAAGGTGGTTCGCAGCGTAGCTCATCATTTCTCCTTAACGGCAAAGTAGTTCGTAGTCTCGCGTAGGCCCTCAGGAGAGCCAATTTCATAAAATCGATTTGTAACCTCATATCCAGCGAGTTGTCCAGCTATAGACAATCGATGACAGACCGTTGCAAGATCAACGGGCTGTCCCTCCGGCACATCACGCAAAGCCCCATCCGTGAATACGGAAAGGCCGTAATCGATATGGCGCATTTCCGGTCGTGGCGCCGCCTTATTGTACTCGATCACAACGTCATCGCGGTAGTAAGCGTTGCTCTTGTCCCAGCGGTCAGCGTTCTCAAGCACGGTCATGAGGGCCAGCTTGCCGCTGGCGTGGAAGGCGGCCTGCGCCGGCGCAAAATCTATGGGCAGAAAGGAGTCGCCGTAGAGCACGAAGAACGCTGGCCCCAGGAACGGCAGCGCGCGTCTGAGGGCACCGGCCGTGCCCAGGCGTGTGGGACCGTCAGGGGAATAGGCAACCTCAATGCCGAAGGCCGAGCCATCGCCCACGCTCGCCTCAATCTGCTCGCCCAGATGTCCGATGAGCAGCACCACACGTCGGACCCCCTGTCCGCGCAGATAGTCCAGCTGGCGGTGCACGAACGGCTTGCCCGACACCTCGACCAAAGCCTTCGGGATGGTGAGGGTGATAGGCCGCAGCCGCGTGGCCAGGCCGCCCATGAGAATCGCTACCGGAAGCATCGCGCCAGGGTCGCTCATGCCAGGATGACCTTGGTGCCTTCAAAATCAAAATGGAAACGTATTTCCTCCAGGCCGGCGCTGACCATGGCCTTGCGCAGCCTCCTGCGGTCGTAAGCATAGAACAACAAGAACCCGCCGCCGCCCGCGCCCACGAGCTTGCCGCCCACAGCACCGTTCTTCATGCCCAACTCGTACAATTCGTCGATCTTCGGATTGCTCATACCCCCGCTACGGCGCTTCTTGTGCTCCCAGTGCTCGTGCATGATCTCGCCGAAATTCAACGGGTTGTTCCCTTCCAAGGCATCCTTGCTGCGATAGCCAAGCTCTTTGACATAGTGCAGGTTGTTCAGCATGTCGCCATCGTTTTTCTTGGTGCGGGTGTTCTGGTCCTTCAGGATGCTGCTCGCGCTGCGTGAGAAGCCCGTGAAGAACAGCAGAAGATTGTCCTCCAAGTCGTGCATGGTGTCCACGCTCAAGGCCAAGGGTTTGGCCTTCACAGAGTCGTCCTTGTAAAAATTGAAACAGGTGACACCGCCAAAGGCCGCAATGTACTGGTCCTGCTTGCCTATGGGCTCGCCCAGACGGTCGATCTCGATATGGCAGGCCAACTCGGCCAGCTCCCCCGGATGGATGAGGTGCTTTCGATGGGCGTACAGGGCCTTAAGCACGGCGGTGGTGAAGCTGCCCGACGATCCCAGGCCAGTGCCCGCAGGGATGTCAGCCAGGGTGGTGATCTCAAGCTGCGGGGTATTGAAGCCCAGCTGTTTGATGGCCTCGCGAATGATCGGGTGTTTGACATCCTGCACCTCTTCCACATGCTCCAGCTCGGAATACTTGAGGAAGATGCCAGAGATGAAGGGCCGCATGACCGTGACGTACACATAGCGATCAATCGCCCCGGCGATGAGGAAGCCCTCGTGATCGCGGTAGTAGGAGGGCAGGTCTGTGCCGCCGCCGCCCAGGGAAATGCGCAGCGGACTACGAACAATGATCATAGCCGGACTCCTGATAGATCGTGTTCACAACGGTGAGCGCCGCAATGGCCTCGCCCAGGCCGGAAGCGGGCTGGCGGCCAAGGCGGATGTCCTCTTGAAATTCCTGCATCTCGGCCAGCCAGGAATTGTCGGGCATGGGGTATTCCCAGGCGGTCGTCTCCGGTGGGCCCATCTCGGGCAGCATCTTGTACCAGGTCAGCCGCTCCGTGCCGTAGCTGCCGCCCAAGCCCTCCACGGAGAGCTTGCCATCGCGGCCGTACAGCTCGAAGCTGAAGGTATTCTTCCACTCCGAGCAACTGGCGTGCAGAAAGGCCACACGCTTCTCCACCGTTTTGAGCAGCAAAAAGGCGTTGTCGTCCACCGGCATGTCCCAATACATGGTGTGAGCGCTGCCGGAAATCTCCGTAAACTCGCCCAAAAACCAGCGCGACAGGTCGATGAGGTGCACGCCCTGATCGATGAGCTCGCCGCCGCCGGAGAGCTCTGGTTTGGCGCGCCACTCGCGTTCATAACCCACGCGGCCGCCGTGGCCATAGCGCGCGCGGATGAACATCAGCGGGCCAAGTACGCCGGAATCCACCACCTGCCGAGCTTTTTGGAAGGCCCGGTGGTAGCGGTGGTTGAAGCCCACATGCACCAGCGAGCCAGTTTGACGCGCCAGCTCGGGCAAGGGTTTCAGCTCGTCGGGGTGGCGTGCGGCAGGCTTTTCCACCAACACGTGTTTGCCCTGGGCAATGGCCCCTGCTGTGATTTCAGCCAGGACATCGTGCAGGGTGGCCACCACCACGATGTCCACGTCCTTGCGGGCCACTGCCTCGCGCCAATCTGCGGTGGCGTCGCAGCCGGGAACCGTGGCCGCCAGGGCCTTGGCGCGGTTCAGGTTCACGTCCGCGCACACAGTAAGTTTCGCCCCGTCAAGATTATTGCTCCGTCGCTGGCCAATGTACCCGCAACCGACGATGGCGACTTTGAAAACAGTTGTCGCACTCATTTGTCGTTCCCCCAGCCCATGCCACGGTCCTTGGGCACAATGCGCCGCAGAGCGTAAATATCGGTCGTGTTCAGCTCATCCAGATGCTTGGGCAGTTCGCTCCAGGGATCCCACACAGCGGAAAGCAGCTTGCCCGTGACCCCATTGCTGGCATCTGAAGCCAGGAACACGGCCAAGTCGGCCCCCTTTGAGAGCGGCGTGCCGCCGCTGGCGCGCTGCTTCAGCGACTGCGCGTAAAACTTCTCGCCGACCTTTTGCGGCCCGGCGGCCAGCACCTCGTCGAGCAAGCGGGTGTTCAACGCGCCCGGGGCGATGGCGTTAACGTCGATGCCGCTTTCCTTGACTTCCAGGGCCAGGGTCTCCACAAAGCGCACGATACCCGCCTTGGATACCGCATAGGCGCTGACGCCAGGCATGGGGTTTGTAGCACCTCCGCCGGAAAGCTGAACTATTTTTCCACCGCCTTGGGCCTTCATGCCGGGCAGCACTGCCCGGCACATGAGAATGGAGCCGAGTAAATTGATTTCAATAGCCTGGACCCACTTGCCCCAATCAACGTCCTCGATGTTGCCCATGGGGCCATAGACGCCGGCGTTGTTTACCAAAATATCTAGGCGGCCGTGTTGGCGCAGACTCTCGGCCGTCATGGCGTTTGCCGATTCTAACCGGGAGACATCGCCGGCCACGGTTTCCACGCGCTGCCCGGGCGCAAGGTGTAGGCGCAAAGACGCGGCGGCTTGGGCTAGTAGTTCGGCGTTGCGCGCACACAAGGTCACACTGGCCCCGGCGGCTACGAACGCACGGGTTATCTCCAGGCCAAGACCTTGATTTCCGCCGGTGATAAGGGCGACTTTGCCCTTGAGCGAAATGTTCATATGCAGCTCCCCGCACGCGCTTTCGGCGTGCCGACGGCTCTATACGTGAGTTGCCCTTCTGCAGCAAGATTGCACAGGAAGCGATCGGCATCAACTACCACCACTCCCGGCGCGGCGGCGGCCACGTCCTGCTGCGCCATATTTCGATACAGCGGCCACTGGGTACAGACCACCAGCGCCTGTGCCCCAGCAAGGGCCTCCAGCGGAGCCGCGACACGGCGCACACCGGCAAGCGCAAGCGGCAGCTCGCCTGCGGCCGGGTCATGGGCCGTCACCTCGGCCCCCTGGTCCAGCAGCCACCGGCACAGCTCGACGGCCATGGAGCGGCGCAGGGTGTCGGTGCCAGGTTTGTAGGTCAGCCCCCACACTGCCACGCGCACGCGCGGAAAGGCCGGACAGTGGGCGGCCAGCGTGCGGCGCGTCCACAGCTTGTGGTCATCGTTGCTCACCTTGACCGAACGTACCAGCGGCAGGGTTAGGTTCGCTTTATCGGCCGCGTGGGACAAAAATGCGATGTCCCGCGCGAGCGTGCCCCCGGCAAAGGCTGCGCCGGGTGAAAGATACGCCTTGGGTCCAATGCGCTGCTCGGTCTTGAGTCCGCGCTCTACTTCCTTGGCGTCGGCCCCGGTAGCCTCGCACACCGTGGCGATCTCGTTGGCGAAGGTGACGGACAGGGCCAGGAAGGCGTTAATGGCGTGCTTGGTCATTTCCGCGCTTTCCACGCCCATGACTTCAACCCGGTCGGCGATGGTAGCGAAGACCTGGAGCAGACGCGCCTCGTGCGGTGTTCCGGGGCGTAGGCCCAAAATCACGCGGTCGGGATTGAGGAACACGTCGATGGCCTTGCCTAAGCGTAGGTTCTCCGGCGAGCAAGCGAACCCGAGGCGCTTCTCCGGGCAGGACGACGCAGCCAGTGCCTCCAGCCGTGCAACGGAGCCCACGGGCAACTGCGAAGACACAAGCACCGTGGCCCCTGCGGGCAGGTGCGGCAGCGCGCGTGCCACACGCTCAACGACGAAATCCACGTCGGCGTTGTCGTCCTCGTCCACGGGAGTGTCGAACGCAACCCAGAGCAGTTCGCAGTCAGCCAATGCATTGGCAGGATCGGTAGAAAAGTACAGCCGACTGGCGTTCAGGCCCTCGCGAAGCAATTCGTTCAGGCCTGGCTCGGATATGGGCGCGCGGCCCCCGGCCAAGGCTGCGACGACTTCTGCGTCCTCCTCCAGCCCGGAGACCTCATGCCCGCGCGCGGCCAAGCAGGCCGCCGTCACGCTACCCAGGTGCCACAGCCCTTGCACGCAGATTTTCATGAACGCGCCTCGAACAACCAGGGGTTGGCGGCCAGGAAGGCCACTGTGCGGTCGACGCCTTCAAGGATTGTCAGCTTGGGTGTCCAGCCAAGGGAGCGGATCTTCGCGGTATCGAGGTAGATGAATGGGCTGTCGCCGATCCAGCCGCGCGTACCGCCGGCATAGTCCAGCCTGGGGCTGGCCTTCATGTTGGCGCAGATGCGTGCAATGGAATCATTGACCTCCACATAGCCATCCACTCCAAGGTTAAAGATGTTTACCTTATCCGTGGCCTTGTCCATGGTCAGCAGGATGGCGTCCAGACAGTCCTGGATGTACAGATAGGATTTGCGCTGGTGGCCATCGCCCAGCACGCGCAGGGTGGAAGGGGCCAGCGACAGGGAGCGGAAGAAGTCGAACACGTGGCCGTGGGTGTAGCGTTCGCCCAAGATCGACACGAAGCGGAATATATAGCCCGTGAAGCCGAAGCCCTCACAATAGGCGGAGATGAGACCCTCGCAGGCTAGTTTGGAAGCGGCGTAGAGTGAGGTCTGGATGGGGAAGTGGGCGTTCTCGGGCGTCGGGATCTGGTCGGCCTCGCCGTACACGGAGCCCGTGGACGAAAAGGCGATGCGCTTCACGCCGTTTTTGCGCATGGCCTCCAGCACGTTGTAAGTGGCAATGGTGTTCTGCTCCAGGTCGCGGCGGGGATGCTCCGTGCCAAATCGCACGTCTGCGTTGGCGGCCAGATGCACCACGGCCTCGGCCCCGGCGAACCAGTCTTTCATGCCATCCACGTTCAGCATGTCGCCCTCGATGAGCCGGAAACGACCGTTTTTCAACGCACTATCCAAGAACCGCCGCTGGCCGGTGGAAAAATTGTCAATACCGACGACGGTCTGCCCGTCGGCCAGAAGCCTGTCCACGAGATTGCTGCCGATAAATCCCGCGGCCCCAGTGACGATGATCATGGTGTTACCTCATTTTCACGTTGAAATTGCGGGATGACCCGCTACGAGATCGTGACGCGTGGGCCTGCCACGCAGTTGCTCTGCTTGGACCAGAAAAGTGTGCGGATAAAAAATATACGTTTTGCGCCCTAAAGGCGCGGCAACGCCTGCCTCCCATGTCGGAATGTGTCTCACCGGTGCGCACACCTGTGATTGGTTCAGCTATAATAGTTTCGGTCACGTTTCAACAGAAACCTCCCCGCCTTTGCTTTGCGTCTAGACCATATTTCTCTCTATCCAGTCTCTGGATGCAATGATGTCGCTCACCGGGCGCGCAACGGAAGCCGAGTACTGTGTCAGAACCCAAGAATATATTTTGTGAGCCGGAGCGAACTCTCCCATCCGGATCAATATATCCGCCTCACTCAGTTGAATATTATAGTCAGATGGCGCGATTTCCTGCATCCGTCTGACTGCAACAAGCGCCTCCTTGAGGCTGCCAAGATTGACATGCGCCCTCACAAGGCGGTCAAGCGCGGGTACGTCATTCTCAATGTCGGGGAGTTGGCGCAAAAGTCGGATCGCGAGTTCGTTGTCGCCATCTTCGATGGCGTGGTCCGCCTGCCGAACGAAGTCAGGGTATTTGATCGGGTCGCCGTATGGGATGTCGCAACCCGCACACAGGGGCATTCCGCTCAAATCCCGGGAAAGAAATTTCGCTAGGTATCCGAGATACACATTGCCATTCCTGATTTCCGCCAAAGACTGTGTGGTTATGTTGCCTATACGCAACGCGCCGACAGCGTCCCTGCACCCACACGCGGTAACCTCACCATTATCATAGATCATGTTCGTGTCCAAAAGCCATCCACACAATCTAAGCGGCCGAATACCGAGGCTCTGCTGACATGTGCGCAGATTGGAAAAGGGATCAACGTCCCCGAGCGTTGAATGCCCGGCGAAATTGTCTGGCACGACCATATCAATCCTATCCGGTTCGAAACCGAGGGTCTTGAGGAACGCGATAGAGTTCTCTGCCTGCTCGGCGTCAAGCACGACTCCTCGAATCGAAAGCAACTCAGCTTTACCCAACTTGGCAAGTTCGCTACGCAGAGCCCACAGGTTTCTAGTCACAGTTTCGAAGTTCCCACCGACATACATTGACTCATAGCTTTTCTTGTCATGCCCGGCGAAAGAGCCAATCATGCTTAATTTTCCCCGGAAAGTCAGCGCGCAAAGTTTGGCAATATTTTTTCTATTAAGTGTTGTGCAGTTTGTACTGATGAATGTACTGAGCCCCGCGTCCATTGCATAACCCATGTACGACTCAAAACTCGGATTAAGCATTGGCTCACCCTGAGCACCCGTGAAATTAACATGTGTGTACCCATTAAGCAGCATCTCCGAAATGACTTTCTTAAACAGGCCAAAATCCATGAAGCCGGAGTTTCTAGTCCATGCCTTCCAACCGCACATGGCACACCGCAAGTTGCAACTTCTCGATATCTGAATAAACATCTGCCCAGACATGTAATTCCGTGATTTAAAATCCAAGAGAATCCTCTCGTCCTTTTCAATGTCCTCCTTTTGGCATCGTTGTAAAAATGCGGTTCTTGGGTCAGGTGCAGTAGCAGGGTGCTCCTTTCTGAAAAAAACTTTCTTTAATATTTTCATGACTGTATCTTTCTGGATATGCTGCCTCCAAAGTCGGCAGGGCAACCAGCAGTTATAGACACCCCAAACCGTGCGACCTGAATTTCGAAAACATTGGAAGATTCACACTATGGCGCGGGCAATATACAAAACGTCCCTGCAACCACAGTCTACAAGGACGTAACTGGCATTCGCCCCAAAAGCACTGAGTTCTAATCAGACGGCTGGAAGCAGTGAGCAGCAACCGGTCTGGCCTGCGCACTGGGATCGTCACAGACCTCCCCACCGATTGCTGCCCAGCACTCTGCGCGATCAGAATGCTCAAAATACAACATTGACGTAGCTGCACATCTATAGAAATATTCTTCTTCATCGCGTCTGACGGACATAGTGTTTCTTTTCAACCTGCAGACGCGCAACAACTGCCACTGTCATCGAATTCCTATGAGGGATACTCAGCCGGGTAAAAATTCCGCGCTGGCCTGCACTAACCGGCCCTGATGAGCCGAACCATTTCCTTGAACTCTCGGTTGAGAACTTCATAGGTGTCATCTTCCCATACCCACTTCTGGAACTTGCCAGCATAGTCCGGCGAGCCATCGGCATGAAAGCCAAGCCAAGACATAAATTCCACGCTGCAATGAGGCACGGAGGGCACGACGAACTTGAAGAGCAGGTACCTGATCTTTTTGCTGAGCGTCGCCGCGACGGTCGGCCCATTGTTCACGCTCATATTGAGGAATGCGCGCTCATAGAGGGCGAATCGCAGGTCCACATCGAAGCAAGCGGGCTCAAACGTTGGGTAACAACCCAGCGCTGACTTCTTGAACTCCTCGATATGGTCGGTGTCCGGCAGAACAACCACAGCATATTTGCTGCAGTCAAGGCTACCAAGAAACTTGCTCCACGCTTCAACGTCGGAGTTGCGTTGCGTGTCGACACGATATTGCCGCAACGTCACACAGATCAAATCGCGGTTGAACAAGAAGCTGGACAACCAGCGATCAACAAAACGGTGGGCCTCAACAGTCGCCTCAAACCCCGCCATGAGGTCCGGGTTGTGGTTGACCAGTCTGTAGTATTCGGCATGGTGAGTGACATCATTCGGCGGATACTCTACGACAGTGCCATTGAAGACCTCGGGATTCGTCGTGACGTTCCTGTCCTTGACATTTATCACCGTGGAGTTCGGAAGCAGTTCGCACATCTGCGTGACGATGTGGAAAACGCGGAACATCCTCGCCTGCCCATCGACCACGTTGTTGACTTCCTCGGAGACGCCTGCCTGTGTATCGATGTTATCGGGATTGACGAGCTGAATTATCAGCCCGTCAATCCCGAGGAGTTTCCGCTGTATGTCCGCAGCTTGCAGGAAGAACGAAACGTCATAAGAAATCGGGTGCTTGTTCATGTCATAGGTGGCGACCAAATGGGTTTCCCCTCTTGGTACATTCTGCGCCAAATAATTGCGGAGCTCTTGAACGATATCCCGGCACCTGTTGGCCACAGTATGAGAACTCAGGGTACGCGCCTGCCCGTTTCTCGCAATTCTCTCCCGTTCTTCCGGATGAGAGAGCAAATAGGTGATTTTTTCTAAGCATTCGTCAACAGTCGTAAACGTTACAATCTCGTTGTCGATGTCGAAGAACTCGCGCATGGAGTCGCCATGGTCCGTCAAAAGGCATGACCCTACGCCAGTGGCTTCATAACAGCGGATGTTGCCGATGTCCGCCTCTTCATCACGATGCAGATTCAAGACGATCTTTGAGTCTGCAAGCAGGCTGTAGTAGTCAGAACAGCGCAACAACGGCTTCTTCACCCGTGAACGGGAGAAAAGCTTGGCCAGGGGCTTTCTTTTAATGAAATAGTACCCAAACTTGTGCTTGCATGTAGCAAAAATGTATTCTGGAGAAATCGAAGTCTCCCTGACTCGCGAGGCTAGGCTTATGACATAGTGCAAACGATTTGGGAGAAATGGCCGGGCATAGTGCCAAGCCATGTTCGGTACCATCGCCAGCACCTTGATTATTTTAGCTTTAATTATTGACTTTCGACCGATGACTCTTTCAGGCTCTTTCGTGAAAATCTGAAGCTTCGTCCGTCGCATCAGTTCGATAAGCTTTTCATACCTGCCAACATGGTCAGGATAACCAAATCCTGTGGTTCCGCAGAACACCACATCCTTGGATTTTGCTGCGCTTGCTGTGTAGCACACTGAGTCGTCGTAACAATTGCCAATGGTGACAGCCCGTATGCCGATGGCGTTAAAGTGCTTCGCATAGGCCGAGGAACTGGCAAAAACAAGGTCAAGATCGCCGAACATCTTGGCGTAAGTTGTATCAGGGGGCAACTCGTCGCCCCAGAAGCCCGTGATGACAAGTTTGTTGCCGAGGATCTTCTTAAGTTCTGCCCTCAGTTGTCTGTCGACCCAGAAAAAAGCGCCAGCGTACAAGAACAGGACATCTGGCTGAAAGTCAGCAATCTGGGCCTTGAGTATGTCGAAATAGAAATCTGCCCCGAGCAGCAGCCTTACAGAATTGTTTTCCTCGGCCCATTTTGCAATGAGCGGCGGATCATTGTAGAGCGTCTCAAAAACTTCGACGCCATGGCTTTCCATCCCTGCAGCCCATCCACCGGGGAGCATGAAATTCTCCTCTCGGAGGATCTGCACCTGCTCTGCGAAGCTGCGATCACTTAACCCCGTTGCCTTTCTGAACTCAGGCAAATGACCAGGTGCTGGCATAATCCGAAATATTTTCATATGCTCTTATGTGTTGATTGTATGATGGGAAACGATTTTCCCATGCTCCAGGTGCATGACACGGTTGCACATCTTTTCGATGAGCCCGGAATTATGCGATGCAATGACAAGAATCTTCGCCTGATCAACCAACTTCTGAAGCCGCAACTCTGCTTTCTCTGCAAAATCGGTATCGCCAACACTCAACCACTCGTCCATCAGCACAATGTCCGCGGTTATGCTTGTCGATATGCCAAAGGCAATCCGCATCATCATGCCAGTTGAGTAAGTGCGCATCGGCATGTGGATATAGTTGCCGAGTTCAGAAAACTCCGTGACCTCTTCGACCAATCGCTTGAGCTCATGCTTGTTCAGACCGATCAGCGTACCCCGTAAATAGATATTTTCAATACCGGTGGCATCCCCTTCCATTCCAAGGGTAATGCTTAGCATTGACGCAACAGACCCCTGAATAAGCAGCTTCCCACCACTGGGCTCATAGGCTCCGGTCAAAGTTCGCAGCAAAGTCGTCTTGCCACACCCGTTGTGCCCAACCAAGCCGATTCTATCACCAGATTTCCAACTGAATCCTATGTCATCAAGAGCCCTTACGATGACTTTATCATGGGCGTCATGCGAAAGCACTCCTCCAGTAACTGCCCTCAGAGCAGAACTCTTGAGTGATCGTGCACTTGTTCCATAAATCGGAAACTCAACAATCAAATTTTCTGCGACTATAATGCTCATAACCTCACACCCAATACGCGATTCTCGACCTGTACCGTCCAAAAAGCACGATCATTAACATAAACCCTAAAAGGGTTACCGCGACGGCGGTAATCCAGTTTATGAGCGCAACCGGCTCGCCAAGAATTGGCGCCCTTAGAATTTGCATGAAATGGTATAACGGATTAAGGTTGACCATCCACTCTTTCGCGCCAAGCATCCTTGGGTACCACATAACTGGTGTAATAAAAAATGCGATCCCCACAAGACTACTTACTATTTGTGTTACATCCCGGTATCTAGCGCAAACAAGGCCGATGACGATGCCTATCCACAAAGCGTTTAGTGCTAATATCATCAACCCTGGCACTACCAGCAAGGTCGACAAATTAATATCCGGCGGGTAGAATATCGCAACACCAATAATAACAACAACATTATGGAGGAAGATTATCAGATTCCTCCATACTAGCCTCAGGACATAGACACTCAGAGGTAGTGAACTCTGCTTGATGAATCCTTCTGAACCAATAAAAACCTGACAAGCATCATTGATGGACGATGAAATGAGCCCCCAGACAATAATACTTGTAGCGAGATACAGAAAATATTTATTGAGACTCTGACCGAATAGTCCTCCGTAGAGTGGCCCCATGGCAAGGATCATTATGGCAGTGCTGAGGGTAAGCCAGAATGGCCCTATTACTGATCTTCTATACCGCTGCTTAATCTCTGACCATGCCAGCATGATCCATATGTGGTAAATTTTCAAACCGCTCGAAAGGTCATCAACCGCTGTCCGAATACTCATGATTTCGGTCCGACGCACAGAGCCATCAAATAATGCGCCATGGGTAAGTAGCCCGTGTGGATAACCTCATCATTCATTGAGAACATAAAAACATTTTCAAAGCTCATCAGAAGGAATTCTTTTAATGACCCACCGCTTTTGCAATTCACATGCCCGGCCTTGCTTTGCGGCGAGGCATATACCTGGGACTCAAGGGAGGGCAGGCCAAAGATCGCCACTCCCTGTCGTGTCATTGACGCGACAATATTGGCCATAAACTTCGTTTCGTCCTTACTCGTAATGTGTTCCAGCACGTCCAGGCAATACACCCCGTCAAACGAGCCCTCGACTGGCCCTTCAAGCATGTCATGCAACTTGCAGGTCATGGGCCAATGCGGGTTAGCTCGTGAGATGGCGTCCTCGATGAAGATGGGGTCATAGTCGACGGCCGTAATGCTTCCGACCTCCTGCTGGACAAGCCGTGTCCCGAATGCGTCAGCGCAGCCGACTTCCAGCACGTTCTTTCTTCCGCTCAACATCTTTGAGACGAACTTGTACCGGGCGAGGGTAAAAACGATCCTGCGTGGGTCCTGGTTCCACGACTCGTTAACCATAAGGCCGAGCTGCGCCCTACCATGCTTCTTGATCACGTCGAATACGATCCCGTACTGTTCTTCCCGCGTTCGTTCGTTCATCTTGACCTTTACTGGTAGGTTGATGGCGACTTGCCATGTAAGAGTGATTAATTCTTGTAGAAACGGGCTTCGGCATCCTCAACCAACGGCCCAAATAGGCACTTTTATCTTTGATAATATGCATTTATATTGCCTGATGCCGATGACCATGTCAACTCACACCTCCACAGCAATAGAAAAGGTCGCTCTTTACGATGCTTGATATTGTGTTGACGAAAAACCGTCTTTAAAAGCCGCAGCGCGGGCGTCGAGTTCAATAGTTCCACAATTGCATCCATACAACGCCCCTGCGCCCCTGTTGGCGGGCGAGCGAACAAAAACGCCCCGGACTGGGGCTCGCCTTGGGCGTTCATATTGGTTACTCGACTTTCGGAGATGTTACTACATTTTTGTGACAGTATAATTATAAGAAATTATTAATTATTTTCGTTGAAGGGCACTTCCTCTTCCCGTATGCTGTTGTTACCAAGCAGCAGCAACAAAAACAGGAAGTGCCCGCATGAAAAGTAATGCAATTCGCTACATTCAGCAAGGCAACACTGCGATGGCTACTTCAAAAATTGCTTTGTTTTTCAAGCAGTTCAATGTTGTCAGACTCGCCGGGCGCTACGGGATATCAAAGACAAAGGGAGTTTCGCCTGGGACCTTGCTCATGACCCTCGTCTCATTGCCGTTTTTTGGGCAGAACATCTTCCGCGCTGTCGTCAGTAACCCCCGTTGCGGCATCGGCAAGGATGCCGTGTATGACTTTCTCGCATCCAGCCATTTCAGTTGGCGGCGGTTTTTGCTCCAGTTGGCCATCAAGGCCATAGCGATGCTCGATTCCCTGACAAACAAAACCGTGAATCCGTGCTTATCCTCGACGACACCGCCATCGAGCGACCCAGAGCTAAGAAGGTCGAACTCCTCGCCAGAATCTATGACCACTGCGAGAATCGTTTCCTCAAAGGCTTCCGCATGATGACCCTGGCTTGGTCAGACGGAGCAAGTCTGGTCCCTCTGGACTTTGCCCTTCTTTCCTCCGCTGACCCGAGCAACCGATATCAAGGCGCCACCAAGAATCTGGACAGACGCTCTTGCGGGGCCACGCGTCGCCGTGAAGCCACTACAAAATCTACCGCCTTGCTCGTCCCCATGCTCCGTCGTGCGTTGGCCTCTGGGGTTAAGGCCCGTTACCTGCTCATGGACAGTTGGTTCGGCCTGCCCGCCATCATCTCGGCCCTGCGCAGCCTGATTCCAGTCATCTGCATGGTCAAGAAGACGCCCAAGATACTCTACGGGTTCAGTGGCAAACGCCTTTCCCTTGACGGAATCTACCGAGAACTCAAGAAGCGCCGAGGCCTAGCAAAAGTATTGGCCAGTGCCGTGGTCACAATGGACGACGGCCAAAGCGCCCGACTTATCTTTGTCCGAAACCGCCACAAGAAGGATTGGCTGGCCTTGCTGTCCACGGACACCAGTCTGCCCGATGCTGATGTGGTGCGAATCTACGGAAAACGCTGGGACATTGAGGTTTTCTTCCGCACGGCCAAACAGTTTCTTGGGCTGGAAAAGGGCTGCCAATCCAGAGACTTCGACGCTCTCATCGCTCACGCGACCATTGTGCTCATGCGCTACATCATCCTTTCCGTGGAGCAGCGCCGAACTGACGACCCAAGAACACTTGGGAAGTTATTCCACGCCTGTTGCGGTGAGATGCTCGACCTGAGCTACCTGGAATCGCTCACGCGCATCCTGGCACTGACCCTGGACCGGCTACGCAAGGACGGCCACTGGCCCGTGGAAGCCTACCAAGCCATGGCAGACGCTATCCTTGGCCAGACGATTGAGTTCTTCTGCTGGAAACCTATCAATTGTCAAAGAACTGTGGTGGATGCAGCATAAACATCAAGTCCGAAAGTCGAGTTGTTTAGACTGCGGCGCCTTGGCCTGACAATGTCCTTAGCCCTGAAATGAGAAACCAAGAGAAAGGTACATTTACGACCTCAGGCCAGCGCGTCAGCACATCTCGATGACGCAGCGTCCGGCGACCTCACCGCTTTTCATGCGTGCGATGGCCGTGTTTATCTCATCCAGGCTGTAGCTCTCCGTCACCAGGGGGGCCAGGCTGAGCCGCCCGCTCTGGGCCAAGCGCGCATAGCGAGGAATGTCGACCCCCGGATCGCCATCTCCTCCGTGGGTTCCGGTGAGAATCTTTCCGAAGTGCAGTGGCAGAGAGTGGAGGGTGATGTCCTCTGAGGCGCGGGGCACCCCTACGAGAACGGTGCGTCCCTGTCCGGCTGTGAGGCCGTATGCCATGGCAATGAGGCCTGTGTTTCCTGTGTTATCCACCACCACGTCCGCGCCAGCCGCGCCAATGATATCGCGGATGGTGTGAGTGAGATCGATTCCGCGAGAATTGATGGTGTGCGTGGCGCCCATGGCGCGCGCCAACTCTAGACGGTTGTCAAATATGTCCACTGCCACGATGGGGTGGGCCGTGGTGAGTGCGGCAGCCTGGATGACGTTCAGACCAACGCCCCCGGCACCTAGGACAACAATGGACTCGCCCAGTTTGAGGGCGGCGGTGTTCACCACCGCGCCAAAGCCGGTAGTCACGGCACAGCCCAGCAACGGCGCCAAGCGGAGGTCGAAATTCTCTGGCAAGCGTGTCAGACGGTTTTCAGAAACCACGGCGTGTTCGTTGAAGCTGGTGACCCAGCCAGCGTTAAGCTTCTTGCCATTCCAGGAATACACCGGGGCCACGCTGTCGATGCCTGGGCCCTTGCGCCAGTGCAACACGATCTTGTCGCCAGGGTGAACATGACGTACCCCCGGGCCGACCTCCAGCACCTCACCCGAACCTTCATGGCCGAGCAGGTGCGGTAAATATTTATCTGGGCCTTTCACTCCCTCGATTTCGCCCAGTTGCGAACCGCAAATGCCGCTGTACAGCACCCGCACCAACACCTGCCCGCAGCATAATTCCTCGGGAAGGGTGATCTCGTCAACCACCAGGGGAGCGCGCTGCTCCACCAAAATTGCCGCCTTGGTTTTCACTGGTCTGCTCATGTCTCACCCTGCCTAAACGGTTGTCCGAAGGGCGTCTGCGCCAGTTCGGAGCAGATATTTAATTTGCCGAATTGGTCGCTAAATGAATTATCCCGTTTTGTCGTTGAGACGATTATGCCATCATGTACACAAACGGCGAAGGAGCGAACTGCTGATAGAAGCGCGGATCGTTCACCTCGCAGTTGACCATCGACACGAGAAGCATGCGGAAGTTGATGGCCAAAAAAACTCCGGCGAACAAGGCTTCAGGGGTTGCCAATGACTCGTCGATCAGCGCAAGGAGGGTACTGCGCATCTGCTCGCTGATGGTTGGCGCGCGGCCGGTCCACCAATCGTACTGGTACCCGTCGACGTCTGGTGTGGGAGCCAGGCTGAGCAGCTCCCTGATATTTTCGAAAAGGTCTGGGTTGGACGTGTGCAAAGTCGCCAAGCACGCCTGTATCTTGGCCCACCGAGCACTCCCGAGATCTGGGCAATGCGAAACAACGAACCTGTTCCACGCATACGGGCCTGCGCTTCCGTCCGGAACGTCGCGTCGCGCCCCGCCCACGGCGAAGGGCTGCCACGCGGGAAGCACCAAGGAGCCGCGGACAAGATCTTGAAGACTGCCGCCCGGAGCGGCGACTACGTAGGGCAATGGGTCCTTAAGATAAGGCAAGAGCATTTCCGTCGTGCGCTGCAATTCTCCAATATATTGTTCCCTGAGCGGATCGTACACGGGCCTGGACTGCTGTTGGCAGGCTTGTCCGGCAGGAGGGGAAGGATTCAAGACTCGAGGCATTTTGTTGCACAGCATGCAGAATATCTTACGCAGCATGGGGGCCATCCTCCGGCCTAGTCATTTGCTTGCCGAACAGCAGCGGCATTAGGGACTCGGCATAGACGTCCGCGATCACATGGTCACCCTTGGGCATGGTATGTACATGGTCGGCAAACAGGGTGGTTTTCTCATCATAACGGGAGAACACAGCGGGGAGGTCCACGAAGTTCTCCGGCGCGTCAGCCCGCACCGAGGCGAGATACGTATCGTACAACGTCTTGATTCGGGGGTAGACCTTGGAGAAGCAGTCCATCCCATGAGCGCGCAGATCAATCCTGTCCGCTTCAAACGGAGACAAAGTCGCCTTGTTGTAAACGCACGGCTGCAAGGCCGGGATAAATTGCGCTCCCGCGGCCTTGACCATCTCCGCGAACTGGTCTTTGCGGTAGGCATAGGCCCGCAGGACGGAAAAGGGGAGATTGCGTGGTTCGAACGGAGAACCGGGCTGATTGACCGGCCGCTTGAATGTCGCGTGGACCAGTTGGCTCCAGTTCTCAAGGTTATACTGGTAAGCCACTTGCCACTTATCCAGTAGATGCGGGTCAGACATCAGGCCATAAGCAAAGTCGTTCCAGCCATCGTGGGCGATGACCACGTCGGGCTTCAACTTGTGGCAATAAAGGACGAAGTTCAGGATTTCATTCATCAGCACGTTGCCGTGCATGCCATAGTTCAGCACAGTGACGCGTTCACCCTTGCCGTACTTCTGCAGTGCTGTGTTGATAATTTTCTCCGCGACGGTGGGAAACATTTCCTCACGGGTGGAGTACATGCTGAACGCGGCCGATCCGCCGTAGACGATGGCGAGCTTGTGCGAAACGGGGCGGCCTTCAAGGAAACTCAGGTCGTCCGGAACCCGGAATCCGAGGGAGTCGATGTGCCCCACGCTGTTGTCGCGGAAGAGATACCCGTAGGGATAATAATAGAAGGTGTTTCCTGCACCGCGCGGCCCAAGACGGTTGAAAACGTGAGTTTCAAGCTCTGGGTATTCATCACGTGTGATCTCCGTTTCGCGGGAGAAGATGCGCCCCATGCGGTCGATGTAATAGCCCAGCGAAGCTTTGGACGCGGCGGGGACCGTCGCAAGCGAGCCGTCTTTCTCCAACACGGAGACGGCAATGCCATCAAAGGATGGAGTGAGCATGGTAAGGGGGCAAACGGCGGATACACCGCAAGCCTGCGGGTAACACTCCTCATTGGCACCAACGCAATAGACGGAGATATGCTCTGTCTTGAAATAGGAACGCACCCGCGCGGCTAGGAAGGTCGCCAATTCCGCTTCGATAGTGTCCGCAGGAAGGACAAGAATTACCGCCATGCTATATCCTTCTTGGTGATCAGGAAGTTCTCCAGGACCAGGTAGTCAATACCGCTCCATGAGAAGGTGCGCAACGCATCGTAGGGGCTGTTGACGATAGGCTCACCGCGGAGGTTAAAGGAGGTGTTCAGCACCACCGGAACCCCTGTCTTGCGGCCGAAATGTTCAATGAGTGCGTGAAAGCGGGGGGAAATAGCCTTGTGCACCAGTTGGACCCGGGCCGAACCGTCCGCATGGGTCACGGCCGGTATCGTCGTCTTGTGCTCTTCCCGCACCGGCGCAACAGCCAGCATGAAACTTTCCGGCGCATGAGGCGGCAGGTTTGGAGGAATTTCAAAGTACTCATGCGCGCGTTCCGCTAGCACCGCCGGGGCAAAGGGACGAAACGGCTCGCGAAATTTAATCTTCTCGTTAACAATGCTCTTGGTTTCGGGGAACAGTGGATTTGCGATGATGGTGCGCGCCCCCAGGGAGCGCGGCCCCCATTCGGAGCGGCCATGCATCCAGCCGATGATGGCCTTCTCCTGGAGCAGGCCGGCTACGATATCCAGCAGTTCCTCAATATCATCAAACCGGCGGTAGGACTTCACGCCAGCGGAGCGCAGTTCCGCCTCGACGCCTTCATTCGTCCAGGACTTGCCAAGAAATGCGGAGTTCATGGCCGCGTGCCGTGGCAACCCCGCCACTGCATATGCATACCAGAGCGCGGTGCCTAGAGCGCCACCGGAATCACCGGCTGAGGGCTGGATGAACAGTTCGATACCCAGTTCGCGTTGGATTTTGCCGTTGGCCAGCGAATTGAGGGCAACGCCGCCTGCCATTGCCACCTGCCGGATACCTGTGCGCGCAATGGCCATGGAAACAATGTGCATGATCAATTCTTCGGTTACAGCCTGGACGCTGGCGGCTATATCCGCGTAATGGAGACTGTTCTTGACCACTTCCGGGTCATTGCTATCAACATCGAAGACGGTATCAGGCACACGCGGTTCGCCGAACGCTTTAACCAGTTTGTCCGTGAAGGGATAAACTTCCGGCGCATTAAAATTGAAATAGCTTTGATCGACGCGGAAGCCGCCGTCTGGCAACAATTCCACCAGGGCGCGAATGCGTTCCACATGCACAGGGCGGCCGAAAGCGCCCATGCCCATCACCTTGTACTCGCCTTCGTTCACCTCGAAGCCGAGGAACGCCGTGAAGGCGCTATACAGCAGCCCCACGGAATCTGGAAAATTCACCGAAAAAACTTTTTCAATAACACTGCCCCGACCTATGGACACAGTCATGGTTTCAAGCTCTCCCACGCCGTCGATGGTGATGATGGTGGCTTCCTGGAAGGGAGAACAAAAATAGGCCGAAGCGGTGTGCGCCTGGTGGTGGCTGGTGGTGAAGATTTTGTCGGGTGCTATCCCCGTGGCTTCCGCAATGCGTTGCCGAAAGCATAGTTTTCCTCCCTGCATCCACGACTGGACCGTGCGGTTCAGGACGCTAACATCTATCCCGCACCCGGAAAAGCTGGAGCGCAGGATGCGGTCTAACTTCACCGTAGTGTTTTCGTAGAAGCAAACCGCATCGAGCTGGTCGGCGTTGATGTCCGCTTCTTCTAGACAAAACGCGATGGCCCGTTTAGGCAACCTCGCGTCGTGCTTTACACGGCTGAATCGCTCCTCCTGCGCGACGGCGACGATCGCCCCATCTGAGATCAGTGCCGCGGCCGCGTCGTGGTAATCGAATGAAAGACCCAGAATATACATGCGTGCCCTCCGAAAAAGACGTATCATTATGCTTTTACTTACAGAGGCTTGCACATCCAGAATAAATTGCGCACCAAGGAATAGCTCAGTGCACGGACTTCATTAACCTGTTACAGCCATGACCATCTCCAGGCGAGTGAAAAAGAAACAGCGAATACCACTGCGATCAAAAGGGCGGGGCTGGCCACCTCCAGCGGGCGTAAAATCCCTTCTGGTGCGTCAGCCCTTGCAGAAGGACGCACTTTAGTCAGTCAAAATGGAAGGAGCAGCCCCACTGCTTATTCCTTACCGCTGCCCCCCACTCCCTGTGAAGCACATCCTTAAAGTAGGCAATCTCTTCTAGACTCTATACGGCGAAACCAGTTCAGTGTCCAGGCCGCTTGCCAGAGAAGTAGGGCACCTGGCCTGTCCTGGCGCCATACGCAAGAATAAGGTCAACTGGATAGCCGTGCGATTTCAGCACACCCTCCATGTGCTCCAGAGAGACGAGATAAGGATTCTGAAAGATGAGATCGCGTTTAACAAAGGGGGCGTGGCACTGCTCGAGCAAGAATTCCCAGTTGCAGTGCGTCGGGTTCAACATGGGTGCTGGCTGATTTTCCTTTGGTGAGTAAGCCCCGGGTCTCAGGCCGTGTCTTGCCAGCCACAGGCTCAGGTTTAACTCGTAGCTGATGGCCTTCTGCTTATCGTTCTGCGGACCCACAAGGTCCCAGTACTGTGCAAACGCAAGGGAGGTAAGAGCTACGGGGCTGAACACCAGATAGTAGCTCTGCAGGTGTGGCTTTCTGTCCTGGCTTTCAACCAATCCCCAGAAATCGCATGCCAGGGCGTTCATCACATCATGCATAGGCCGGAGGTCGAATATCGGCGCGAAGATGCTGTCGTTGGTGAGCAGAAGTTCGCTGGCGGAGAAAATCTCCGGCAAAGCGCACAACACAGCCTTCCAACTTGTGAAGTCATATCCTGGGCAAGTCCTGTGGACGATGGCGTCGAATGCTTGCGGCAGTTCCTCCGGCGTGGTGATGGGACGCCCAGGCTGAAGTCCCACAGGCATGTCAGAGGCGAGAACCACGCGGTAGCCGAGTTTGCAGAGTGCCTCGGCATAATGGAGCACATACGGGTCGATGATTCCGTCCTGGTCCCAATGCGCGATAACCGCAACCTTGCGCCCGCGGAATTCAGTTCCGCGGGAGGCCTGGACAATGGCGTATGGCCAGATGTCGAAAGGCGCGCGGGGCATGTCAGCTAGCAGGAAATCAGCCAAGGCCAGGGCTTCCGGGCGGCCTTGGCTGAGGCCTGGTAGCAGTTCCACCAAGGCCGGGAGAGCCGCCCTGCGGGGGTATCTCTCGTTGGCCAGAATCTGGGCCAGGGCGTACTTGCCGATCTTGGGAAAAGACGCGATCCAAGGCCAGCAGAGCGGCCCACATCGACGTATGCCCCGCACGATCATCTGACGCAATTTCAGCATCCGGCCCCGCGTTTCATTCGATGAGGTTGTTCAGGGTCAGCGCCCCAGTCTTCGCGTAGCCCATATCCAAAACAGGTACAGGGCCAGGGAAAGGCCATGCTTAGCCCTGCGCCACTTGGGCCAGGGCTTGAGCCCAATCTCTGAGTATACCTTGGCCTCCCAGTTGCGCAGATAACGCTCTGGAAAAAGGTCCAGGTAGCGCGTCCTCATGATTTCCGCGGCCAAAGCCATGATTTTGGAATATTTTGGGATGTCTTTCCATACTTGCCCGCCGTAGGTGTCGCTCGAAACACGTACGCAGACCACAGGAGAGCCTCCCAGATACACACCTCCGTGTTTGGCGCTTGCGCAGCGGAAGGCTACTGTGTCGCAGTAGGGGCCCAACTCCGGGATGAAACCTCCAACCTCGCGCAGAACCTCGGTGCGCCAGATGTTGGTGTAACCAAGGCTGAACAACGCTGGTGCCTTGTGAAACAGGCTCCAGACCATGCGCTTTGGCGAGATGTAACCCGGTCCGATCCACTTGTCGGCCGTCTCCGTGAAACGCTCGCCCGTCTGCTCGTGGGCGGTAACAAAGGCCCCGAACAGCACACCGGACTGGGGGTGCTGGACGGCCTTTTCCATGGCCAGTTGATAGAGGCCGGGCAACGGGCAGTCATCGACCGCGAGAAAATGCACCCAGTCGCCCGTAATCTCGGTCAGCGCCCGGTTGACCACAGACACCACGCCCTGGTTCGTGCCGAGAACTACTACCCGTACCTGAGGCCAGCGTCTCCGCAATTCCTCCAGGCGCTCCAGGCTGTCGTCGGTGGATCCGTCATCGTAGACGATAATTTCATCGGCTGGGCGGCTTTGGGAAATGACGGCGCAAAGGCAGCGCTCAAAAAAGCGGCCGTCATTGTAGTTGGGTATGACCACGCTTAGCCGAGGTCGGTGGGGGCCCGGCCGGGCCTCGTCGTATTGGGCTTCCGTCATGCGCCTCGTATCCGTGTATGGCTGCCGCAGACCAGGATACCTGCGGGATGTAGCTTCCTTAAATCCGTTCAAAACGTTCCAACGTGAAGCAGAGGCGCTGCCTTCTGGCGTGTGTGTTCGCTAGTTTTTCCACTCGTAGCGGCCCCGCCGCCACCGCCGCTCGCCATCGGCTTATCGCTCCGGCGGGAGGACGAGCCGCGCAGGACTGTCGGCCATGCGGGCGGCGATGCTCTTGGCTATGGCCGGAGGGAAACTAAGAAACACGGTTTGCCCGGACTGCAGCTGGGACGGGCTGACAACCGGCAAACCAAAGAGCGGGTGCCCAACCCGGCTCTGGTCTTCGTCCACGAAAAACTCGGCCTTGCGCCCCAGGCAATTGAACAACCACACCCCGGCGATGGACGTGCCGAAAATGCCCAGTTCTTGGGGGGGTATCTCCGCCGCAACCCGAAGCGTCCTGGTCATCCAGTCCAGCGCGCGCAACGCTTCCTTGCGTGAATCGGTCATCTTGCAGGTCGGGTTCGGGGCGGATGTCAAACGGGCCAGCAGGGTCAGCTCCTTGCTGACCAGCCCTCGCTCCAGGAGCACAGGCTCGAATCCTGCCCGCCGGGCAACTCCTTTCAGGGTCTCGGGCGTAAAATGCGTGCAGTGGTCGGCTATGGCCAAATCAAAGGGATTCGTGGCGAAGTCGGGCACCTCCACCAGCAGCAGTCCTCCCGGCTCCAGCAGTCGCGCCGTTTTGCGCAGGAACTCCACGGGCGCGAGAACATGCTCCAGGCAGTGCATCATGCTCACCACGTCGAAGCTGCCGGGAACCTCCATGAGGTCGCAGCAATAGAAGTCTTCCACACCCGGCAGAGCCTTGACGACCTCGCGGCTGCGGTCGTCCAGGTCCAGGCCGCAAAGCGTCCAAGCGGGATTCAGCGCGCCGAAGGACTTGAGCAGCACCCCATTGCCGCAGCCCACGTCGAGCAGCCTGCCGGAGTCCGGCAAGGGCAGGTGGGACTGCAGCCCCCGCAGCAGGTGTTCGCTGCGGGCCACGCCCGCGCCGTCCGCGCCGAAAGTCTTCTGCTCCTGCCCGCCGGACTGGTGGTACACTGCGTAGCTGTCATAGATGCGGCAGCAGTCGGCATGAAAGTCCTGGTCCACGCACTTCTGCACCAGGCCGCAGCAGGGGCACCAGGAAAGGAAACGTCGACCGTCCCAGGGGCGGCAGTCCGAGGTCACGAGCCCAAGGTCCTCAAGACCGGGGACGGGCTCCATCGTGTCGGAGCCGCAACTGTGGCAGAGAGTCTGTGGGCCACCCTGCGAAACGAAATCACTCATTCGTACGCTCCGTATGCTTGATCCAGTGAAGCCAGCGGGTCCGGTGCGGCCAGGCCCAGTTCTTTTTCCAGGAGCGAGGCGTCCAGGCTGGTGTGCGCGGGCACATGCTCCATGTCCGGCGCGGCCTCACGCCAGCTCACCGGCCGCACAAGGCCCAGGTCCGCGCCCAAGCGGGCAGCAAGACGCAAGGCCGCCTCGGCGTAGCTCACGTCGCGGCTGGCCGAAATCTGCCACAGCCCGCCCTTGCGGCTTGCGGCGATGGCCAGAAGCGCCCCCACCACGAAATCTAAGGGCACCGGAGCCATGGGCATGTCGGAAAACGGGCGAATGATGCGGCCGGCCTGGAGTTGCTCAGCCCAACCGGAAAAGAGCGTCACACCGGGGGCCAGCACCTTGGTGAGCCGGACCACGGCTACCTGGCCGCCGAGTGCCAGCAGGAGTTCCTCGGCCCGGGCCTTCTGACGGCCATACTCCGCGAGCGGGCAACGGGCGTCATCCGCCGCGCGGCGCGGCAGCGCACCATCAAAAACCATGTTGGTGGAGGGGAATACCACGAAGACCCCGGCCCGGACAAGCTGCTCGGCCAGGCGCACGGTTCCGTCCACGTTCACGCAGGCGGTTCCTGCTGGATCCATGCGGCACTGGGCCGTGGCGGTTACGGCCGCGCACAGAAAGGCTTGGCCAACGCCAGCGGGCGCAGCGAAGACTCCAAGATCGCCCGCCAGGTCAAGGTACAACATCTCCGGCGAGCCGTCCCGACGGCTAGTGCCCGCCACGTAGCGCCCGTCCTTGCGCAACGCAACGCAAAGGGCCTGACCGATGCCGCCATCGGCCCCGACGACAAGGGAGAGCTGGTCGCGAATGGTCATCCTTTCCTCACACCGCCCAAGCGGATGGCCCGGCTATCCGGTTTCGCCCGGCTCATTCAAAATAGATGAAGCTGTGGTCGCCGGTGTAGCCCGTGGTCTTGAACCACCAAAGCCATTCCTCCGGGGTGAAGAAGGCCTCGCAGGTAACCTGCCAGTAGAGCAGGTTGGCCTTCTCGGTCTCGTTGCGGTATGACTCAACGCACAGATATTTTTTCTTGCCCACGCGCTCCATCTCCCGCAGGGCCTTATCCATGTCGTAGTTGTGCAGGTTGTGCAACGTGGTGATGGAAAACACGAAGTCAAAGTAGTTGTCCGGCCAGGGCAGTGCGTTGGCGTTGCCAAGGGTAAGCCGGTCGAGCACGTCCTCGTGGGCATTGGCAAGCGCGTAATTAGAGATGTCCAACCCATAGACCTCAAGGCCCGGTACCACGCGCGTGAGTTCGACAAGCTGGAAGCCCTTGCCGCAGCCAATGTCCAGGATCTTGTCCCCGGCTTTTAGCCCGTAGTGGTCCACGAGGCCCTTCGCCACCGGCTGCCAACGGCCCGGCATGTAGCGATAGCCACCGTAGCAAATGCGCCGGTCGCCGTCCCAGTAGTCATAGCCCCACTTCTTGGCCAGTTCGGCAGCCTTGGGTTTGGGGAACTCAGGGTCGTTCACGCGCGCCAAGTAGTCGCGCGTGGTGGCCTTGTGCAAAGGGGAAAGGAAATCAATCTCGGCCATGTTCGTCACCTCAGTGCTTTATGTGGAAATTGAGCGTGCGCCGCGCCAGGGCCAACTGCCGGTCGCATCTCGACCCAGTCTCGCCGTTCCTGGCAAAGTCGCGCCGGGCCGCGCCCAGGGCGAGAAAATCGTTCAGCATGATGCAACACCACTTGAGCCGGTAGGCCGGAAGCAGCAGCGCCGCTCGAACAGGCAGGCCCGCGTCATCCGGCGAGGCTTCGGCGGCGTGCGCAAGGAAACGCGACCACAATTTCTGCGGCACGGGCAGCTCCGGTTGGCAAAAAAAGTCGCAAACCATCTTTGCCGGATCATCGAGGCCCGCGTACTCGAAGTCCAGAAACACCAGCGCCCCTTCCGAGGTTAGGAGCGCGTTGTGAAACCCGAAGTCCGAGGGAGATGCCCGGCGCAGGTCCGGGGCTAGCGGCGCGTCAAAGTCCGTGCCCAGAAGCTTTGGCGCATCGGCCAGGATGCTTCTGCGCAGTCGCTCCCACGCAGGGGAAAGATCCGTTGCCACAAACCCGGCCGCGTCGGCGCGCATGCGGCCCTTGGCAGCCGCACGCGCAAGCCGCCCCACCCGGCGCTCCACACAGTCCAGGTGCTGCCTCAGCGAAAAGCAGGCCTCGGAAGCGTTGGGCAGCTCCGCCGGGAGCGTGTTCAGGGCCAGATAAAAATCTAGCGCGGCCGCCACTTGTGGGCACCTCACCTCACCCGGGTGCAGCCTGCGGCCCTGAACGAAGCTGAACAGGGCCAGCCCAGCCTCGCGGTTGTGCCCCAGTACGCGCGTTACCGCCTCGATGCCCATAGTCTCGGCATGCGCCAAAAACGCCAACTCGGAGCGCAGCCGGTCGCGTGGGTCGTCCGGGTGGCGAAAATAGGCTTTGAAAAAGGCACACGATGTCCCCGCGCGCAGCACAAAGGCGCGGTTGTTGCGTCCGCCCAGCAAAGGCTCAAGCTGAAACGGCCCACTCAGTCCGGCCGCAACGGCCAGGGCCTCGGCCTGCAATTCCAGGTCCCGCTGGTCCTCAGTCATGATTATTTGACGGATTTCCGGTTGAAGAATCCCCTGGGCCGCCGAGTAGCCGTTGCCCAATTTCCGCCCAGGAACCGCAGGGGATGATGCAGGCGTTTTTCGAGCAAGCACCCGAGGGGGCGAAGAGCAGGCGCGTAACGCCCTCAGGAAACTCCGCCTCGCCCAGAAACTCCGGCAGGTCGTCAATAAAGTGCGTACAGCCCAACTTCCTGATGCGCCCAAGTTTGTCTTTTTTGGTGGGCTCTAGGAACACCGACTCACGTGGGAGCCCGATGCCCGCCGGGTCAAACAGTCCGTGCGCCTCCATCCAGCCCAAAGCCGCGGCGTGGAGGTCGAAGGGCGGGCCCGCATAGGGCGTCTTGGTCTTGTGGCTGACGATGAACGTCTCCACGCCTTTTTCGTGGCAGGCACACAGAAACTCCAGAACGCCGGGAAACGGGTCAACGTCGCCCATGCGCTGGCCGTAAACGTAACCCTGCATGGCTGTCCACACGGGTTCGCGACCAACGCCGCGCAGATGATCGCGCACTTTCTCCTTAGTTTTTGGCAGATCAGCGGGGATTTCCCCCTGTTCCCTCGCCACTAGGTGGAACACTTGGTCGTAGCACACAATGGTGTTGTCGAAGTCGATGCCTATACGCACGCCCCCCCCCCTAGCCCAGCCGTGCTGCGATTGATTTTGCCGCGGTGGCGGCGGAAAGCCCGCAGCTTTCCCGCGCGCTCTTCTGGTTACCACAAGCCGAGAGGAAGTGCTCGCCGGTGTTCAGCCGCAAGAGCGGCGCACGGTTGTCGTCCCGCGTCAGCCGTGTGTCGACCAGCCATTCAGCCACCGCACCACCCAGGCCACCCGCGCTGCCGTGCTCTTCCATGGTGACCACTAGGCTGCATGTTCCGAAGCATTTGGTCAGCAGGTCCAGGTCAAGGGGCTTCACCGTGTGCACGCTGGCCACCCCGGCGCTGATGCCGCATGCGGACAGGATCTCCGCTGCGCCCATGGCCTCGGGCAAGGTGTTGCCGGTGTTCAGGATCATGACGTCCGCGCCATCGCGCAGCACGATGGCCTTGCCGATGGTGAGATCAGGACGGGTCTGGTGCAGCACGGGCTCGTTCTTCTTGCCCAGACGCAGGTAGCTGGGGCCAGGGCCCCTGACCGCCTCGGTCAGCAGCAGTTCCACCTCCACTGCGTCGCCGGGGCATAAGACGCTCATGTTCGGCAGGGCGCGCAGGCAAGCGATGTCCTCACAGGAGTGGTGTGTGGCACCAAGCCCAGCGTAGGAAAGCCCGCCGCCCACACCAGCCACCACCACAGGTAGGTTGTGGTAACACAGGTCGAGCCGGATCTGCTCGAAGCAGCGGTAGGTGTTGAAGGGGGCGATGGTGTACGTGACGGGGCGGAATCCGGACAGGGCCAGCCCCGCGGCCACGCCGGTCATGTTGGCCTCAGCGACGCCGCAGTTGTAGAAGCGATTCGGGAACAGCCCCTTGAACTCGTCGAACATGCGGTTACCGATGTCGCCGGAGAGCAGGACGATACGCAGGTCTTCCTTGGCCAACGCGGTGATGGTGCGGGCGAACGCGTTTCTCATGCACCCTCCAGTTCGGCCAGGGCGCGGGCCAATTCGTCTTCGTTGGGGATTCGGTAATGCCAGTTGTTGTCGTCTTCCATGAAGGAGACACCCTTGCCCTTTACCGTGTGGGCCACGATAGCCAGCGGCTTGCCGGAAGGGTCGGGTAGGCCGGACATGGCGAGCGCTAGCGCGCCCACGTCATGGCCGTCCACCTCGGCGACGTTCCAACCGAAGGCCCGCCACTTGTCGGCCAGGGGCTCCAGGGCCAGCACCTCGCAGCTACGGCCCGTGGCCTGCCAGCGGTTGAAGTCGATAATAGCGCAGATGTTGGTGAGCTTCTGCCCGCCAATGAACATGGCGGCCTCCCAAACGGAGCCCTCGTTCTGCTCGCCGTCGCTCATGAGCACGAACACCCGCGTGGGCCGCCCGGCTATGCGCGCGCCCAGCGCCATGCCCGCCCCGATGGGCAGGCCGTGGCCGAGGGAGCCCGTGGCCGCCTCAACCCCCGGCGCAGCTTTCGGCGTGGGGTGCTCCTCCAGGTGGCACGCGGGCTGGGCGTATTCCTCCAACACGCTCTGCGGGAAGAATCCCCGCAGTGCTAAGGCGGCGAACAGGGCCGAGGCCGCGTGTCCCTTGGAGAGAATAAAGCGGTCGCGGTCGGGATCATCGGGTGCGGTGGGGTCGATGCGCATGACTCCCCAATAAGCCGCGGCCAGGATGTCCACGCAAGACATGGCCGAGCCCAGATGTGCCGCGCGCGATCGGTGTGACATGCGCACTGCCTGCCGCCGGATGTCTTTGGCGGCGGCGCGCATGGTTGCCAGCGTCTGGTCCGTGGTGCCGAGCATGGGTATTAGATCTCCTGAAGCTTCTTCATGGTGCGGATATTGTAATGAATGTCGTCATCCACTAGCCTGCCCTCGCGATAGGCGTTGATGATGTCGGTGATGCCGTCGCGCACGCCGTATTTCGGCTCAAAGCCGGTGGCCCGGAGCTTGTCCGAATTGAGCCGATAGGAGCGTGGGTCGTTGGATGGCTTGATGGTGATGGTGGCGGGCACCAGTTCGGTGACCATATTGGCGATGTCGAGAATGGAGATATTCTCGAACCCAGCGTTGTAGATGCCGGTGGACTCGCGGCCCTTGCCAAGGAAATGGATAAATATATCAGTAATATCCTGGATGTGCACGTTGGGTCGGGTCTGGGCGCCACCAAGCACGGTGATCTCGCCCTTCACCAGGGCCTGCATAGTCAGCATGTTAACGGCAACATCGAGTCTAGTGCGTGGCGAATAGCCGCAGACTGTAGCCGGGCGGATGCTGAAAACCTCAACTTGGTCCTTGTAGCTCAACAGCACACGCTCGCTGATCATCTTGGTCTTGTTGTAGTCGGACAGGGGCACCAGGGACAGATCCTCAGTGACCTGGTCCTCGTCCTTCAGACCGTAGACACTACCAGAGCTGGCCAGCATGAACTTCGAAACGCCGTTGGCAATGGCCTTTTCCAGCAGCTGCATGGTGGCCAGGGCGTTGACCTCCCAGACCAGCTTGGCGTTCAGGTCACCGCAGGGGTCGTTGGCCACATTAGCCAGGTGAATGATGGCGTTGACACCGTCCATGGGGATGGTGTCCATGTCGCGGACATCGCCCTTGACCACGGTGAGGCCGGGGGCGGCCGCAAGCATATTACCGAACCACATGATGTCCACGGCCACAACCTCGTGCCCGTGTTTCAGAAGCTTGGGAACGAGAATGTTGCCGATGTAGCCGCAGGCGCCGGTGACGAGAATTCGCATTATGTGTGCTCCCTTGGAAACAATTTAAGGTTTGTGGATATAGTCCGCGTTCAGGGCGGACAGGGCGCCTAGGTTCTCACGCACCCATTCGATGGTGTCGTCGATTCCGGTCTCCAAGCTCACCTGGTCGGCCCAGCCCAGCGTAGTTCGGGCCTTAGCGGCGTCCAGCAGATAAGCGGCGTCTTTGCCCAGGCGCTCATTCACAATTTCGACATGATCCTCAAACTTCACGCCTACGCGTGCGGCGATCATCTCCACCAACTCGCGGATTGAGATGTTGCGAGTGGTGGACAGGTGGTAGATTTCCGACGCTGGGCCATTGCGAGCAATATTGAGGGTGCCGTCGGAAACATCGCGGATGTGGATGAAGGAGCGCACCGAGTGGCCGCCGCCGTGGAGCTGCAGCGTGCGACCAGTGAGAAAGAATAGGATGGTGCGCGGGATGATGCGGTAGAGTTGCTGGCCGGGGCCAAAGACATTGGCCGCGCGTGTGAACACCACGGGAAATTTGTAAGCTTTGTAAAAACTCATGAGACTCATGTCGCCTGCGGCGCGGGAAACGGCGTAGGGCGTGCTGGGATTGTAGTTCGCGCTCTCCGGCACCAGGCCCTGGCAGGTGCCATATACTTCTGGGGTCGAGATGTGCACGTACTTCTTAATGAAATCCAGCTTGCGCAGGCGGTCGTGCAAGGCCACGGTGGCCACGGTGTTAGTCTGAAACCAGTGCTCGGGGTTAGCCCAGCTCTCTGCCACCATGGACTGAGAGGCAAAGTTCACCACATAGTCGGGCCTCTCGGCGTTCATGACCCCGACCATCCGATCCAAGTCATGGTTCAGATCGAGCTTCATGAAGGTGAAAGGCGCGCCGACGCGCTTCTTGTAGGGCAGAAACGCCGGGTGTGGCTCGTCGGAGCGGCTCATGCCGATGACCGAAAGCCCCTGCTCCAGGCAGTAATCGCAAAAATGGGCTCCGGAAAAGGAGTTGCTCCCGATGACGACGACTTTTTCGTTCATGGATGGTTCCTTGTTATCCTTTTTCAGTTAGGTATTGGCATTCGATGGCGGCGTGCAGAAGCGCCTCGTGTCCGACCTCCGCTAGGCCATACAGGGCCAGCGGCAGGAATAGGGCGACGTCGCTCTTATGGTTCCACAGCTTGTTACTCGCATCAAAGGCCGAGAGGGTGATGAGCCCGAGATTCATTTCCAAAGCCAAGTCAGCACAATTAATTATATTTTGCGAATTACCAGAGCTGGAAATGGCTACCACGGTATCGCCGGGGCGGGCCAGCCGTCTCAACGGTCGGGAATACACCTCATCATAGCCAAAGTCGTTGGCCATGCACGTCATAAGGGAGGCGTCGCTGAGTACCTGGGAGCGCACGGCGAGCTTGTTCAAAGCATCCTGGGCCAAATGGGAGCAGATGGCGCAGCTGCCGCCGTTGCCCACCCACCAAATGCTGCCTTCCCGCCCGCGCGTGGCTCGAAAAAGCTCGGCAATGCGCTCGTAGCCAGCCGTCAGCGCCACGTTCTCGCCGCCGAGGCGGCATTTGGTGGTTTTGCTGATGGTTCCAAGGGTATCAAGCCAGGCTATGGGGTCGAGCATCATGTCTCCTTAAAGACGTTCTTTTGTTACGGCGCAGATGGTAATAACCTGCCAACCCCATGCGTACAGTGGCAAAGCGGTCTGTGCGGATTCGCCGGCTGAGTATTCTATCGCTATTATCGATCCTGATGCAAGGGCGAACTGCCTCCGTCCCGCAGCTCTGTCCAGCAGCGAGCGATCATCCGGCAGAAGCAGCAGGACTGGGTCCTTGGGCGGCGTAACATTGCCCTTCACCATGGGTAGGTCCAGCGCCTGCGCCAGGGCTTTTGCAAAAGCGCGCGGTAGTGCGCCGCCGTCCTTTCTGCAGAGGCGCAGCCAGCCGTCCGGCTCGACCACGGGGTTAGACTCAGGCACGGGAAATTCCTCCTGCGCGGCCAGAAAGCTGTCCACATTCCCAATATCACGGTGGTACCCGTCATTCTCCCAGGACTGGATGCGCCCCAGAAAATGCGGGATGACTTCAGTGCTGAAGTCCACCACCCTCCTGCCAAGCCCGGCGATGTAAGCCGTCACCTCTGGCTCCACGATGTAAACGGCGGCGTTAGCCAGATTGCCAGGAGGATCCGCCACCTTCTCATGAAAGGCCCGCACTACCCCCCGTTTGTCCAAATCGAGGATGCCGCAGGTTTTCGGTGCGTCAGTGCGAAAGCTCATCATGGTCATGACGGTTCCGGGGCTGCGGTTCGCGTGGGCAGCCATAAAGGCCTGCAGATCCGCGCTGCACAGGTTGTCCGCATGCACCAGCATCACTGGCCCGCCGGACGGGAAAGAATTGGCAAGAAGTGTGCCGCCGGTGCCCAGAAGCTCCGCCTCGTGAACCAGACGCACGCGCCCATCCCAGGGGCTATGCTCCAGATACTCACGCACCAGCTCCGGCAAATAGTGGGTATTCACAACTATGTCCGCCTCAAACGCGCCCTGTGTTTGGGAGAGCGCGCGCAGCCAGTATTCCAGCTGCGGACGACCGTGGATCGGCATTAGGCACTTGGGCAGCACCGCAGTAAGGGGCAGAAGGCGTGTTCCCAAGCCCGCCGCAAGCAGAATGACGTTCATACCTGGCGCGCCCGTAACCTTAGCCGAGCAGCGTGGCCGCGTAGCTTTTCACGCCCGCCTTGTCGATGGACTTCTGGTTGCCCAGAATCTCAACAGCCAGCGCACCCACAATGTTGCCGATGAAGCACAAAAGCTCTGGCGCCGTGTCGAGCCTGGCCGCCATGGCCGTCACCGAGAGAAAGGCGTCGCCCGCGCCGACGCGGTCGATGATCTTGCGGGCGAAGGCCGGCACCTCGATGTGCTGTTCGTTCTTGCCGCGGATCAGGCTACCGCGTTTGCCGCGGGTCACCACGAAGTTGGAGCAGGAGAGCTTGGGCGCCAGGGTGTCAATCATCTTTCTTACCGAACCGCGCATGTCGCGCATTTCCAGCCGCACCTCGTGCTCGGCGATGCTCACGTAGTCGGCGCGCTTGTACTTGGTGACCGTGTGGAAACCGCGGTTGCCGGAGTTGGCCTGGGCGTTCAAGGCCAGGAAGGGCGAATGGTCGGTCAGCACCTCGCGGGTGGCCGAGCTGATGGCACCGTGGCCAAAGTCGGCTACGATGACGATGTCGTAGTTCGGCAACTCTTTTTCAAGCAACTGGCGGAACTGGGCATCTGTGTCGGCGTCGAGCCCGATGTCCTCCATGAAGTAGATCTCGAAGAGCTTGTTTTGGGTGTAGCCTTCCACATAGCGCCGTTTGAGCACCGTGGGCGAGTTCTTCTGGACCATGAAGGTCGGCTTCACGCGCGGGTTGAGCTTGCCGCGGACGAAACTCTCATAGGAGCTGTGGTCGCCCAGCACAGTGTACATGTCCACCTCGGTGGCGAAGTTGGCCACATGGTTGGCCACGGCCACGATGCCGCCCGCGAAGATGTCGCTCGACTGGTAGCGCAGGGCCAAGATGGGGTCCTTGGATGAGGCGCCCAGTGGGCTACAATAGCAGTATTCATCGATTATGGTGTCTCCGATGACCGCGACCTTAAGCCCGCTCATGGCGTCGAGGGTGTGGTTCACATCGTCCAGTGAGAACCGCGACTTAAACAGATCCAGGTATTCGCGTGCCTCATCGCTGAAGCTGGCCAAGGACTGGTTGATGACCACGGTTGAGTCAAAGTGAATTCCGCCTGTCTTCACCAGCGGGATGCCCATCTCGTCGCATAGGGCTTGCTCGTCCTCGTTGCAGGGCTGGCCGCCGTTGTCGTCCATGGCCGCGTAGCCGGTAGGCTGCAGCTGGGTCAGCGCAACCCGCAGATCCTCAGCGTCCGTGCAGACGAAGTCGACAAAGTCGAGGTGGATCATGGCCTCAGCCCGCATCTCGATGGGAACCGGGAGCATGCAGCTGGTGAGCTTACAGTCTGGCGCAAGCGCCACGACAAGGAGGTCGCCCAGGGCGCGAGCCTGCCGCAAATGTCGGATGTGGCCGATATGCAGGAAGTCATAGCTGCCGTAGCTCAGAAATATCTTTTTGCCTTCCCGCTGGGTCGGGCCGACCGACTCTGTCAATTTGGCGAGAGTCGTGAGTTTGTTCGAGTTCATGTGTTCCTTGATTTTGAGGACAATAAATTTATGGTAACTTATAAAAAAATCATCCAATTCGCAAGCGTTCTGCCCCAAATTAGGCATGGTCTCCGGACTTTGCTGGAACACGGCATTAGAAAAATGGGGCTGCGCGCGTGAGCGCTCAGGGGCTGAGGCGGCCGCGAACACCTCGGCCGCAGGTTGCTCAGGACTCTTCGGCTCCGGACCGGAAGGCGCCCTGCGAAAAACGGCCGCGCCGGAACAGAACAGACTATTTCCAGCCGCCCGTATGGAACCGCCAAGCCGTCTGCATGATTTCGTCAATGTCGTTAAACTTCGTGCGGAAGCCCAGCACCTCGGTCGCCATGGCCGGGTCCGCGTACAACAGTGGCGGGTCGCCCTCGCGTCGGGGCAAAACCGCAACCGGCACCGATCGCCCAGAAATGCGCTCCACCGCCGAGATTATCTCCCGTACAGAGGTGCCCCGGCCGGTACCCAAGTTGAGCCGCAGGCTCTCCCCCCCGCCCAGCAGGTGCTGCAGCGCCATCACGTGCGCCCGAGCCAAATCGACCACGTGGATGTAGTCGCGGATGCAGGTGCCGTCGGGAGTGTCGTAATCCTCGCCGAAGAGATCGAGCTGTGGGATCCCGCCGGTCGCAGCCATCATGGTGCGCGGAATGAGGTGCGTCTCTGGGTCGTGCCGCTCGCCGATCTCGCCGTCCGGGTCCGCGCCGCAGGCGTTAAAATAGCGCAAGGCTGCGGAGCGCAAGCCATAGCCCCGGCCATAGTCGGCCATGGCTTGCTCGATCAAAAGCTTGGTGCGGCCGTATGGGTTCACCGGGTGCTGCGGATGGTCCTCGCGGATGGGCATGGTCTTGGGCTCGCCATAGGTGGCGCATGTGCTTGAGAACACCAGCACGCCAACGCCCGCACGGCGCATGGCAGAAAGCAGGGAAAGCGAACCGCCGACGTTGTTGTTGTAGTACTTTTCCGGATCGGTGACGGACTCTCCTACGTAAGCGTAGGCGGCGAAGTGCATTACCGCCACGGGCCGGTGCTCGGCGAATACCCAGTCCAGGGCCGCGCCGTCGGTGATGTCGCCCACGATGAGCGGGCCCCACTTGACGGCCCGACGATTCCCGTAGACGAGGTTGTCTAATACAACAGGAGTAAGGCCAGCCTGCGTCAGGGCCTTGCAGGTGTGGCTGCCAATGAATCCAGCTCCGCCGGTCACAAGTACTCGTGGTTGCATTCCTCCCCCCCCGTATCAACGCCGTGGCCTCTAGCGTGCGGCTGCGCTTGCTGCGGGTTCAGCGTTCGCAGCAACGCTGCGTAAAACGGCAACCGAAACCCTGGCGGAAACCAGAACTGCTATAAATTTTAACAAAATATGTTCACAAGTTAAGCGCCCAACCGTTTAAATTAAATACTCCACCCAACAGATGTCGTCAATCACCATAACAAATGGGCGCTATGCCTGCTGCTGAATTCCTGAACCGAGACCGCTGCACAATCGAGCGCCAGCCATTTCCATGCCTGATTTGCTTCCTGCAGCCCGTCTGGTCAGCCTTCCCGGCTGGCCTTTTCGGCCCCTTGAAGCCTTATGCAGGCCCTTTTCGTGTTCACAGGGCGCACAACTGCCTCAGCAAGTCCAAAATCGCAGGCCCTTCTTCAGATAGAAAGCCATGGCATTGAGGTGAAACTCCATATCGACCTTGGCCATGCCCACGTGGTGACTTCGTGCAAATCCGTAGAGCCG
>Ga0180007_10000676_pt1 | contig 54078 bp, 32 predicted proteins | sample MM_PC_MetaG_FD_121122 | JGI IMG/M metagenome (GOLD analysis project Ga0180007, IMG submission 121122) | Groundwater microbial communities from the Aspo Hard Rock Laboratory (HRL) deep subsurface site, Sweden - MM_PC_MetaG | ecosystem: Environmental > Aquatic > Deep subsurface > Groundwater...
AAGATGCGGTTAATTTAGCGCTTACGTTTGAAACAGAACCAAATGCGGTCTCGAATTTTTCCATGTTCGAGAAAGTTGATGAATTCCTATCAGGTCCCGGTGTATACCAATTCCCTCCTGGAAATCTTTTTTTCACGTCAAGAAGTTGGTTGGAAACGTCTGCAGGACTTTTCGGACTAACTTCATATTGAAACCACTCACAGTCATAAGCCGCATCATAAACGAGCTCGTTGTTATCCCTGTAGAAGCGCATGGGAATCCACCCGGCGAAATCGAAGCCTTTTCTTACCAGATTGCCGGAACCGAGAATGGTGACATTTTCTTTCGTCGTGTATTCTCGCAGGTCGACCGGCCCCCCTCCGCCAGTGGCATCTGAGTTAAGGTAATACACCTTGATCGGAGTCGGGGTTAAAGGATCGCCTTTCTTAACCCAACGGGCATCAAAAATATAACTCAGTGCTGCATTCCATCTAAAGTAAGAATTGTTAGACTTGTATATACCACCCGCATTCCAGGTGCCTAGTAAATCCCAGCCATCAAAATTATAGCCTGCTTTGGTAAGGTTCCCAGGATTCCCTGGAAGGTTATAATAACCATAGCCCCCGCAGAAATAAGGTCTATCTCTATATGTTTCAGGGGGTGTTCCGCTGTCACTTCCATTACCATTGAAGGTCAGCGTTCTATCAACTCCAAAATATTGAAGTAAAAACCAGCATGACACTAACGCTTCCGTTGAATATCCGCGGATTTCGCCAGAGTGAGAAACCCTGGATGCCAAGAGAGGATTCTTCAGAGGAACATTGGATTTAAGCAGAGGAGAATCATTGGGGTCGAACTCCCTGAGGAGGGTATAAAACTTCTGCAGATCACTGTTGAACAACAGCTTGAGCAGGGTGTCGGCGCCGAGGCTTTGGAACCGGGGTTGAAGATCGAGAGTAATACTGCCGACACCTGTCGAGGTGGCCTTGAACTCGGCCTGGGCGGGACTCGGAAGGCCGGCGATTATCTGGGCGACGACTGTGGCAACAGCCGGCACCTCGTCGAGATTCTGGCTCGAATTCAATAAAAATTCCGGGTCGCTCAGGTAGGGCAGCATCGCCTTTACTACGTTGTTGACAACTTCGTCAGTCAGTCCTTTTTCAAAGGTAAAATAGTCGAAATCGTGGCCGACCTGTTGCTTCTTGGCTTCATACAGATACACTTTTGCAGTGCTTTCCGGACCATACGTGGGACTGGCCGTGGCCGTTGCATCGGCATAGGAAATGATTGTCGCCACACGATTCGCACCTTTCTCATTCTTAAGGTCGAATCGATAAAACGACATGGCGGGTACTTCCATCGGCAGGGGCAGACTGGTCTTGTCAGAAGCCAAAAAACTGCCAATCATCTGCAATTCCTCAGAAGTAAAGCCTGTCTGGTCGGCAAGGCTCGGCGGAGCCGCGGGAGAGACTTCGTCCCCATCATCGCTATAGTTTCCCATGAACTGACAGCCTAAAAGAGAAAAACAAACCACCACAAGAATCATCAGAATGGAATAAAATCGTTTCATAGCAGGCTCCAGATTAAAAATGAGTAAAAAATAGGGTTTGCCCCAGACAAACGAAAGAACGACAGGTGATACATAGAGACGTTATGGTACTAAGGTGATAATTCATGATCTTTTACCAGAAGAGAAGCAGTTGCTAACAGGGGACCTGGGCTCAGGCGCTGCGACCCTAAATGTTCATTCTGAATGGCGGTACACCGACGTAGTTGCCAGGCCATCGAGACGCCTTCCTGGCCCAAAATTTCGCGCATGGGCAGACCAGCAGCGATCAAAACAGAGGAAGTAAACGAATTGCAGTTCTCGATCAGGTGATACCCGCGCAGATAGGGGAAATACCAGAAATTCCCTTCCCGCGTCATTTCATGGCCTCGATTTTTGTGTAAGGCGGTCACCATACGGGAAACCCCCTTTTCCGTGAGCCAGAAGTGGAAGACCTTGTCGGATGGGATTTTCATGCGTTCCCAGTAGGGACGGAGAAAAACGCCAAACCGGAGGACGGCCGAGGTTTTCTTAGCCAGCGATTTGGTGACCACTTCCCACACGTTTGGGTCGTTGCCGAGATACCATTCCTTGGCCCCCATGTGCCACTCCTGATACCCGCCCAGAGAGTAATCAGGAAAATTGATGCAGGAGTGATAATCATCGATGGAGACATAGACCATGAACCGGTCATCACGCTCTTTTGCCGGCCACAACTCGAGATCAGGCTGCGGAAAAGCCAGCCATAGAAAGAAAACAACCAGCACCGGAACCGCGCGGATCGCGAACCGCCAGAACAGTCTGAAACTTTCTGAAACCCACTTCCTTAAAACGGGGTATCTAGCTATAATGACCTGTTCCAGATAGCGTAGCCTCTCTAAAGTTCTAGGATATATATATGTAAATAATAACATTAGTAAGATAGCATGTTTAGTGATCTTAAGAATGCAAAAAATTATTGGTTTACAGATGTATAATCTTTTCTAAATTGTTTCGAAGATTTTCATTGCCTCGTACACGCAGCCCGTCCACTGCCGGAACTCGCCTGGAATCACGGAAATCGGGGCCGATAGACATGCAAATCAATTTGAATTCAATGACAAATGCTAATAGTACGAATAAAATTTCCTTTGATTATATGACAATGGTCAACAATCTCAAATCCTTCTGAAATAAGGGCTTTATCCATATCTTCAAAAGTTATTATTACGAGTTTGTCTGCAATTCGTCGAGCTGTTTTAATAATTTCACGCTGCTTTTCCAACGTAATTGGAGTGAATAGCCCGTATGGAATATCGACAATTGCAACATCAAAGTGTTCTTTTATCTTGTGCATGTCTCCATTTTCGATGACATTTTCGTATCCAAAAAAGGCTAAATTTTGCTCTGCTTTTCTGGCGATGAGCCAATTAATTTCATAACCTTTAACATTTATTTGCATTGAAATAGCTTCAATCACAACGGTACCAACACCGCAGCACGGATCAATCAACTTACAATTTAATTCATCACCAACCGCAATATTCACAAGAGCTTTTGCTGCTCTTGTTTTTAGAGAATGACTATTGCTATTTGGTTTCTCATTATGCTCCTGCCAATGATTATTATTTTTTTCAAACTCTCCAAAAATCCATTGCCCATGAACCTTTGTGGCACCTAACATTATTTTCGGATTCACCATATCTACAGCCCCATCAATCACGCTACCAAGCGACGCTACACAGCTGATCCATTCATCATATCCAAGTTCGCTATCTGCAATTTTAAAATAGACAAACTTGAAATCATTGTAGGCCACTTTACTATTTTGGAGCTTTTCCATTAACTCTTTTAAAGAATCAGCACAATACATCACAAACACACTATGCTTAATATAGGGGCTTCTAGAGGGACTTATTTTCTTTCCAGAGAAGAAATATTTTTCCTTGATTTCTTTGTGGAACAAATATTTCATTTCCAATTGGCATAAACCTTCTTCATTAGCAGGATAGTTTATTACATAGAGATAATCTTTTAACACAATTCCAGCCAATGTAGACTCCCATTATTAATCATTTTCGACATTGTGTTTTTCATTCAGAATTTTCACAACCAGATTGAAATGAAATTTGAAGAAACTGAATTTTCTATGTTTATTGCCAGTAGTTATTCTGATTCTGATGGCACCAGATTAAGAAAAAGCAGAGCTGGCAGGAAATTCAGCTCTGCTTTTTTTTAAATCATAGGACTTTCCGCAGCTGCATCAGTCACCTTCAGGCGAAACTTCGACTATCATGTCGGCAGCGATTTCGGGAGTTGACTCATCGCTGTCTTCTTCATCGGCATTCCAAGTAAGTGAGCATTTCCAGCCAGGTTTGAGATTACGTAACTCAGTGACATAAATATAACCGTTCACATTGACCATAATGATCGTATATTTGTGAACCAGAAAAGCACGCTCTTTGCCGGTATCTGTTCTGATGCTGATCATGCCAACGATCTTGGGAGAAGCTTCCGGTCCGGACAAGGCTATTTCACCAATACGACCTTCAATGCGCTTGCGTATTGAAGGCCTCATCCCGATACTCTCACAGTCGTAAATAGATGGATCATGTCGGGCAGACAGGCTTACTAACAAGGTCTGGCCGACACCAATATCACTAGCACAAAGCATTCTGTTATTCTGCATTTGAAAAACAGTGTTTTCACTGACAACCATACTGAATCGCAAAGGCAACTCTGACATACGTGAAGCAGTCTCTACCGACAGAACCAGACCTTCGCTGCCGGTTTCGATATCGAGAATTCTGACATCTACGATCTGAGCCTGAAGAGACAGGGAGACCACGACAAAAATAGCAAAAAGCAGAAACATTCGAGTTCTGGATTTCATCTAATAACCCCTCAGCTGTTTGATCAGAATATCGTATCATTCACGATGGATAATAACAAGTCTGTCTCTAATACAGACGTGTAAACTCTGGCACCATAGCGCGACGGCGGCATTATCCGTGTTCACACAACACGATATGGGTAACTCTTCACAACTGATAGCAGGCATAGTTTCGAGGTCAGTTCCAATCTTCTTTAACAAAACGATTATTGCTGCTGGAAAACTTCCAATCCTAAATATGATTGGTCGCGTCGTCAGTCATCACACCAATCCGGCCTTTTTCAATTCGTCACGGAGGATGCCGTATTCGACCTTCGAGCGATGGCGCAGATCCATGGGAATGTCCGGATGGAATATCACCTGATCCACCGGGATCCCGTTCTTATCCATAACCCGTTTAATCTCGGCTTCGCGTTCGGCGCAGAGCTTCTTGTTCTTGATGTCGGCATTGTCCTTCGGTGCGACCACACAGACGGTCTTCTCGCCAAGCTTATCGTTCGGCACGCCGAGATAGGCGGCCAACCGAGTGTAGGGTTGACGCTTCAGCACGACTTCTGCCTGCACGGGGAAAAGATACTTTCCGTCACGCTCGATGACGTTGTGAATTCGGCCGACGATCCAGACATACCCCTTTTCGCTGAGGCGGGCGAGATCACCAGTTCTGTGCCACACGATGTCGTTGTGGTCGCGTATCTTCGTTGTCTTGAAGGCTTCAGGGTTGTTGTAATACACGCGGCAGACATGTTCACCGGCGACCAACAATTCACCGACGCTTCCCTGCGGAACCTCAAGCTTGGACCACTGTTCGTCGGAAGCGATTTCGATGGGACCACGCACGATTTTTATAAACTTGGACTGCAGTCCATCGGCGAAGTGCCCCACGTTGACGCCGGCATCGACGAGTTCGGGATCATCTTCGGTGACGCTGCGCTGAGCGAGCATCTCCTTGCCCGTGATGTGTGTCATCGGCTCAGACTCGGTAGAGCCGTACATGACAACGAGCTCTGCGTTCGGCGCAATCTTCGCGAATTCCTCCACGACGTCACGCGACACGGCAGCACCGCCGGCGGCGACACGACGCAACTCGGGAAGGGTCTTGCCCTTCTCGATGCAATACTTGTTCAGCCCGTTTAGCAACGAGGGGTTCAGCGTGAGAGTGGTAATGCCCTCACCCTTGATTTGCGTAAAGAGCACATACGGATCATTGTCCGCCGGTTCTGCCACGTTGATGGCCGGCAGAATAGTTGGCAAGCCCGCCGCGAGATTGTTCAAAGAGAATACAGGAAAGACCGGCAGATCCATGTCGCTCTCCTCATACGGCAGACAAGCATTGATGGCGTAATGCTGTGCGGCGAGGAATCGATGTGAACGGTCAGCCCCTTTGGGCGTTCCGGACGAACCAGTGGTGAACGTGATGAGCGCGGAGTGCTCTTGCTTGACCGGAACCGGTTCTGCGGCCTCGGGCGTTTCGAGAAGTTCTTCGAAGCGGGCAGTCCACTTTTTCGTGCATGGCCCCATGTTTATCTTTATCGGAATGGCTTCAAGGGCAGGTTGCCCCTCCCCCATAGCGAAACCACGCTCGCCTGACAACCAGACTTTGGGTTTGCAGAGGTCGGCAACGTAGCCGAGCTGATCAGCCCGTGCGAAGGAATCCAGAAAAATGCATGTGGCCCCCAGCATCTGGAATGCGAACATTCCAACATAGAGCCACGGAATCATGGGTACGTACACCAGTGCATAGTCGCCTTTTTCGACACCTAGCTTTTTGTAACCGGCGGCAACATGGACGACCATGTCGTAGATATCTTTATAGGTGAATGTGTCGTGCTTCAGCGTCCGAGCGAACGGATTGTAGTTAAACCACAACTTGTTCTTCGTGTTGACCCACTTCATACAAACTCTGTCGGGATGCCTCTCGACGTGATCCTGAAGAAAACTGAAACAGTTGTTCCGCAAACTTTCGTTCCCAATGTCATAGCCAATTTTTGGAAGCGCCATTATCGACTCCTTGCCAAACTTCAATTTAAAATGATTTGTTAAAACCTTTCATGAAATTACAATATACAGTAAGCCAGCCTAAAAACTCTTCAAATAATTTTGCTTTAAGAAAATCATACTACTTGGAATGCAAAAGACTGTTGGCTACTCCCTGACGCGGCGTGAAGTGGAACGTTGCGGCCCGTTTGGGAACATGTTTTGATTAGGGTGTGTGAGTTAATGAAGCGGCTGCCCGGCGGGCACTCAACGCTGATATCAGAGTCTATGCATTTCTGGCATAAAAAGGCGGTTATGGCCTTTGCCCAGTTCGTTTTTCTTCAGGGGGCAACCGACAGAGTGAACTTCCCCGGGGCCACGGCCAAGGCTTTGTCCAGCAGGGAAAGGGAAACGCTGAATTCCTGCTGTGATCCGGCCGAAAGACCGGGAAGCAGGTTGTTCTGATCAGGGGCGGGGTCCCAAAGCCCCCATATACCGGGGATCGGGCTCAGGCTGATGTTTTCCTGGTCCTGTTCCAGAAGACGCTGGCGGTATCGGGGAACCAAAAGCAAGGTTGACGGGTCGACTCTCATTCCCTGGTGGACAGACAATTGCTGCGGGTCGACAGAGATACCATCCAGTTTCAATTTGTACAATGGAACCTCGACACGCACGATATCAACCAGAAAGCGAGCATTGTCAAAAAAGTTAAGCGCACCGCCAATCGACAGCTCGGCCCCGCCTTTCACCTTGAAAACTGACAGGATCGGGCGACCTTTGCTTCGTTCGCCGGCCGGCGAACGAAGCAGCGTTGCGGCAGCTCCGGGAGTCACATACAGGCCGGTACGCAAGCTCGGTCCGGCCAGATCGTTGATGAAAAAATCAACCGCCACCCCGACAAAGAGCTTGGCGCTCAACTCACCCACATTCCCTTCCAGACTGAATTTTCGCGGCTTAACCGCCATGGTTGCCTGGGAAATATTCTTCCAGCTGCCTGACTCACGCCGGGCCCCCGTGACAAATGGCGCCGTAAAAGAAAAAGCCCCCGAGCAGCCAATCGAACCACTCAACCGGCCTTTTACCAGAACGCGCAGACGTGGCCGGACATACAAGGGTATCGGCCCGAGCATCCCCAGGATGATCGGTTTCAATCGGATCTTCAGCACCGTATGCTTGAAACTGACGCCGCGGGCTGGGCTGAATCCCAGACCTGTCTCCAGAATGATTTTTCCGGAAAAGCTCAGTTGATCGCGCCGAAAAACCAGGGCAGGATTCTCCACCCGGAGGCGGGCATTCCCGGTTATGCCATTAGAATTCCATTCCAGCCTCGCTCCGGAGGAAAAAACCGCCGTTTCGCGAACCCGGGACCAGATTCCCTTGTCCCCGGTCCGGGCAGCAGTGGCTGGCGCGCTCATCAACAGAGCACCGGTTTCTGTCGATGCCTGCAGACCAGTCGGCAATCTGATTGCCATCGGGGTTACCGGAATAGTCTCAATCATGGTTTCTTCGATATCCTCAGCCCTGATCGCCACATCCTGCCCCGGCTGATTACCAAGAAGATCGGCCATGGTCACCGGGGTGACCATTACTTCAAAGGTGTTTCGCTCACGCCTGAGACTGCGAACCCGCACTGCCAGGCCATCAGGAAATTTTCTCCCGGCCGGGGCAAGCAGCAAACTGTCGACGGCGATCATGGCAAGACGGGATTGGGAAAATTCTCCGTCAATCCGAAAGATCAGCATACGTTGATTTTCAGAGACTGAAATCAGGGACTTTTCAAGGTTCGGGGTAAAGGCCACCAGGTTCCGGAGAGCCCTGGAGGACGGATTTTGGGGGCCGCTTCCGGCCGCCATGCCAGTACCCGGGGCAAACAGCCCCGTGGCCATCCAGACAATCAAAAAAAACTGAATCCTGACGAAGCGGTGATTCTCTTTCACGCTTTCCCTCTGATCGGATATTCTGAAAAATTGATCATTGCATCACTTCAGAAATAATTCTATCACACTTTCTGCTACTTTCTACAATATGACCACACTCCGAATGTCCTACCGATTCCAAGTGACTCGCTGGTAGAAAGACAACGTCATCGTGCTTTTCTTTTAAACGCCTTCCGCGCACCACGTGAGTTTGTCGCAGCGATTATAGCCCAGCGCACGACCACACAAAATACAAACCGCAGAAAATGACTAATAAGTTCTAATTATGAATGGTAGAAATCTTAGAGTTACTAACAGTATACTCTGCTCAGAAAAGCAGAATTCTATCCAAGAGGCTCGCGCATGAAAATAAAATCTTTTTGGGTGATATGGATCCTCCTGTTCGTAGTTTTTCTCTGGGCAGGAATTATCGGATACAGCGGCCTGTGTCTCTGGAACATGTATCAGGATCTTCAACCAAGTGCATTCTTTTATCCTGGGTTGAAAACGAAAGAGTTTTCCCTGACCAAAAGGATAGGATATCTCGATGAGAAATTGCTGACCTGCTTTGAGGAGCTTCAGAAGTCTTCCGGGACTGCGATTCCGGGAAGCTACACCTTCTTTCTGGCGAGCATTCCAGATTCAAAGACGATTTCAAAAGAGATTATCGATTTTGTGGCAAGCTCCACGAGGGGATTTCCTGATCTGGCTCCCCCTCCTTCCCTGCCTGGAAAATCTGAGATTTTTGATTTTTTGTCCGGCGGGGTAACAGATACGGCGAAAGCCTGGATGGGAATAGCTCTTGGAACGCTTAACCGGGAAAAACCCATGAACTCAGGGCTTATTCTCCTCGGAATTTCTTTAATAGCATACCAGATCGAAGTGGAGATCGAAGGGAACTACTGGTTGATGGATCGGATGGAGGGGAATTTATGCCGTGAACTGGCCGCCGATGGCTTCGTGCAATGTGCGGAGCCTGCGTCATTTTCAAAGGAGGATATAAAGATCCTGATTTCAAATCTACAGACCCTTGAAGGAAAACTTCCCCCGTTACAGCAGATATTTCCCGCGCGTCTGAATTACCTTCTGGCTTGGGGAAAACTGCTCAAGTCTGCTGTAATGCGCGCCAAAACTTCATCTTCGTTTCGATGGGGAGGAGCTATACTTTCCGACTATCTTCTTTCACCTGCTTTCACCCGGTTTTATCAGAAGCAGATCATTGATTCGCTGAAAGAAACTGCCTCGAAATCCTGGGCAGAAAGCGTTTCCGAACGGGCTGCCATCCATGAGAGAATACTGGCTCTTGCTGTAAAAGGCAGAAAGCCAAATCCTGCCTGGTGGATGTATGTTTTTATTCCCATGCAATTCCTGTTTGACCGGGAGGAAATGATTGCCATGGAGGCCTTCGAACAATATTCTCTGAACGACCGGAAGGCCAGTCAGAAGCTTCGGATGGCTCAATGGGCTCTTGCTCTTCATGGATTTCGAAGGAATGAAGGAAGGTGGCCGGTCGGCCAGGAGGAGATTGAGACATGGCTTGGCTGCGGACTTCCGGGGGATGTTTTTTCTGGAAAGCCTCTGCTTTTCCGCGTTGGAACTTTTCCCGATGTTCGTAGTATCGGACCGGATCTGATAGCCGATACTTCCGACGACCTTTCTTGTGATCTTTTCAGGAAATAATGACACCAAAGACCTGATGATTGAAATTCAAAGGGTTAATATCGTAAATATTATTTCCAATCTTTAGTCTGATTAATTTTTTGCGTGCTTTCCTGGCAGAGCACGGCGTTTAAGTTAAACGATACAAGAGCCTTACCTATAGGCACGCACCACCTCACGAAAACGTTTCTGTCTGGCTCCTGATGGTCAGTTTTTCGTGCAAAATCAGCTTGCTTATAGTTATAATTAAACAAATATTCTAATAACTGGATATTCGTTAGATTTTAGAAATTCAAATATTGAGTGGGAGGAACAGAGATGAAAACCGGCCAGGTTGAGATCGATAGTGTTCTTAGAAGATGGCTATTTGCAAATTCGATAATCTCATCAGGCCTCGGATTGTTTTTCATTATGGCAGAGATTATTTCCAAACACAAAAGTTCAGCCACAATTCCAATAGCCATAGTTGCACTTGTCATTGGAACGATTTCGACCCTGCTTTACGTTCGAACAAAAATGTCAGTAAAAATTGATGAAGAGGGCAGATTTCTGTTAACTGGTTTTGAAATATTTGGCAAAGACAGAGTAATAGAGCTTGTTGCTTTCGATGACGTTGAGGCCATAACTACCTCCAGTTATACAGCCTATGATCTTTTTGACAAATACGAAACCTTTAAAGTTTATACGAAAATACAGGCTATTTCGAAGTCTGGTAATCTGATAGATCTAAGCAAATACGAAAAGGGTTTTGATTCTGTTTTGATTAAAGCCAGAGAGATTGCTGAAAACCTGGGAATAAAGTTTATTGAGGGAAAGTCGGCTCTTGCGGTGATTCTCAAATGGAGCAGTGGTAACTTTGAAGTTTCTTTTCAACCAGACGACTTCTTCATAAATATATTTTTCTGGGTTCCAGCAGTCGTTCTGGGAGCTGTTTGTTATGCCGTTATTTCATATGTAGATCATATCAGCACATCTTAATAGATTATGGCACGATCTATCATTTCCTTACCATCTCCTGATTATTTAAACCTTTAAAAAGCGGTCTAGTTGCAGAAACTGCTGCAGACCGACTTTTCTGGTCAATGCCAACGAAGCCTGATTATCAGCATCGACCGTATAAATCAGATTTCTTCCAGATTTTGCTGCTTCGAGCAATGCCAGAGACAGAAGGTGGTTACCCAGTCCGCGCTGGCGCATGCCCGGCTGAACTTCGATATACACTTCGGCAAAATTCGGCGTCAGACGAATTGATTTAACATAACCCTGGATCTGGTCTTCTGCCAGCAGATACAAAGCGAAACTGCCAGCTTCGTCGCCAGCTCGCCGCTGCAGAGTCAAACCTGACTTCGATAACACGTCAGCTGATACCGCCGCCTCACCGTCAACTGCATCTGTAGCAGTATGTACACCTTCAAAATAAATCAATGAACTTTGCTGTTTAAAACGATCGACAAAAAGGTGCGAAAACTCCGACGGCACCAACAGATTCGTTTCGGTTTCCGGCAGCAATGTCAGAGTCGTTAAGGCCTCGCTGCCCTGCCCCAGCATGCGGGCAATGTTCCAGTCACCACTGCCCGGCTCAGCCGGAAGATAAAGCCAGCCACCACTAAGCGCAGACGCGTCATCAGGAAACAGCTGAACAGCGGAATCGGTATTGAGACGATGTATCTCGTCGACGTAGTAATGCTCACTCTCAAGCAACCAGCACCGCAGATCTGAAAGACTTTTCATCAGCGCTTTCTGTCACTGCGTTGTTTACCTGAACCAGAACCAGACGAGCGGCGCCCCTTGTCATGAGGCTTGCGTTGGCTATTATCAGGCTTGGAGTCGGAATGTCCCTGAATCAGATTGCGCGCTTTCAGGCGGTCAGAATGATTTTTGGCAACGCGAATCTGCTTTCCCTCCAGATCGAGGCCGGTATGGTACATTGCGGTAGCCAGACTGCCAGGCGTCGGAGTGAATTCCTGAAGTTGTTCGTGAACAAGATTCAAAGACCTGATTTTGGCAGCAAGAACCTCATCAGCGGCGTCAGACCCCGGAAAAGCCGTCATCAGATATGGCACCAGAAACAACTTTTTATCGGCCTCTCGACAGCTTTGATAAAACCTCGCTGCAAAACCGGCAAAATCGACGTTTTCGCCCTTTCGCATCAGTGACAACACACGTTTGTCAAAATGTTCGGGTGCAACTTTAAGCTGACCAGAGACATGGTTGAAAACTATATATTTAAAGTGATCCCATTCATCGGGGCGGATAAGGTCGTAACGGATTCCAGAGCCGAGAAAAACTCTTTTAATGCCCGGCACGGCAGCAGCGGCCTGCAACAGATCACGCAGGGGCTTCAGACTGCATGACAGGTTCGGACAGTTGCTCGGATAAATGCACATTCGACGATCACAACCATCAGTGCGGCATTGCCAGCCATACATGTTAACCGAAGGACCACCAATATCCGGTATTATGCCCTTGAAATCAGGGTGATCAGGAAAACGCGCAATCTCGGCCAACAGACTATGTTGTGTTCGCGAGCGGATCATACGCCCCTGATGCAAAGATAAAGCGCAGAACGTGCAGGTTCCAAGACAGCCGCGATGCGACTGCACCGAAAATTGAACGGGTTCGAGACCGGCTATCGGCTCAGAATATAGCGGATGCGAGCGACGATTGAACAACAATGTGCCCATTATCTGAGGTTCGGCGATAAAATCTGACAAATTGGGCGGATAGCAGATTATATCGCCTTTCGGATGCTGCTGAATCAGTATTTTACCGCCTGGGCGCACCGAATTATCAAGAGTTTTCGCCATCTGCAAAAATATGTGGCGATCCTGCCGGCAGACCTCAACCGTCGGCAACAGCTCAAATCCATCTTTTAGCCAATCACGCCAGCTGTCATGTTTAACTCTGATGCACGTCTGCGGGATCTTTGCAGGCAAAGTGACGCCGGAAACCCGCTGTTTAAAATAATCGACAACTTTGGGCAGCACAGCTTCAGCCATGCCATAAACAAGAAGATCAGCGTGAGCATCGATCAGAATCGGGTCACGCAGTCGGTCCTCCCAGAAGTCATAATGCACAAAGCGCCGCAGCGAAGCTTCGATACCACCGATCACCACGCCGACATCCTTATAAAGCTGACGAATCTTTTGCACATAGATCTGCACAGCCCTCTTGGGTCGCAATCCGGGTTCAGATCCTGGCGATAAACGATCCTTTCCACGTGGCATACGACTGGCTGTGTAATTCGCTACCATACTGTCCATGGCACCCGGCACTACCGCAAAAAACAGGTTCGGACGACCCCAGGCGACAAAATCTATATCAGAATTCCAGTCTGGCTGGGCGATTACAGCAACACTCAGGCCCAGCTGCTGCAAGCGGCGACACACAACGGCAGCAGCAAAAGCCGGGTGATCGACGTAGGCATCGCCCGAGATAATAACTACATCGTATTCGCGACGACGGTTCTCGCCTGTCGGCACGTAGTTTTGCCCTCGAAAAGACAGAGCCGGATAGTTTAACCAGGGCAATTTTTGCCTCCAATAGAGCATGTCAGCGGGGTCAATTCATAAGTCATCATCAGGAGTCGCTTTTAATGGATCAAGAACTACCAGGCGAGCTCAGGAACGAGTATCTGAATGCACGAAAATCTGGCGCGGTCTACCATATACAGCGGTGGCACCAGATATTTGCCATTAACGACTATTGCTGAGGAAGAGCCGCCATCAAGAAAAATCGCTTCGCGTATTTTCGCGAAAATCGGTTCTTTGACCAGGGTTTGTGCAGCCTGATAAAAAGTGTTACCAGTTTCGAACACCAGGAAATAAAGGCTGCGTTCCGAATCTTGGGCGATTATTGTCTTGCGACTGTTCTGGTCAGCCTTTCTGAAACGGAAGCGCTGACGTTCATAGGCCTCGTTGTGCACATATTTGCCGCCGCGCAGAATCCAGCCACCGCCACCGAGCAGGTTATCACAATAATTGGCAAAAACATTCGGCACGTTAAACCAGCCACGTTCCTTAAACCCAAGTCTCAACAATTCACCACCCAGCAGACTGGTTTCACCGAGATACCAGGTCTGGTGATTCTTATCGCCACGGAATGATGCAATAAAGCATCGCGAAAGTTTGCCTGGCGCCTGATACAACCCAGACGGAATACCAGAGTCAGACACTACTGACCCCAACACACCACGACTGCAATAAAAAGTTCCATTTACAGCGGCAACAATCTTGAGACCATCTTCTTCTGACCGCTTGTAGTTGTCGAGCAGACCGGTCTCGTCAGTCCAGGCATGCACACGCATTTCAAGCTTTCCCTGCCTGATTTTAAAGCCACGATAATCGGAGCCTTCAATTATTTCAAAGCCCTCTGGCAGTTTGCCCAGCTCAGCAACTGTAACTTTCGGTGACATCTGCGCCAGCACTTGGCGCGCACCTTCTTTCAGCTCAGCCGGCAGGTCATAACCAGACAGATTTGAACCTGAAGAAAGACATAAAATCATAAGAATGAAGAGTGTAATTTTCTTCATGGTTGACTGCTCATCCTTTATAAACCACCAATTTGACTTGTAATCATTAAAACAGGTTAGACAGATCAGAAATATCGATGGCAAAATAAGTGTTGCTCTTATCATAACCAGTCTGCTTAGCATAACCAATGCGCACAATCAGAGGAATGCGTTTGAACAGCAGGAGTTGACTGCGCAATTCTATCCCGCGATCATAACGCCAGTTGAAATTTCCCTGATTTTTAACATCGCCCATTTCCCAGAACATTTCGGCAATCATGAACTCATTGTAGACCCAGCTCATGAATCGAGGAAGCTTAATTCGGATCGGACGACCTAGATGCAACGCAAACGCACGCAAAGAATCGCCATATCTATATGAAGCATCGTAAGCACGCATAAAATCTGTGCCACCCAGACTCAGATCGTCAGGGCGCCTGACACCATCTTCCTTATCGTCTTCGGCAACCACCGTGCGGGCAGTCAGCACCCAATCTTTATTGAGCGGAAAATGCTCGTTCCAGCGTAGTGACATGCTGTCATAATTCATTTCGCCATCAAAAACCTCATTGCCACGCTTATAGCTTGCAGCAACCGTTCGCCCTTTTCGCGGAAAAACCTCGTAATAAGGCTCTGTTCTTATCGCTCGATGATTAACACGGGCATAAAACGAATGATCTTTTCCGATAGTCGGCAAAGGCTTGGTCGTCAGATCTGGATATTTGACAATACTGCGCTCGGTAAGATCCATACCAACCGATACCGTAGTAGAAAGTGTCAGAGGATACTGTATATCTATCACTTTTGCCTTACTGCGCTCAAAATAGTCCTGATCAAGATAGGTTTTCTCTCTAACAGTGTCTACCACTGACCCGGTGACTTTGAACAGGTCAAAGCGCTGCATAAGCATAGCCATGTATCCCCAGTTCTTGCTTTCAACACCATATTGGGGTGCAATTACGATATTACTGCGGCCAAGGCGGTCAGTGCGATAACTGTAAACACCGAACGTATAGCCTTCTTCGTCTTCTGACATCAGCGGTTTCCAGTAGCTGGTGCTATATTCACTGCGGTATATTTTGCCACGCACCGGGCTTAGTTCAGGCACATTGACTTCGATCGGACGGGCGACCTGCCTGGAGGCAAAAGTTGGGGTCTGAGACGAAATCGAGGTTTTCCAGAATTCACCGCGGTTGAGGGTAATTAATTCGATTTTGTCATTGTTAAAATTTATATCCCAGACGCCACCGGGCAGCTGAGTCCACTTTTCTAGATAAAAGTCATCGAGATTTATTGAAAAAAGCTGCCTGGTATAAAAATCTTTTTCGGCAGCAAACCAGATCTTCTTGTTTTCAAACTGCAGAGTGCCAATATCGCCTTCAGAGGCAAACAGCTGAATTGGGTTTTCGTTCTTGTCGTCACCCTTAATCGAAACCACGGTCAAACTCTTTTTAAAATCAGCGGTTTCGACAGTATAGAAAAGCTCTCGACATGACTTGCTTAACGCCAGATCCAGCGGATGAACAGCCGGCGGAAAAGAGTATTCAACTCTGATCGAGTTTTTAAATTCAGGATCAACCGACATTACTTTGGTAATACCGCTGGTAATAGAAGTATAAAAAATCCGGCCAAATTGTTTGCCGAGCGGCTTAAAACTGCCCTTTGCGCTGACCAGGCAATGACTTCTGCCCTCTGGTGTCACCGACCACAGACCCAAGCTACGCTGACGATTACGATTTACCTCATACTTGCCAATGTAGATCTCGCGGCTGAATTCATCTACCAGTAGCAACGGATGCACATTTTTGAGCAGCACTATCGGTCTTTTGTCGCCCTTCTGATAGAAAAGATCATAAGTTTCAGTGCTGTAGCGCCGTGAAGACACCCACACCCGTTCTTCTGGCGACACATTGCGCACCGACCTGAAAAAGTTGCCACCGATTTCGCGATCCTCGATCTCAAATGGCTGCATTTCTGCACGTTCCTTGAACTCGTTGCACTTTTCACAGACATACTCTCGATATGCCTTGTATGCGTCATTCAAGCTCACACCGTAGTGCTCGCGAAATTTGCGGTTAAACTCGCCGGGACGACGCATGATGCTCTTGAGCAGGTTTATCGGTGCGTTCCGGTCGTATTTCTTTTCCCAGAACTCAAACATGCTGTGCGCCTGAAAACGCATTTCTTCCTGAATCATCGTTGGCTGGCTCAAAATAGTATTCAGTTTATCGAGCGAATAAAGCCTGTTCTGCCGAGCCATGTCAAGCAGGCGACTGTAATGAATCGAATCGAGGGGAAATGCATGTTTGAGCGCCAACCCATCCATAAACCATTGCGGCACTGCCAGAATTGCAAACCGGCGCCGCCAGGAATTGCTGGATGCAGCCAGTGTACGCAGAATCATGATATTGGCAAGACTCATGGCAAAACGTTTTTCGAGAGAATAGGCACGCGTCGACAGCACGCCAATTTCTTCGAACATGCCAAGGCTGATCCAGTCAAATTCTGAGTCGCTGGAACTGCTTATTCTATCATCATGATCGTTGAGAATTACCGTTGCTTCAAACGGTCTCTGATCGGGAAAAGAAAGCAGCATTTTCTCGCGGACCTTCGCGAGACTGACCACTACGCGCGGGATAGCCTTTTCAGCAGAGATTGGGTAATAGAGTCTGATCCCGGAGGTTGCAACAACCTTGTAATCGCCAAGCTGGCGGTAAACATCATTGAGTTCCACCGCACCAGCCGTTGAAGCGAATATACAACTCCAAATAAACAGCAGCAGCACCCGACTAAGCAGAGAACCACTCCTGAATACATCTTCATGGCGTTTGCAATGCTTCTGTGTATAATTACGTCGTTTGTTCATATCATGATTTTCCTCTATTGGTCATCCTTCTGCTGTTTTAAAACCTTTTCTATAGCGATTGTTTCTTTGATTCACCACTTCGATCAGCGGAAACTCTATTTTAAGAGAATTTCTGCCGCAAAGCTTTTCCCATGACTTGATAAGGCCCGGATTCAAATTTATGCGAAACCGTGCCGGCGGCTTGAGAAGCACTTTTGGGCCTTCAGGTGAATAAATTTTAAGCAAAAACGGTGTATTACCAGGACTTTTCTGAAGAATACCCAGCAGTTTCTGGTAGTTCTCGCGCATTGCCACACTTGGCGGCACCTCAAATGTGATCTTCGAAAAGCCCTCTTCGTTAAAATCATCGATGGTCAATATCTTTTCGGCGTTTATTTTGACCGTGCCATCGACGAGTTGTGTCTGCACAACCATAAACATCGGCTCGTCAATTTTGAGCTGGTGATGATATTCCTGGTAAGACCTCGGAAAAAGCGTTACGTCGAGCGAGGCATTATCGGCCTCGATGGTGAGAAAAGCCATGTAGTCGCCTTTTTTGGTGATATGCCGTTTATAGGCCGTCAGAATTCCGGCAATTCGACATATTTTACCTTCGCCAGCCTCAAGTATGCCGCTCAGAGTATGCGTAGAAAAAACCCTGCCCAATGGAGCTACAGCATTGAAAGGATCACCGGTAAGATAAAATCCGAACACTTCCTTTTCGGAGGCCAGCAGCTCTTTTTCGGTCAGTTCTGGAACGTCAGGCGGTGTCAGGTCTATATCACCCATTCCTTCTGCATCCTCGCCAAATACGTCAAAGAAGGTGATCTGCCCGGCGCTGCGGCTCTTCTGGGCCGACTGACCTGATTTAAGCGCTTCGGTGGACATGGCAATCAACTGGCTCTTCTTGAGACCAAACGAATCAAAGGCTCCTGCCTTGATCAGGGCATCTATGACCCTGCTGTTAACCTGGCTGGTATTAACCCTACGGGTAAAATCGCCCAACGACTTGAACGGCCCATCTTTCTCTCTGGTTGCGACGATCGATTCAACCGCACTGGCACCAACCCCTTTAATCGCACTCATACCGAAGCGAACATTGCCTTTATCAACCTTGAACAAGGATTCTGAGATATTGACGTCTGGCGTTAGAATCTCAATGTTAATGGTGCGACATTCATCTACGTATTCTGCAACTTTGTCGGTATTACTGATTTCGGCAGAAAGTACGGCCGCCATGAATTCTACTGGATAATGCGCCTTTAAATAGGCGGTTCTGAAGGTAATTACCGCATAAGCAGCCGAGTGAGACTTATTGAAGCCGTATTCAGCAAAACCAGCCATCAGGTCAAATATTTCCTGGGCTTTCTCTTGCGGCACTCCACGTTCGACCGCGCCTTTAACAAACAGTTTTCCCATCTTTTCCATGACTTCGGCGATTTTTTTGCCCATCGCCTTACGCAGTGCGTCGGCTTGAGCCATGCTGAAGTTGGCAAGGATGTTGGCAGTCTGCATGACCTGTTCCTGGTAGAGAAAAACGCCGTAGGTGTCTTTTAATACCGGCTCAAGATCAGGATGCGGGTAGTCAAGGGATTTTCGGCCATGCTTGCGCTCAACAAAATCATCGACCATGCCCGAGCTTAATGGGCCGGGGCGGTACATCGCCAGCAACGCAATGATGTCTTCAAAAACCGAGGGTTTGAGGCGTGCGATCAGATTACGCATGCCTGCTGATTCGAGCTGAAAGATACCCATTGTCAGCGCCTGTTGCAGCAGCTCGTAAGATTTCGGGTCATCGATCGGAGCCTTGGTCAGATCGAGCTCGATACCCTGTGCTACTTTGATGTTTTCAAGGGCGCGCTGAATAATCGTCAACGTCTTGAGTCCGAGAAAATCCATTTTGAGCAGGCCAATACTCTCAATGGCGTTTTTCTCATACTGTGTCATCAATTCCTTGTTCTTATCAAGATAAAGCGGCACGATATCCATCAGATCCTGGTGTGAAATAACAATGCCACTGGCATGCACACCGGTGTGTCGAACCAGGCCATCGACGGTTTCGGCAATGCGCAAAAGCTTTTTCTGCTGATCGCTGCCGTGCGCAAGAACTTCCTTTAACTCTGGCACCTCATAGAGCACCTTTTTAAGATGTGTGCCCGGTTTTTCCGGCACCATTTTGGCGATGCGATCAACTTCTGAGAGTTCCATGCCAAGCACGCGACCAATATCTCTGATCGCCATCTTGGCCAGCATAAAGTTAAAGGTAATAATCGAAGAAACCTTGTTGCGACCATATTTGGCGACAACATAGTCGATAACCCGCTGCCGGCCATCATCGCTGAAATCAATGTCGATATCGGGCATGCTGATGCGCTCAGGATTCAAAAATCGCTCAAACAGCAGACCATATTTAATCGGATCGATATCGGTAATGCCGAGCAGATAGGCAACAATACTGCCAGCGGCTGAACCGCGCCCCGGCCCGACTGGCACGCCCATTTCGATGGCGGCTTTGATAAAATCCCAGACGATAAGAAAGTAATCGCAGAAACCCATGCGTTTGATAACCGAAAGCTCATACTCAAGACGTGTTGTCAGCTCTTCGCGGGGATTTTCGCCGTATCGCCAGATCATGCCCTGGTAGCAAAGCTCGGTCATGTAACTTTCTGATGTTTTGCCATCTGGAATCGGAAAATTTGGCAGAATCGACTTGCCCAGCGACAGCTCTACATTACAGCGCTCGGCGATGCGTAGTGTGTTAGAAATCGCCTCGGGGTATTCGGCAAACAGGTCGCTCATTTCCTGCGGTGACTTGAGATAAAACTCGCGCGTTTGAAAACGCATGCGTTTAACATCATCAATTTTAGCGTTGGTACTCAGACAGAGCAGCGCATCCTGGGCTTCCCAGTCTTCGGGTTTGACATAATGACTGTCATTGCTGGCGACAATTGGTGCATCACACGAACGTGCTACATCGACCAGATCTTTGAGAATCTTGCGCTGTTCAGGTATACCGTGGTCCTGAATTTCGACATAAAAGTTCTCGGCCCCAAAAATCTTCTGGTAACGCTTTATCGCCGCCTTTGCCGCTTCGCGGTCTTCCTTGAGCAGCTCGCGCGGTATTTCGCCAGCTAGACAGGCGCTGAGCGCAATCAGGCCAGCGCTGTATTTTTCCATCATTTCAAAATCGATGCGGGGTTTGTAATAAAAACCCTCGGTAAAACCCAAAGTCGAGAGCTTAACCAGATTTCGATAACCTTCGATGTTGCGGGCCAGCAGCACAATATGATAGAGAGGCAGTTCGCGCGAACGATCAGTGTGAGAACCGCCGGTTAGATATGCTTCAAAGCCAATAATCGGTTTTACACCCCTTTTGAGAGCGTATTGGTAAAGCTCAATCGCACCAAACATGTTGCCGTGGTCAGTAATCGCGATAGCAGGCATGCGAAAACGCCGGGCAGCATCGACAATCCCCTTGACTGGCGCAGCGCCGTCGAGCAGACTGTAATGGCTGTGTACATGAAGATGAACGAAATTGGTATGGTACATGGCAACAAGATTATATCAATTTACCGCTGGTTAGCAAAGAAAAACGAAAAGTTACAGCAAAAATTCAGTTACCAGTTGGCTTGCCAGTTTTAGGAACATAGTCAGAACTTGCACTCGTGAGGCCGGGAGAATTCTCCCTGACGAGCTTACCGACCCGCAGCAACCCGGTGAACACTTATTCCGTGCCAAAAAAACCTGCCGGCGTATAGAAAGCCGAACACATAGACGTTTTTTTGCTGGCTCACAGCTGATGATTATATTAGAATTGGCCGGACAGAGAAGAGGAGTAGAACAAAGTGGCCGGCGGTTCAGCAAAAATTCAGGTTGGTTTCAGATATGCATTTGGAGTAGTAAGCCCGATATTATTAAGCCTGATCATAGTATTGGCGGCAACCTTTTTTCATGACTACCGACAGTCTCAGCAGCAAAATTACAAGCGCCAGACCTGGGAAGAAAGTGCCGAAATCACAATGGCTTCGGTGCGCTCAAATCTTACTTTCGCAGACCAGTTCAGCAGATTTGGCAATAATCTGAGCAATGAGATTGTGCAGAGTAGCGCCGCATCTTTTTCAACGGATAGGCTGCGACAAGCCGCAGACAGGCATTTTCCCAAAGGTTATTTAACTGAAGAAACCATGATCTGGGCTTTTTCAGTCAATGAAAACAGAGCCAGAGCATTAGTCGCAGACGGCTTTGAAAAAACGCGTATGCGTATGATGGAAAAACTGCTGAATGGACTACTTGAGTTTGCCAATAACGCAGAAATCACAAGCAGTCAGATATCACGCCATGACAAGATCATAAAAAACGTGTTGGGACTGCACTCCGCGCCACTACAACTCGGGCGCCAACGTGAAGGACGCCTTACGCCGGTTAAATTTGAGGGAAAGTCATGTTTTATTTACTGGCGACAGTTCAAAAATGCGGACATGGCTTTTGCCGGCTGGCTGGTATTGATACCGGAACATCAGGTTGAAAACAGAGACTTTGCTCTGCGCCATATCGCCAGCAGCACTCTCGAAAAGACCCGCAGACACCTGGCTGTTGCCTTTGTTCCAAGCAAAGGAAATTCACAGAGTCTGCCGGTTATTCTTCCAGAACAGTTTGCTCAAAATGCTGAATACAGCCTGACGATAAGCAATCTGCTCAGACAGATTCCCGAACTGAACTTTGCCAATACGACGCAGCAAAGTGATACGCAAAATGGAAAAAGCAAAACGGTAGAATTGGCCGACCACATGTTTCTGCGTGACTTCACTACAACAGACATTCCATATGATGCCGTAGTCTTTGCCCCTCAACCTAAGGCACTGACACGCGGCAAAACCAGCCCAGTTCCTGCAATGGCAGCAATACTATTTGCCTGGCTGCTTGTTTTTATTTACTACTACATTAAAAATGGCAGAACTGGTCTGCCTCTGGCAGTGTCATTTCGCGTGCTCTTTCTGTTCTCCGGGTTCCTGCCAATCTTTATGATGCTGGCGCTCGCGCATGGCCTGATCGAAGATTCTTACAGTTCAGCACTAATTGAATTACGTCAGGAGAACACCAATAAGCTCTCCAGAATTAACGAGAAAAGTGATAATCTGTTACAGCTTTTTGGCAGCAACGTTTCGCGCGCCATCAATGAACTGAATTTATGCCCTTTGCTGACCTCGAACCTACGTAAAGATGCAGAAAAAGCCTTTAACCTGGTCAGAACCCATCTTGAAAAAATAGAACTCGCCCTCGATTATATGTTTGTACTTGTTCCGGGGGGCATATCTGAGCTTCTGGTACATGATCGGCGCCGTTACAATTCGGCCAACACAATTCGGGATATACTTGCCCCGTCTATTTACAGTATCAACTACAAGTATTCCGAACTCTGGAATCTGCCGGAAATAAAACTGTCTGCCTCGCAGAAGAATTTTTTTAAAATACTTGGAGGCTTTGGCAACAATTTTCTCGAAGAAGTTTTCATGTATACCTATGAAAAAGAAATTGCGCTTAAGTTTGGCGACAGCAGCAATGATTATTTTTATACGGTTGCCTTTTCAGACAAAGGAAGAATAAAAAGCTACGTCGGTTTTGCAGCAAATTCAGAAGGACTTTTCCGGCAATTTCTGGCACGCGAACTCAATTCACTGAACATGGTAGATTCAACCATCTTCCTTGCAGCCGAAGAATTGAGCAATTCAGATTATTCGATCTTTCCGGTCAAAAAAATGAATGTTCTTAACAGTCAGGTGGGCAGAAATGCCATGAACTTTCTCACCAAATGCCGCGGCTCACTGTTTGAAAAGCACATAACTGATCTTGATTACATGTATGTCTTTTATCCGATGGCTAAAATGCCAAAATATGCTGGCGGGTGCGTGGTTTCGCTGGCCGGAATCAACCGTGAACGCAATCTTAAGCGCCTTGCCCTTTTCGCCATAACTGTTCTGCTCGCCTGCCTGATGTATATTATGGCCTCTTTTGCCACTTCACACATGCTGTCACCGCTCAACGACATCAATAATACCCTGCAGAAAATAAGCAACGGGAATCTTGACTGCAAAATCGATTTTATGCGAAGTGATGAGCTCGGGCAGCTTGGCAAAACCATTAACCTGATGCTGGACGGTTTTAAGAGACGACTTCGCCTTGGCAAATTTGTCTCGACTACCTTTGAGAGAAGTCTTGAAAGCAACGTCGATCTCGAAGAAAGCAAGAAAGTCAGAAATATGACTGGCACAGTGTTGTTTTCCGATATCCGCAACTTTACAACACTATCGGAAACCTTTCCACCGGAAGAAATTGCTGCCATGCTCAACAAACATCTTGAAACCATGACCAATTCTATCCAGCGCTCGGGCGGTCAGGTTGAACAGTTCATCGGTGATGCTATTGTCGCCTTTTTTCCGGACAAAAAGCCGGAAGGAAGTAAGACAGGAGCTGTTCAAGCGGCGCTTGCCATGAACAGAGCACACCTGGCAATCAACTCAGAACGTGCTTCCAGAATGCAGTTTACCTATGCAATGGGCACAGGTCTCAGTCATGGGCCTATCATTGCGGGACCACTGATCACACCGACGCGCTCGGAATACTGCATTATCGGCAAAGCCAAAGCTGATGCCGAATACTATGAACAGCAGAGCAAACTGGGGAAACATAGCAAAATCATTGTCTCGGCTGATTTTAAAAGTGCATTAGCAGAGACTGCTGGTCTTGATTGTTCTGCCCTTGCCGATACAGATTTGCTTGAACTCATTATCAATGAGGCCCATTCATGAAGAAGGCCTTGTTGATAATAATTGCTGCTATATTTCTCGCTGCACCGGCACTGGTTCTCTATTCTTCGCTGCGCGCATCAACTCTGGCAATGCAGACGGAACACGAACAACAGCTTCTACAAAGAATGCAGAATGAACTGCAGAGACAGGATATTGTCACCAATCCAGTAATCGAAATTTTTCGCAAACTTTTCATGGCGATAAAAGAAGCGAAGAATAAAATCTATGAACTCTCGGAGCAGGATGAGATAAACGACGCGTTGCTTGGCTATACCACTAATCTGATGAAAGAAATCACCTCAATGTGGTTTGGCGGAGAAGCAGCCATGGTTTACGCTTATCAGGGCCAACAAAAGAGCCTGACCGTAAAAAATGGCGAAGTGAGCAGCGCCGGGTTACTTGAGACGGCTACCTTTCTTTTGCGTGGAGTACAAAAACACTTGTATTCACCATCTTCAGGCGCAAAGGAGTTGGAAGAATTTAAGGCCTTTCTTCAGGAGAAGCTGCAGGTCTATTTTAGTCTAACAATTCTAAAAACGAGCGGCGACGGTGACCGTATTCAGCGTGCGATCATCCGGGAGAATGATTCACACAAACTCCTGATTCTTCTTCGTCTTCAAAGTGCTTTTCTGATCAATTATCTTGTTGATGTAAGCAAGGTAAATGCTGAAGCAACAGCTAGACGCAAGGTTGCAATCTGGCAGCATCAGGATATGGGTCTGGCATTTGTAATCAGCAAAAAACCGAAACAGCTTATTGCCTCGAATTACCTTGCCGACAAATCAAAACTTCAGCGCCAACTTATCGGACTGATCGCCAGTTCAAACGGGCGCAGCATAAACGTTAAAAGAGACGGTTATTTAATTCTTGCATCAGGCCTTGACCCAAAAAGGCAGCACCGAACAGTGGTTATAGCAAGAAAACCTGCTCCAACAAAGCAACCGGGAATGCTTTTTCTGGTCATAGTATTCGGAATTTCAGGCTGCATCATATTTATACTGCTGATAGAAGCAATGATTTTCAGGCGCGGCAGCGGACTTTCACTTAAAAGCTTTATTGTTACAATCTTTATTCTGGTGAGCATGTTGCCAATGCTGAGTTCTGCCTACCTGACAAACGAATTTGTCACGGCCAACTTCAAAAAAGAAAAGAACAGCGTGGCCAGAGAACTCAGCGATGAGCTGTTGAGCCTCGATATGCAGACATTTTTGGCATACCGGGCCTCAATCAACCAGGTCAAAAATCTTGATTCAGTCGAAAAACTTTGTGAACTGACTCAGCTTCCGGCTTCGACTCCGATCAAGGACTTGAGTATGGCAGCCATACTGCGACTGGCTGAAATCAGCAAAAAAGCAATGTTTTCTGAAGTCTGGGTTTACAATGAAAACTACGATTTCTCATCGGTAAAGCAAGACTGGGATAAGAAAAAATATAATTTCAGCGCCGGCAATAATGCTATGCTTGTCGAGTTTTTTTTGCCAAGGTATCGCGAATATCTGCTTCAACAAAACCCCGAATTAAAGCCAGCTAAAAATCAGTCGCAAGCTGAGACAATCGAATTTGACGAATTAAAAACTGAACTGCTCGACAGCTTCTTTCTTAACATGTTTGGCGACAAGACCTACTACAAAATCCATGAAAATTTCGGCTCAATTTTGCGGCAGGAATCTTTTATGGATACCAATGCAATATTATCTGTGCCAATAAGCTTGAACGGCAGAGCAAGATATGTCTTCACCTGGATATTTGACTCAAAATCAATACGAGAACACCTGCCACAACAAAGCCTTAGAACCGACCCCGAAAAACCAATATTCGCCCTGTATGGAAATGACCAGTATGTCGGCACACGACCACCTGACATGAGCAATTTGAGCCGGAATTTTCCGACATTGATGGCGCTGGCCAATCAATCGCTGCTTACTGGCAGCAGGCTATTCATGCAGGACTATCTAGCCTCGGGATCACCAATTTTTGAAGCACGGCCAGCACGTTATTCAGACCTGATACTCTGTGGCAGTCGCAGCACCCGTGACCTTGAAAGCATAAACCGTGAACTTCTGGCAGAAGCGCTCAAGTATTTTGTTGCCATCGCCCTGACCGGCATGCTGCTGGCAATACTTACCTCAATGTATTTCACTATTCCAATCCGCCAGCTGACTGATGCAACACAGCAGATCGCCGATGGAAATTATGAGATTCGCCTTGACCCGCGCCATCCCGACGAATTCGCAATCGCTGCGGCAACTTTCAACAAAATGGCAGTCGGTCTGCAGGAAGGTCAGCTGCTCAGCAGCTTTGTTTCCGAGAGTGTCAAGGAACTGGCCACACGCGAGCACCTGACCAGCGAAGATATTGCGCAAACCTGCCAGGCAACCGTATTATTTTCGAGCATCAAAGATTTTCAGACATTACAGCAGAAGCACGACCCCGAAAAGACATTCGAAATTCTGCAGGCGCATCTTTCGGCAGCGGTCGATGCAGTTGCGCGCTTTGGCGGCGAAATTGACAAAATGATCGAAGAAAAGGTCATGATTGTCTTCGATAATAAGAAATACAGCGAATCAGAGCATGTTCGGGCGGCGACTGAAGTCGCCCTGGCAATAAAAAAAGAGATGAACAGACAATACGGCCTGCTAACTGCCGCCGGCATAACCACCGGCGAAGTAGTTTCCGGCGTCATGGGTGCCAGTACCGTCAGACTTTCCAAAACGGTTGTCGGTGATACCGTAAATCTGGCGGCGCGCCTGGCTGTTGTCGCAGCCGATCTGACCGATGGTGGCATTGTTGCGGCAGAAAGTTGCGTCAGATTGCTTCCCAGCGTCTATTCACATGAGAAGCTTCCGATCAGCCAGGTAAAGGGCAAAACCCAGACGGTCGAAGCCTTTCTGATCAAAGAGTTAAAGCATGCTTAAATCATGGGGGTTACGGTCAGCATTCGTATTTATCTTTCCGATAATTATTGGCTTGATGCTTTTTCTTGTATTTTCTGGCGCACTTAATCGGCTTGAGCAACTACGGCAACAGCAGATCGAAGACGACTGGCTTAACCACGCCTCAATTCTCGCAGCCAAAATAAGATCGGAATATACAACCGCTCTGCAGTCAGAAAAGGCACTCAGAAAAGCAGCAGAGCAGATTGAAAATACCGTGGAGTTTTCTGACAAATCTTTGCCGGAAACTGTTGCGGAAGCATTCACAAAGAATTTGCCGGTCGAAATCGCTGCCAAATGCAAAATATGGGCATTTGCCAACGACAATAATTCCTGCCGGCTGCTCGAAAATGATTTGCTTATGAGCCAGAAAAAACGAGCATTCATAAGAGTGTTTGAAGCGCTTACGCAATTATCGACTGATACCGCCGAATCCGCCAACACCCGCAAGCACGAGCGCTTTATCAGCGGCATGTTTGGCGAAAACTCGTCACCGCAGCATCTGGCAACCGAGCGGCAGGGTTTGCTTACGTCCGTTGTATTCGAAAGAAACCACGCTTACCTGTGCTGGCGGCAGATAAATCTTGGCAACAACCGCTATGTCGGTTTCATCTGCATTCTGCCGGGAGTCTTTGTTGAAGACAATCTGAGCGCAATGCAGCGCCTTGTCAACAAACTCTATGAAGAAACTAACAGTTACACAAAGAGCCTCTATCTGCCCGTCTTTGTGAACTCCCTGCAGCTCGAACCAGAGGTTAAACCGATTGTACCAGAGCAGATAAGAGATAACACTGCAGCAACGGAACTCACAGGTCTGCTGCGAAAAGAGTGGAAAAACGGCTCAATCAAGCCAAGACAGCTGAATAAAAAAACTGAAGGCTGGCTGTTTTTTGACAACATCGACGCAGAAACCCCATTTTCGCTGGTTGTGCTAGAAAAAACCTCTTACAGCAAAGACTCATCCATAACTGTTAATATCGCCTGTTTTATTTTGCTGCTTGCGATCTGGGTTGTATTCTTCATCAGGCGACAACAAAAAGGCGGGGTATCGCTTCCCCTGGCTTTCAAACTGCTGTTTTTTTTAACCGGAATGCTGCCAGTAGCTGTGCTGGTGATTATGGCAATACGCCTGATAAATGAATCCGCCGAAGTCAGCATTAAAACCAGAATCAATTCATCACAAAAAGCATTAAGAGCAATTAACGAAAAAGCTGAAGATATTTCTAACTGGTGCGGAGTTATAGTGGGCGAACAATTAAAAGCCCCACAACTACAAAAGCAGCTTACCAGTGACAACGGCAGCGAAGGATTCAACTTTTTATGCAATAGTCTTGCTGCACACAATTATAACCTTCACTATATGCTGTTGTTTAAATCTGGCCAGGAACCACGATTCTTAATCAGTTCGCCATCACAAACGGTTCTGGCAAAGTTTCATCTCGACTATTTCGCCGTGTCATGCGAAGCGATAACCCAGCTTCTTGCAACATACAGACCTGGACTGCCGGGGCTCAAACTTTCGACCCTGCAGAGAACTCTTTTCAACGTCTTCAATGATATTGGCTCATCAATTGCGAAAGAAATCTTTCTCGACTCGCTCGAGCGCGTAACCTATCTTCAAATCGGAAATTCCACCCGCAACTTTTTTTACTCATCTATTTTGTCGGGAAAAGATGGTCTGCCTTGCTTTGTGGTTTTAAGCATCGGAGCAGAGCAAACTTTCTCGCAGCTTCTCACCCGAGAGCTTTCGCAGTCTAATAACAGCGACAATGCAACGATTGTCTGTATAAACCGCAATATTTCTGCCTCAAATAAAATCTTACCTGCTCAGGCGCAAAAATTTATTCAGACACCTGTCGGTCAAAAGTTTCACGAATTTATTGATTCTGCCGCAAGCTCTTATATCGGGCTGGTCTTACGTGACTCTGACAATATATTTATATATGAACCCATGCTAAAACTTGGACTTTATTGTGGCGGAGCAGCAATTGACATTTCTGATCTGAAAAGAGAAATGAGCTTTCGCAAATTTCTGCTGTTACTTGTGGTTATAGCACTTTCGCTGATTATTTATCTCCTCTCGACAGCCACCGCAAGAATTTTCATCGAACCGACGAAGGAGCTGGCAGGAGTCTTCGCAAAGATTGCGGATGGCGATTATCTACAGAAATTCAACTACAGTTATGACAACGAACTGGGTGAGCTTGCCAAAGCTACGAACAATATGGTTACCGGGCTGAAAGAGCGCCAGCTGCTGGGCAAATTTGTTTCGACAACTTTTGACAACCAGGTGTTAAATGCAACAGCAGTCAGCACTGCCAAAAAAATGAGCGGAGTGATTCTTTTTTGTGACATCCGCAGCTTCACAACTCTTTCTGAGGCAAATCCGCCTGAAGTGCTCAGCCAGATGCTCAATCATCACCTCTACAGTATGGTCAACGCGATCAACGCAAACAATGGCCAGGTCGAACAATTTATCGGAGATGCAGTAGTCGCATTTTTTCATGGAGACAGCAGACAATCCTGCGTTAACGCGCTAAAAGCCGCCACTGGCATGATGTTGCAACATCATGAAATAAACGCCAGGCGCCGGCAACAAAGTTTATTCACCTATAAAATTGGCATCGGCCTTGCTTATGGGCAAGTAATAGCTGGCATATTAAGTTCTGGAACCAGATCAGAATTTACCATCCTGGGAGTTGCACGAAGTCTGGCAGAGCAGCTTGAAGCCAGCAGTAAAACCGCGCGGCATACCGGCATCATCGCTTCTTATGAGCTTGCTCAAATGCTTGATGATCTATCAGAATATTTCGTGGAGCACGAAGACAAAGGCTTCGAACTGATTGATCTGGAAAAATTCATATGAAAAAAATGGCACTACTATTGATCCTTATCTGTGTAGTCTTTTTTCCGCCGGTCATTGTATATCTGTCCATGCAGGCTGCAGTAAGGATGAAAACTTTCGAACAGGATCTTGAGCGTCAGAAAAGGATCGATTCAGATCTGGCCGGTCTGGAAATGTCTTATACCGGTTACAGTAACATTCAGATGCAGATGGAGCACCTGGTAAAACGACTCGATTACGAAAAAGACAATGAGGGGCTCGTTCTTTACCAGAAAGCCTGCGACAAAAACGCTGACATGTATTTTGCCGGACTTGCCGAGAAAATCAGTAACAATCTTGCCTACCCCTGCGAATTCGCTTTCGTTTTTAAACCAGATGAAAACAGCAGAGAGATACGTTTGTTCAGACATGGGCACAATCTGGGCATTGAAAAAGTAATTAATACAAATCTCAACAATTCACCATTATGGGCACGCTATCTCGCAGCGACTCTCGATGATTCAGCTGACGAACTGATTTACAGAAATTCTTTCTCGCTACGAATAGACGACAAATTCCTCATGCTGTTCGCAACATCTCTTACTAATGAAATTAAGTTATATGCACTCTCAGACTTAAATTCAATAACTCCTGAAAAATCTCTTAAAAAGCAGATAAAAGATTTTAAGCAGAGCGATTATGGCATTGGTTGCTGGTTTAGCAATAACCACAAGCCTGTTTTTTCCGATTATTTTGCCGATAAATCTGAGCTGAAACATAAAATTATCAATTTCATAAATACAGCCGGAAATAATCCTGAAATAGCCTTTCTTGGCGGCTTTAGACTTTCAATTTCGGCAATCGATACACGTAAAGGCAGAAGACTGTTTGCTGTTACCGCCCCAATAGTTTCTGCGCCAGGCTCAAAACGTCGCCAGAATATTATTCTTCTAATGCTTATAGCAGGCCTCTCTGCCATAATCTTCATAGTAATCACACAGAAAATTGTTCTTGACAGAGGCATGGATCTGCCAATCAGATATCTGATTCCGACCGTATTTCTCATACTGTTTATCCAGCCAATTTTTTCGATGCTTTACCTGGCTAACGAATACCTGCAGATGAGCTATAACAATAGCCGGAGCACCAGCACGGAAAAACTTGAGAATGATCTGAGAAACCTGGATTACATAACGAACGACAAATTTCTCGAAAAAATAAATCTGGCGCGCAGCTTCGATTCCATTGAAAAGATCGCCAGCTTTACTGAAACAGCCTACGAGCCTGCCAAAGACTTTGAATTCTGCCTTAATCTACTGAACAAACTTAGTGACAAATTGAAAAATCAGTATTTTTCTTCGCTCTGGATATGCCGGAAAGATGGCGACTTCGTTGCACTGTCATTGCGTGCTGACAAAGAATATCACCCGGAAAAATCAGAAAGAGACTTTACCGGTTTTTTTAACAACAGATTCATGGAAATCCTGGATTACAAAAACAATAACCACATACTCCCTGCAGCTAAAAATAGCGACAATATTGAAGGTGAGCTTAAAGGCGAATATTCGCGAGACTTTTTTCTGCAGATTTTTGGTCCCGATGCCTTCTTTAAATTCAGGCGCTACTCGCCACTACTGCTTGATATCAGCTCTTCTTACAAAAAGAATAAGCTTATTGGTCATCCTATTTACTATAAAGATTCATATTATGCATACCTCACATGGCACACAGGTGAGGATGACGCCAGGAACAATTTTCCTGACAGAATGCTTACCCTTCACTCAAAATCGCCAAGACTGGCGGTATATGGCAGTGAAAGAAAAGTAGACAGCCTACTTTTCTCTATAACCGAAACCGAAAGCGCAAACCCCGAGCTGTTTGACATTGCAAAAACCGCCCATATTCACAGGTCTCAAGCCTCAAGCATTTAGAAATCGAGCGACTCGATTACTATCAATCACGCAATTCCATGTAATTTCTCATTCTTTACAGTCGCTGGCAGCACAGAGATTGACAGCTTTGAAAAATATAGCCGCAATTTCGAGCAGCAGGCCCTGTATTTTCTTGTCGCTCTCACGGTTGTAAGTATTTTACTGGCCATGGCGGGTGCCGTATATTTTACTGCGCCGCTTCGAGAACTGACCAATGCCACAAATCAGATCAGCAAGGGAAATTTCGAGACCAGAATTTCAGAAAAACACCCGGATGAATTTGCTGAGATTGCCAGAGCTTTTAACACTATGGCTACCGGACTGCAGGAAGGCGGAATGCTAAGAAATTTTGTGGCGGAGTCAGTAAGACGAGAAATTTCTGATCAGACAATAGACGAGCTTGCGCAAAAGTCGCAGTTACGCCGTGCAACCATCATATTTGCCGGCATCTGTGATTTTAACAGTTATCAGAGAAATCATGACGAACACGAAACGTTTGCACTGCTGCAAAAGCTTCTCCAGGTCTCGGATAATGCAACCAGTATCTTCGGCGGAGAAATCGACAAAGTCATCGAAGATAAGATCATGATCGTTTTTGAACACGAAAATGACGATCAGCCTTTCTGTGAAAAAGCCATAATGACTGCTATTAACATCAGCGAACAGATGTGGGCGCAAGCTGGCTACAGGGTGGCCGCTGGCGTTAATACCGGCATTACCGTTGCCGGCATAATGGGAGCCGCTAACGCACGTCTTTCCAGAACCGTTGTCGGCGACCCGGTTAATCTGGCCGCAAGACTAACATCTCTGGCAACCAAGCTACCAGAGGGCGGTGTCATTGTCAGCGGCGCGCTCGTTTCTGCAGTTCCGCATGGTTACGAATGTGAGAAGCTGCCGGTAAGTTCGGTTAAAGGTAAAACCCAGGCAATTGAAGCATATCTGGTAAAATCCCTGTCATGAGAGGAACTTGCAATATTCGTAAAACAATGAGATTAGCTCAGAGCTGGCTTATGCCTTTGGCATACCGCTTCGCTACGCTCGCAATGACAAAGTCGCTCTTGATCTGTCATTGCGAGGAGCAAAGCAATTTGCCCAAGGATGGGCTTATGCAGTTGCGCCACAGGAAAGTAGCGCAACCTGCCGTGGCAATCTCAATGATTGCGAAAAATTCATAATTTTGCAAGTTCCTCATGAGTGATTATTTATTTCATGAAATTTCTATACAATGTCATATAATTTTCAGTAGCTCTGTGGACTAAGGAAGGTCGATTAATAAATGCAACGCAAGATTTACGCTTTTATTCTGCTGTTATTGGTGTTGGTGGGTAATCAGGCTTTTGCCAGACAGGCTTCTGACAATCAGACTGTTGACGACGAGCGCTGTTTTATCGCCAACGGGAAATCCGGTGCTGTAAGCTGCGGGAACCCTCTTGCCGCTGCTGCTGCATTGCAAATACTGCAAAATGGCGGAAATGCTGTTGATGCGGCTATTTGCGCAGGCTTTATGCTTGGCGTAGTGGACTTTTCAAATTCAGGAATCGGCGGCGATGGTTTTGCACTGATTCGCCTGCCAGACGGCAGAGTTCATGCCTGGGACGCCTCGGTTAAGCGCCCACGCAGCTGCCAGAACCTTAAAATCACTAATCATATTGGCCTGCCAACTATGCCAGATCTGCTACTGCGACTGCGCCGCATTTATGGCAGCCGGCCGCTCGCAGCACTTATGCAGCCAGCAATTCAAACTGCTCAGCAGGGCTTTAAATTAAGCGCGTATCTCGAAAAAATAATCGAAAAGGACCTGCTCAAGCTGAGCGACCCTGCCGCCATTAAGTTCCTGGCTCCATACGGCTATCCACTGCGAGCCGGCCAGGTGCTTAAACAGCCGACATTAGCTGAAACGCTCAGTCAAATCGCAGCAGACGAAGGCAGATCATTTTATCGTGGTCAGATTGCGCAAGGACTGGTCGCCAGTATGCGGCAACTCGGCTCTGAATATGACCAGACAGATATGGCACTGTTTCGCAGTCAAGCTGTAAAACCGGTGCGTCGAGACTGGCATGACTACTCAATGTATGGCACTCCACCGCCGTCATGCTCGATAGCAACAATTAAACTGGTTGAAGATCTGTTAGACAGCAATATCAGCCTTTATGAGCAAAAAGCCAGCGATATTCTGGCGACAGCCGCGCTGGGCCGCAGAATCATTGACACCAAGTATTCTTATCTATCGCATTGCCTGATAATTCCTGAGTTGTTTATTGAGTTCGCAAATAGCAGCAATGTTAAAAACAGTGATGCTCCACGTGAAGACGGCTTTACCACGCACCTTTGCGTCTGGGACAAAAACGGCATGGTGGTGACGATGACCCTCACTCTCGGCAGTCATTTTGGCACTGGCGAGTATTCTCCTGCCGGTTTTTTCTATAACAACGGCCTGCGCAATTATACCGGCACAGTATCCGGTTATCCCGATGATTACCCGCTGACCGCCGGGCCGGTTTCGGCTAAATCGCCGATACTGGTCACAAAAAACAACCAGCCGATTCTTGCAATTGGTGGTGCCGGCTCTGATCGCATAATATTCAATACCGCCCTGGCCACCGCAAGATTCTTAAGGCAACCGCAAAATTTTACGAAGTTGATCAGCATGCCCCGCTATTTTCTGGATTACAAGCAGACGTTTTTTGTCGAATGGCGACCCGACCACGCATTGCTCGATGAGCTTAAAAGCAGCGGCACAGAGGTTACAGTCAAACCTGGCTGCGACGATTATTTCGGTCTACTGTCAGCGATTATGGCCGAAGGCTCTCAGATAACGGCAATTGCCGATCAACGCCGTGATGGTTCCTGCGCTGCGGCTGATTGATCAGTCCTTCAAAGCTCCACTGGTGATGCCTTCGATAATTTCTTTCTGAAACAGCCAGAAAATCGCTATTATCGGCAGTGAGCTGACTGCCGCGCCGGCCATGAGAGCGCCCCAGTCGGTTGCGTAGGGGCCCTGGGAAAACATGGCCAGAGCAACCGGCAGCGTGCGCACTGAGGCGCTGTCAGTAAGAATCAGCGGAAAAAGAAACGAGTTCCAGTTGATGATTGCGGTATTGATAATTAGAACCGCAATTGCCGGGCGGCTCAGCGGTGCAATAACGTGCCAGAGAATGCCGATCTCGCCGGCACCATCGGTTCTCGCCGCATCTTCGAGATCTGCCGGCAGTCCCTGAATATACTGCTTCATCAGAAAGAGATTGAAACCATCAACGCAGAACGGCAATATCAAAGCCCATAGCGTGTTATGCATACCCAGGCGAACCATCAGGTCGAGCAGCGGAATCATCAACGTCTGCTTTGGCACCATGAGAGTTACCAGAACCATCCAGAAAAGAAAATTCTTGAACGGAAACTTGTAGCGCGCAAAGGCGTAGCCCACCATTACCGAAAACACCACATTCGCCACCAGGACTACAGTAAGAACAAGAAAACTGTTAAACAGATAGGTCGGAAATCCGGCATTGCCGAGCACAAGTCGATAAAAATCCAGTGTAAACAAGCCCTGCCCATCAGATTGCCCAGGTTCATGGCGCATAAACGAACGCATTAGCATGTAGAGCCAGGGATAAAGATAGCTCAGCGCCAATGCGGTTAGAATTGCAAAAAGCCCTTTTTGCCGTGAACTGTGCTGCTTCATTGGCGTTTTCCTTTTTTTCGGCCGATGCCCTGCAGAACATACATCTGCAGCAGCGAAAAAATCATGATTATCGCCAGCAGCACGTATGATATCGCTGAAGAATAGCCCATCTCATGATACCTGAATGCTGTTTCGTAGAGATGATGAACCAGCGTATTGGTGCTGCCGACCGGCCCGCCGCGGGTAAGCGTAAATACTTCAGGAAACACCTGCCAGCTGCGAATAGTGTTGACGGTAAGGATAAAAATTGTCATGTAATGGATCTGCGGCAGCGTAATATAGCGAAACTGCTGCCAGTCGCTGGCACCATCAACTTCGGCCGCCTCATATAGCTGTCTTGGCACAGCCTTTAACGCAGCGAGATAGAGAACCATGTAATAGCCGGTGTAGGCCCAGATGTTCATCAGCATGATTGCCGGCAGTGCCAGATTCTTTTCGACCAACCAGGCATGGCCAGGCAGACCAAATATAGCAAGCAGGCTGTTTAGCGCACCTACCGGCGAATACAAAGACTTAAAAATGGTTGCGGTAACTACGATAGAAATTATCGAAGGCAGAAAAAAAATCGAACGAAAAACCTCGCTGCCACGAGTTACACTGTTGACCATCAGAGCCAGTGTCAGTGCCAGCAAAGTAGTTACCGGCGTCGTACCGATGACAAAAATCAGAGTATTGAAGAATGACTGGATAAAATCACGGTCACTGAAAAGACGCAGGTAATTTTTAAAACCAGCGAAGCTGAAAAGTGCCGGGTGGAAAACATCGTAATCACAAAAACTCAGTATCAGCGAAAAAATCAGCGGATACAGCCAGAAAACGGCAAAGGTAATCAGCCATGGCGACAGAAAGAGCAGTACCTGCTGCGACTTTTCGATCGGCCCGACTCTTCGGGTTTTACCGATCAACTTGCGTTTTTTTTTACCTCATATATCAAAAACAGCAGAAGAATTGCGTTCAAAAGTGTACCGACACCAATCAGCGTAAGCAAAAGAACCTGGCTTGAGCCGCCATTCTGTCCTGCACTGACAACAGCGCCAGCCGCCGACCCACTGGCATTTGCAACAGCAGCCGCTCCATTCGAGTCGCGTTGAGCAACACGCGCAAACTCACGTTTTGCATCAGCGAATACGACATCGGGAGATTCGCCATACATAGCTCTTTCAACAGTATTATTGATAATTTTTTCGAGCTCGATCCAGAGACGGTGTACCGGTGGATGAACAGCAGTCTTCATCTGCTCGACAAACACATTTAAGCGCGGGTCATTTGTAAACATGGCGTCTTTATAAGCGCCTTTATGCGCCGGAAAGCTGACCAGGGCTTCTCTGGTAATCGGCAAAGTGTTTTCTACAGTCGTGAGGAATCTGACAAATCTTGCGGCCACGTCAGGATCCTTGCAGCTCTTGAACAGCACAAGAATTTCGCCGCCGAAAAACGACGTAGAAAAACCTTTATCTTTGGCTGGTTTTGGCATCAAGGTAACACCAAAGTCCAGTTCTGGTGCGTCAATCGGATATCTGGCAAAATTCCATGAGCCTGAAATTGCCAAACCCAGTCGACCGCGCTTAAAAGCCTCATCAAGCAGATCCTGTTTTTCGCAATAGCTGAATTCTTTGAGTCTGAGATAAAAATCAAGAGCCTCGCGGTTCAGGGGGCTGTCGAATACCATCGCGTCGTTCTCGTCGATGATTTTTCCACCGTTGCCCCACGCGAATGGCATGAATTTCTTGTAGAGAATGTGCCCTTCACCTGCATTCATGCCAAAACCATACAAACCCTTCTCAGGATTGTGTATCAGCCGGGCCGCTTCCAACAGCTCAGCCCAGGTTTCGGGGCCGTGATCGGGATCGAGACCGGCGTTTTTGAACAGGGTGCGGTTGTAAAACATTACGCGCGTGCCGGCAAGCCAGGGCATGCCATAGAGGCGACCGTTCATGGTGGCAGGTTCCCACATCATATAGTCAGGCTTGAGGTCGCAAAATTTATCGGTAACATCTAGCAATGCACCCTCAGCCATGAATTTGCCCATCCATGTCGAACCGAGCTCGCAAATATCCGGGGCGCGGCCGTTAGCCATGGCAACCACAATCTTGTCAAGACCGTTGCCCCAGCTGACCTGTTCGTTGTTGATCTTTACTCCCGGGTTATCTTTTTCGAACTGTTTAATAACCGGAAGAATGAACTTTGGATCCCAGAAGTTCCAGAAGGTCAGTTCAACATCTGCGCCCTGCACTAAAGCAGGAACAAGCAAAAGCAGCAACAGTATTGATTTTATGACCGTCTTGTACATGGCATCTTTCTATCAGATCCCGCCACACAACGCAAGCACTAAAAAATCAGTTCGGAGCGGACGCAGATGCGTTACTCTCAGAAGCGTTACCAGGAACCACTTTGGCAGCGCCATCCACCTTTTTGCCAGCAGTCGGACAGGAGGTTACACGCTTCAAAAAACTTTTTACGCGGTTACGCGAAGCAGGATGAGCCATGATTCCCAGCAACAGAAAGATAATGATCGCAAGAGTCAAGTACAGACGCCAGTTTGATTTCTTTGTGGCAAATGGGTCGTCATAAGATCGCGCTGAACCGACTGGCAACTTGGCCATTCGCGTGAGAGTTTTGCCGAAAGCCATGTTGATCTGCGCTCTGGTGTTAACAGCCCAACCGTTAGCATCCAGAATGGCTCCAAGATTACGTTGGCGCAGACGTATCGCCGCCAGAATCATGGAAGGCCCCGAAATCACAAGTAAAATTCCGATTATGGCGAGCGGCATCTGCCACCAGCTCAGGCTGATAAAACCAGCAACAATCGAGGCAAATGTTGATCCGATTGCGGCCAGCGCCAGGCCTATCGCGGCAAAAATTCCAGCAAATTTTCCGACATCAAAAGGAGTTGCTGATGGCGCACTTGCGGCACCTGTCGCTGGCACTGCAGCCACAACAGTTGTAACCTTTGCGCCTGCCTCGTTAACCCCGGCAGACAGAGAGTCGGTGACCAATTTGTCTTTAGAGCTGGCGAATTTTTCGACCTGCTCGTTAACAAAACGACCAAGACGCTTATAGGGCGACCAGAAAGCCTGCCTGATACTGATCGGATGATCAATAATTTTAACGACCGTCGCATCCCAGTAATTGCCCTTGCGGTCAATAAACAAGCCGTTGCGACCAAGCATGAGCTGCTCAGAGTCACCATCGGTAAAGGCGACAGCAATGTACATCTTTTCTCCGCTGGCATGCCTGATGCACTCGCAATACACCAGAAAAGTATAGCATGAGTTAGCCATCGCACTGTGTTTAGCCACATCTTCGACTTTAACACAGAGCTCACAACTGCGACTGTCCATGAACAGTGTGCCAATCTGGAAAATTGCGCGAGTTTTGGTATTGTAAAAGTCTTTGAGAGAAACAAAATTCTTGAGAAGAGTATAGAGATAGCGATAATAGCGCACCAGCCTCTCAACACTCTCCATGTCTTTAAACTGTGGTTCAAGAGCGCGATCACACAAAATCAGGCTGCGCACTTTCTCGCCGAGACCTGAGGCCAGAATCTCCTGTAATCTTGTTTCGCCAAGTTTTTCAACCTCGCTGCCGACTTTTTGAGCCTGCCATATTTCGTAAGGCGCAAATTTGGCCTGAATAGCCCGCCAGTCCTGCTCACTTAAGCGCTTTACATCGCCGACCAGCTTTAATACTACCTGATTGTGAAAGGCCACCATATCACTGTTCCAGGCCGGATTTGTCCGCTCGTTAAGCGGCAGACTGTTTTCTGCACCGACCATGGCGAGCGGAAAATCCCTCAATTCAACCATATTCTGCGAAAGATTCAGCTTAAGCAGCGAAATATATTCCTTCTCAAGGTGTTGGCCGGTTTCGGCAAAGTTCGCATCAAACGCAAAAAGCTGACAGCGAGTAAAAAAATCATCAATTTTTGCTTTAACGGCTAAATAGCACCTGGCATGCTCATGCGTCGACTCACCATTGAAGAGAATTTCGCCGGCGTTATCACGCGCTTTCTTCTGCCAGGCGATATAGCTGGTCGCGGCACCAAGAAATTTGTCGAGCAGCGGCTCAGAAATCCCGGGCTTGCCGCTCCGATCTTCTTCGCTGCCGACACAGTCCAGAATATTATTTATAAGTAACAGCATCATCGCATCTGCAGCCGCATCTAAAGTGATCACGCCATCGCCATTGAACGCTGTCGCCGCAAAAATCTTTTGAGTATCAGCGAGATCATCAAGATTGATCGCCTCAGCATCATTTTTGCCGAGATTACTCAGAATCTGGCGAGCTGATGCCAGGAGTCTTTCGCCTTCAGGATTTTCGGTATTAATAGCCGTGAGAGGAAGTATCTGTTCGCATTTCAGCAGGTCAGCCGGCTTTTTAAGCAAAGCGCAGATCCATTTAAGACCAGTGATAACCTCTGCAATCTTGATGCGCCCGTCCTTGTCAGTATCCAGAAATTCAAGTGTACGCGCATCAAAGTCGATATTCGTGGTTGGACAGGTCAAAACGGCCCAGAGCTTGGGATCGAGATGTTCGAGCGCCAGCAGATCTTCTGCTGTTTCGAAACTTACCTGATCGATTCCTCCGTAACGAAAGAATTTCCAGCGATGTTTAGATACCTCACTCACTTGGCTATCCAAAGTCATTTCTTACCCTGAATAGTATCATATACTGATTGAGCCCATCCATTGGCTACTTTTGTACCTTCAGTGCCACCGTAATGAACGCCATCGCCACCTGTTGCCGGATATTCGGTGTAGGGCCGTGAATCGACAAAAGTTCCACCGAATTCAATGACAGCTGCGTTAAGAAGCTTATACAACCGATCCTGTGTGGTAGTCGGTTTTTGACTGGCACGGCCATCTGGCGGGCCAATCCAGACTACCTTCGTTCCATATTGTTTGGCGACGTCGAAGATGCTTTTCACATGGGCTCGAATCGCTGCATCGCTTGCTGTGGCAAAGTTTGCGCCGAGCGAAACCATTAACACATCAGGCTTTTTCTGCTTGATAAGATCGATCAGACTTGGTGTAGCACGCGGAGTGCGCCAATCTGCCGGCTGATCAACCTTTCCCTGCTCATCTTTTGAATAGTAACCGCTCTTGCCAACAGTTCCGTTGAACCACCATGATGGTGACGAGCCAGAAACCCCATAAGTACTGACACTCGCACCAGTCTCACGCATAAGAGAATCCATTGCTTTGCCGTAAACACCGCAGGTATGGGAGTCTCCGATATGCAACACGCGGCTCTCGCTTGTGATGACAGGCGCGCCCGGACCAGGAGTCGGACGGGGCGTAGAGCTGGAAGTAGTTGTCGAGCTACCTGACGATTGCGATGTTGACGCACTCGGCGCCGACGCAGCAGAGCCTGAAGTCGCGGAAGTATTGGAGGTGTTGGCGACGGCAGAATTTGTCGTAGAATTGCCGGCATTTGCCTGTGAAGCAGTATTGGGCTTTGCAGATGAGGGTGGCGCCATTCTAAGTTTCCATCCTATGTGAATCAAGTCTGGATTTTTGAGCAGAGAGGGGTAACGATCCTGATTCCAGGCCACAAGCTCAGGCCAGCGTGAAGCGCTGCCAAGAAGCTTGCGAGCCAGTGTACTGAGGCAGTCTCCCTTAACCACAGTCACATCGGAAGCCGAAGTTGTCGAGTCGCTTCCAGTCATTGCCAGCAGATCGTCGAGTTCACTCGAAACTGCCTGCAATTCCCCAGTGATTTGCCTTATCTCCTGGAGATTGAGCTGACTAGCCTGACTTGTCGTCTGTCCGAACGTACATACCGGAAGCAACACTACCATAGACGTTACCAGCAATCTTTTAATCGATCCAGAATTCAATATCTTCATAATTCCCCCTCTGAGTGAGAAAGCTCACAGATTACAATTATAAACCACACTGATCATTCTCACAATAAAGTACGTAAATCAGCGCATTTTCAGGGCTGCCGACAAAAAAAATGTCTTAATTCACACTATCAGCGAACAAAACAATAAAAACGCTTGGCTTTGCAGCGTTTTTAGGTTATCATCTTGGCCTGATTCGAAGAGTCTTGATGTCTGGGCCAACTGGTTTTTTACAGAACTCTCTTCCATCAGTTCGAGAATTCCTTACACCGAGGCTTCTGGAAATGCGCCTATTCACACAAAGGAAACACAGTACAAATGCAGTTGGAAACCATGCGGCGAGTCCGAAATATTGGCATTATCGCTCACATCGATGCTGGCAAGACCACCACCACCGAGCGAATTCTCTATTTTACCGGTAAAAATTACAAGATCGGTGAAGTCCATGATGGCGCTGCCACCATGGACTGGATGGTTCAGGAACAGGAGCGCGGAATCACCATTACCAGCGCTGCTACCAAGTGCCATTGGCTGGGTGCAGATATTAATATCATTGACACACCAGGTCACGTCGATTTTACCGCAGAAGTCGAGCGCTCACTGCGCGTTCTAGATGGATGCGTCGTGTTATTCTGCGCAGTAGCCGGCGTTCAACCTCAATCAGAGACCGTCTGGCGCCAGGCCAACCGCTATTCTGTGCCTCGACTGGCTTTTGTAAATAAAATGGATCGGGTCGGCGCCAATTTCAAGCGCGTAGTTGGCCAGATCAAGGAACGTCTTAATTCAACTCCTCTCGTGCTTGCGCTACCCATTGGCGGCGAAGATGTCTATGACGGCCACATTGATCTCGTCGAAATGACCGCCTACACCTGGGAAGTCGGCGAAAAAGAAGTACCTGGCGCACGAATCGCAGTTGAGATTCAGCCAGAAATGCGTGCCGAAGCCGAAGAGGCCCGCATAGTAATGCTGGAGACCCTGTCTTCATTCAATGACGAAATTTTCGATAAATACCTGGCCAACGAGCCAATTTCATCTGAATTAATCGTAACCGCGATCCGTGAGGCAACCCTCAAAAATCACGTTGTGCCTGTTCTGTGCGGCTCTTCATTTCGCAACAAGGGCGTCCAGGCGCTTCTTGACGCAATAGTTAATTACCTGCCTTCGCCACTTGATATTGCGCCGGCAGTTGCATTTCAGCAGGATACAAATGAACAGGTCGAAGTTCGAGCAGACCCGTCGCTGCCATTTTCTGGAATGGCCTTCAAGATCGCTGCTCACCCGCATGTTGGCAAGCTGGTTTATCTGCGCGTCTATTCAGGAACCCTCAAAGCCGGTGACCAGGTCTACAATGTAACCCGTGGCACAAGAGAACGCATCGGTCGAATTCTTCAGATGCATGCCAATCAACGCGTCGATCTCGACGAAGTTCACGCCGGAGACATTGTTGCAATAGTTGGCCCCAAGCGAATCGGCACCGGCGACACGCTGGCGTTCAGCAAAGAGTCACCGGTTCTCGAAAAAATTACCTTCCCGGAAACTGTCATCTCAGTTTCGATTGAACCCAAAACAAAAAGTGATCTGACCAAGCTCAGCACAGTTCTGCACACATTGATGGATGAAGATCCTACCTTCAAAGCCTCCATGGATCCGGACACTGGCGAAACCATCATTGCAGGAATGGGAGAGTTGCACCTCGAAATCATCGTAGACCGCATCACTCGCGAATTCAACATTCAGGCAGTGATCGGAATTCCTCAGGTCGCTTACAAAGAAGGCATTCGCAGGCTTGTGCATACCGAGGGAAAATGCGTTAAACAGAGCGGCGGACGTGGCCAATATGGTCATGTCGTCATGGACATTGAGCCTCTCGAACGCGGTGGCGGCTTGATTTTCGACACGAAGATCAAGGGTGGCACCATACCTTCCGTTTACTTTCCCGGTGTCGAAACGGGTGTTCGTGATTCACTAAAAGAAGGGCCACTCGCCAAGTATCCGGTTATAGACGTTAAAGTAACACTTCTCGACGGATCTTATCACGAAGTCGACAGCAGCGTAATCGCGTTCAGAACGGCCGCGATCGAAGCGATGCGTGAGGGTCTGGCCAAAGCTTCTCCGGTCCTGCTTGAGCCCACCATGCGCGTTGAAGTTGAGACGCCCGAACAGTATATGGGCGATATCATCGGTCATATAAATTCACGCCGAGGCAAAGTGGTCAGCATGGAAATGCGCGGCGATCTGCGTATTGTCGAATGCCAGGTCCCGCTTGCCGAAATGTTCAATTATTCAACGCATCTGCGCACGCTGTCACAGGGACGCGCCAGTTACAGCATGGAAGTTCTGCACTATACAGAGGTACCAGAAAGCGTAGCTCTCAAAATAATGCATCCGCTCAAAGACAAAACCGCTAAGCGCAACTGACCACTTAGATTTACATCTGACAACGTAACAACCTGGGGCTGTCTCATAAGCGATGAGACAGCCCCAGATCTTTTTCGCATCGGATAGTGCAGATTTAATCAGTCAGCTCGCGCATGCTTCAATAACTGCCAGCTCAATCAAAATTTTCCGCACTCAAATTTCATGGTCTGCCTAAAATAGCTTGCCACCTCATATAGCAATAGGTAGAATAATTTATTGGCAGATAAAGCACATTAGGGGGCAGTTATGAAAAAAAACCGTCAGTTCAATTTTTTGAGTTTTAGACTCAAGGTTATTGTCAGCCTGCTTGCACTTGTTTTCCTGATGTCATCCGCGCAAACGATTTCTGCCAGAAGTCTGCAGAAGGCAATCCCAGAAAATGCCTCGATTAAAGGCTTCTCGTTACACAGTTTCGCCGATCTGCAGATACTGATGCCTGACGCTGGAGCCGGCAAAAATATTATTTTACCACTGGAAAAAAATGATAACGGCAAAACTGCGACACAGCAGCTGATTAAATTTTTCGGTAGCTCTTCCCGTGGTCGGGCAGAACTGTCAGAACTTGCCCCTGAAACGCAGTATGAAAAGGATCTGGCGGCTGCATTTCCTGATTTACGGATGTTTGTGATCAATGAGCTGTTGCCTGTGGCAATACAGAAACGATTCAACCGCAAACTCGATTTTGGTGGGCCGAACTGCTTCTACACTGCTCTTTCAATGACAGATGGCCTTGATCAGAGCGAAACTCGTCACGTTTCATTGAATGAATTCAAAGCCCGCCTGGCGCTTCTTTACACGGAAATTCCCGGTAAAACGGCTCAACCCGGCGACGTTCTTCTGTTTAATTCTTCAGATCACGGTGCTGTATTTTTGGGTGGCGACAGAGTTTTTCATAAAAAAGACCTTAATAAGGAATACTATTTTCGCATGCCGCGCATGCTTGAAGTTTTCTTTCCAGATCCCGGCGAGTGGGTTCCTGGACCCAATTACTGCGGCCCCTACTCTCGCCCGCACGACACTAAAGTAAGCAAAATCCAGATTTTCAGACGCAACAAGACTCCTCTTGCCACATGGAATGAGTCGATCAGAAACCTGCCGGAATATGGCATCATAAATCTGATGAAAACATCGGTCATGAAAACAGCGCCGGCCTGGAGTCTTGGCAAAATAATGGGTTACTGGAGCGAGATCCTGTCTGAAGAGATGGTAAGAACTTTTGATTCACCACTGAAGGCAGTTAACAACGGCCAACAGCTCATGACTGAGCTTGAGAGCATTCGCGACCAGATATTTATCAGCATTGAAGACGGCTACTTTTCAAGTCCTTATGCAAAAGCAAAGATAATTAAAGAAATCTGGTTCTATGATAACGACTACTCGCGAGAACTGGTCAGAATCACCCGTGACCACTACGGACTGGCAACAAGCGAAGAAGACATGACCAGAATTCTGGCCGCTTTAAAAGCCATAGATGGCGACCCTCGCGGCAAATCACTTCTGGCAATTATTCGATCCTGACAGGCTGATCTTTTTTTACGAATCGACCCTTTGCCAACGCTTGAGATTGAGCCAACCACGCAGAATTTCGTCGAATGCGGCAGTTAAGCCCAGTCCCAGAATTCCGAGACCGAGCGGAAAACTCAAGAACCATGCGATTGGCAGACTGACAAGAATCATTACAACAAAGGCTGTGCGAGCTACGAATGCGGCATCGCCGCGCGCTTTCAGAGCTGGAGCAATAGTAGTGTTGCAGCTTCTACCGATTTCGATCAAAACAAAACACCCCAGTAAAATTTTGGCGGCTATGATTACAGACTGGTCACTGGTAAAAATCGACACCAGCTGTGCTGCGTTTAAATAGATAAACAGGGCAAACAACGGTGCCAGCACAACGGTCAGACGGCAACTGCGCAAAACGACGCTACGTGCTTCATCTAACTGACCGGACCCGATAAGGTAGCTCACCTGAATCTGGGCACCCCAACCCAGCGCGATACCCAGCAGCGACGGAATAACGGAAATAGTGCCGGCATAAGCTCTGGCTGCGAGGGCTGCGTCGCCAAGCTCTGCAAAGAAACGGCTGATTACGACCTGAGCCAGGCTGTAAGAAACAGGTTCGAGAATAACAGCGAACGCCAGAATCAGAATTGCTTTGAATTCCATACCCGAAAAGCGGCCGGGAGAAGGCAATTCTACAGGTGCATGCAGAAACAGCAAAAACACCGATATCGAGATCAGCAATGCCACAAGACTGCCGCTCAGTTGACAGAGAGCTATCCATTCGATACTGCTTATATCCAGCGCAGCTGAATAATCTGGCAACAGCCAGAGAAGTGTCAGAGTCAGACTGCTGTTTATCAGTGCAATCAAAAATGGCAGCATACTGTTACCAAGGCTGCGAAATATTGCGGTCATGAACTGCGCAATCGCCTGCGTTGCCAGCGACCATTGCGCGATACGGCAGTAATTCATTGCATACTCCGCTGAATTCCCCGATAAACCCATGACCTGGGTTACCAGAAAAGAGCGACCCGCTGAAACCAGCAGCAGAATCGCAGTGGTTGTAATCAGAAAAATCAGCAGCAGCGAACCGCGCTGCCGAGCGGCCAGCTGGTCATTGCCACGGCCGCAGGCGTTAGCGATCATTATGCCGCCGGCCTGTGACAGTCCAAGAAAAAGCATGTTAAACAAGCTGAACAGACTGTTAACCGAGCCAGTTGCGCCGGATGCAGCATCAGCAATTTTACCTAGCAGGCGAAACAGCACAAGACTGACACAGAAATTCAGCAGCAACTCAGCCAGGATCGGTCCCGAGAAGCGACTGAGGCGGTTCATGGTTACCCGACCCGGTGTTTAAAAAACGAGTAATTGCGCTTACTGTCGTCTTTGACCTGCCAGATCGCGCATTCGCCCGGTGCAAGAGTTGGCGTAACCAGCCCGGCGACAGCAGTAATTCTGCGCCCGGTGAATACTTCTTCGAGCTGAACCTGAGAGAACAGCCAGCCCCAGGGCACAGTCAGGGTTGGCTGTCTTCTAGTGCGGCTGTTGTTCCAGGTGACGAGAGTCAGACAGTGCGGGTCTTCTGGTGAAGCACAAAAGAACGCAAAAACATCAGGATGCCCATCGGTAAATATTGGCTGCCAGGTGCCACCGGTAAGTTCGGGTGAATTGCGCCTCAGCTCGGCGAGCTTGCGCAGTTCGTCGATTTCGGCAACGATGCCGGCCTGATTTAATTTTTCCCAGGTTGGTGTTGCACGGTTGTCGGGGTCTGATTTGCCACGCATGGCAATTTCTTCGCCATAATAAAGCATGGGAATGCCAGGAAGGGTGAACTGCAGACGACGGGCCGCCCGCAGAAACGCGGCCGACCTGCCCCATTCGCTGTGAATTCTTGGAGTGTCATGCGACGAAAGCATCTGGAACTGCCGATGCGCACCGGTCGCATAAGCAATCTGCATATTGGCCAGACACTGCCTGGTCGTTATACTACCAGATTTAAGCGCCTTCAGCGAGTCAGTAAAAAAGTAGCTCTGCGTTGCATCGAGAACACGCAACCAGGGCACCGAGTAATTAACTACCTCACCGATAATAGCCGCCTGCGGGTAACGTGGCCTGATGCTGGTCACAATTTTTTCGCAGATTTCGTGAGTCAGGTCATTGGCACAATCAAGTCTGACTCCGTCGAAACCTTTGTCAAGCCAGAACGAGATAACATTGTCCTTGCCCAGAAAAAACTTCTGCTGCAGATCAGGGTTGTTGAACTGCAGTTCAGGCAAGGTTTCATATCCCCACCAGCACTGGTAGTTCCCGGCGCTGTCGAATTTAAACCAGCTTCTTTCTTTGCAGTGCGGATCTTTAAGCGCTTTCTGGAACCAGGGGTGCTGATGCGAGACATGATTTAGCGCGACATCAAACATCAGTTTCAGGCCGCGCCGGTGGGCTTCATGAACAAGATTGTCGAGGTCCTTCCAGTCGCCGAGCATTGGGTCGAGCGCACAGAAATCGACAGTGTCATAGCGATGATAAGAAGGTGCCTGATTGATCGGCGTCAGCAGAATGGTGTTCACACCCAATCCCGCGATATGATCGAGCTTTCCACAGATTCCTCTGAGGTTGCCACCGAAAAACTCTCCACCGCCACGACCGCTGCTGCCTGGCCGGGCTTCCCATTCTGTCAGTCCAGCTTCGCTGCTGCCGGTATTATCCCTGGCAAAGCGGTCAGGCATTATCTGATAAAAAATCGCTTCATTAAGCCATTGCGGGGTATCTTTACGGTAATGAGTCATATAAGTTATTTGCGCTGCAGGACTTTCAGAAAAAAACCGGCCTCTTTCTCCAGCGAATCAACCAGATTTATCTTCTGCCGAAACCCGTGCCCCTCGCCTTCATACTCATGATACTCGTGCATGATTTTCTTGCGGGCAAGAATTTCTGCCACTTCACGTGAGTTTTCCGGAGGCACGACTCTGTCTTCTGACCCCTGAAAAATGATCATCGGGCTCTTGAGATTTTCGAGGTGATTAATCGGAGAGCGCTCCTCGAATACGTGGCGATGGGTAGTCATCGGGCCACCGAGAAGGCCTTCAAGATAGCGCGATTCGAACTTGTGAGTCAGATTTTGCAGGGTGACGAGATTGCCAATACCAAAATGGCTGGCGCCAGTCGCAAACAGGTCGGGAAAGTGCGTAAGAAGCCGCTGCACGGTATATCCGCCGGCACTGCCGCCGGAAACCACTGCTTTGTCGCCGATCAATCCCTGCTTACGCAGATATTTGAGACCATCGCGAACATCATTAATTTCCAGCACACCCCATTGCCCGAGCAGAGCATCACGATAAGCACGGCCAAATCCTAAGGAACCGCGATAGTTCACGTCAAAAATGGCATAACCCTGAGATGTCCAGAAGGCATTCTCGCGCGAAAATCCTGGCCTGGTCATGCCGGTAGGTCCACCGTGCACAAGCACGCGAACTGGTGGCAATTCACCATCTGGCGCCTGATAACACCGATTTTTGGGCGGGTAGTAATAGCCATGGCAGGTTCCACCATCCTCGGTGGGAAAAGAAACCGGCTGAGCACGGCTGACGTCATCTGGATCCAGGTCACTCTCAGATGCTTCGCAAAGAATCTCGACCTCGCCATTCAGTTTGATCAGTGCCAGCTGGGCTGGGCGATCGGCAGGCGTTCCAACTGTCGCAATACAATCTCCAAGCGAAACAGGCTTAGAAACGGCAGCGAATGGTGACTCCAGCGTCGACAGTTCTCCGGTTACATCATCGATCCAGGTCAAAGCGGATGCACCATCAACGAATGTCATGGCAAGAATCCTGTTTCTGGCGTGAGTGACCAGAGAAATCTCCTGCGTTTTCCGGGTCAAAGGGTGAACAACCCCATCACGCCATGTATACAGGTTGAAAAAATTTTCGGGAGAATCGGGTGAAGCGTTTTTAGTATCCATAATAAAGCGAAGTTCACCCTCGGGGCTGAAGGCAAAGTCGTTTACCGCTACCGTCGTTGATCCTGCAACTGTCTGTATTTTATCGGCAACAGCGTTACCCTCGGCAAACGGCACTGCCTGCAGAATGGTAGAATTCCAGGGCATGAACGGGTGATCCCATTGCAGCCATGCCAGGCTGGTTCCATCTGGTGAAAATGTCGGCTGTTTGTAGAAGTCAGCGCCGCTTACCAGAATTCGCGGTTCCTGCAGGCCGTCACGATTCAGATCAAGAACACACAGGGAGTTCATCGGTTCGTCGCTGCCGCCCTCCAGTTCATAGGCTGCCACGAGCCAGCGACCATCTGGTGATATGACGGGTTGCATAAACTTCATCATGCGCCCGTCGGCATTACGCTCTGGCGTCAGTGGTTGCGGGTCACCCGGCTGGTCCAGGCTCAGTCCGTAAAGGCGCTGATCGGTAAAATTAGCAAAGACAATCCGCCCATGGCCTGCAACGTAGGGCATGCCGCCATATTCCATCACCCGCGATCTGGCCGAATAAGGCGCAGGCAGCAGCTCGCGAATTTCTCCCCCAGTTGTGCGCATCATGAGGACACAGCGGCCCTTTTCCTCGGGGCGGAGTTCGACCCAGAAAAGGCTACCTTCGCCATCAGTCGATAGGAAAGAAAAGCTGACAGTAGAGCTGAATACATCCTGCGCGCTTATAGCCGGCTTCCAGTCAACGTAAGAGGCAACAACAGGTTTTTGCGACATCGAGAACTCCCTTGGACATGCAATTCGCCTTTGGATCAACGGGCAAGAAAGGCTTAGCGCCAAGGTTACCATAATCGAATTTGTCAGACAAGAACGATATGATCATTTAAATCTGGCTGGAATTCTACTTCTTTTGCGTATTAAGCATAGCCAGCCGCTCTAGCAGGGCTTGAGCTGTTTCCGCCGACGACGACGGATTTTGCCCGGTGATGAGATTTTCGTCAGAAACTACGAAGCTGGCCCAGGGAGCAGTCGCTTTCTGGTAACCTTCCTGGCTCTCTTTGTTTAATTGCTCTTCAAGACAATAGGGAACGACATTTGCCATTCCAGCCAGTTCTTCTTCCTGAGCGGAAAACCCGGTAACTTTTTTACCTTCAAGGAACATCCTGCCATTTGGCAGAGGAATACCGATGAGTGCACCGGGCCCATGGCAAACCGCGGCAACAATGCGATTTTTCGCAACAGCCTGCTGCACGATTTCCGCTATTTCCGGGGAGTTAGTGAGATCCCACATAACGCCATGGCCGCCAACTACAAAGATTGCCGAAAAGTCATTGACTCTAACTTTTGCGAGTGGAATGGTTTTGGTAAATTCGCTATTTTTGTCCAGTCCCAGGCGCAATTCTTTCGCAGGTTCTTCTCCCACATTTTTCGGATCGATGGATCCCGGATCTACCGGCGCACGTCCACCTTTTAACGATGCCGTCGAAACCCTGTATCCAGACTTTTTAAACATCTCACAGGGAACGACAAACTCTTCCGCCCAGAACCCTGTCTCTCTTTGCGTATTCGGAACCTTGTCAATGCCGGTCAGGATCATCAAAATCCGCGGATGCGAACCGGAGAGACCTTTTTTTGCCGGTAGTGGCTTTGCCGCAACCTGATTCAATGAAAAGCAAACCATAAGCAAAATTAAAAAAAGTGCAGCCAATTTGATCCGGGTTTTCATGTATTCCTCCAAAAATTTGAGTTGGTCTTGTTTTGTTGTTTCAAGGCTATCATTGAAAATCACCCAAATCAATAGAGACTGAAAGGACATATTGACACCAGTAATCCAGAGATGTAATCTAGCTTAGGCAGCTAATTTACTGCCCGTTACAAGGAAATGTCATGAAATCATTCCGGAAAAGCTTTCCCTTCACCGCCATGGTCGGGCAAAATGAGCTGAAAATAGCTTATCTTGTCAATATTGTGAACCCTGACATCGGCGGTCTGTTGATCAGCGGCCCAAAAGGTACCGGCAAAAGCACTATTGTCTATTCCGTGCTTGAACTGTTGCCAGATTATGAAGCGGTCAGCGACTGTATTTTTAACTGCTCAGCCAGACCCGGCGATCCATTGTGCACTTCCTGCAGCGAAAAACTCGCCGAAAACGGCAAACTCCAGAAAACAACGAAAAAAATGAGTGTTGTGCCCCTGCCGCTGAGCTGTACAGAAGACCGTCTCATCGGGACTATCAATGTTGAAAAGCTGCTCAAAACAGGTGAAAAGATTATTCAGCCAGGAATTCTTGGCGATGCCAATAACAACATCCTCTACATCGACGAGGTAAATCTGCTCCCTGACCATATTGTTGATGACATTCTTGATGCGGCAGCATCTCACTGGAACGCCATTGAGCGAGAAGGCATATCCTGCAGCCATCCTTCGCGATTCATATTAGTCGGCACCATGAACCCGGAAGAGGGCGAACTCAGGCCGCAGATCCTTGACCGTTTTCCCCTTTGCGTTAAGCTGAAGTCCATTACCGATATTGATTCAAGAAAAGAGATCATCAAACGCAACATACTTTTTGAGAATGATCCCGGGAACCTGATCCAACAGTTTCAGGAAGAATCCGCCTTGTATGCTCAGTTGATCCTTGATGCCCGGGAACTGCTGCAATCCGTTCAATTCCCCGACTTTTTTCTTACCGTGATCGCGGGGGCCTGCAGTCATCTCAAGGTTGATGGGCAGAGACCTGACATCGTTATCCTCAAAACTGCCATTGCCATTGCTGCCCTTGAAAAGAGATCCGAGACTGTTGCCGATGACATCTTTCTGGCTGGAGAACTTACTCTTTGTCACCGAACAAGAGATGGTGGACTGCTGCCACCGGCGACTTCCGAGGAAATCAAAAAGGCTTTCGCTGAAATGTTTGACAGCATCAAACCACAGGAAAAGGTTGGTCTCGACAAAACCACAATGTATGGGATCAGGGCTGCAAAAAAAGAAGATTCTCTAACGCAAAAAAAAAACTGACGATTTGCAGTAATTTGCCGCATAATTCAGGAAATACCTGCAACCAGTCGTCTCACGCATCTGACAAAGAATCAGACCATGCCCCAATTGCTTTTGGAAGAGACTCGGACGGTGTTATTGTTCGCGAGAATGGCCTTGGCGCAGACAATGTTGCGTTCAAGGTCCACAGAGCGCAGCCCGAAAAAACTTCTGGCAGCCTGTTTCAGGGTTTGCTCGACCTTGCCGAAACCTCAGGGAAAGCAATAAAGAAAATACTGGATAAGATGCGGGGAACAGCGCGGCGCAGTTTCAAGGGAACCCCGCGGCGAAAAACCGTTGAATCAACAGGTTACGGAAGAAACACTCAGCTTACTCCCTTTAAACATAACGATTCTGCTATCGCGTTTCTGGCAACCATTTTCAAGGCATTAAAAGGAGGGTCTTATAATCCTTCACGTCAGGCAGGCTTGATTCAGACCAACGACTTTCTTTGCTGGCGCAAGACAACCCGAGAGAGCTTTAATCTTGTTTTAATCGCGGATTCAAGCAAATCAACCAATCAATTTCTCGGAAAGTTCGCAGACATTGTCAAACGTCTGGCCAGTTACTTCAAAAAGAACAAGGATCGAATGGGATTGATCGTGGTTCAGGGTGAGCAGGCCAGGGTTTTACATAATCCCACCAACAACTACCGGGTCGTTACCAGAAGCCTGATGACAATTGGGATTGGCGGAGAAACACCTCTTGCCAGCGGATTACAAAGAAGCTTGGATATGATTGCACTTGAGAAGTTTCGCAAGCCCGGCGCAAAGAACCTTGTCATTCTTATCAGCGATTGTGCACCGGAGCCCCTCACCGGAAAATTCGCAGATGTTCTCGAAGAGCCCAGTTACCAGGCATGTATTGCTGCTGCAAAAACCATGAAAAAAAGAAAAATCCCATTGATTATTATCAACCCATCTTTCTGGAGCAAAGACGAACACTACCCTCATGAAAGGCTTGCCAATCTGCTGGCGAAAGTCAGCGGTGCAAGTTTGATCAAACTCAAGGGCGAACGCGACGAACAAAAAACATTTTCTGACACTGATATTTCGCGGATTTTTTCCGAAATCGAATGCCTCTATGGCTAACAGAAACCAACTGATAGCAGCCAGATAAAATCATTGGCGACCGTGCACAGCAAATACAACAGAGCGCAGTCCATTCAATCATAGATTTTATCGACGAGAAATCTGCGCAAATCTTCCAGTATAATTTTTTCTAATACTTATACCGCTTCCACATAATGTTGTCTGTAGCAACATTATACCGAAAAACCGACACATTTTGCCGAGGAAACAGGCCGTTTTTAGTTTGACGAGGTCATTTTTTGCGCCTATTATAAAAAAGCATAGAATCGGCATAAAAATAACTGTTCTGTGGCAAATAATATGAAACCTTGACTTAACGTTCCTCGACATGTATCATTATTGTAGATACATAAAAAGGAGTTCATATGAAAGGCAAAGTTCAAATGTGGGGGAATAGCTTGGCTATTCGAATTCCCAAGCCATTTGCAAATGAGATCCATCTAACTAACAATTCCGAAGTGGAAATTTCCTTAAAAAACGGAGTTTTGGTCGTTGAACCTGCCTCGGAAGAAGTTGATTTCGATAAACTCTTGGAAAAAGTAAATAAAGATAATATACATAAATTGGTTGATTTCGGACCACCACGCGGTAAAGAGGTTTGGTAAAAATGGCCAAAACAATTCCAGATCGTGGAGATGTAGTATGGATTGATTTTGACCCATCATTGGGGCATGAACAAGCTGGTCGAAGACCGGGTTTGATATTGTCCTCTCAAAAATATCATCAAAAAGTAGGATTGGCCATAGTTTGTCCAATAACATCTAAGGCCAAAGGGTA
>Ga0180007_10000677_pt1 | contig 53978 bp, 67 predicted proteins | sample MM_PC_MetaG_FD_121122 | JGI IMG/M metagenome (GOLD analysis project Ga0180007, IMG submission 121122) | Groundwater microbial communities from the Aspo Hard Rock Laboratory (HRL) deep subsurface site, Sweden - MM_PC_MetaG | ecosystem: Environmental > Aquatic > Deep subsurface > Groundwater...
ACGACAGATGCTCCTACTCCATGAAGACCGCCGGATACTTTATATGCGCCACCTCCAAATTTACCTCCCGCGTGAAGTTTGGTCATTGTGATTTCAAGCGCTGATGTGCCCGACTTATGCTTTTCGACAGGAATTCCTCTTCCGTTGTCCCTAATAGTCGCTGACCCATCTTTTTCAATTACTACCCAAACATTTTTTGCAACGCCAGCGAAACTTTCATCCACAGAATTGTCCACTATTTCTCGCATACATTCATGCAGTCCTCTTGCGTCGGTTGAGCCGACATACATTCCTGGTCTTTTTCTAACGGGCTCTAATCCTTCAAGAACTTGAATCTCTTTAGCGGTGTATGTATTTGCTTTTGAGGCTTTTTTAGGCATAATATTTGTTCGTAAAAAATACCCCAAGAGGGATATTATGAGTCTTAATTATACCCCGAAACGAGGTATCTAAACAAGGCCAAGAACGAAATTTGTTAACTGCAATTGAACATTTCCGTTAGCGTTTAAACTATTTAAAGCTTGATTGGCGCATCTTATGTTTTTTGCAAAGGAACGATAGCCATTATTGGTTTTTAGAAGTAATGAGTGGACGTGGAGAATGTAATTTTCAACAAAAAATATTGCTTCCTGTCTATTCCATATCCTGCTGGTTTTTTGGAGTTGGCCAACCTTACTTTTCTTTTCAAATGCGCTTACTTCTTTTCTGCTTTCACTGTCTAGTTCCTTTTTCCCCCTTACTTTAATGATTTGACATCTCGAAATGATTGTTGGAGGAAGATTATTAACGGAACTGGCGGTTAGGATATAAAAAATATTTTTCTGAGGTTCTTCTAAATTCTTTAAAAACGCATTTAATGCTTCTGTTGACGCGGTATTCACATCTTTGATCAATATCCCGGTAGGGGCGTCGATTGAAAGCCTGGTAAAAGAACCCAACTCTCTTACATCTTTTATTTTAATCAAAGGATATTCTAGAAGCTTAACTTTTAATTTATTTATAAGCTTTTCGATTTTACTGTCTACTTCCTGCTGGTTATTGCCGATTAATAAATAAGCATGCATGCGAGAATAGTATTAAGCTACAAGCGATAAGGTGTCAAGCGGTTTAGTTTTGTTGTGTGAAGCACTTGATAGGAAAAGAGTATTCGGTCATAATTAATTCAAGGTGTTTTAAACACCTATTGATATTATGGCTGCCCAACCCACTACCACTAATGTAAACCCAAACGGCGAAACGGGCCAAACCTTGGCAGATATCTTAGTTGCTCAAAAAGCACTTGATGTGGGCCGCGCACAGCAAGTAAAAACAGCGGAAATTCAAACAGGAAAAACACAAGAGGAAATATTAAAAAGTCAAAATTTAGTTACCGAGGATGCGTTAGTTAAAGCAAAAGCATCTTTATACAATGTTCCCTATATTGACCTCGGGACGATCCCCGCCTCTCCGGAAGCCTTAGCGGTTTTACCTCAGGAAGTAGCCAACAAATTTAAGGCTTTTCCGATATCTGTAGATGCACCTTCCAAGCAAATGGCTTTGGCAATGGCAGACCCTCTTGATTTGACGGCAATAGAATTTATTGAGCAAAAGACTGGTCTTTCCGTGAAGCCTCATGCAGCCGAACTTTCAAAAATAGAACACGCTATATCGACTCGATACACATCTTCTCTGGCACAAGAAGTGACGGAAGCCTTAAAGGAAGTTGCTCCAGAAAAATCCCAGACGAAAACCCTTGAGGCCCAAAAGACTGGATTTATAAGAGAAGAAAGAGTATCAGAGATTGTTACCCATATTCTTGATTTTGCTATAAGGGCTAGGGCTTCGGACGTCCATATTGAATCTCAAGAGAAATCGACAAGGGTGCGTTATCGAATCGATGGGATTTTGCAGGAGAAACTAACTATTCCAAAAGCGCTCCATGATGCTCTTATTTCCAGGATAAAGATTCTATCGGGTATGAAAATTGATGAAAAAAGAGTTCCGCAAGATGGAAGGTTTAGCTTCAAAGGCGGAGACGAAGAAGTTGATTTGCGTGTATCTTCTTTGCCTTCCACCTGGGGCGAGAAAATCGTAATGAGGCTTCTTAAAAAAACAGGAGGGATTCCTGACCTACCTGATCTGGGCCTTCGCGGTCGTGGTTTAAAAAATCTTGAAGACGCAATATTGAGGCCTCACGGAATTGTTTTGATTTGTGGACCGACTGGCTCTGGTAAAACAACGACGCTTTATTCAATTATTCAAAGAATTAATACTTCAAAAATTAACATAATGACACTAGAAGATCCGATTGAATATAAAATTCCAGGCGTTAATCAGGTGCAAGTAAATCCAGCGGCAGGACTTACTTTTGCATCCGGCTTGAGATCATTTTTGAGACAAGATCCAAACGTTATTTTAGTTGGAGAGGTACGAGACCAAGAAACTGCAGATTTAGCGATTCAGGCATCATTAACTGGACACTTGGTTTTTTCAACGCTTCATACAAATGACGCATCCGGTGCGCTCCCCCGGCTTTTGGATATGCATGCAGAACCATATCTTTTGGCTTCTTCGATGACAGCTGTTGTAGCTCAAAGAGTAGTCAGAAAAATACACGATAAATGTAAAGTAGCTTATGATGCGGATCCTAAGATTGTCAGTGAAATTAAGGGGGTTCTTGGAAATCTTTGGCCTGATGGTAAAGCAGTAAAGCTTTATAAAGGCAAGGGGTGTGCAGAATGCAATAATTCGGGTTACTACGGAAGAGTTGGTATTTTTGAAGTGCTGTCTATCACGGAAAAGATCAGTAGATTGATTTTGGAACGCTCCCCTGCATCTGGGATAGAAAAGCAAGCAAGAGAAGAAGGAATGATAACACTCAAACAAGATGGATTCCTGAAAGTATTAGAAGGAATAACCACACTGGAAGAAACATTAAGAGTGGCACAAGATTAACAGTATGGGTATAAAAGAATTATTACAATTAACGGTTGAAAGGAAGGCTTCTGACCTTCATATTGTCGCAAACATTCCTCCGACACTTCGTATAGATGGTGCCTTGGCTCCCGTTCCCAACGAGGCGATATTAACACCGGAGATAATCGGTAGCTTTTTGAAGGAAATATTATCTAATGAACGTCTTGAGAGATTAACAGTTAATAAAGAGCTTGATTTTTCGCTATCTTTTAGCGAAAAGGCGCGTTTCAGGGTGAATGCTTATACACAAAAAGGAACCTACGCTCTAGCTTTTCGAAGGATTCCTTTGGAGATTCCCGACATAGATACGCTTGGTTTACCCAAAATCCTCCACAGCTTCACTCGCTTGAGGCAAGGTCTTGTTTTAGTAACTGGACCTACTGGGCATGGAAAATCAACGACATTGGCGGCTATGTTAAATGAGATAAATAAGACGAGAGCCACCCACATAGTAACCATAGAAGATCCAGTTGAATTTATATTCCGGCCTGATAAATCAATTATTTCTCAAAGAGAGATGGGCTCAGATACACACTCTTGGCAGGTGGCTTTAAGATCGGTATTGCGAGAAGATCCGGATGTGGTTTTGGTTGGTGAGATGCGAGATCACGAAACGATTGCATCAGCGCTAACCGTTGCCGAAACAGGACATTTAGTATTCGCGACACTGCATACAAATTCGGCCGCCCAAACAATTGATAGAATAGTTGATGTTTTTCCAGAAGAACAACAGGGACAGGTACGCCTACAGCTTTCCAATGTACTTGAAGCAGTTTTTTCAATGCGTCTTGTCCCCGCAATTGCTGGTGGAAGAGTTGTCGGGTATGAGATAATGCTCGGAACTTCAGCTATAAAAACATCTATTCGTGAAGGGAAATCGCACCAAATCGAATCTATTCTGCAAACCTCACAAGAGGCAGGGATGAATACTCTAGAAGTTTCTTTAGCTGCTTTTGTACGTTCGGGACACGTTACCCTTGAGACAGCACAGAGTTTTTCGCTCAGGCCTGAAGAATTAAATCGTTTAGTCAGAAATACCGCTCCAATGCAAAGCCTGAAACGATGAAATGAAAAGATATATTTACAAGGCAAAGGACAAGACAGGAAAGCTGGTTACAGGCGAAGTTGAAGCCTCTAATGACAAACACGCGGCCAAACTTGTTCGAGGAAAAGGGTTAATCGTAATTTCCATAAAATTAAGAAGAGAAAATCCTCTCAATATATTGAGGACCTTTAAAGATAGAATTACTCCTTCCGATATTGCCACTTTTACACGACAACTTTCCACAATGGTAAATGCCGGATTACCAATTACAGAAGCTCTTCTGATTTTAAGGTCGCAAGTAAAAGGTTCTATGCAAAAAATGACGGCTCAGGTCCTTGCCGATGTGGAAGGAGGCGAATCTCTCTCTGTGGCGATAGGAAGACATTCAAAAGCTTTCTCCCCCACTTACATTGCGCTTGTAAAATCAGGTGAAGTAGGTGGAGTTATGGATGAGGTTCTACTAAGGCTTGCCGACTCAATGGAAAAACAACAGGAGTTTAAAGGAAAAGTAAAAGGGGCTCTAATTTACCCAGCCATTATTGTTGGCGGAATGGTTGTTGTTGGTTTCGTTATGATGATATTTGTAATTCCCAGATTGACTTCCCTTTATGAGGAATTTGACGCTGAGCTTCCAATGGCTACGCAAATTTTAATTGGTCTTTCCACTTTTCTTATGCACTTTTGGCCTTTGCTTTTGGTTTTAGGCGGATTTGCTGTATACGGTCTTTCTCTCTACAGAAAAACACCTGCCGGTCGTAAAAAAACAGATGAGCTGTTGTTTAAACTCCCGATTTTTGGAGATTTACAACGTGAGGTTATCTTAACAGAATTGACAAGAACACTCAGTCTTATGGTTGGGTCTGGTGTATCCATACTAGAAGCACTAAATATTTCGGCAGGTGTGGTTGGAAATGTTGTTATTTCAGATGCTTTGAAAGATTCTGCAAAACAGGTAGAAAAAGGATTTCCCGTTGCGTTTTCTTTTGCTAAGCATCCCGAGGCTTTCCCTTATCTTTTATCTCAAATGGTTGCCGTTGGAGAGGAAACAGGGAAAATGGACGAAGTTCTAAAAAAGGTCAGTCATGTTTTTGAAGTAGAATCTGACCAAAAAGTAAAAACGTTAACGGCTGCTATCGAGCCTTTGGTTATGGTTTTGTTGGGGCTTGGGGTAGGATTTTTGGTAATCGCCATTATCTTGCCGATATACAACCTGACAAGCCAGTTTTAATAACTTGACAGTATGTTTGGTTTAACTAATACTAAAATAGTGAGCATAAAAGGAGGTGAGAAAATTTGAATACCCGAGATTTAAAAAGAAACTTAGGTTTTACGTTGGTTGAGCTTTTGATCGTAATCGGTCTTTTGGGCGCTATAGCCATGATCGTGATTGCTGCCATAAACCCAATTGAACAAGCCAACCGCGCCAGAGATACAAGATTCAAAGCAGATTCGGCCCAGTTGATTTCGGCAGTGGACAGATACTTCGCCGCAAGACAAGAATTTCCATGGGTAACATCAGGAAGTGCTTTAGATAATGATGCTTCTTACGGATTTGTTAGTGCCGGAGATGAAGGAATTGGTATTTGTGGAGCTGATTGCACCGTTGATGGTGTGTTACTTGAGAACGATGAGTTGAAATCAGAATTTAGAAATAGGGATTTTATTGACAATCACTCAGGAACTGATGATTCTAAAAAGCTATTTATAGGCAAAGAACAAGGTACATCAGAATCAGTATATTCTTGTTTCATTCCCGCAGCTAAAGCGACACGCCAAACGGCAGTTGCTGACGCCGAGGTTTTTACAATTAACCCAGCAGACGGATCAAGAAGCGCAACAACAGCGTGTGACGCAGATGATGCTAACTGGATAACAAACGGTTGTTTCACTTGTGTGCCGTAATAAATGGAGCTAGCTTTTCTAGCTCCATGGGTATTGGAAGATAGAATTTAGTTTATGGTTTTTTTATTGGTTATATATGGTCTTGTCGCTGGTTCATTTCTGACCGCTTATACTTATCGATTGCCGTTGGGTAAGTCGATAAAAAAAGGCAGGTCGATTTGTCCGAACTGCAAAAAGAAAATTGCTTGGTATGACAACGTTCCCCTGTTGTCTTTTCTTATGCTTAAAGGTAAATGTAGGAGATGCGACAGAAAAATTTCTTCTAGATATCCAGTGATTGAACTGATGTCGGCAGTGGGTTTTGTCGGAATTTATTATTTGCTGGCTGCGTGTGGAAGCACTTCCCCACTCTCCTCGAATCTTATTTGTTCTTGGCAGACAGAATTAGGAATTTTGAGTTTGCCATTTATGCTTCTACTTTTTTTGATTGTTTTAATGATATTTATAATTGATTTGGAAAAAAGGATAATTCCAGATGAGTTGAGTCTTTTTGGACTGGTTTTTGTTTTTCTAAGTCTATTGCTAATTAATCCTTCCAGCTTATATGTTCACTTATTGTCGGGTTTTAGTGCAGGGGTGTTTTTGCTTTCAATATATATTTTGACTTCAGGGAAAGGAATGGGCTTAGGAGATGTAAAACTTGCCTTATTTATAGGGACCTTGTTGGGCTGGCCATGGGTGGTTGTGTGGCTTTTCGGGGCTTTCTTGACAGGTGCTATGGCTGGAATCATACTGGTATTAATCAAAAAGATTTCCTTTGGCAAACAGATTGCCTTCGGGCCATTTTTGATTTTGTCCTTAGTAATTATTCTGATTTGGGGAGAAATTTTGCTTAAATTGTATTTGTTTTACTAAAATATATAAGAATGAGCAGCCTTAAAAGAAAAGTGAATGCTTCTGGAGTAACACTTGTTGAGCTTCTTGTTGTTGTATCGATCCTCGTATTTCTTATGGCCGTTATAATGTGGTATTTCAGAAACCAGATATTTAAAGGAAATGATGCTAAAAGAAAGGGAGACATTCATAATATTCAAGTGGCTGTTGAAGAATACGAAAAGGACAATAACTGCTATCCCCTTCCCTCACTCGTTGTTTGCATTCCAGAGGACACCGGCCTGAAGCCTTATTTGTCAAAAGTTCCCTGTGATCCCATGACTAACGCTTCTTATTTTTACGAACATGAAGATTCAAGTTGTCCTTCATGGTATAGGATATATACGAATCTTGATAATTTAACAGACATAGATATAAATGAAGAATGCGGTCCTGATTATTCCTTTAATTTTTACGAAAGTAGTCCCAATGCTCCCGATCCAGATTGTGTAGAGATTGGTAGTGGCGGCGGTGGAACAGGAGAGGATTTTTATGGTTGTTTTGGCGGGGTGTGTCAGCCGATAAATTGGGACCCTTCGCGTCCTGGCCCAGAGTGTGATCCAAACTATGGTAGCGGTACATGCTACGGTCAATGCACGAATCCCGATACTGGTCAGCCCCAAAACGAATGTCAATCATGGAATTAAGATGAAATCTTTTAGTAAAAATGAGATCCTTGGGATACTTATAATCTTGACCCTAATTCTTACAGCTTCGCTTTACAATTTCAGAATATCATTAAGGCGCGCTAGAGATGCTCAGCGAAAGGCTGATTTAGGACAAATTGCGGATGCTATTGGGGCATTTCAAAACGATTTTGGTTTTTACCCGCCCTCTCTTGATGGAAAAATTGTTGCTTGTAAAAAAGATGGGGTAGATAACTACACAGAGTATAAAAATTCGCTTATATCTAAAGATAAGGAAATTGATTTGTTTGAAATATACGCTCCTTGTGAGTGGGGCAAGGATTCTTTATCTGATGTCTTTGACCCCGAGTACCCCCCCTATGTCAATACATTGCCATCAGATCCTCAAAGTTCCATGGGTGCATACTATACCTACATTTCAAACGAGAACAGGTTTCAGCTCTACGCCGGCTTGGAAGGAAAAGATGAGGATGATGCTCAGTCCGTGATCGCGGAAAGAGATATATCATGCGGAGTCCGCATTTGTGATTTTGGGAGAGCATCTGGAGCAACACCACTTGAAAAAAGTATAGAAGAATACGAAAATGAACTATTGCAGGAAAAAGCAAAATGAAAAATAAAGGATTTACTTTAGTTGAACTGTTAGTAGTCATGGCAATTTTAGGAGTGTTGGTTACTTTGGTAGCGGGGGGCTTTCGTACGGCCCAGATGAGAGGAAGAGACGGCAAGAGAAAGTCAGACTTGAAAGAAATAGCAAATTCGTTAGAAGTTTTTTATTCAGATCATGGTGAATATCCTGACGCAAATGGAGTGCAAATTCAAGCTTGTCAATATGATCCTGCTTTGGGCTCTGGTGATTGCACCTGGGGAGTTAGTGAGTTCACAGACGGTGTGACAGTATATTTCAAAACCTTACCGGAGGACCCTGTTTCTTCCCATAATTATGTTTATCGTGTTCAACTGATTACAGATAACGCTAATAACCAAAAATTCCAGCTCTTTGCTAGATTGGAAAATCCAGAAGATCAAAATTGTCTTGGTGGAGACTGTGCCAATCCGCCAGTTACTCACTCTTGTGGGGCGCAGACATGTAATTTTGCGGTAACAAGCTCAAATACTACGCCGACAGAGTAGTTTAGTGCTATATTTAAAGTAGATGAATAAAACAAGAAAAGGCTTCACTTTGATAGAGCTTTTAGTTGTAATTTCCTTGTTAGGGCTTCTAGCGGCATTAGCTCTAGTTTCCTATACTGGTACTCAAAAACAAGCTAGGGATACACAAAGAAAATCTGATACGAGACAATATCAAAATTCATTGGAGATATTTGCCAACAAATACGACGGTATTTATCTTTCATATGGTTCAGCTGCTTCGGTTAACGCAACAATTCTTTGTACCCCCTTAGGATTGGGTACAAATTGTCCCGACGATCCTAGAATAGATGAAGGTCAAAGTTCATATCAATTTTCTGCCGATGGTCCAGGCGACGGAACAGTATCTGCAACACAATATGTTTTATGGGCAGAATTGGAGAATACAAGCGAGTATTGGATAGTTTGCTCTAATGGGATGGCAGGTACGAACGATTTATCCGGAGGGTTCCCTGTGGGAGGGACTTGCCCACTTTAAGATTAAATGAAATATTATACGAAGAAAAAACAAACAGGTTTTACTTTAATTGAATTACTTGTCGTTGTTTCACTAATCGGAGTTTTGGCGACACTGGTACTTGCCAACCTAAATGCAGCAAGGCAGCGAGGGAGAGATGCCCAAAGGAAAAGTGATTTAAGAAATATTCAAACAGCCCTTAGGCTTTACTACAATGATTACGACAAATATCCTGCCAACATGGCATCAAATATCGCCGGTTGCGGGGCACTCGGAGAAAGTATTTGTATTTGGGGTGATGACCCCTTTGAATCGGGTATTCAAACATATATGTCAACTCTTCCTGACGATCCCCTCCCCGATGTTTCGTATAGCTATCAACAAATAGATGCCGATAATTATACTTTGACAGCTTGTCTTGAGAACGCAAGTGATGAAAAAGGACAGGTATCTGTAGATTGTACAACGGGTTGGGAGTATACAGTTCAGCCATGAAGATTAAAAATAGAATAAAAGGGTTTACTTTAATTGAGTTGCTTGTAGTGATTTCTATTATCGGGATCTTGGTCGGATTATCGATTTTTGGTTTACAGTCTGCCCGAGAATCTTCAAGAAACAGTAATAGAAAAGCAGACCTAGAACTAATACGTTCTGGAATAGAAATATATAAAGCAGATTGCGGTAGTTATCCTGTCGCACTTGGTTCTTCACTCGAAGGGTCACAAACATCAGGTAATACTTGCCTAACTTCAACAACTTACATTGCAGAAGTGCCGACAGATCCACTGCCGCTAAGGACTTACTACTATTCGTCGGATGGACTTACGTATGAACTTTGTGCGGCTCTAGAAGATGATGGCACTGATACTTGTAGTGGAAGTTGTGGAGAAACTTGCACCTATCAGGTTGTAAACCCCTAAGACAATACATTTCTTGAAAATAGATGATTAGTGCTAAATTGATAGTGTATAGTGATAACAAAGCATGCTGAAACCTGCTCCCCCAGTACTTGTCCGTCAAAGAAAGATTAATTTATCAGGTTATACCTTAATTGAAATATTGGTGGGCATGTCGATAATCGGTCTTATTTTCAGCTTTGGCTATATAAGTTACAGGGATTTTGCTAGAAGACAGGCACTTGTTGGTAGCGCCAGGCGTTTGAAAGCAGATTTAAGCTTGGCTCAAGAGCAGGCATTGTCAGGGAAAAAGCCTGCGTCCGTAGCCTGTAGCGGAGAGGGATCATTAAATGGCTATGATTTTTTTGTGGACTCAGCCACTTCATATATCATTCAGGCAAATTGTATTGGCGGATTGGTTGAAGACAAAGCTGTAGAGATGACTTCAGAGATATCTTTGACGGCAGTCCCTAATCGTTTCACATTCAAAGTTATAGGTAAGGGAACAAGTCTTGCTGACCCGGCTATTCTTACGCTGACTCAAACAGCAACAGGAAATACCCAAGTCATTACGGTTAGTCCCGAGGGTGAAATAAAATGAAAAAAAATAATAGCGGACAATCCCTATTTGAAGTTGTTTTGGCTCTAGGCTTGGCAACATTAATAATGGTCGCCCTAGTTGCTTTAGTTACAAGTTCAATTAGAAATTCGGGTTATTCAAGAAATAAAACATACGCTACTCGCTACACCCAAGAAGCTTCTGAATGGGTAAGGGGGCAAAGAGACGAGGGCTGGGACGTTTTTAGTACCAATTTTATTATCTGTCCGACTCCGCCTCATACTCAATGTTTAGATGCTCTTGTCTGGGGGGATTGCGGTACCTGTGACGAAACGGAATATATTGAAAACCTATTTAAAAGAGAAATATCCTTTTCCGACATTGAGGTGGATAGCGTAACAGTTGAAATAACAACGTATTGGACAGATACGCAGGGTATCCATGAAGTGCGGAATAACACAATTTTGACGGATTGGAGAAATGTATTTTAGAAAATGAACAAAAAGATAACAGTTAAAGGGGCTCAAGGGTTTAGCCTTCTTGAAATATTGGTGGTGATTACTGTTTTTTCGATTTTAGCCATATTGACAACACAAGCAGTACTTTTAACACTAAGAGGATCTAAAAAGAGTGAATCATTAACAAAAGTTCGCGGAAACGTTGATTACTCTCTGGCCATAATCGAAAGAAATATTCGCAACGCCGAATCAATAATAGATTGTTCCGACACGGAGACAGACATTATTTCTTACCTAGATGAAAATGGTGTTGCGACTTCATTTTCTTGCGGTACTGATGAAGATGGCGGGTATATTGCCTCGGCTTCAGGAAGACTAACCAACAGCGAAGTGGATGTTGCAGGCTGCAGTTTTGTGTGTGAGGATGCAGTCGGTGAAACAAATCCGGCGGTAATTATTTCCATTAGCGCACACGATGCCAATTTGAGTGCCATGGAAGGTGGAGAAGTTACGATTTCAACTAAAATATTTTTACGTACTTATTAGTTGTTTAATTGATTTAATTTACACATCTTGTTAGACTGAATTTGTATGGATTTTCTGCCTATTAAAGCAAAGATTAAGAGATACCAAAGTGGTCAAGCTTTACTTCTTGTGCTTCTTTCAATGGCTGTGGTTTTAACAATAGTTCTTTCTGTGCTTTCTCGCACGATAACGGATATTACGGTAACCACCAAAGAAGAAGAAGCATTAAGGGCTTTTGCTGCCGCAGAGGCAGGGGTAGAAAAGGCTTTAATAATTGGCAACAATGCAGGAGAGTTTGGAGATGGTGCCAGTTTCAACGCCACGGTTAGCAATTTTGGGGAAGGTCAATTAGAGTATGTGTATCCCGAAAAATTATTATCTGGGGAGACGGCTGTAGTTTGGTTCATAGATCATGATGAAGATGATGGAACTTTAACCTGCGACACGGGTGAATGTTTTACAGGGAGTATTATGAAGGTTTGTTGGGGAGAGCCAGGAACAGCTCCTGATTCCAATACGACGCCGGCAATAGAAACAAGTATTTTCTATGCCGAAACTCCAGGAGACTACTCTACTCTTATGATTGCTCGTGATGCACGAGACCCTAATTCAGCCCGAAGGGAAACAAACAAATTTCAAGCTGATGGATTCGGCACAGATTGTGTAATTGATGGCAAAGAATTTGCTTTTCGAAAAATTATTGATTTTGGTACTGACTTAGGTATTCCGATCTCAGCATATGGCAGCCAAAATGGATTGCAATTTGCCAAAATTCGTATTCTTTATAATACAGACCTGGCTCACACATTAGGCGTGGATGTATCAGCTTCTGGCAATAATTTGCCATCACAAGGAGTAAGAATCGAATCGGCGGGCTCTTCCGGTGAAGCCAACCGAAGAATCGAAGTTTTTCAAACCTTCGGCGAGCTCCCCCCAATCTTTGATGCTGTGTTGTTTAGCCCAGGAGGAATTGTTAAATGAGCGTAGGACTCGACATTGGTTCAAAGACAATAAAGATGGTGGAATTGGCCAAGGATGGTGGAAAGTGGAAGCTTAGAAGCTCAGGTGTTGTTGGATATTCAGGAAACCCGATAGAACACATGCAGGACGAAAAAGAATTAACGGCTCTTTCGGGGTTAATACGAAAATTACACAAAGAATCAAATGTTTCATCAAAAGACATATCAATTGCTTTACCCGAACCTCAAGTTTTTACTCGAACTATAAAGTTCCCACTCTTAACTGATCAGGAGGTGGCCTCAGCCGTAAAATGGGAGGCAGAACAATATATTCCTATTCCAATTAACGAGGCAATAATTCAACATCAAGTGTTGGAGAGAAGAGAAAATACTTCTCCTCCGGAAGTTTTAGCTTTACTTGTTGCAGCCCCAAGAATACTTGTAGAAAAATATGTGAAAGTTGCCCAAATGGCTGGATTAACCGTATCCGCCGTCGAAACGGAACTTGTGTCTTTGGTGAGAGCGTTGGCACCCGTCGATCAAACTGTTCTTTTGGTTGATTTTGGGGCAAGATCAACGGATATTGCGATAGCAAAAAACGGATTGCTTTCTTTTTCTCGTTCAATACCGACGGCCGGTGAAGCATTTACTCGCGCTGTTGCACAATCTCTCGGAGTTGACCCCAAGCAAGCAGAAGAATATAAAAAAACGTATGGTCTTTCCGGAAATCAACTTGAGGGTAAAATAAGTGGGGCGCTAGGCCCTGTTTTTAGGTTAGTGGCGGAGGAAATTAAGAAGGCGATTCAATTTTACCAAACTGAGGAAAAAGGTGATTCTCCACAAACAGTAGTTCTTTCTGGGGGTACGGCTGGTTTACCGGAAGCCATTTCTACCCTCTCAAAAAGTTTAAACTTGGAGGTTGTTGTTGGGAATCCCTTTGCTAAAATATTACTTGATCCTGAAACGGCCAAAAAAATAGCCCCATATGCTCCCTTGTACTCGATTGCTTTAGGATTAGCACTAGGAGGAGAATAAAATATGCCTGCCATAAATCTTCTACCAACGGACCTTTCGCCTAAAAGCTCAATAGCGAAAGCATCGCAAATTATTAAAAATGCAAGTATTGTAGGACTGGTCTTGGTGATAGTTTCTGCCGTTGGAATAATTGCATTTTTAGTCATTACTTCTTTTCAAATAAGAAATTCAAATATTCAACAAGATCAGCTAAAAGCTGGTATAAAATCTCTTGAACAAACCGAGCAAAGGCTTGTATTAACAAAAGACAGATTAAAATATGCAAGTGAAGTCTTAGGGAAGGAAACGGCTGTGGGTGCAATAGAGGATTTAGATTTACTCTTTTCTACCCTCCCTGAAGAGGTTGAGATAAGAGAGGCGCAGGTTGCAGCAGCCAAGACAGAAATATCGATTGTGGCAAAAAGCTCATCTGGTCTTACAAAAACGTTGGCCTCATTACTGGCAACTGACTATTATGAAAACATTAAACTTACGTCGTTTGCATTTAACATAAATGCAGGTTATATAGTGAGTGTTAGTCTTTCAAAGTAAAAATTATTGAAATGGCAATTATAAGTTCAAAAGACACAGCTTTTATTCCGCAAAAAATGAAAGTGATGTTGTTGCCATTGGGCTTACTTTCGGCAATGGTCATATTGGTAATAGTAATATTTAAAGTTGGCATAGGTAGAATTAGTACTCAAAGGGTTGAGTTTCAAAAAGCAACCAAAAACGAAACAATCCTTAGTCAAAAGCAGCAAGTTTTACAAACTATTGAAAGCAATATTTTGTCATATGCGGACACAGCGATTATAGCGATGCCGGACAAGAATCCGTCATTAGTAGCACTTTCACAGCTGAAAAATTTAGCTGAAAAAAGTGCATTAAATATAGGCAGCATTGAAATTGGGGGGGAAACAAAAGGCAAATCTGGCCCTTCTAAAACAACGATTTCATTTGAAGTGGAAGGTACGTTGTCTCAAGTTCTAAATTATCTTATCTCAACTGAAAGCTTTGCACCTCTTTCTGTTATTGACCGAGTAGAAATTGCGCAGGCAGGAGGAGTGATAAGGGCTAGTGTCGATTTAGCTGTTTTTTGGGCACCGCTGCCGACAAAACTTCCAGCGATTTCCGAACCAGTACAAGAATTATCAGCGGGTGAAACAGGTTTAATTACGGAACTTTCAGGTCTTGAACAGCCGCTCTTTACCCAGATATTACCGGCTGCCCCATCAGCAAGAATTGACCCGTTTGCGTATTAGAAAAAGCTGAGAAGTTATTCTTTTTCTGTAACAGAAATATTTACACCTTTTTTTTCGATAGTGGCACGGACCTTAAGTAGGTTTCTGATGGCTTTTATTGTTTTCCCGCCTTTTCCGATAACTAAACCAAAAAATGAAGGGTCTATTTTGACTTCAAAATCACTACGATCAGCTTCTTGGCTTTCCTCGATTTCAAAGTCTTTGTTTCCAACAATACCGCCGATTAAAAAATCTAGTAAGTCGCGCATATTATTTTTCCTTAAGTAGCTTCTCAACTGCTTGTGATATTTGTGCTCCCTTTTTAACCCAATCATCTATCTTTTTTGTATAAATTTTTTTAACATCTTTAGCGGGATGCCAAAAACCAATGATATCGAGAGGCTTACCGCCTCTTTTTCGTTTTGTGTCTATTGCCACAATCCTATAAAAAGGATTGTTTTTGGCTCCACCTCTAGCTAGTCTGATCTTTACCATAGTGTTCGATTTTACTTACTTTCAGGCTAATTTACAAGGCTATAAGCAATAAAGCATTCTTATGATGCGTTATTTAATACATTTTCAGCCGCTGCCTGAGCCGCGCTACTTTTATTTTTACCAGTGCCTTGACCTTTACGCTTCCCAGCAACCAGTACCTCGACAATAAAAATTTTATTATGATCAGGGCCTGACGCTTTAATTACTTTATATATTGGGGCAGGATGTCCCTGGGATTGAACGTACTCCTGTAGTCTACTTTTGGCATCTTTTAAAGGTTTGGATATTTTTTCAGGAACCTCAGACAGAAGATGTTCTTTTATGAATTCATATACAGTGTCCATACCTTGATCAAGAAAAAGTGCGCCAATAACAGCTTCTAATGTATCAGCAAGGAGAGAACTGTTCTTTCTACCTCCACCATCTTCTTCCCCGCGAGAAAGATATATTTTTTCTCCGATGCCTAATTTTTCAGCAACATGAGCAAGATTTTTTGTATTTACGAGATTAGACCTAAGAGTGGTCAAATACCCTTCTTCTTTGTTTGGAAACGTGAGGTAAATTTCTCTGGAAACGATGAATTCTAAAATAGCGTCTCCTAAAAATTCAAGCCTTTCATTACTTTTTCGTTTGTTTTTATTTTCATTAACCCAAGATTTGTGCGTGAAAGCCTGTTCTAGAAGTTCCTGATCTTTAAATACTTTTGTTAATTTCTCTGCCTGTGTCAATTTAGCTCCTCCTGAGAAACAATGTTTTCTACTAAATCTCCGACACTTTCCATTTCCATTAAGTCCAGTCTGGTGGTGTCAAAGCCGGCTAGGTTAAGTTTTTCCACAAAATCAGCAAAATCTGTCGCCGACATGTGTATATCATTCTTGAATCTGTCCTCACTACTTAACTCTTCCTCGTCAACACCAATATGTTCGGCTAGGATAGATTTTATCTTTTGAGAAATGTCTTTTGCTTTTTCAGTCATCTTTTTTGGTTTTTACTTCAACTTTGTCCTTATAAATTGTACCGAGAACACCATTAACAAAGGAAGGAGAGCTTTCACTTCCAAACTGTTTGGCGATCTCAACTGCTTCGTCAATAACAACCTTAGGCGGCGTTTTTGTGTTCTCAAGCTCATAGATAGCCAGCCGCAGCATGGCAAGGTCTATTTTATTTAGTTTGTCTACTGGCCAAACTGGGGCCGCTTCCTGTATCTTTTTGTCAGTTTTACCTTTCTGAGAAAGAACCTTTTTAGCTAGATCTGGCACATTTTCTTGAGGGGCAAAACTTTCTGCAAATAGAGCTTTAACTGTTTGAATTCGCTTTAAATGTCTCGGGTCTTTGGCAGTCTTCATCGATTAGGTATGACTTATGCTTTATCTGTATGATGATGTCCACAAGAAGGGCAAGCCCTGTGCGACTCTTTTAAAGAGTTACAAGAAGGACAACGCGAAAGTTTCGGTAGAATTGCCTTTTTTGGCCCTCGCCTGATGCTACTTCTGCTTCTGGTATGTTTTTTCTTTGGTACCGGTGCCATAACTTAGGTAGTTTAACCTATATCACATGCCTGTTTCAATAAAGAAAATTTAATTGGTTAAAATCTTTCCTTTGTTAAATCGCGACGAAAGTTTTTTATATTTCTTGGGATTTTTAAAAACCTTCTGCGCAAGACCTTTGGTAATTATAATTAGCTCCGTGTCTTGCCAGGAAGCAATTTTAAGTTCTGGGAATCCGTGTTGTTTGGTACCGAAGATTTCTCCTGGGCCACGCAACTTCAAATCCAATTCTGCCAATTCGAATCCGGACATAGTTATTTTAAGAGCATTCAGTCTGGCTTGCACTTTGGGAGATTTAGTTTCGGCAAAAAGAAGACAGTATGATTCTTTCTCTCCCCTACCGATTCTGCCTCGCAATTGGTGTAGCTGGGCTAAACCAAAACGTTCGGCTGCCTCAATTAGCATGATTGTCGCAGCTGGAACATCAATGCCCACCTCAACGACTGGTGTGGAAACTAGAATGTCGGTTGAGCCTTTTTTAAATAAATCAATGACCTTGTTTTTATCCTTTGTTTTCAGTCTTCCATGAAGAAGCCCGATTGATAATTTTGGAAATATTTTCTTTATCGCTTTGTATTCGGACGTTGCTGCTTTAATCTGCTTCATCGTTTCTTTTTCAGACTCTTCTATTAATGGAACAATCACGAACACTTGTGCCTGATTTTCATTGATTTGTTCTCCAACCCACTGATACGCAGATTCGCGCTTCTGTGGAGGGATGGTCCATGTTTTTATTGGTTTTCTGCCTTTAGGAAGTTCGGTCAAAGTTGATAGGTCGAGATCGCCATAAAAAGTCAAAGCAATTGTGCGCGGGATAGGAGTGGCCGTCATTGTTAATATGTGCGGCGCAGTAGACTTGTTTCCTGACTTTCTTATTAAGCGGGCCCTTTGTTTGACTCCGAATTTATGTTGTTCGTCAATAACAACCAAAGCAACATTGGCTAAATCTAGTTTTTTGTGAAGCAACGCATGTGTGCCGACAAAAATATCCGATCGGCCAAAGTCTTTCTTTATTCCATCTGAGGTTATAAGGCTAATGCGTACTTTGAAAGGTGAAAACATTTGTTTGAGTGTTTTGAAGTGTTGCTCAGCTAATATTTGTGTGGGCGCCATAAAGACGGTTTGGTGCTCATTCAGAAAACAGGCAAAGGCCGCAATGGCCGCAACCACTGTTTTTCCAGAACCGACATCTCCCTCCAAAAGCCTATTCATTGGATTGTCTTTGCCTAAATCATCGAGGATTTCTTTTACGGCATCATCCTGAGAAGCGGTTAGTTTAAAGGGAAGCTTTTTAAGAAATTTTGAAGTATCTTTAATTTTTACACTTAATCGAAAACTGGCTTTGTTTTGTTCCCACTTTTTCTTTTTCCAAAGACTATTGAGTTGAATACGTAGAAGTTCGTCAAAGGCTAAACGTTTTTTCCCTTCCTCTACTTCCTCTAGCGTTTTTGGAAAATGGACACTGCTGATTGCAGATGACAAATCGACGAGATTTAAATTTTTCAATATGGATGTTGGCAGGTTGTCCTCAATATTATTTTGAACTTGATCAAATCCAAAGGCAATTTTCCCCCTCATCCACTTAGAGCTAATACCTGATGTTTCCGGATAAATAGGGACAAGCCTACCCGTATGAAGAGATTTCTTATTTCCAAGAACCTTTTCGTACTCTGGAGATATCAGGGCTATTTTTCTTCCGAACCAATCGACCTTTCCTGCCAACGATACGATTGTTCCCTCTGGAAGATTTCTTACTAAAAAGGGTTGATTAAACCAAATAGCTTCTATTTCACCTGTCGAATCCTTTACCTTAGCGGCTTGTATTTTTGTACCTTTTTTTGTGTAAATATTATCCATTGATACTATTTGCCCTCTTAAGGTCACGGTTTCGCCTGGTCGAACATTCCTGATTTCGGAAGTCAATCTAAAGTCTAAATATCTTGAGGGAACGTGGTGTAGTAAGTCGCCAATAGTATTAATATCGAGTCGTTTTAGTCTAGAAACATAGACAGGGCCGACTAATGGTAATTCGGAAGCTGGTGTGTTTAAATCCATAAGACAATTCAATATTACACTCAAATATATTAAAAGGCGTATAGCAATGGAAGAAGTGAACTAGCGAGAAGAGCTACTCCAGCCAAGATTATGAGAAATGTAAAGAGCTTTTTTTGTTTTTTGGTGACCATCATTTTTCTACAATATAAAAATCTTTTTTACCAAACTTAATTTTTTCTCCGCCTTTTAACATGATTGATGGATTTTTAATAGTTCGGCTGTTTATGTCGACCGCACCTGCCGCAATAAGTCTCTTTACTTCAGAGGCACTATAGCCAGAAGCTTTGACAAGCACTTGGACCAGCATGCCCTTTTCAATAGCTGTTTTATATTCCGGTGACTTTTTTCTAAAGGTCGTATCAAAATATTCTTGAGATGGCTTTGCCTGTTTGCCGTAGAGCTGCTCAACGACATCATAGGCAAGTAAATTTTTAACAACCAAAGGTTTTTTCTTGAGGGTTTCCAAAGGAAGGTCTGTTAATAGCTCTACACCCAATTCAAGTAAGTTGTCCGGAAGAGCCATAATTTGTCCAAAAATGTCGTTTGGAGTGTCGTTAATGTTTATTACGTTTCCCTCGCTTTTACCCATTTTCTCACCCGATGGATCTGTTAGCAATTTCATTGTAAGAACAAATTTTTCTTTATTCTTTAGAGCTTTCATTAAGTTTCTGCCGGCAAGCATATTAAATAGTTGGTCACTTCCGCCTATTTCCAAATCAACGTCCATAGCGACGCAGTCATAGCCCTGCATTAGTGGGTAGAAAAACTCATGAAGATGAATGGGTTTGTTTTTCTTAATTCTATCTTGAAAGAAGTCGCGTTCGAGCATCTGTTGAACTGTAAAATTGGAGGCAAGTTCGACCACTTCCTCAAAGGAAAGTTTTGACAGCCACTCAGAATTAAATAGAACCTTGGCGGCATTTGATCCTGTGAACTTTAAAGTTTTCCCTACTTGTTGAGTGTATTCTTTTGCATTTTTGCGGGCCTGCTCTTTGCTCATTTTTTTTCTTGCAGCGCTTTTATCCGTTGGGTCGCCGATCATCCCTGTAAAATCACCAATCAGAAATATTACTTGATGTCCCAATTGTTGAAACTGAGCAAGCTTTCTTATGCCAATCCAATTACCGATGTGAAGATTTTTACTGGAAGGGTCGAATCCTTGATAGAGAGTTATCTTCTTTTTGGCCATCAGGGAAGCCAATCCTTCTTTGGTGGGTAAAATATTGGCCACACCTCTTGTTAATACCTTTTCAATTTCTTTGTCTTTCTCGGACATGATATCTATTTTATCCTGCAAAACTTGCTTGGTCAAAGCCTGTTAATTTAATGATGTGCAGTATTTTGCTACAATAACTATATATTATGGCAAGGTGGAAACGGACTTTAAATAGAAGAAGGTTGAGGCGATCAACTGGCTTGCGTTCACAAAGGGTAATTAAAAGTAAAAAGATTGCCCTTTGGTCTAGATATGCATTTATTGGTGTTGCTGTCTTGTTGGTTATTTCGTTTATTGCCATTCCCCTATTTGCCTTTAACCTCCCCTCCCCAGATAAAATTGTAAGAAGGGACGGTTTCTCGACAAAGATTTTAGATAGAAATGGCGAAGTTTTATATGATATTTTTGTCGACGAAAGAAGAACTCCTGTTGAACTGGACGATATTCCTCTTTTTCTAAGGCAGGCCACGATTGCCATTGAAGATAAGAACTTCTATGAACACAAAGGCTTTGACCCTACAGGATTTTTTAGAGCAATACTTAATATTGTTTTTCGGGGCAGAATTCAAGGTGGCTCAACATTAACACAGCAGCTTGTCAAGAACGCATTGCTTTCTCCGGAGAGAACAATTTTTAGGAAAGTCAGGGAGTTTTTATTATCGATTCAAATCGAAAGGAAATATTCGAAGGACGAGATACTTAAAATGTATTTAAACGAGGTTCCCTATGGTGGGACGGCCTTCGGTGTTGAAACTGCCGCTGAAACATATTATGGCAAAAAAGTAAAAGATTTAAACTTAGTTGAATCGGCAATTTTGGCGGGACTGCCGCAAAGACCTTCCGCATATTCCCCATATTCTTCAACTCCGGATGCATATATAGGTAGAACAGAGCAGGTGCTAAGGAGAATGAGAGAGGATGACTATATTACAAAGGAACAAGAGGAGTCAGCTTTAGGTGAAATTGAGAATGTGAAATTTCAAGAACGTGGAGCAAGTTTTAAAGCACCGCATTTTGTTCAATATGTACAGAAAATTCTAGAAGATAGATATGGAGAAAATGTAGTTGAACAAGGTGGCTTGAAGGTGACCACCACTCTTGATTTGGAACTTCAGGAAAGTGCAGAAGATACGGTTAAAGAAGAAATAGATAAAGTAACAGGACTTAAGATTTCTAATGGAGCAGCTGTTGTTTTGGACCCTGAAACGGGAGAAATCCTCGCCATGGTTGGTTCGCGCGGATTTAGCGACCCTGACATTGATGGTCAAGTAAATGTCACGACTCGATTAAGACAGCCCGGCTCTGCAATTAAGCCAATTACCTACCTTACTGCGTTTAAGGAAGGATACACTGCTTCGTCGCTTATCATGGATGTGCCAACAACTTTTCCGGGTGGCATTGGCCAACCTGATTATGAGCCAGTCAATTATGACGGTGAATATAGAGGTCCAATGCAGCTGCGGTACACCCTAGGCAATTCGATTAACGTTGCTGCCGTAAAAGTGCTTGCCCTTGTGGGGATAAAAGATACCTTGCAAACTGCCTATGATTTGGGAATTACTTCTCTTAAGCCTACCAATGAAATGATGAACAAAGTAGGTCTTTCTTTGACGCTTGGCGGTGGTGAAGTAAAACTGCTAGAACTTACTGGGGCATATTCTACATTTATGAATGGTGGGCATGTAGTTGAGCCTGTTGGCATACTTAAAGTAGAAGATAAGGATGGTAAGGTACTGGAGGAACATGAACCCGAAAAGGGGAAAAGGGTGATTTCAGAGGAGTTAGCATATATGATTTTTGATATTTTATCGGATAACAGTGCGAGAACTGAGATTTTCGGGACAAATTCACTTCTCAATATTCCTGGCCGCGACATTGCTGTAAAAACCGGAACAACAAACGACAAGAGAGACAATTGGACTGTAGGCGGAGGTCCACAGGCTGTGGTTGGTGTTTGGGTGGGTAATAATGATAACTCACCGATGCTTCAAGTTGCTTCGGGAGTAACCGGTGCTTCCCCTATTTGGAGAAGGATAGTTATGGCCGCACTTCAAGGAAAATCTAATACTAGCCCGGAGGTTCCTTCAGGAATTATAACTGCGGCTGTTGACACAATATCGGGTTATAGAGCTCATGATGGCTTTCCTTCAAGGATAGAACAATTTATTAAAGGAACGGAACCTGGAGAAGATCCGATCCATGCTAAGTTGAAGGTTTGCAAGACTGATGGGAAACTGGCAACCCCAAGTGATGTTGCCGCTGGCAATTATGATGAAAAGGAATATTTTGTATTTAAGGAAGAAGACCCTACGGCCGGTTCAGGAGGTACTAACCGTTGGCAAGAAGGAATCAATGAATGGTTATCCTCTCAAGGGGATGGACGGTACCACCCCCCATCCGACTATTGTGGCACATCAAATCCTGTAAACGTTGAATTTGTAAATCCTACCGACAGATCTTCAAATTTGCCGAACAAATTCACAATTGAAGTTCGGGCCGACTCTACAGCCAATATTGTTCAAATCGAACTTGAGGTTGATGGAACTAAGGTAAGAACATTTACGGGTCCACCTTTTAAACACGAAGTGGATCTTGCAGATGGGGTACATAAACTAAGGGCCAAGGCAAGAGACGAAAAAGGGAAGGAATCAGATAGAACGATTACAATCGGAGTTAACGTCACCTGGGATTTTTCTCCTACACCCATCCCCACTGCTGCTCCATGAGGGCATACAAAGGCTGACTAGTCCTTTGTCCTTGCTCCAAATTTTTCTCTCAGGCCACTAACAACCTTGTTTCTTATTATTTCTACATCCTTGTTATTAAGAGTTTTTTCCGGATGTTGATACCATAATCTGAATGTGTGCGAGTCTTTGTAGATTGTAACTAGCTCTACTTTAACGAGATTTTTATGAGCGGATTCTATAAAAGCAGCAACTTCTCCTATCCTCGTTTTTGAAGGGAGTACAAGTGTCATGTCCTCAATTTGTGCAGGGTATTTCGGGATGGTTGTATAAGGGGTAATTGCTAAACTTATTTTTTTTAGAAGACCTAAATCAAATTCATAATATATCGAACTTTCTTCCAAAACACCTAGTTGTCCAATTTTTACATTATTTGATTTAATGATACTTCTTTTTGAGGCCGAAAATACTTTTCCGTCTTCTACAACAAACTTAACATCGGCATTCAATTTTTCGAGGAGTGCTTCAATGATACCTTTGGCTTCTCTGTAATTAGTATTCGCAAATATGCCGGCGAGGATCATTTTTTCATCGGGCAACATATTTTTTCTTGGAAGATAGGCGTTGGCTATTTCAAACAAGTGAAAGGGTTCTTTCTCGCCGGTGTTTTCCTTAAGAGCTTTAATAAGAGAAGGCATAAGCGAAGTTCTCATAAAAGAAGATTCTTTTCCTAAAGGGTTTTTTAACTTGAGTGCTCCTGTTTCCACTGAACTTTCGGGTACTGTAGACAAAGTATAGGCTTCTACCCCTCCCCAGCCTGAAAGCAAGTTTTTAATGTTGTCTTCAAAATCAAACGGAGCATCTACTAATGGGTCAGGAATGGCGCCAGTCATGAGGCTGCTTGGCAGATTGTGGTATCCATAAAGTCTGGCTACCTCTTCCAAAATGTCTTCGGCTAAGAATATATCATTGGCTCGAAAAGAAGGAACTAGGGTTTCAAGTTTTTTCCCATTCCACGAGGTTTCAAATCCAAGAAGGTTCAGATATTTTGAGATTTCACTTTTTGATAATTTAATTCCAAGTCTCTTCTCAAAAAACGTAAGGGTTGTTATAACTCTTCTTGCTTTATATGGCTTAGGATAGATATCAAGGACTGTATTTTCAGGTTTGCCACCAGTTAGCTTAACAAAAAGGTCAATTCCCCGTTTTATTCCTAGGCCGACAAGTTCAGTATCTAAGCCTTTTTCAAATAGCACGGCCGCCTCGGTTCTTTGAGCCAAATTCATGTATGTCTTCCTGATATTGACTGGATTGTATGTTTGCACAAAAAGGAGTACGTTTTTCGTACTGGAATCGACAGCACTATTTTGTCCTCCCATTATTCCAGCTAGATCAATAAGCCTTCCCTCTCCGTCTTCAATAACGATATCTCCACCCGGCAATTGGTGAGTTTTTCCGTCTAAGGTGGTTAGTTTTTCACCTTTCTTGCTTGCTCTTAATATCATTTTTGAACCTCGAATTTTATCGTAGTCAAAGGTGTGAACTGGTTGGCCAATTTCATGCATGATGTAGTTGGAAATATCAACAATGTTGTTGATGGGCCTCTCCCCAACGGCCATCAGCCTTTCTTTTATATAGTCCGGCGATGGTTTTATCTTTACATTTTTGATCAGAACCGCGGCGAAGCGCAGACAAAGCTTGGGGTCGATTTTTACATCCAGGTATTTAACTTTACGAGCAAAGCTCTGTTTTGATTTTGTTCTCAGGGGTAATAACTTGGCTTGTATTTTAAATCTTGGCAATATTGCGGCTGCTTCTCTGGCGATTCCGTAAATACCAGCTGTATCAACTCTATTTGTGGTGATTTCGATATGGTAAAGGAAGTCGCCACTCCCTCTTTCTATTTTGTCTACAGAGGGACCGGATAGAGACAAACTTCGAGCCAATGCTTTAGGCGAAGCGGTTGTTTTAAGATAATCTTTCAGCCAGTTGTCGGAAACGATAATATCCATTTTAGAATTGCCTTAAAAATTTCAAATCAGGACTGTATAAAAGTCTTATATCTCCTATTTCAAGACCAGCTTTCATCATAAATGTTCTTTCTACTCCCCAACCGAAAGCAAAGCCGGTATATTTATTGGGATCAATTTTCCCGTTTTTTAGTACATTCGGGTGAACCATTCCGGCGCCTCCGAGTTCGAGCCAGCCTTCCTTGCAGAGCTTGCACCCATTACCCTTACAGACACCGCAACTGATATCCACTTCAAATGAAGGCTCCGTAAATTGAAAATGGTGGGGTCTTAATCTGGTTTTCCTATCTTTGCCAAAAAAATTCCTGGCGAAGTAATCTAAGGTGCCTTTAAGATGAGCAACTGATATTCCCTCATCTATCACCAAGCCTTCAAACTGATGAAACATGGGAACATGACTAACATCTGATTGCCTCCGATAGTTTTTAGCAATATTTAGCATGCGTATCGGAGGTTTCTTGACTCTCATCATTTCTCGAACTTGCCCAGAGGATGTGTGGGGTGTTAATACCATTAGACCATATTTGGAATGCGGTGGCGTATCAATAAAGAATGTTTCCCAGTCGTCTCGTGCAGGGTGATCCCTGGGTATATTAAGAGACTCGAAAGCATACCAATCCCATTCAACCTCCGGATATCTTACTCTGACGAAGCCTATTTTTTCAAAAGTACTGCTGATTTCCCGAATTGCTTGGGTGATTAGATGCAGGTGTCCGATTGTGGGCTTCTTGCCAGGTATGCTTGCATCAAACCAGTCCCTGGCTGATTCCTTTAGAGTATTCTTTTGAGTGGCGAGGGCATCGAGGATTGTATTTTTGACTTCGTTTATTAAGCCTCCTGCTTGCTTTTTTTCACTAATGGAAAGATCCTTAATTTTCTTAATTAATGTTGTTAATTTACCGTTTCGGCCCAAGTAGGCGATTTTTAATTCCTCTAGTTCGTTTATGTTTCCTGCATCAACTATTTGCGCTAAAGCTTCGTTTTTAACATCAAGCATGATGGAAGTGAATTTATTTATGTTTTCTATTCCTTTTTGCATATACTTTATCTATAAAAAAACTCCCCGAGTGGAGAGTTGCGTACAAGATTTGCCAATCTCCACAGATTACTTCATTCTAAAGTAAAAACTGATGGAGAAAAAGTTTTTCATCAAGGTTATTTTATAGCGTCAACAATTTTTTTGAAAGTTGCTGAATCATGAACGGCTATATCAGCAAGGATTTTTCTATCTAATTCAATCTTGTTCTTTATCAGTCCGGCAATTAGTTTGCTATACGAAAGATCATGCTCTCTTGCGGCCGCATTTATTCTTTTAATCCACAAACTTCTTAAGTCTCTTTTTTTCAGTTTTCTTCCAATAAAGGCATATTGTCCAGCATGAAGAAGTGCTTCTTTAGCGGTTTTGACACGCCTGCTTCTAGCATGTTTAAAGCCTTTGGCGGCTTTTTTAACTTTCCTATGTCTTTTTGCAGATATACTTTTTACTCTTGGCATATTAATTACCTTCCTTTACCTAATGCTTTTTTAATTCTTTTGGCATAGGATTTTTTAGTCTCAACAGTTCTTCTTAAGGCCCTTTTTCGGCTACTAGACTTTTTTTCATTTAAATGACGGGCAAATGACCGCCTTCTCATGACTTTGCCTGTTTTTGTAACTCTGAACCTTTTTGTGATTGATTTTCTAGTTTTTTGTTTTGGCATCTTTTTTAGTTTCTTTAGTTACCTTCTTGGTTTCTTTCTTATTCCCCTTGGCTTTAGGCTTAGGAGAAGCTTTTTCCTTTTTCTTCGTTCCCCCTGCAATCGGTGATATTATCATAATTAAGTGTCTTCCTAGAAATTTGGGACTCATATCTATACCGACACGGCCTTTTAGATCATCTAGTAATCTTTCAAACAACTTATACCCAAATTGTTTGCTTCCCATTTGCCTACCCTTAAATTTGACAACAACTTTAATCTTGCTTTTATCGTCTAAAAACTCTTTAATTCGTATCAAACGAGTGTTGTAATCTGCCTCTCCAATAAAAGGTGAGAACCTTATTTCCTTTTGCTCTGAAGCTTTAGTCTTTTTCTTCTGAGCTTTTTGCTTTTTCAATTCTTCATATTTAAATTTGCCTATATCAACGATCCTTGCAACAGGTGGTTTGGCATATGGAGCTATTTCTACTAAATCAAGCCCTTCTTTTTTAGCTAAAGCTAGGGCTTTATTGATATCAATTACTCCAAGTTGTTTACCACCGCTCCCGATTACTCTCACCTCCGGGGCGCGTATCTGCTCATTGGTTCGCCAGTATATATTTTTTCTTCTCAACTTATACGCACAAATTGTAACACTATTAAAGCTGTACCACAATTACAAAATTACAGCTTTAGTGATTTCTCTTCAATAGTTTTTTTCACTCTTTCAATAAATGTTTTTAAGGATATTGCACCAAGATCTTTTTCTGTACGCAATCGCAAAGAAACTTTTTTGTTTTTTTCTTCTTTGTCGCCAAGGACAAGCATGTAGGGAACTTTTTCAAGTTGAGCATTTCTTATCTTGGCCGGTAAAGTCTCATTTCTTTCATCGATTTCAACCCTAATATCCTCAGCCATTAATTCTTCGGCGATTGTCTTTGCGTATTTAAGATTACGATCAGTAATCGGTAATATTTTAGCTTGAACGGGAGAAAGCCAGACAGGGAAGGCACCAGCATAATGCTCAATCAAAACCATTAAAAACCTTTCAGGCGAACCAATAATTGCCCTGTGAAGCATGACTGGCCTTTTTTCTTTGCCGTCTTTGTCTACATATTTCAACTTGAATCTTTCAGGCATGAAATAATCAATCTGGATAGTGGATAATTGCCACTCGCGACCTAGAGAATCGGTTGCTAATAGATCCATTTTGGGTGCATAGAACGCAGCTTCTCCCGGAGCATCAAAGTGTTCAATTTTATTTCTCTCCATAATTTTCTCTGCCCATTCTTCTACTTTCTTCCAAGTCTTTGGATCGCCGATGTAATCTTTTGGTTTTTTTGGGTCTCTTGTTGAAAGCCTGTAGCGATATTTAAATCCATACACAGACATAACCTCCTTGATCATTTGAAGCATTGTGTCAATCTCATCATCTACTTGGTCTTCCCTGCAGAAGACATGGCAATCATCCTGGGAAAAGGCTCTTGTTCTAGCTAGTCCTGACAACTCTCCTGGCTTTTCATCTCTATACAGCATGGCAAAATCAGTTATTCTAAGTGGAAGTTCTCGATAGCTTCTTGGCTTGCTTGCATATATCTGGGTATGTTGTGGACAATTCATTGGTTTTAGGAAAAACTCTTCATCTGTATGATTAGAAACAACCTTAAACATACCTTCTTTGTATTTGTCGTAATGGCCAGATGTTTTGAATAGTTCTGCTTTGGCAAATTGAGGAGTCCAAACCTGATGATACCCCTGCTTTGATTGAATGCTTTCTACATGCTCATTAACTAAAAGTCTTAACATTCCTCCTTTGGGTGTATATAAAGGAAGGCCTGGGCCAACTAAATCAGAAAATGTAAAAAGATCTAACTCTTTGCCTATTTTTCTGTGGTCTCTTCTTCTGGCTTCCTCAAGCATTGAAAGATACTTGTCCAATTCCTTTTGGGTGGGAAATACGGTTCCATAAATCCTGGTAAGCATTTTGTTTTTTTCGTCTCCCCGCCAATAAGCACCAGCAACAGACAAGAGTTTAAAAGGGCCTATATCTCCTGTCGATGATACATGGGGGCCAGCACACAAATCTACGAACTCATCTGCCGTCCAATATACAGTTGCCTTTTCTTTGCGTTCTTCAATTTCATCAAGCCATTCTTGCTTGTATTCGTTTCCCTCAAAAAGTTTTTTCGCTTCTGAAACAGAAATAATTTTCTTTTTGAAGGGAAGGTCCTTTTTGATAATATTTTTCATCTCCGCCTCTATCTTTGCGAAACTATCTTCGGAGATTTTACCCTCATAGTCGAAGTCGAAATAGAAGCCATCTTCAGTGGCTGGGCCCATGGCCATTTTTAGACCTGGATACAGTTTCAACATTGTTTGGGTCAAGACATGCTCGGCACTGTGGCGCATTGCCCAAAGTTGTTGTTCTTTTTTAGATAAACTATTTAGTTTTTTGTCTTGTACCTCTGACATGTTTTTATTGTACCTCAAGAGGTCATTGAGGGAAAACGGGAGTTCTTTTAGCTAATTGGGAAAGAGTTGCTTCCACAACTGAGGCGATCCAGTCCCCTATCACTGGCAGTCCGCCTAAACTTCTAAGGATAATAACTAGAATGGTAGATATTATGACAAAGCCAATGGTGACACCAAAAGCCCAGCCAATACCGCGAATTAAACCTTCCTTAAAGAGATTCGATTTATTAGACATTGATGGATTACAGGTAAATTAATCGTAACCAAATTACTAAAAAATTACAAGAATGGGAGAGGGTTGGATAAATTTCGAAATTGTGTAAATATTATTCCAAAAAAAAAGCCTCCATGCTTGTTCATTACATGAAGGCTTGTTAGAAGTTGAGTTGAGGGCAATTACTCAACCATAATACTCAATCCTTTGCGCGCAATTTGCATGTCTTGGTGTTCCGTCCCCCCACTGTAGCCTACGTATATTCCGCCCTCATCGGCTATGTTTTGAAAAAAGAACGCTAGGCCACCGTGATAATTTACTTCACCGTCTTTGGTCAGACGAGATTGGCTTCCGCTGTTTGTCTTCGTAGACAGCATAAAGGCCAACTTTGACATGGCTATCCCGAAATAGTTTTCTCCCTTGTCATCTCCACACCTATTGGGATCGGGGTCCCTTTCTAACGTGCTGACAACTACAAAGGCTACCCTTGGCATATCAACAAAAAAGGGATGAGCACATATAAAGGCGACACCTTGACGTAATCCCATTTCGACTGCCTTGACACGCATGTGTTGTAAGGCCCTATTCATGCGTTCATTGCTGTACCACGTTTCCTTCTTCTGCTGGGACATTCCTTCCTCCTTTAAAGAGCTAATTAATCTTACGACGGATGATATTTATGTGTGCAGGAAGACAATAATAGCAGAATAAGGGGAAACAAACAAAATTATGAGGTATTGTGGACCCGAGGGGATTCGAACCCCTGACCTCTTCCATGCCATGGAAGCGCGCTAGCCAACTGCGCCACGGGCCCATATTTTCTAAATTATATCAAATTTGCACGAAAGTGTTGAATAGAGCACCACTTATAATGTGCTGGATTGAATGGTATACAGTATTTGAGTCCTGTACGAGCGGGATTAGGAAATTGGTAAAATGCTTAGACAGGAAGCAGGCTTTTTTAAAGCTTGAAGGCTGCGATTTTGTTGTATAGAAGATATGACAAGATCGTTTGCCTATTTTATTGTCTATTGTTTAGAAGATGCAAGTGTGGACGGTACAGGATTCGAACCTGTGACCTCAGCAATGTCAATGCTGCGCTCTAACCAGCTGAGCTAACCGTCCTAGGGTTCAATTATATCATTATTAAGCTGATTTCATCGCCAAAGCTTTTAAGCAGTTTTCAGGAGAGTCGTCTTCGCAAGTGATGAAGATTGAATGCATGTGTTCATGATCTTTCTGATGAACCAGGAACTTCCCCTTTTTATCACAATAGTCACAACGAGTGTAATCATTTAGAGGAGCAGTTGATTGTATTTCAAAAATAGAGCTTTCGTTACCTATCCCAGAAGACGAAGTTTGCAGCCATCTCAAATAACTTCGAGACGTAAATTTCATTGCTTCTGCTGTGTTAAGGGCGGATTCTCTGTTTCTCATTTAGATTTTAAGAAGAAATTAACCAGCAGATCTTGATACATAATGATCTGCAGCCAGGAGGAATTTACCGCCATGCTTTTTGTAGTTAGCCCAATAATTCTTCTTTTGGGCTCTTTTGTTTGAACTTTGAAGCCATGTTTTTGCCTGACCAATGTTTTGTCTAAAGGATTTAATAAATTCAAGAAGTTTCTCAAAAAAGATTAAATGATAGACACCTGGTTCGATGGGGGCCTGCATGGTGGCTATTTGTACTTCTTCTGCCAATTCCTGGGTATTCTGGGCTAATGCGGCTACCTCTTCAATAACAGCTTGAAGTTGCATTTTCAATTCATTGCTTTTTCTTTCAGATCTTGTTTTTTCTTCTTGCCGAAGGTTTCTTTCAAGGGTGAGCTGCTTTTCCAAGATCATCGTTTGCTCTCGCCTACCAGAGTAAACATCTTCGAATTCAAGGGACTCACCAGGAGTTATGTCGCCTGAATATTTCTTTTCTGGCTTTCTGCCTAATAGTTGATTAATAAATTCTTGGGAAACCCCTTGGGCGAGGTCTTTCTTGAGGACCTTGCTTGTGTTGCCGCCAACATCTTTCAGGTTTTCAAGAACACTGGAACGCTTTATTGTTTTCTGAGATTTTTGGCTTTGTTTGTCGTTCATATATGTTTAATTTGCATTACACAAGAACGTTGCTTTGCGCTTGTATATTACAATAGGGCGCAAAGAGTATCAAGCGCGGCGCGCTTTTTCAAAACCGCTTCGATCATTGATTTTTGATCTGTGGATGGATGGGCATCTGGCTTATCTCCCTGAGAATATGCTTTTAAGGTTTGCTCTACATCTTCCTCTGATACTTTTATCTTTTCTTCAACGACGATTTTGCCTAAAATAAGGTCAAATCTGATTGCTTCCTTGGCTTGTTCTTCATAGTCTTTTCTTATCAAATCGGCTGTTTTTCCGATCGAAGACAGATATGATTCTAAGGTTAAACCGAGCTTTTCAATTCTTTGCAAAAGATCAGAAAGTCTTCTGTTAACTTCCTCATCAACTAGGGGTTTTGGGATGTCAATTTTAATACTTTCTCCAAGTATTTTGATTACTTTTTGCTCTTTTTCTTCTCTACTTAATACTTTCTTTTTAGCATCTTTCTTTTCACTCCCCTTTTGGTCTGGAGTCCAAATGGTGCTAGTCTTTGCCGCATCAGAAATAATCTTCTTGTAATTACCCAATTTAACCTCCGGCAATTCACAGGTTGTTCCTCTCACCTGCCAATTTTCGTCCTCATTGGCTGAGACAAGTTCTAACTTAGGATATATAGCCGGTCTTATTTTGTGTTCTGTAATAGCCTTGCCTAGAGGCTCTGGCAAAATGGCACGAAGAATATTTTCAATCAGAGTGTTTTGCGGAATGTGATCAAGCACTTTATCTAATGGAGCCATTCCTTTTCGAAAACCTGGTAATTCCAAATCTTTGCCAATATCTTTAGCAACCACTTCTCTGGTTTTCTTAATATCTTCAAAGGGTATGTTAAAAGTAATTTGGATAGTTCCGTCTTTGCTTTTGGCAACGGTGTAGCTAATCTTGTTTACTTTCTTTTTTACCTTCTTTGCTTTGGCTGTTTTGGTTGTCATTTGGTCAAAAAAACACGCTTTCTAAGCGTGGAACGTTGTTATTGTAACACAAACAAGCCTGAAATAATATTAACCCTTGTGCTGGGTTTTAAACGAAGTGCGCTTGAAAGTTGTTTTCGGTTTTTTCTTTCCAAACTGCTTACCCAAAAAGCTACTTGCCGTTCTAAATCCAGGACCTGGCGAATTGGGTTTTGCTTTTTTCTTTTGATATGATTTCATTTATATATTTAATTCCTTATTTAATATTTAAGCGGCCTTTCTTTGTCCTTTTTGTCTTTGTCACTTTCTTCTTCCTCTGCAGCTTCTTCATCTTCTAAGATGTCTTCTGTATCTTCTGATATTCCCTCAAAAATTACGTCTGGCAATTCTTCCTCAATATCGTCTTTAATCTCTTCAAGTTCTTCCAGGGCGTCCTCTAAATTTTCAAGAACTTCCTCAGTATCTTCTTCTTCGATAACAATTTCTACAGGCACGGTTACAGTTACCGTTTTGTCACTATCAGAGGTTGTGGGGTATGGGTCCACATAAGGCGTCGGAGAAGGTACCTGGTCCACCGTGGTGGGCGTAGATGCAAGGCTCTGTACCTCTGCCTGCTTCTCCTCAATTTCTGCCTGGTACTCCCCTATTTTACGTATAAGCTGGGCACCATTTTTTACATCTTTTCTGTTGAGAACCATACTTTGCGTTTGCTGAGCCTCAGCAACAAGCAATTGATAACCAACGGTTGAACCTTCTTTGTCTAAAAGCCTAACGGCTTCAGAATAACGTCTGTCTGTGAAGTTAACCGAAAAGGCGGTTGCGATTGGCGTGTTGGCGGTTAAAGCAAGGGCGACATCTTCGAAACTTGATTTAACTGAATAGAGACCGGTACCCGGCAAAGCATTCCAGCTTGCCAGTATTAATACTGAAGGAATAGAAAAAAAGAGAGCAAAGCCCGTCAATAAGGCACTAAAAAATTTCTTCATAGTATTAATTATGATAAATTTTTAATTCTTAGTCAAACTTAGTCTGAAGCTAGTCTATGAAGAAACCAAGAAACAAGAGAGAGGACAATCGAAGCTATTACGGCGGTTTGAAAACCAGATATTTCAAATCCTGGTACGAATCTGGCTGTTAGCCATAGCAAAGCGACATTGATCAAAAAGGCCGATATTCCAAACGATAATATTGAGACAGGAAGGGCTATTAGTTGCAATATTGGTCGGATAAAGGTGTTAACAACACCAATGACAATGGCAGCAACGATGGCGGCTACATAGCCAGTTAGAACAAAACCAGGCACAAGATATTCAACAACCAGAAGAGCGATAACGTTTATTCCAAGTCTGACAATAAGTTTCATTAATTAATAATGACGGAAAGAAGTATTTATTGTCAATTACCAAAGGGAAAATCGCAGTCCGTACGTGACTGCGATAATCCATATATTACGGTTATTCTGCCAATCTTTGGCCAAAACCTTTTTCGGATCCGTTTCTGCCGAATCCCCCATTACCTTCACCGTTCATTAGAGGTCCAGATTCGTCACAATTAACTTGTCTTTCCGCTCTGAACTGTAGGCGTCTTGCGATATCTTCATCGCTTAACCCCATTTCTTCCATTCTTTCTTGGGCTCTTACTTTCATATTTTCCTGAAGTGCTTCATGGCTTATGCCTTGCTCTTCAGCGATTTCTAGGAAAGTCTTTTCACCCAACTGACTTTTGAGATCTTCAACGCTCATGCCTAGGACTTCGGCTTTATTTGAAAACATTCTATCAAAACCAAAACCGTTGCCTGAGGCTGCGGAAGCTGTTCCAGCGGCGATAAGACCAGTGGTTAAGATTCCAGCGGCGATAAGACCCAATTTGTATGTCATCTTCATGTATTTCACCCCCCTTCTACGTATTAATACAACTGAAGATATAAAATATTACACAAATTATTGGGAACGCTGGAGCTGCTTGCGGGAGCCTTTTACGTTGCCGTTGGCAGGAATACTGCCGTCAAAGGGGCGTAGTCCAGCCGCTTCAAAACGACCGTCCTTTTCTGAGCCGATGATTCTTACTGTTCCCTTTTCACTGAAACTTTTTCCATAGGGGAGATTGGTATCGTCAGTTAGGAATACTTCCATCACTTCATCTGTATCATCCCTTTCAACAATTATAGAATTCTCTTTTAATTCAAGGATATTGCCCATAAATCCATTTCGGCCGAAACCCTGATGGTAAAAACCTCTCAAGGCAGGGATATTTTCAAGTCGGGCGTTTATCTTCGTATTTGCGAGAGCAATACCAAGACCCAATACGCTAGCGAAAATAAATAAGGCAAGGAAGGAAAATGATTTTTTGTAGGAAATGTCAAAATATTTAAGTAGTCTAATAGCCAAAAAGAGAACAAAAAGCATGATTGTTACCGGGAAATATGGAAAAGCTTGAAGAAATGCCAAAATACCAGCAGAACCGAATGACAAGAACTCAAGATTGCCTGTTTGTTTAAGAAGAAAAAGGAAAATATTGAATGTTAAAACGGCTGTTGTTAGCAATAAAGCAATTGCCCCGACAACACCATATCTTTCGCCAAGGACCATAAAGGCCGGCTTGATTTTAACCTTGCCGGTTTTAATCTTACTCATTATATTTTTTGTTATATCAACTTTTTTCATTATATTTTGCATAATTCTTTCATAGATTTTTTGCCCCTATTTATCAGAACACCAACATTGTTTGTAGATATTCTTAGAATATCGCTTATTTCCTGATATGTTTTGTCTTCAAAGTAAAAAAGAACAAGAGGTGATTTGTATTTATTGGGCAATTTATCCAGACATTTCCTCACCATCTCCTTAGTTTCTTCGTTTTCCATCTTTTCCAGTGTTTTGTCTTCCTTTGCCAGAATGTTACCTAGGTTTAGAAAATCAAAAGATAGAGTTTTTGAACTCTTTTTCAAATAATTTATGGCATTGTTGTGTGCGATTCTGTAAATCCAACTCGAAAACTTTAACTTGGTATTGAATTTATGGATATTCTTATAAACAGCAATAAAAGTGTCCTGCAAAAGATCTTCTGACTCGTCAGGCTCTCTGGTTAAATAGACAAGATATCTATATAGTTTCTCCTGATATCTTGTAACCAGTTTTTCGTACTCGTCTGTATTTCCCTTCTGGACAAGTTTGACCAGTTTTTCGTCTGAAATCGGCATAATATTCTAAAGCGCATGTTCTGCCCTATACATACTACAAGCAGACATGCGCATTTATTACAAACTACTTAAGATATTTATTAAAAAATACCAAGTTTCTTTCTACAACTGTGTTCCAGGCAGGAGTCATGTTATGATCGGCTCCGGAATACATATAGTAGGTCACTTCTTTCTCAAGTTCGTCGAGAACATTTACAAATTCATTAGTCCACTCAAGTGGCACAGAGTCATCGGCTGTGCCTTGATGAAATTGAATTGGAGCGTCTATTCTTTCTAGATAGTTACTAATCGAGTATTGTTCAACGTTGTAAAGGTTTTCAAATTTGGCCAATTCCCGTCTTATATACTTTCCTCTATCTTCTGCTTCATCGGTGTAGTAAAGGATTGAATAAGGAAACGGCTTGGTCACTGGTGCCCACAAAACAGTAGGATAATCGTCGCCAGTGATTTCAAGGATTGTCAAAGCAACTTGTCCCCCGTTTGAGTGGCCCCAAAGAAAGATATTCGTGCCGTCCCAACTGGAGATAGAATCGAGTGAATTCAAAACAGAAAGAGCGGCTGTATATGTTTGAAATCTTGCTTCAAAAATGTTTTCGGCTTGTAAATCTGAGCCAGCATAACCTAAGAAATCTGGGGCAATAGTGATAAATCCGTTTTGAGCATATACTTCAGCTGATTTTCTGGTTCCAATTCCGGTTTCATATATTTCCTGGTCCACATAGCCGCGGAACATAACAATAACAGGATATTTCCCTTTTCCTGTTGGAATATTTAGTTGACCAGTCATCTTTTTGATTTCTCTGTCCTGCAAGGAGGGTTTAAATTCAAGCGAAAAAAGGTAGGAAGTGAAGTCATTTTCTTCGCTAATCACTTCTTCTATCTGAATGTTTCCTTCCTCGGGCTTACTTATTGCTAGATTCTCTATCGTGTATTTCTCGAGCGGTCTGGGAATAACAGGATTAATAACAACGGGGTCAGGAGCATAATTTTGGTAAAAAGAATTTGCCAGCCAACCGAGTGAAATAAGAACAGCTGTTGCCAGAAAATATATTACAAACTTCTTCATGGCCTATTTTAGCATTATTTATATAGTCTGAAGAATTGTAAAGAAACTGAAAACTCCATAGAAAATAAAGGCCGCACTTACAAAAAATATTCTTATCAGTGTTGGTCTTAACCTTTTGTCCAAGTTGGTAAGATTGAGCCACAGAACGAGACCGGTATAAACAAACATGGCGATAGCGTTTAGGGTGGCTCCAATAATGACAAGCATAAGAGGTTGAGTGAAACCGAGAGAAAAAATAATCACACCGGCAATTATTTGAAGCCATAAAAAGAGATAAAAGAAGGTTGGTAGTTTTTCAATTTTAAAACGCTTCGGTGAAAGAATAACTAAATTTTCACTCATAATCCTGGAGGTAGCATCGATTACCGAGAATTGGGTCGAAAAAAGCATCGCAGAAGCAATTAGAAGAAATGCCGTACCCAAAGCGGCAAATGTCTCTCCCGCAATTACCTGTGCTTCATTGATTACAAAACCTACACCCTGCAACATCGATGTACCAAACACGGTTGTATAAGCAAGAAGGCTTAAAATGATCATGGTTATGGCTCCCGTTGCCCAAAAAACCAAACCGTGTTCGATGTTTATTCTTTTCCACCAAAGCTTAAAACGTTTTAGGTTTTCGGGTGTGCAATCAAAAGTTGTTCCTTCCAAGGTAATTTTTTCTTTCTTTCCAGTGAAGATGCTTGTAATTCTTCCTGAAAACTTCCCCATCCCATACCCTTTTTCTTTTATATAATAACTTTGGGCTAAATTAAGATTCCCTCCCGCTCCAGCATAAGCAAAGGCACCTAAGAAGGTCGCTAAGGATATTCCGGCCGGTAGGAACCAAAATCCGTTACCTTTACCGATTAAACCAACAGCCAAGTTTTGCCAATCAGGAGTTTTGGCAAACAAAAATACAAGGGCAAGGATAAAAGGCACCCCGATCATAATAAGCGTTCTTTGGAAAACTTCCTGAGTTTTATAAATCACTGGACCTAAGGTTAAAACGACTCCGATTAAAACAAGAAGCCCGATTGGCAGTATGGGAGAATAATTAATTCCAAAAACATGAGCAAGCAAGGTTGCCGCGGAAGCAATAATTCCGGGCCACATCCAAGGAATTAGTGTTGATAAGATAAACCAGAGTGGAGAGATTTTTTTGAGCTTTCTAGCCAGTCCTACAAATATGCTTTCACCAGTAATTAAAGCATATCGTTCAATTTCCATGTTGATGAAAAATTGAAAAGTAATTCCGAGAAGCGCCCCCCACATAATTCCGAGGCCATAATTTGAGGCGAGGTAAGGCCAAAGAATTAATTCACCACTCCCCAATCCTAATCCAAGAAGAATAAAACTAGGACCAAGGAGTTTTTTTAAAGGAAGAGGTTTTGGCAAATCTTTCTTAGCCAGTTTAGCGAGTTTGCTCATTTTTAAAGAAAACTTTTCTAAAAACTTTAAGGTCAACTAAAATTTCAGCGATGATGGCAAAAGGAACAGCAACAAGAACAGCAACTTTAAATGTCTGTAAGGTGATAATGGTATCAGTGGCAAAATGAATAGCAATTATATCTTCGACTACTCCCATGCAAACACCAAGGACGAAGAATTCAAATAGATGGGCGAGGACTTTCTTTCTATCAGCGGTTTTCATTTAAGCTCTAATTTAGTTTAGATTTTTAGAATGTTTTTAGCAAGAATACCTATTGACCTCGGGTTTTATTCGGTCTATAAATTAGATAGAGTATCTTCGGGTAATCTTTGGGAATGGCAATAATGATTCAAAAAATATCTGCGCCGGTTTCAGTAAGTTTTACTTTTGACAGCAAGAAAAGAAAAATCTTTCCTAAGTGGATTGTTTGGAGCGGGAGGCTTTATCCTGTTGTTAAAATTGGCCTACACCATACTTATCGACAGGGCCGCATCCTTTATCATGTTTTTTCGGTTACCAGCAAAAACCTTTTTTTTCGTCTTGTGTTAAATACGGAGAGTCTGCATTGGAAATTGGAGGAAATAAGTGATGGTTTACCCGACTAATTTAGTCTTTAATCCCAAATCTTCAACAATGATGCATATTGATTTGAATTCTTGTTTTGCTACCGTTGAACAGCAAGCAAATCCTTTACTGAGAGGAAAACCGATTGCTATTGCGGCCTACACAACACCTTCTGGCTGTATTCTTGCTCCTTCGGTGGAAGCAAAAGAGCATGGAATAAAAACAGGAATGAGAGTCAGAGATGGGAAGCTTCTTTATCCTGGTTTAATAGTTTTGCCAACCGATCCGGAAAAGTACAGAAATGTTCATGTCTCTTTAAGAAAAATACTTCGAGATTACACAAATGACTTCACTCCTAAAAGTATTGATGAATTTGTTCTGAGTTTTGATGGCTATCCAATATTGGCGAAAAATAGCATGCGTCAAATTGCGGAACAGATAAAACAAAGGATAAAAGATGAAATCGGAGAATGGTTGACGGTTTCAGTTGGTATTGCCCCGAATCGTTTCTTGGCTAAGTTGGCAAGCAACTTGAGAAAGCCGGATGGTTTAGATGAAATAAATAAAAGCAATTTTTTAGAAATATATTCAAAGATAACCCTTACGGATTTATCTGGGATAAAGGCAAGAAATGCGGCAAGGCTTGCCTATGCAGGTATATATAGTGTTACTGATTTCTATAAGGCTGACATAAGAACATTAAAGGCAGCCTTTAGTTCCATTAATGGATATTATTGGTATTTAAGACTCCGTGGGTGGGAGATTGATGATTTTGAGTTTGGTAGAAAAAGTTACGGTAATTCCTATGCCCTTCCAAAACCTTTAATTACTCCCGAAGAGCTTTCCCCTATTCTTTCCAAACTGGTCGAAAAAATGGGATCAAGATTAAGACGGGCTGATTACAAGGCCCGTGGTATTCATGTTTCGATTGTTTATCGTGATTGGTCTTTTTGGCATAAGGGAATCTCTTTTCCAAAAGTACTCTTTGATTCAAGAGATATTTATAAAAAAGCGTTTAAAATAATGTGCTCTGCTCCTTACAAAAAACCAGTAAGAGAACTGGCTGTTTCCTGCTTTAATCTATTAAAGTCTGATTTTAGCCAGCTCGAGCTTTTTGAAGATGTTATTAAAAAGGAAAGCTTGGTGAAGGCAATTGACAGGGTCAATGAATATTGGGGCGATTTTATTATTATTCCAGCGAGAATGGTCAATGCCAAAGGAGCAGTTCCAGATAGAATTGCCTTTGGTGGAGTAAAAGAGTTAGAGGAGTTTATCAATAATCATTGAAGATTTATTGAATCGAAGATATATCTATCACATTTCCCACTAAAATATTATTATTGTCTGAAAAACCTGCCGCTACTTCTAGTACATAATCAATTGGTTGAGCAGGCATGTAGAGGAGAAGTTTATCATCGGTTGTTCCAGGTGCGGGTGGTTGAACATTCTTATCAATTTGCACTATTTCATCGTCATTGATCCAAATAATATCAATGGCAAATTTCATGTCTTTCATCCAAAAGGGTGGCTTAACATCTTTTTGGGTAAACACAAAAAACATTCCCTGTCCCTCGGGTAAGCTATCTTGATTAGACAAACCCTTTCGTCTCAGAATATCAGTATTGGCAATCTCTACCGGTATGGTTATATCGTTAATTTTTATTTCACTTCTTTGCGAAACTTCGGCACTATTTTTAACTGGAAATGTAAATTTGCCATCTTGAACCTTTTGAGTTAAAAGTCCGACCAGAACGATAAAGAAAACAACACCAATTATTGGAAGAATAATTTGTTTCATTTTGAGGGGTTATTTAACTTAATCATGTCGTCAATATTTTCCTTTTCTCCCAAGATAGTTTCGTTATCCTCCCTTGGGTGCTGACCTATTTTGTAGAAAGAGAACATAATAGTCAAGAATAAAACGAAAATAAAGGCTGGAAGAAATAAAAGAAATATATTTAGATTTCTGTCAACAATATTTTTGTGAATATGGATAGGCTTATTAGTCATTGCTTAAGCTGTAGTGCTAATACGGTATATTTACTGTTTCAGGCTATATCCTCCATCGACAACAATAACTTCACCGGTTAGGCTGGGAGGTGCTTCTGAGGCAAGAAAGAGGGTTACCTTTGCAATTTCCTCGGGCTCAAGAAGTCTGCCTGCATAGGTAAGCTTGAGATCCTCTTTGGTCCAATTGTTCATGTCCGTATCGGTAGGACCAGGGGCGATAGCATTGACTTGAATATTTGGAGCAAGTTTTTTAGCTAAGCTCTTGGTAAAACTAATAACCCCTGCCTTTGAAGCCGAATAGTCCATGTTTCCATCTCTTCCGCAATGCGGGAGCCCTCGAACTGAGGCTGTGTTGATGATGCGTCCGCACTTGTGATCAACCATAATTTTCGCTGCCTGCTGACTGCAAAGAAACATGCCAATCAGATTAACACTGAATACTTTTTCCCAATCTTCCTTAGTCAAGTCGAAAAACTCTTTAGGCTTGTGAACACCAGCATTGTTTGCCAGAATGTCAACCGTTCCAAAAGTTTCTACTGTTTCCTGAAACATGTCTTTGACATCTTTAGGGTTAGATATATCAGCCTGAATGAAGATGGCACTACCCCCATCTTTCTCGATTAATTTTCTTGTTGAATTTTCTTCTTCCGCCGACCTGGAGTTAACGACAACTTTAGCGCCTTCCTTGGCAAACAAAAGGGCGATAGCCTTACCCATGCCTTTTGTTGAGCCCGTGATTATTGCTACTTTATCTTTTAATTTCATGGCAGTTTATATAATTAGTTTAGCAAGTGAAAAAGGTTTAGCCAAACATCAAAATTTCCGGCTTAAACAGAAGAAGCCCCCCGATTATTAACATTAATATTCCTCCGATTAAACGAGAGAGTCTGGCATACTTGCTTTGGACTCCAACGGCATGAAGAGTGATCATGGCGATAGCAAAGACAAAGAGGTCATCGATCATGAAAAAGAAAATATAGATCAGGATATAGAGATAATATTGCCCACTGGGCAAATCATTAATACTTAATATTTGAGTATAAACAGCCGGAAGGCCGGCTGAACATACTAGTTCAACGAGATTGACAGCGAAGGCAAGAAGAATTATTCCACCGAAGGCGAGGATAAACTTTTTTTCGTGAGTAATGTTTTTTAGCTTATCAAACGTCTTTTTTCTTTTTTCATCACCAGTTACTTTGCAGGCACCATCTCTATTTATATAGTAATCACGTAGATTATAGATACCTGCCCCGAGAGCAACTAAACCAATAGCAATTCTTACCCAGAATACAAAGCCTAGGATAAGGAAGAAGTTAAGCCAGGCTGTTAGAAAAAGGAAATATACGAAAGCGGAAGTGATAATAAAGGTTGTTCCTAAAATCCACATTCTTCTTCTATCCTTCATGCCCAACAGTAGACTTATAAGGAAAAGGAGCGTCCACATCGCGCATGGATTGAATCCGTCAACAAGACCGATTACTACAGAAAGAACAGGAAGGGAAAGATTTGCTGTTTGTATTGTACCGAGGATGGGTAAAGTAAGGGATTCCATTAATTATTTTTGTTCTCAAGGATTATTTCCAGAAGCTTTTTAACTGAGGGCTCCCCATGAAGCCTTAAAAACTCCGTGCCTTTTTTGTCTAAGAATATAAAGACGGGTAATTTTTTCTCATTTTCAGCGTTGTATTTTTTAAGTTTTTGTTTGTCTTGGTCAAAATCCAAATACTCTGTTTTAAGCCATGGTTGAGCCTTTTCGATTTCAGCCCATCGAGGTTTCATGACAACGCATCCTGAACACCATTCTGCGCCTATCTTAATAACCTTCATATGAATTCTAAGATTATATCAAAAAGATGAGTGATTCAAGATAGTTTTGAGAAAAAGTATATTTATTAAACGATGTAAAAAGTCCATTACAGAAACTCAATTACGATGAGTTTGACGACCTAGTTCCGTGCTAACTTAGAGGGTTTGACGAAAGCTAGTAAACTTTGTCAGGAACTTCTTTTTAAGTTTTGGTAGAATACAGGTGAATGAAAAAGATTTACTACAGGAAACTTATTAGAGATAAAATTCCCGAAATTATTAATTCAAAAGGTGGAGAGTTTAAAACAAGAATTCTTTTGAAAGGGGAGTTTGAAAAGGAATTAAGAAAAAAACTATTAGAGGAATCAAAAGAGTTATTAAAGGCTCCACGAAAAGATTTGGTAAATGAGCTATCTGATGTTTTAGAAGTGCTTAAATCTATCGCTTCGTATTACAAAATTAGCTTTAAAAAAATTGAAAAATACCAAATAAAAAAGAGAAAGGAGCGTGGTGGTTTCAAGAAGAGGCTCTTCCTTGTTTGGTCTTCTGACAAATAGATTATTTGAAGCTAAATTGCAGGGGCTAGTAAACTTTGTCAGGAACTACTTTGCTTATAACGATTTTTGTCTCTTGTGTTAATTTTTTTTATCATTTTGGTAAATGATTTATCCAGGTCAATATTAAGGGAGTTGGCGAGACACAAAAGCGTAAAAATAATATCAGCAATTTCATCACCAATTTCGTTTTTCTTCTCAGAAGACTTTTTCTTTTTAGGGCCAAATTTGTGGTTAATTTCTCTTGCCAGTTTTCCCACTTCTTCCATTAAGCGTGCAAGTATTTCATGCGGTTTAAAATAGCCACCTGTGAATTTTTTAATCCAATCATCTGAGATTTTTTGATGCTCTGAAAGCGACATATTTGAAGTATAGATCATTTTAAGCCTATTTTGCAGGGGCTAGTAAACTTTGTCAGGAACTACTTTAGGGAACAGCGTATTTTGAGTCAAGCGTGTTATGCGGGGTTGTGATTCTAATGTAGTAACCAAAAGGGTCTTCAATTCTGAAGTCCTTTAGGCCCCAAGGGCGTTTTTCTAATTTGTCAACAACTTTTGCAAATTTCTTTATTTTTTTATAATATTTTTCCGGTTTTTCTACCATAATTACAATTTCTACTGCATAACCACGTTTTGAATTTTTTGGAAACTTTTTAAAATAGCCATGTTCATAAACTTCCTTATTACCAGGCCAGAAGCAAAGTATATTGTTTTCTTTTTTTAGAACTAAATATCCCTTTTTACCTTCAGGCTTTCTTTCCCAGGCTACTTTAAATCCCAACTTCCTGTAAAAACTTTTAGCTTTCTTAAAATCGGGAATATGTAGTTCAACAATTGCGGTGTTCTGTACGGGCTTTTCCATACGAGAGTATTATACCACTTGAGGCTAAATTGCAGGGGCTAGTAAACTTTGTCAGGATCCTCTATGGGTTTGAGATTGAAGGTGTTGTTTTATCAATTTAATATCGTTTTTATCTTTTTTACTATTTCGGCATTTCTTAAATTTGATTATTTCTTCTAGGTTCACAAAAGGAACCCCCTTAATGAGAGAGGATTTTTCTAGTAAATATTTTGTGGAAGCTTTATAGCCTTCGCAGTTTAGGTTTGTTGCGATGTCAAAGTTGTTTTCTTTTAAACTTTTAGTCCCATCAGGTCGTATCATTTCCTTCCACCTGTTTTCTTTTAGTTTGTCGTAAATGTCTTTGGTAACAACCAAATCAACATCGCCACTTTTTCTGATTCCTAAAGCTTCCAACACACCACCTCCAAAAACTGTGTATTTATCCTTTGGAAGATTGAGTTTTTTTACCTTTTCAAAAACGTCCATAACGAAGTATATCATCTGAAGCTGAATTGCAGGGGCTAGTAAACTTTGTCAGGAACTTCTTTATTTACAAAAAATATGACCCTGGACATAGTTTTGCTTAAAATGATGATAGAATGAGCTAGCTTATGGGAAATATTGAATTAAATCCAGTTAAACTAGGCGATTTGGAGGTTGGATGGTGGAAAGCACACAACGATAAAGATAAGCCAAGGATGGCACAACTTCTTATTGAGCACAATGTTGCTTTATACGGTTTTGCTCCTGAAGAAGCACAAGAGGCTTTAAAAAGTCTTGTTCAAGGCGTTAATTATCACGACACGAGAGAATGGGACAAAGCGGTTGAAGTAACAACTTCTTATTATCAAAAAATTAAGGATAAAACAGGCTTAGGTTTTGACCCAAAAGAAGTGGCCAAGCTTGAAGTTGGATGGTGGAAATTACACGATGAGTTAGAAGAAAATCCCGATAAAACACGGCTTGCTGAAACATTCGCAAAATTATATGCAACACAGTTTGGAATAGGAGTGGAAAAGATGACAAAAGCAGGCAAGCTGAAAGCAGAAGCTACAAGAGAACATGACCTAGCTGAAAAATCAGGAACTCCTGAAGACGAAGTGGAGAATCATTGGGATAAAGCAAATCAACTGTTGATAGAGTTTTACTCGGAATTGAAAACAGCGATTGGCGGTTAGGATTTTTCCTTAATCTTTCGGTATTTTGCAGGGGCTAGTAAACTTTGTCAGGAACTTCTTTCAACACGAATTACTGAGAGCTTGTGTATAATATAGGCATGGATAAAAAAGAAATGTTAACAAGAGGCTTACAAGAAGGGTTTGGAGGAGAAACAACTAGAAAAAGCGTTGCTAGAGGAGGATTTACACTTGAATCAAGCCATTACGAAACAAAAGATGGAAATACATATCATGATGAGTGGATGGCCGATAGAGTTGGAGGAGGACAAGAACTGGTTGAGGTTGATGGAAAAAGATTTACGCGAGTGTATGCGGGAGGAACAATATCTGAAGAAGCACTTAAAGATTTCGGATTAACAAAGAAAGATGTAATCAGTTTTCTTAAAAAGAATATATTAGAAAATGGGGATAAAATAAGATTACAGGGAAATTTCCAGCCAGAAGCAGAAGGAGATTGGCAGTATAAATATAATGTAATTGACAGAGAGGAAAGTATTCCAGTAACGGTAGGAAAAGAGCATATCTATTACAAAGGAGAATTAGTTTTTGTTCACAACTTCATAATAAGCCCAATAGAGTAGTTGAGGCTAAATTGCAGGGGCCAGTAAACTTTGTCAGGAACTACTTCAGATATGATTATTCTCAAAATATTGTAGAATATGTTCATGTCTGAAAAACTTATACAGGGTATTCGTGATTCAGTTGCAGAATTTTACGAAAGAAGACCCGTTGGTAAGGTCGACTTTGATGGCCAGGAAGAGAATGCGATTAGATTCATCAGAAGACTTGAGCAAGGTAATTTTACACAGGCTGAAAACCCCTACAACCATTTTTGTGTTTATTTTGCAGCATATGATCCTAAATTAAAGGAGGTTTTTATAGGTCACCACAAAAAATCAGGGCTTTGGCTATTTAATGGTGGTCACATAGATGAAGGTGAATCACCCCAAGAAGCTCTTGAAAGGGAAATGGGAGAAGAATGGGGCATAGAAATGACGGCTGATGAAGTCGGTGGTTCCTCGCTTCTAACAATAACTGATGTTGAAAATCCAGGTAGGCAGCAATGCACACTTCATTATGACATATGGTATTTTGTTCCTGTTAATAAGGTTGAGTTTGAACCCGACGAGGAATTGCTCAGTAAAGAATTTTATCAGACGGATTGGAAATCCATAGCAGATGCCAATGAGCTTATTACAGATGAAAACACCATATTGGCTATTAGAGAAATTGTAAATAGACTGGAAAAATAATATCCCAATTCTTCGGCATTTTGCAGGGGCTAGTAAACTTTGTCAGGAACTTCTATCTTCGCACGAAATCCACAAAAAATTGTTCAAGGATTTCTCTATGGTCAAAGGCAATGTTTATTTCTTGAAGTTCGGATTTAGCAAAGAAAGCAACTTCGGAATTTTCCGCTTCATCAATATGTTTTGGAAGCTCGTTTAACTCCCCCACAAAATAGAGGGAAGTCCATCTTTTTCCTTTGATAATTTCTGGGGTGTGAACTTTTCGATAATAATATACAAGAGAAAAATCTACACCCAGCTCCTCTCTAATTTCTCTTTCAATTGCTGGAACAGATTCTTCCATTGGGTTAGGCTTTCCACCTGGGATACACCACTTATCTCCATCCAATGTATTTGGCGCCCTTTTAACAAGCAATATATCTCCTTGTTTATTTGCAATGATTGCTCTGACGATTACGCCTGTGGGAACATGTTCTTTTCTTTCTGTCATGACGCAATGTAATGTATCAATTCAGCGAGGAAATTTCAATAACATTGAGGCTAAATTGCAGGCCTTAGTGGTCAAACTACGAACTATTTGGAGTCAGTTAAACTCATTTGACTTGGATAGACTTCAGCAGTTTTTTAACCCTCAAATAGCTTTTGCTTAAAAAAGTCTAAGGAAATATAATACTGGTAATATGAGTCAGAAACTGAAATTCAAGCCTTCGGATATTGAAAAATTATACAAAGACCAAGCTGTGGAATATTCTGATTTTGCCAACAGTTCTTTCAGCTGGCTCTATTTGGAAAAACCTCTAATGGATAATGTTATGGCTATGGTTTCGGTAAAAAATCCCAAAGTTCTTGACGCTGGGTGCGGAATGGGGCGAACACTTAAATATCTGCTTGATAAAAAAGTCCCTAAGGAAAACATTCTTGGTGTAGATATAAGCAGTGAAATGTTAGCTATTGCAAGTAAGAATGTTCCCCAGGTCAAAACAATCAGGTCTGATTTGACATCACTTAAAGTAAAAGACAAATTTGATGTAATTGTATGCACTCACGTACTTCACTATTTAGGTGAGGAGGATTTTAAGAAAACACTAAAAAACTTTTATAAGTTATTGAAAAAGAAAGGGATTTTGTTTTTTGTTATTTCTCACCCAGTTCGTCAAGCGAGACACAATCTCGCTGAATATTTCAAAAGAGATTGGATTGTTTCCCATACACCTTGGGGCACAACTTCACCACTTTACCTTAGGCCAGTTACGGATATTGTTAATGACACCATAAAGGCTGGTTTTACAATTAAATCTCTTGAAGAACCAACGGTTCCTATGAGGGCGAAAAAGGCAGACTTGGAAAATTATCTTAAATATGCTTGTTGTCCATCACGTGTGGCTGTGATAGCTGAAAAATAGCTTCAAAGTTCAATTCTCTTCAGGGCTAGGAATAGTTTGATACAGTTCCTTGAGGCTGAGAAAAATGCAGGGGCGGAAGGAATCGAACTCTTTAAAGAAGTAAAGCTAATATATGGGTTGTGCCGGGGAGAGGACTCGAACCTCCACGAGGTGTAACCCTCACAGGATCCTAAATCCTGCGCGTCTGCCAGTTCCGCCACCCCGGCCTATATAGTTGTGGATTACTATTATATCACCCACAACCTTAGCCTCCTAGCGAGAAGGAAACCGGCAATGGGTCAATTTTATTCATAAAGAATTTAACATTTCTAGCCCAAGTCACACTTGGGGGTGCATAAATTCTTGCAATATCATTAATAGATACGGCTCCCCTGTCAATATAGTTATTCCTAAGAGCTTTTGAAACAGTTTCAATAGATTCATCCCACGATTCAAAAGAATAGGCTCCATTAGCCCAGCCATAGGCATTGTAAGAATCTACAGGGATTCGTTTACCGAATGTTGATTCAACACCTGTAATTGCAGGCACTAATCTCCAATCAAGCCTATACTTGTCGGCTAAGTTAATAAAAACGTCAGAATAATCACTCAAGGGCGAATTGTGCCCCTCTAAGTAATTACGAAGAATTTCTTCTCTAAAATCAGACTCAACCATTGTTCTTCCTACAAGCTGTGCTGAGCTTCCAGCTACAACAACATCAGCCGAAACTTCAGCTGTAGATATAAAGGCAAACACAAATACGATTAATATGATTTTTTGTATTTTGTTCATGGTATTTCTACACGAAAAGGGGGTACCGTCTGGTACCCCCAAAAAATTTCAACGCTCAGACTCATGGAAGAGCTTTGCCTCGAAACGTAGAAATACTATAACAAATTACTACAGGTTATGTCAAGTTTTAGAGAACGATATCGTTTGGGGAGAAAACTGTTCGATTAACAGCAATTATGGGGGATTTAGTCTGTTTGCTTTTGTACTAAAATAAAAATGGAGGGCCCGAAATTAATCTTGGCAAGGAGTGGTTGGAGAAATTTCTCAATGGAAAGAAGGAGGCCCGTTGGCAAAATATTTTTAAGGAAAGAGGTTCTAAAGTTCGATACGGACCTTGTTTCGATTATGTTAAATCCGGCTTCTTCCAGTTTTCTTTTGATTATGTCTGGATGAAAATTCAAAAATGGGATAGTGCCTTTTCTTTTTGACTTTTTTGTTCTGTGATCTTTAGGAAATATTTCAAGGCTAAAAGTGAAATTACCATGGAGAAACTCTAAGAATGTAGCTTTAAAATGGCATTTATTGGCAAATTCTAAGATTAAATATCCTTTATCTTTCAGGAGTTTATGAATGATTGCAAAAGCCTTGTCGGTATCATCTAAATGATGAAGGACGCGAACTAGAATGGCCACATCCACAGATTTACCTCTTATTTTATTAGGTAAATTTTCAATTCCCGTATGTATAAATTTAATGTTCTCGCCCTGTAGGTTTTCCTTGGCTAATTTAAGTAATACAGAAGAAGGATCCGTAAGAATTGTTTTTTTGGCGCGAAAAAGATATGAAGGAGCTAATCTTCCATACCCAGATCCAATTTCCAAAATCTTGCTGATTTTTGGTATTTTTTCGAGAAAACCCTTTATCGCAATTACTTCGGAACCATGTTCATAGTCACGTCCTTCCCAGTAGGAAGGATAATCGTATGTGTCGTATGCGGCTGGCATAGTTTTATTCAGTTGTAAGGATAATGTGAATTCGTTAGGTAGTCAAAAGCTAGTAAATGTCCCCTATAAACTTGTTGACCCCGAAGGCCCACGAACCTTTTGAGAGAGGTGTATATTTGGACATAATATCTTCAATGGTCGTATAGCCTTTATCTATATAATTTTCTTTTATTCCCTGAGAAACCACGGCAATACCCTCTTCGAAAGAGTCAAATCCAAGCGATCCTGTACTGTGAATTCCCCATCCCCAACAGTTATAACTTAAAGGTGGAATTTTTTTACATAAATTTGATTCTTGCTGAGCGATACCAGTTAATAACCTGTAATCAAGATCGTAAAGGTCAGCGGTCTCAACAAGATATTCGGCGTAGGGTTCTAGCGGAGAATTATAGCTTGCTAGGTATTGTCTAATTAGCTCCGGTCTGGCATCTGATGCAGAGACAACACCAGACACAGCGGGAAAAGAAGAAGGAAGTGAAGCAAAGACTTTGGCACCTGACTTAGGAGCAGAAATTAAATTAAAATCCGTTTCCAGTATGAGATTTTCAGGTTTTTCTGCCTTAGATAAAGATGCAAGCGAAAATAAACTTGTAGCCAAGGCGATTGGAGTAACAAAGAAGAAAAGGCTTGCAAAAATCAATCCTTTCCAGAATGAAAATGAAGATTCTTCTTGGATTATTGACGGTTCCATAGTGGGTAGATACATTATTCTACCTATGCTCAGAATGACATAAATCAGAAGAAGAAGTCAAGATTCTTAGTGACCCCGGAAGGATTCGAACCTTCGGCCAATCGCTTAAGAGGCGACTGCTCTACCGCTGAGCTACGGGGCCATTGAGTAAAAAGGGTGCCCCCGGGAGGATTCGAACCTCCTACCTACTCCTTAGAAGGGAGTCGCTCTATCCAAATGAGCTACGAGGGCTAATATTTATTTATCTATTTTTATCCTATCTCTCTTTACTTCCATTGTTGGTGTTGGAAGAGAGCCTTTAATAGCAACTTCTTTAGAGATAACGCCTATATTGCAGCATCAATAAGTTGATTTCTCAAATATGAAGCAATTTTGCTATCATTTTCATATACAGCTTTTTCAATCACTTCGGAAATTGTCTCCAGTTCTTTCTTTTCACGCTCATTTAAAGGTTCTGAACTTGGTTTTTCTGTATTTTCCATTCTTTTACCTGACCGTTATGTCAATCTATTTTGAGCGGGAGACGGGATTCGAACCCGCGACCTTTTCGTTGGCAACGAAACGCTCTACCAACTGAGCTACTCCCGCGTATTGTGCCGAGGACAAGAATCGAACTTGTATCTGACGTTCTTCAGACGCCCGCCGTGACCAACTTGGCTACCTCGGCTCAACACTATTATATACATTTCTGCAAGATGTGGTCGCTAAGGGACTCGAACCCCTGGCCTTTCGGATGTAAACCGAACGCTCTAACCAACTGAGCTAAGCGACCTGGTGATTGTGTGCCGGGAGGGAGACTCGAACTCCCACATCCTTACGGACACTACGTCCTCAACGTAGCCTGTATACCAATTTCAGCATCCCGGCATATATCGTCGAGTGCCAGAGGGGAGATTTGAACTCCCACGCCCTTAAAGAGCACACGGTTCTGAACCGTGCCTGTCTACCAATTCCAGCACTCTGGCGTAAAAAGGTAGAAGCTACCAATTATATCAAAATACTCAAATTTATTGAAATAATCTACACTTCAAATGAATCTGACCATCATTCCCTCTTTGATCTCGGTTGAAAGGGAAATCTCCTGGCCTGGAAACTTAGAGCCACTTCCCCAAATAATGGCTCTTTCTTTGTCCTCCGCAAACTCTTCTCCTATTTTTTTGGCAACTTCACCCAATGTTTGTCCTTTTTTCATGATGAGTGGATTATTTGTACTTGGCTCTTCCTTTTCTCTAATCAGGTATATTTTTACTAATTCTAGTTTTTCCCACATCAACTCTTTAAATTTATCTATGTTAATTCCTTCCTTGGAACTGATAACAATATCAACATTCTCTAATTTCTTTTTCCCTATATTCTTGTCCATATCAGATTTGTTAATGACATAAATAGCTGGAATATATGTTCTGTTTCTAGAAAAGGCATCGATTAACCTCTCCATAGTGAGTTTTTCTTTAACTACAATTTCCCCATTCGAAATTCTAAAGGAACTTGCCATTTCTTTTATAGTTTCTTTGCTAATGTTTTGTTTGATATTTGAGTGAATAATTATTCCCCCCTTTAGCTTTTTTTCTATATTAACTTCAGGAGGCGAGGTGTTAATCCTTATTCCAGAATCATACAAAGCTGTTTCTATATTTTTAAAAACTCCGGGCCTTTGAATATCACTTATCAAAATGAGTAAATCAGCCCCTCTAACAACTGAAAGAACTTCCCTACCCCTACCCTTACCTATTTCAGCTCCTTCAATAAGCCCTGGAACATCCAGGATTTGAATTTTGGCATCTTTATAATCAAGCATTCCGGGAATAACAGTGAGGGTTGTAAATTCGTATGCGGCTATTTTTGATTGAGCATTGGTCACCTTATTTAACAAGGTTGATTTTCCAGCCGAAGGAGGGCCAACAAGAACAACCGTAGCATCACCTTGTTTTCTAACTGCATAGCCTCCCCCACCACTTCCTTTGCTTTTAAAAGTCTCTTCCAGCTGTTTTTCCCGCAGTCTTGCCAGCTTGGCTCTTAGCTTGCCAATATAATGCTCTGTCCCTTTGTGATATGGGGTTTCTCTAATTTCCTTTTCTATATTAGATATTTGTTCTGTTATGTCTGTCATTGTGAAAAGCTGAAAATATAACCTAATTACGGTATAATTCTACTAGTTTAGGCGAACGAAGTCTAAAGTATTTGCGCCTGTAGTCTAACGGATAGGGCACTCGTCTTCGGAACGAGATGTGGAGGTTCGATTCCTCCCAGGCGCACTGAAAAATTCAAAAACCTTCTATATCGGCACCTGCATCCAAAAGGCATTAACTTCTTTACCTTGCGTTCTCAAATTCCTGGCATAATCAAATATGTTTCCCAGAGAACGAAGATCATTGCGACTGCTTCTTTTGGAAGAAAGAACCAGCCTATTTCTTACCTTTTCCATTTTCTGACTACTGGTAACATCTTCAACTTGCACTTCTTGTCCTCTTGCTCCCTTTATTTGATAGTAGTGTATTTCTTTAGAGTTACTGGAAGTAGCCACCAAATCAATACCGTGATCCCTGTCTAGTACTACTTCCGGGGTTTCTATTTTCCAACCGGGTTTGAGTTTGGCTAAATAAAGATAACCCTTGATAGCGGCAAGCATACCTTCTCTAAAGCCTTTCAGTCCACGTTCTTTTAAATCAGTTCCAAGCGGTGATTGATCAAAAATTATTCCAAATATGTTTTCTACTTGTTTATTACTGGCCCCAAACCTTTTATGCAGATCGATAAAGAAATTTGTAAAGACAATATTTGCTTTTGCGCAGAGAGTAACATATTCAAGCTCTCGAGGTTTGGTATTATCAATTCCTTGCTGGGGATCAGTCTGATGAATGAGTTGATAGGTTAAAGACAGCGAATCAAGTAAAATAGAAGATACAATGGCGTTTTCTTCAGGAATATTTTCGGTAGTAAGACCAACTTCTCGTAGATCGTCCTCTTTCTTTTTAGAGATTCGTTTTCCAGCTCTTTCGTTGGCATAGAAAGAACGTAGTGTTTTGTATTGACTCCTTTTTTCCTCTATGAGATTAAGATATTCTTCCGAAATTTGTCCATAATCCCTTCGGGGTAAGTTTTCAACAATATCTCGACAAACATTGTCAATATCTTCAACACTTTTTATTTCAGGGGCTTTGGTTTTCGATGTGAAAGATGTATCGACACGTTTTTCTTGTGTTTCAGTGGCAGTATCCATCCTTTAAGATTGGCGATCTGGCTACCTCTTTCTCTTCTTTGTCTTTTTGGCATTGGCCCAAACAGTTCCCTGAGCAAGAGCAACAATAAGGCCTAAAAGCAATGCCCATCGGTAACTGGAAATGCCCAAACCGGTTAAGTGCGCAAATCTAGCAACCATCCATACAGCGGCTGAATTTGCAAGCCAGAGAATGGTTACACCAAATACCCTATTACTTAAGCTTACACCTCTTGTTTGGATAAAATCCCATACAACCCAAGCCAAGAAAGTAATCCAAAAACCTGCGTAAACTGCGGCCTCAAAGGTTGAAAACCTATAAGTGCCAAGAACGACATCGGCAGTAAAAATACTTGCGGCTAAAAAAAGAAGCAACGGCCAGAAGAAAATGTATAGTAAGCGGTTTTCCAAAATAATCACCCCCTCTAGTTTAAAGGTTACGAGATACTCTCTAGGTTGTCAATTTCTAATATCAAATTTGCTAGGTATGACTCAAAATAGTAAAATATACCTATTCCCAGGAGAGTAGAATGGGGGTAAATATGCCGAGGTGGCGGAATGGTATACGCGCAGGACTTAAAATCCTGTGGCCCAATAGGGCCGTGAGGGTTCGAGTCCCTCTCTCGGCACACGGCGGAGTGTGGCGCAGTTGGTAGCGCGCCTCGTTTGGGACGAGGAGGCCCCCGGTTCGAGTCCGGGCACTCCGACACAAGCGGGAGTAGCTCAGTTGGTTAGAGCATCAGTTTTCCAAACTGAAGGTCGAGGGTTCGAGACCCTTCTCCCGCTCAAAGTAATATATGGTGGCTGTAGCTCAATGGCAGAGCGTCTGTTTGTGGAACAGAAGGTTGCGGGTTCGATCCCCGTCAGTCACCCCAGAAGGGACTCCCCTCCCGTCAAAGTCAAGAATTGTCCGATATATCGGGTTAATCTGGTGGTTCAATCCACCATTGTAGTTCCAGGCCA
>Ga0180007_10000678_pt1 | contig 53974 bp, 55 predicted proteins | sample MM_PC_MetaG_FD_121122 | JGI IMG/M metagenome (GOLD analysis project Ga0180007, IMG submission 121122) | Groundwater microbial communities from the Aspo Hard Rock Laboratory (HRL) deep subsurface site, Sweden - MM_PC_MetaG | ecosystem: Environmental > Aquatic > Deep subsurface > Groundwater...
ACAGCTCCGCTGCTTATGGTGGGCATGGTGGCATTTATTGTTGATATCCCCCAGGGTTTTACCGACCCGGCCACCGTGCTGCCCGTCCAGATTTATCTCTGGTCCGACAGTCCGGAGCGTGCCTTTATGGAAAAGACCTCGGCCGCCATCATGGTTCTGCTGGTCTTTCTCTTTCTGATGAACGCCGTGGCAATCTTTCTCAGAAAACGATTTGAAATCAAGTGGTAATAATTTTTCATAATTTTACAAAGGAGAAATCAATGAAAAAAGGTATTCTGTTGGCATCAGCACTCATTGCCGGCATGTTCGCCGGCTCATCGGCCCAGGCGGCCGGTCGTGATTACATCAGCATCGTTGGTTCCTCAACGGTCTATCCATTTTCCACGGTGGTTGCCGAACAGTTCGGCAAGACCACGAATTTCAGGACACCGAAAATCGAGTCCACCGGTACCGGCGGCGGCTTCAAGCTCTTCTGCAGCGGCGTCGGTGTCCAGTATCCGGATATCACCAATGCCTCACGCGCCATCAAGTAGTCCGAGTATGACTCCTGCCAGTCAAACGGGGTCAAAGACATCGTCGAGATAAAAATCGGCTATGACGGCATTGTTTTCGCCAATTCCAAAAAAAGCGCGCCGTTGAAACTGACCAGGAAAGATATCTTTCTGGCCCTGGCCAAAAACGTACCTGATCCCAAAGGCGGCGACAAACTGGTACCCAACCCCTACAAAACCTGGAAAGATATTGACCCCGCCCTGCCGAATGAAAAAATTGAGGTACTTGGACCTCCCCCCACCTCCGGCACCCGGGATGCGTTTGTTGAACTTACCATGGAAACCGGGGCTAAATCATTTCCCTTTATCCATGACATGGAAAAGAAGGACAAAAACATGTTCAAGGCAACCACCCAGACCGTCCGTGAAGACGGAGTCTATATCGAGGCCGGGGAAAACGACAACCTCATCGTCCAGAAACTTGAGGCCAACCCCCATGCAGTGGGTATTTTCGGTTTCAGTTTTCTCGACCAGAATGCGGACATGATCCAGGGTTCCCTTATTGAGAACGAATCGCCGACCTTTGAAAATATTGCCTCCGGCAAATACCCTGTTTCCCGTCCGCTCTTCTTCTATGTCAAGAAGGCCCATGTGGACGTTATTCCCGGCATCAAGGAATATCTGGCTGAATTCACCAGTGATAAGGCCTGGGGCAATGAGGGCTATCTGGCTGACAAGGGGATGATTCCCATGGACAAGACGGAGAGTGAACATTTCGCAGAACAGGCAAAAGATCTCAAACCGTTGACCATGAAACAGGACAAATAAAAACGTTTTTCCACTTTTTTTATAGGGAAATGACGGCTGCAGAGATCAGGGCAAACACATTTTTTTCTTTGTGTCGCTCCTGATCTCTGTGGTATACAATTGAGCAAATATTCACCATCCAATGGAATCCTTATTTCAAACAGCCGAGTCAGGTATTTTAGCCACTGCCCCTAAGGAAAAAATTTTGTCGGAAGTTACAAGCAAGACTCTCCATAAAGCACGTGAAACGGTAGGCGATCCCTTTGTCGAAAACCCGCGCATGACCTGCCGAGAGGTCAATGTCTATTATGGTGAAAAAAAGGCGATCAATAATGTCAACATCGACATTGCCCGCCACGAAGTGATTGCCATGATAGGACCCTCAGGCTGCGGCAAGTCAACCTTTCTCCGCTGCCTGAACCGCATGAACGACACCATTGAGGGTTGCCGGGTGACCGGCGACATCAGATTGGACGGCATGGATATTCATGACAGGAACGTGGACGTTGTACCCCTGCGGGCCAGAGTGGGTATGGTTTTTCAGAAACCGAACCCCTTCCCCAAGTCTATTTTTGACAATGTAGCCTATGGCCCGAAAATTCACGGTCTGGTGCAGAATAAATCAGAGCTTGAGGAAATCGTTGAAGCCTCGCTGAAAAAAGCCGGGCTGTGGGAAGAGGCGAAGGACAGATTGAATCAGCCGGGCACCGGTCTATCCGGCGGCCAGCAGCAGCGCTTATGTATTGCCCGGGCCATTGCCGTCAGCCCGGAGGTGATCCTCATGGACGAGCCGTGTTCCGCCCTTGACCCAATCGCCACGGCCAAGATCGAGGAACTCATCGCCGAACTGTGCGAGCACTATTCCATTGTTATTGTCACCCACTCCATGCAGCAGGCAGCCCGCGTTTCCCAGCGGACCGCCTACTTTCATTTGGGCGACCTGATTGAAGTGGGCAAGACCGACCGGATCTTCACCAATCCCCGCCATCAGCTGACAGAGGATTATATCACCGGCCGTTTCGGTTAAAGGGCGGTTCGCGAACCGCCCCTTGCAGTACCCTACCGCCTGTTATTTTTCCCGATGGGCACCCAACGGGCAGTCCGGCCTAAGGGTACCCACAAGGGGCACCCCTACAGGCTCTCCAGAATCCGTTTTACCGTGTTGCCGTCAGTCATGCCGGCAAAGTTTGCCATAATCGGTTTCATCGCCTGCATTTTGCTCGGAAACTTGCTGAAATCAATATTTTTTTCGATCCATGCCCTGATTTCAGCTTCAGTTGCCTGTTTCGGCAGATAACTCTCCAGAATCTGCATGTATTCCGAGGGTCCTTCCCCCTTTTTTTCCAGGGTTTCCGCCTCTGATTTTATCAGCTTGCGGATGATGGCAACCACTTCGGCATCAGCCAGTTCCTTTTTCACCTGGCGCTGAAACTCGCCGATCAACACCCTCAGGGCAGAGGTTTTCGCCTCGGTCTTGGCCTTCATGGACACCTTCAAATCGCTTTTTATCTTCTCCTGCAGAGTCATTGCTCTCTCTCCTTAGTTTTTTGTCTTTTCTTTTACTGACGAACCAACCGCACATTGTCCAGGTACAGGGTGACCGGTTGCGGTGGTCGATGAACAAAGAGGTACAGACCGCTGATCTTTTCCAGATTAAGCTTTCTGCCTGTCCCGGATGTTTTCAGATTTTCCAGATCAAGGGTGAAAATATTCGCGCCCGGCTGTAAGACGATACGACCGTTTGCCCGGTCGGCAAAGGACGGATTATCATCACGGTCATCGATTCTATAGGCAATTGTCATCTCATTTGAACCGGGATGATATATATCGACAAGCAGCTTTTTATACCCCTGCCAGCCTTGTGTAAAACCAGCCTTGAAGCCGGGATATTCGGTACTGGGATACATATCCACCCGCAGGCTGTATTGCCCGGAGGCGGCATACTGTTTGTCCTGCTCCATAAACGCGCCGCATTGCCAGTGAAGCTGATCAAGCTCTGCAGTTTTTTCAAAATCAAAAAGTGTTCTGACCGGTTCTGCCTGAGGTGTGTCCGTCGTACAGCCTCCCCCGCTTGTCAGTATGATGACAAGAGGCAATCCCAGCCAATATCTTACCGGATTTTTCATTTACTTATCTTTAAAGGATATGACGGTAATTTCTGGCGGCACGCCTATTCTGAAAGGGAAATAGGACACCGTGCCGATGCCTCGGTTCACATAAAGCCATTTATGCCCGGATGCGGAAAAAAGTCCGGCCATGTACCTCGGATAATCCACCAGATAAGTGTCGCGCCAGAGAAAGTCCGGCAGGTCAATCTGTCCGCCATGGGTATCTCCGGCAAGCCACAGCAAAGGGCCTTTATGGCGGATCTGTTGCCATCCCTCGGAAAAATGATCCAGCAGCAATACTGGTTCCGCTGTTTGCCCCAAGTGGTCAACCAGGGCGGACAGACCGGCATTATCATCCGTGGGGAAGACTCCGGCAATGGTCACTTTTTTACCGGTGGCGGGAACAGTGATTTCCACTGAGCTGTTTTTCAGCATGCGCGGATGCTGCCGCAACTGATGCACATTACCCCCGGCATGGCAGAAAATGCAAGAGCGTCTTCCACTGGAAATATCGGAATCACCGAGGATGCCGTACACACCCAGCGGGGCCGTAAGTCTTTCCAGAAATTGCAGAGCAACCTGCGGGTCCGTATTCCATTGAGCAATATCGCCGGTAATGACAATGAGATCGGGTTTGATATCCGTCAGCAGCTGGAGAACCTTTTTGTCCCTTTGTCCGATCTTGTCAATATGCAGATCGGAGAGCTGGACAATTCTCGCATCGCCCCAGGCCTGATGCAGATATTCATCCGGGATCACCACCTGTTCAACCCTGATGCTGTTTGGCTCGACAAAATAACCGTAACCGGCTAATAATAATAAGATAAAAAAAGGCAGCAAAAAAAAATATTGTTTCCGCAGCCTGCATGCTTTACATGAAAAAAGACGATATTGCCTTTGCTTGCTCGGCTTTTTTCTGCTTTTATCAAAAAAACCTGGCATAGAAATGATCCCACCTGTATGATATTAACTACTTACAGGTTAAAATGAAAATCACAGACGTCGCTTTGTCGCACTGTGGTCGGTTCTTTTTACTTTATGAAAAAAGAAACAAGGCTGAGCGCAAGCCTCGAAGACTATCTCGAGGTAATTGCCCTGATAATAAAAGAAAAAAAGGTGGCCCGGGCAAAAGAGATAGCTGCCAGGCTCAAAGTCAGTCGCGCCTCCGTTACGGAAGCATTCAGGGCGCTCGCCAAGAAAAATTTGATCAACTATGCTCCCTATGAGGTCATAACCCTCACTGATAAGGGGAAGATTGTTTCAGAGGATATCATCCTCCGCCATCATGCTCTGAAAGAGTTTTTTATTAAAGTCCTCGATGTCGATGAAAAGATTGCTGACATTGGCGCCTGTAGAATTGAACATGCCGCTCCCAGGGAGATTATCGACAAGATGATCCACTTTGTGCAATTTCTTGAAAAATGTCCCAGAGGCGGCACGGATTGGATTGACAGTTTCAGCACCTTCTGCAGCAAGGGCAAAGTCAGCGACAACTGCCAGTCATGCATTTCAAAATGTTTAGAAAAATAGCTCCATGAGAGGGTTGGCGACAATCCAGGTCGGCGTTACCTGTTCAGGGTAATTTTTAACAACAAATCGTGTTGAACGCTTAGGAGTGGCGATGGACGGACATTATAAAGCTGGTTGGTATATTCACCCAAATCTCGCTTTGATCAAAATTTACGAGAAAAACCAGAACTGGGTCTATCAGTGCTTCACGGCAAGCGGCCAGAAATCCATGTCAAAGGAACGCCCCCTGGACCCATGGATCTGGGCTCTCAGCGAGCCCAGTCCAGAGGAATATTAAAAGCCTGTTTCCGGGCAGGCTCTATGCAAGCTTGCCAAGGGCTTCCTTTAACCTTCTCATTCCCTCTTCAATGGCGGACATTGAGGTGGCAAAGGAAAAACGGACAAACTCGTCTGCGCCGAAAGCGGCTCCGGGTACTGTGGCCATGAAGCTTTCCTCAAGCAGATACTCAGACATTTCAACCGAGCCGGCGATCACCTTTCCATTAAATTTCTTCCCGTAATATGCCGAGAAATTCGGAAATACATAGAAAGCACCAGCGGGATTGACACAGCTGATCCCCTCTATCGAGGTGAGCTGTCCCACAATAAATTCGCGGCGGGGCAGAAACGACTGCTTCATCATGCCCGGAAAATCCTGCGGACCGGCAACTGCAGCCAGCGCGGCTTTCTGGGATATGGAAGCGGGATTTGAGGTTGATTGGCTCTGAATCTTGTTCATCGCGGCAATGACATGCTTTGGTCCCAGCGAATAGCCGATCCGCCAGCCTGTCATGGCAAAGGATTTGGACACCCCATTTAAAATGATGGTCTGATCTTTTATTTTCGGTTCAATATCCAGAATATGGGGAACCTGCACCTCTTCATAGACGATGGTATCATAGATATCATCGGAGATAACCACCCATCCCCTTTCCAAGGCCATTTGCGCCACCTTTTCCAGCGCCTTGGCGGAAAAGATAGCGCCGGTGGGATTGGATGGGCTGTTTAAAATGATGCCGCGGGTTTTGGCGGTGGCGCATCTGCTTAAATTTTCCGCTGTCAGATCAAAATTCTCATTTTCATCCAGGGGAACAAAAACCGGAGTCGCACCGGCCAGCAGAACAATGGGCGGATAGGAGACCCAGTAGGGTGTGGGGATCAGCACTTCATCACCCGGTCCGAAAAGGGCCTGGGCCATGTTGTAAAGCCCGTGTTTGCCGCCGCAGCATACCTGCACCTGATCCGCTTCATAATGCCAGCCCCGGTCCGCGGCATAGCGGGCAACGATTGCCTCCCGCAGTTCAGGGATACCCGGCACGGCGGTATAGCGGGTAAAGCCTTCATCAATGGCCTTTTTGCCTGCGGCGCACACATGCGCCGGGGTGTCGAAATCAGGCTCGCCCACGCTGAAATTCAGGATATCAGCTCCGGCGGCTTTCATGGCTTTTGCTTTGGCATTCACCGCCAGGGTCGGTGACGGCTTGATCAATTTCATACGATCTGCAAGTGATAGTTGTGCTTCCATGTGCATCCCTTTTATTTTTTTTATTCTATGCTGCTAACCAGCTTTCATCGTAATAGACTTTCTTGAGAAACAATCCGCAGGCAGGTGCGGTTGGTCCTGCCAGAGATCGATCCTTTTTCTGTAGCAAATCCGCGAAATCGCTAACACTCATCCGCTGTTGCCCTACCTCGATCAAGGTTCCGATAATATTGCGCACCATCTTCCGTAAAAAACCGTCGCCGCAGATCTCAAAAAGATACTCCGGCGAAGGACTTGCTACCGGTGTAAGTGATACGGAAAATATCTCCCGCCAGGCACCCCGGCCGCCGATCTTCCTCTTATCCCTTGAGCCGGTGGCCTCAAAGCAGGAAAAATCTTGTCTGCCAAGGAGAAGCGGCAGACACTCCCTGGCTTTTTCTAAATCAAAGTCCCCGGGCAGATGGGCACAGTAATAACGCCTGTGGGGAGGAACAATTTTTTCCGTGGTAAAAAAATACTGATAAACCTTTGCCCGGGCACTGATGCGGGAATGAAACGAGGAGTCAACCTCCTCAACCTGCATGACCTTGATGGAATCAGTCAGCAAACCATTTAATCCGCTCCTGAAAGACGAACAGGCAATGGATGAATAGGTGGCGAAATGGGCAGTCATGGCCAGGGCATGGACACCGGAATCTGTCCTGCCGGCGCCGTGAATCACAATCTTCTCACCAGTCATCATGGCAAGTTTCTCTTCCAGATCACCCTGAATCGTCCGGGCGCTCGTCTGGCGCTGCCAGCCGGAAAATTCAGTCCCGTCAAAGGAAAGCGTCAACCTGATGTTGCGCAAATTTACAGATTGTTCACCCATAAGGCAAGGGGAAAGCGGATATTAAGGAAAAAGAGGAACGGTCTCCAGCCCCAGCGACTCTCTGAAACCGCAGATAACATTCATGTTCTGTACAGCCTGACCTGCAGCGCCTTTGACAAGGTTGTCAATGACCGAGACAAGCACAACCCGGCCGGTGCGCGTATCCACCTTGCAGCCGATATCGCAATAGTTGCTGCCACGCACATACTGGGTCGCCGGAAAATTGCCGGGTCGGCAGATCCGGACAAATTTTTCATCCTGATAAAATGACTGAAAGAGATCAAAGATCTCCTGGGGGTCAATGTCCCTGATCAGTTTGCCGTAAATGGTGCTTAATATGCCGCGACTGATCGGCAGAAGGTGGGGAGTAAAGGATATGGTCAGCCGGCTACCGGCAAGTTTACCAAGTTCCTGTTCAATCTCCGGGGTATGACGGTGCTCCCCGACTTTATAGGCCCGGAAGCCGTCGGTTACTTCACAGAAAAGCGAGCCGACCTGGGCACCCCGGCCGGCGCCGGAAGTACCGGATTTAGAATCAGCCACAATGGTATCCAGATCAATCAGGCCTTTTTCCAGCAGAGGCGCCAGGGCCAGAATAATGGAGGTCGGATAGCAGCCGGGATTAGCGACAAGTCTTGCTCCTGCAATATTTTCCCGATTGAGCTCCGGCAGTCCGTAAACCGCTTCCGCCAGGTACTTCTGGGCCGTATGCGGCTGATACCATGCCTCATAAACCAGAGGATCGTCGAGGCGAAAATCCGCGCTCAGATCGATAACCTTCTTACCGGCCTCAAGAAATTCGGGCACAATGGCCATGGCCGTCTGGTGCGGAACAGCGGTGAAAAATATGTCGGCGCGATGGACCAGATCGGTTATCTGCACATCCTCGCAGACGATGTCTGCTATGCCTGCCAGATGGGGGTAGACCTGGGACAACCTTTTCCCGGCATAATTACGCGATGTGGCAACACTGATCTCGACCTCGGGATGCAGGCTGAGAATACGCGCCAACTCACCACCCGTATATCCTGATGCACCAACAATACCTACCCGTAACATTGGTTTTTCCTTGCTTCATGCATTTTAAATAAAAAAAGGGAAAGACGAACATATAGTTTCGTCTTTCCCCGTCTATGGAAGAGCCATTTACGAATAAAGTAAATAGTCAGATCAACGTTTCGAGAACTGGAAGCTTGCCCTGGCTGCTTTCTTGCCGTATTTTTTACGCTCTTTCACACGGGCATCGCGGGTTAAAAGACCTGCCTTTTTCAGAGACTGACGATTGACCACGTCCACATCAAGCAGAGCCTTGGCAATACCATGGCGTAATGCTTCAGCTTGGGCAGCCTTGCCACCGCCTTTCAACGTGGCAACGACATCATATTTATCAATTGAATCAGTCAGAACGAAAGGTTTGGTGGCAATCTTCTTATCAATTGCACCGCCGAAATAATCGGCAAAAGCAAGTTTGTTCACATTGATATTACCACTACCCGGTTGCAACCAGACCCTGGCAATAGCAGTTTTTCTTTTTCCTGTGGCATAATAACGCTGCTCAGACATATCTCTACGACCTCAATTATAATTCAAGATTTTCCGGCTTCTGCGCTTCATGCGGATGTTCAGAGCCAGCGTATACTTTCAGTTTTTTCAACTGGGTACGACCAAGGGTGTTTTTGGGCAGCATCCCTTTTACTGCTTTATAAATCAGTTCCTCCGGACTTTTAGCAAGAATTTCCTTTGCAGTCCGAGTCCTCAAACCACCCATATAGCCGGAATGATTATAATAAAATTTATCATCGAGTTTTCTGCCGGTTAAACGAACCTTCTCGGCATTGACAACGATGATGAAATCACCGGTATCCTGAAATGTTGAAAAATTCGGTTTATGTTTACCGCGAAGCCTGCGTGCGATCTCAGAAGCAAGGCGACCCAGAACCTGGCTCTGAGCATCAACCACAAGCCATTTCCGTTCAATTTCTTTGACCGGTGTTAAAATTGTCTTCATTTTAATAACCTCAACTCACTAACAAAATGACACCCGGCGCTCAATTATATATTTAAATGATGCTCAGGTGATTTATTGACAAAAAAAGGTCCGAACCCGGTTCGAACCTTTGAATAAGCATGGAGCGGGAAACGAGATTTGAACTCGCGACTTCAACCTTGGCAAGGTTGCACTCTACCACTGAGTTATTCCCGCTTATATATTTGTCCCAAAAACGAGGTGAATATAACCGGAGGCGCAAATATTTGTCAACAAAAAATTACCCTTTTTTTCTTTACTATCAAGCGCAAAGGCAATTCGGCCAAAAAAGAAAAATATCTTGCCACTCAATCAGTTAACTTGTTATAGATATACTATATTTATTCAGTTAACCTTTCAAACTTACCACAAAGACCTGCAAAAGTAAACAATCAACTCTCAAGAGATTCTGTAATGAATATCCACCGTGAAAGCACCATTCAACGCAAAACCAATGAGACCGATATCAGACTCAGTCTCACCCTTGACGGAGAGGGCAAGGCCTCGCTGCACACCGGCGTTCCTTTTCTCGACCATATGCTGACACTGTTTGCCGTTCATGGTTTTTTTGATCTGACCATTGAGGCGGCAGGCGACCTGGATATTGATGCACATCACACAGTTGAAGATGTGGGCATCTGCCTCGGCCAGGCATTTAAAGCCGCCCTCGGTGATTTCAGTGCCATCAACCGCTATGGTCATTGCTCATTGCCTATGGATGAGTCCCTGGCACGGGTCACCGTGGATTTCTCCAACCGACCCTATCTCCATTATGATGTGGTGCAATGCGATCAGAAGGTGGGTACTTTCGACACTGCCCTTGTCCAGGAATTCCTCCGCGCTTTTTCCCTGCACGGCGGCATGACCCTGCATGCAGAGGTGCCGTACGGGCACAACACCCATCATATTCTCGAGGCGATCTTTAAAGCTCTCGGCAGAACCCTTGATCAGGCAACTGCCAGACACTTACGTACCCAGGGACCACTTTCCTCAAAAGGCTCTCTGTAATAATTAATCTTCCCGGACCATCGGAGGCTTCCCATTGAAACGTCTTGCCCTATTTTCATTACCCATTGCCATTTTCTTAGCCGCTTTCTTCCTGGTCTCCTGTTCATCCAAACACCAGCAACCCGCAGAGGAGGCGAAAGCTCCTGTGGTCATCGCATCCCTTGTCGTCCTGCCTGCAGAAATAGAAAGATCGGACAAGGAGAATGACTATGCGAACACCCGCCAGCTTGAGGCAGGGGTTGCCACCATCAACACCATTTTACAGGAAATGCTGGCTGATAAAAAAAATGTACTGTTCCTTACCGAAAACCAGAGAGAGTCATTACTTTCCGATTTCAGTGGCAATCCGCAGACCACGGCCCGTTTTATTGGCCAGCAGCTAGGTGTTGACGCCGTTATGCTGACCGTTGTCAGCCGTTACACCGAGCGTGACGGCGGAGATTACTCCGTCAACCAACCCGCCTCCGTGTCCTTCAAATACCAGCTCATCCATGTACCCACCGGCAAGTCACTCTGCATGGGAGTTTTTGATGAAACACAGCAGACCCTGCTCTCCAACCTTTTTTCCTTTTCCAAGGCTTCCAGTCGGGGATTCAAGTGGGTCAAGGCAGAGCAGCTCACCAGGGAAGGCCTCAATGAAAAACTAGGCGACTGTCAGTATCTGACTGAATAAAATTCGTATTGTCAACCTGCCGCAACCGGCATAATGATCATACCAAAAACGATTAATCGCCTCATCGGACAGGCGATGCATACCTACAGCATGCTTGCTGACGGCGACTCGGTACTTGTCGCCGTCTCAGGCGGGATTGACAGCCTCACTCTTGCCGCCCTGCTCCAGCACTGGCAGCACAAAGCCCCAATCCGCTACACTATTTCCGCCGTTCATCTGGACATGGGATTTGATTCCGGCAAGGTATCCGGATTGGTGAGGCGACAGCTGGCCAAAATCGGCATGGAAGTTGAGGTGGAACTGACATCATTTGGGACGGATGCCATTGCTGCGGGAAAAGGGGAAGGCGGCTGCTTCCAGTGCGCCCGCAACAGAAGGACCAGGCTGTTTTCCCTGGCCAGAGAAAAAGACTGCAACAAACTGGCGTTAGGACATCACAAAGATGATATTATTGAGACATTTTTTCTCAATCTACTCTACAGCGGCAACATCAGCACCATGGTTCCCGCGCAATCCCTTTTTAACGGCGCCTTGACGGTCATCCGCCCCCTTGCCTTTGTCGACAAGCTGCAGATCCGCACCATGGCTGAATCAATTCATCTGGAGGCAGCTGAAAATCCCTGCCCTCTGGCTGGCACAACCAAACGGGAAAAGGTCAGACAATTACTGAACGATCTCTGTGAAGGGAACCCGCAAATGAAGGGAAACATCTTTTCCGCCCTGTCCAATGTCAGGAGTGAATATCTCCTGCGCCAGCATCCTTCATCCTGACATTGTCGCCGAACTCTTCTCGGCATGAGACGGACAAGTCTCAGGCAGCAATCCTGTTCATATGGTCTTTAAGGAACGCAACACTATCTCCAACCGCCTGTAGGTCATTAAAATAGAGCCCGCCGAATTCGTTGGTGCAGTGAGGGCAGCCACGCAGCCAGAGAATATGGTGCCGGTAACTGTTCTTGGCAAGTTTCCGGTAAACCCACTGACTGCTGCAGCATTCAAAACAGTACAGCAGCGTCCACTCATTGCCGAGCAGCGCAGTTGCACAATCATAGCAGACCGGAACAACCATTTCCCGCACGGCAACGTCGGTTACCTGATTTTCCGCATAGCCGAAAGGCATGATAATGTAATCGCTGGCCGGGAAGTTTTCCTTTCGCACATTCGGTCCGTGGTTCAACTCGCACAGTTCATGGCCCAAGTCTGCCATAAGCTGAAGTTTATCTATCTCATTCATGGTCCCTCCTTGAACCGTTTAACCGGTTACTCGCTCTGTTATCGACAAAAATTACTACTACTTATCTGATCGGATGCTATCAGCAAATTGATTAAACAAATTTTTTAAATGTCAGCAAAATAACCTTGCCGATTCCAAACCAAAATCAGGAGGATATTCCTTAAGCAGATGGAACCTGCTGATTTTTCTGGACTGATCAACTCCCGGCTAGGTATGGACATGGCCTCATCATACTTTGCGAATTGTTGTATCCATGGTATAAATTCATTTTGCATAAACTTTTTTAATATTCACCACAGCAACCTGCGTGCCACAATGTGTTAATATTTATTATTAAAAAATTATATAATAATATTAAATTATTAGAGATTTTTAAGAAATGAGTGAATGGTCATTTTCTTATTATATGGAATTTTCACCAATAAAATTTTGACATTCCGGAAAAATAACCACATTTAACGCAGCAATTTAAAAAAATTTAAACACAACTCTAAAAAACAATCCGGCATGGAAACTGCGCTGAAACAAATACTTTTTGAGGAGCAGACATTACACAGCAGTCATGCCGAATTTTCGGCCAGATATCTTGCCGCCTGCAATCTCCATGCACTTGCCCGCAGTCAGCCGCACAGTATGCGTATTGACAACATCATCAACCTGGAAAAGTCGATGCATGACCCCCAAATTCTGCTGCAGCGACAGTCATATTTTCTTTTCCGGGAAGCTGCGAGGGCCATGACGGCGATTGTCATGTGCAATATTCCGGACTTGACAGAACACACCCTGGCAACACTGAAAAGACTGCTGCGCACCGCCACCGGCAATTCCCACCGGGCTGTCACGGAGGCAGTCGGATCGTTGCCTTTAATCAGTAATCAACACTTCCATCACAAGACGGAAGAACAGGACATACCCTGCGTTTCCTTTAAAAAAATAGCTGAAAAATGTGGCGGCATATCTGTTGCGAAGGCGGTTTTTAACGGCAGGAGTCTCACCTTGCCGTTCAACTCCGGCAAAAAGATTCTGGTTATTAAACTTGCCCGCCGTGACGATTCGCCCGCTAATCTCTTTACCGAAACATACTGGATGAAGTACTTGAGAAAATACTTTTCCTCCCTGCCGGTCCGTTTCAACATACCGGAGCCACTTGAGTTGGAGGGATTTTCCGTTTTCCGTATAAAAGACCTGCCTATTATCCCGCCGGATGACCTGCACTGTCATCCCGAAACCATCGCCATTGCCTTTGCGGCCCACAGCGAATATTACGCTTACGCCAATGAACCTTCCCACTATCGGCAATTTTCCGAACTCAAAGATGTCATGATCCGCAACGGCTGGCTGTTCAGCCATCTGGCCTCCCAGGGCATCGTTCATACTGCGCCGATTCCTCTTTTTCATAACCGGGTGCAAAGTCACAGAAGAGAAGATAATGGACTCTACGACTGGCCGCTTGCAGGCCGCCTTGACCAGTGGCTTTCCTCCTGCCGCCATCCCAATTTCGGACTTTCCGGCATCAGGGATTTTGAGCATTTTCAGGCAACGGAGATATCTGGTGAAAAGCTTTACTGGAATCTCGGAGCCCACATTCTCAGTCTGCTTCTCATCTCAGCCAGTTACTTTCGTAATCGCGAAAAAGGAGTGCGGGGGCTTTCTCCTGAAGGAAAACCTGTTGACGCCAGATATCTTTTTGACGAAAACTACCTTATAGAGTTGATCAGGGAGACACTGGAAAGCTACTATAAGGGCTTTGTCGGCCATGACTTTCCCGGAGATATGCCTTTTGACCTGAAAACCCTGGCGTCCCGCATGGTTGAGGAAATGGGTGTTGACCATCACATGAAAGAGATGCTGCGACAGGTCGATCAACGACAGATGAATGACAGGGAGTTCAGACTGTTTCTGGAGGAAAGAGGTTTTACGGTAAAACAGGCCGCCAGAGTCCCCAAAGGAGAACAGGATATTGTCCTGCACACAGGACCTCATCTTGGCGGATTCAATGCTGGCATTTCCATTCCGGAGCTCATAACCGCCTCGGCCTCCATGGCGGCGACCTGCGTTCTCGACCGGTATGCCGGCGGAAATTCATTACTTCAGGCAATTCATTAACATGCAGACAACATTAGACTGCCTTCCCTGTTTTCTCAAGCAGACGATCCATACAGCTCGACTCTGCAACGCCTCTCCAGTTGTGCAGCAGGAAATCATGAATGAGGTCATACTGAAATTTCTACCGTCCATTGATTTCACCATCAGCCCCCCTGAGAACGCCGTTCATCTTTACGGGCTGATCGCCGGAATTTCCGGTCATCAGGACCCGTTCGCCGCCATAAAAAAAGAAAGCAACCGCTTTGCCTCAGGCATTGCGCAGCGAATCAGACAGAAAGTAAATGAAGCAGACAACCCGCTGCTGGCCGCCCTGACCTTTTCCATTGCCGGCAACATCATCGATTATGGCTCCCTGCACCAGTTCGATATGGAAGAGATCATCCACGACGCCCTGTCCCTCAAAATGGCTATCAATGATTTTGCCGAACTGGAGGCCGACCTGCAGCAGACTCGGACCATTTTATATCTGGGAGACAACAGCGGCGAACTTGTTTTTGACAAAATTGCCATTGAGCAATTGAACAGGGACGTGACCTTTGTTGTCAAAGAAAAAGCCATCATTAATGACGCTCTGCAGGAAGATGCGCGGGATTGCGACATGCAGAACATCTGCAGGGTAATAACCAATGGCACCGGTTGTCCGGGAACACCTCTGCCCCATTGCTCTGAAGAATTCCGGCAACTCTTTGCTGATGCCGATCTGATCATCAGCAAAGGGCAGGGAAACTTCGAAACCCTCTCTGAGGTGAAGGCTCCCATCTATTTTCTGCTTACCGTGAAATGCCCTGTGGTAAACGATCATCTTTTCCAACTGACCGGCTCCCCAGCCCGGTGGCCTGTGAAATTACCCTTTCCAGTTCTCCTGAAATCTCCGCTCTATGGTAAAAAAAGGAAAGTTCACCCCGGCAGAAGTGCAGCAGACATATAATTGCCCACCAGGACCGGAACAGGGCCTTTACGTTTTCCTTTTATGCCGCCTCATCAACTTTTTATCCTGCCGGGCGAGAATAGCCGGACAGGATAGATATCCTCTCCGCTTCCATCTGATCTCCTGACAACGCTCGTATTTTTTATATTCACTTTCACAGAAATCTATGAATATAATGAAATGGTTGGAACCGTGCCACAAACTGCAACACTGCCATTCCCGGAAGCTGCAAAAATCTGTTGGTTGCTGCTAAGGCCCCTTTCAGGCATGCGCTGGAAAAAGCTTCTCCCCACATCAGCCGGCAACATGAATATTGTTTTTACCTATCAAGGAGGACATGTATGACAATAGCAAAAAAACTTGGTCTGGCAGGTGGCATCTCCATTTTTGCCCTACTGATTCTTTTTAGCGTCATGTTCTTTGCCAACCGCACGGTCAACTCATCCATCCAAGAAAGCCAGCTCAAAAATAGTCAATTAAACACCATCAACGAGATGGAAAAGAACGCTATTGAACTCCTACTGGCCGCCATGGATTCCATCATTGACAAGGATCACGGTTCCATTGACAAGGAACGCATGGGCAACATAAACCGCTCCGCCTCCTTTTTGAAAACCAACCTCCCGGTCTTGGCCGAAGCCGCTGAAAATGCCGAGGAAAAACAGCTGGCCACGGCCATGGTAGGCAACGTGGAGCAACTGACCACCGCCATCCAGAAAGATCTCAAGGATCTTATCGAAGCCTCGGGCAGCGATATGGCCCGCATTGAGAAGGACTTTGACCATATTGACGACACCCTGGATGAATACGGCAAAGCGGTGGGCGGCAATCTGGGCAAACTTGACGAATCCCTCCATGCCAGACTTGAAAGTGCTACAGGCAAGGACCACGAGGATCTCACCGAGATGATCCTGCTGATCACCGACATGCGCATAGCCCATCTTGAGGTGATGCTGGCCGCCATGGATTCCTTGCTTGACAAGCATGAAGGCAAAATCCATGATGACAGGCTTGCCGCTATGGATAAAGATTTTAAATATCTCTACGCAGACCTGGATAAACTCGCCTCCTTTCACGCCAGCTCTAATGAGCGACAATTGATCGCCGACATCACGAAAGGCCTACCTGCCCTGGAGAAGGGCGTCAAGGTGGAACTGAAAGACCTCATCGAAAACAGCGCCGTGCAGCTCAAACTGACAGAAACCGCCTTTGACAAGATGAATGAAGACCTTGATGAATACGGCGCCTCGGTAACGGAAGGACTGCACAAATTTTCCGTCTCCGTGGAGGGTGAGCGGGCTGATGCGGAAAAACATCTGGCCAGCGTGGTCACAGCGGCCAACATCATCGCACTTGTCACCTTCCTGCTCTCCGCAGCAGTGCTGGCGGTTTTTCTCTACAAACTCTCCCGTTCCATCATTGACCCCCTCAACATGGGGGTAAAATTTGCCGAATCGGTGGCCGACGGCGATCTCACTGTAAAAATGACCCTGGAAAGCAAGGACGAAATCGGCGCCCTGGCCAATGCCCTGCGCAAAATGGTGACCAGGCTGGAGGATACGGTGGTGACCATCCGGGAAATTGCGGCCCAGGTGACAACCGGCAGCAATGAACTGGGCGCCACCTCCCAGACCGTATCCCAGGGAGCCAGTGAACAGGCGGCCACTGTGGAAGAGATATCCTCATCCATGGAGGAAATGACCAGCACGGTAGACCAAAGCGCCGACAGTGCCCGCCAGACAGCGATCATTGCCAACAAGGCGGCCCAGGACGCGGAGAAAGGCGGCCAGGCCGTGGCGGATACGGAAAAGGCCATGCAGACCATTGCCGAAAAAATAGAAATCATTGAAGAGATCTCCCGCCAGACCAACCTGCTGGCCTTGAACGCCGCCATTGAAGCGGCCAGGGCCGGCGAACATGGCAAGGGATTTGCCGTGGTGGCGGCTGAGGTGCGCAAGCTTGCCGAACGCAGCCAGACAGCGGCCATGGAGATCAAAGGGGTGGCCGGCAGCAGTGTGGAAATCGCCGCCAATGCAGGGAAACTGATTCTGGAGATGGTGCCGCAGATCAAGAAGACCGCTGACCTGGTGGAAGAAATCGACGCGGCCAGTGCGGAACAGGCCAAGGGTGTCCAGGAAAACTGCATGGCGGTTGAACAGCTCAATCAGGTCATCCAGCAGAACAGTTCGGCCGCCGAGGAGCTATCCGCCTCTGCCGAAGAACTCAATGCCCAGTCCAATGAACTGATGCGGTCAATCTCCTTTTTTAAGATCAACAAGGAATATGCCTCGCCCATACGGCACAGCACAATTTCCTCACCTGCCGCAAAAAAACTGCCGCTCCCACCAACCCATCCACCGAAGAAAACAGATGTCGATGAATCAAAAAAAGGGGATGGGGTTAAATTAAAACTGAGCGATTCCGATGACGATTTCGAAAGATATTAAGGAGGCTGCCATGGACATGCAAAATGAAACCGCAAGTAGCCAGTATCTTTCCTTTACCCTGCGCGATGAGGACTTTGCCGTGGAGATTTTCAAGGTGCGGGAGGTACTCGATGTGGCCACTCTGACCAGAATACCGCGCATGCCTTCCTATCTCTGCGGGGTCATCAATCTGCGGGGCAACGTGGTGCCGGTGGTGGATCTCGGCCTCAAGCTCGGCATGGAGCCTGTCAAGAAAACCATCAACACCTGTATCATGATCATGGAGATCGTCGTTGAGGCTGAAACCGCGCCGGTGCTCATGGGTGTGCTGACCGATGCGGTGCAGGCGGTCCTTGAACTTGATCGGGCCAATATTGAGGCAGTTCCCCGCATGGGCACCAATCTCAATACCGATTTCATCAAGGGCATGGGCCGTTATGAGGAAAAATTCCTTATCCTCCTTGATATTGACAAGGTCTTGGCCAGCGAGGGGGAAGCAAGCCTGCGGGATGTGGAATCAGGCGCACTGGCCACCCAGGCGTTAGAGGCAGAGGCACACCTCTCTGAATAGGAGCTTTCATGGCTGACAATGATTTTCTTGCCGTATTCCAGGAAGAGGCCAGGGAGCTTCTTGAAGAGCTCGAGGGCTCCCTTCTCGAACTGGAAAACGCACCTGAGGACCTCAAGCTGGTGGGCAGGGTTTTCCGCAGCATGCATACCATCAAAGGATCGGCGGCCATGTTCGGTTTTGACCGGATTGCCGATTTCACTCATCACGTGGAAACGGTTCTTGACCGGGTGCGGGATGGTGCCGTACCGGTAACCCGGCAGCTGATCAATCTGATTCTGCAGTCCAGGGACTTCATCACCGCCCTGCTGGACGCTGCTTCAGGTGGTGACGAACCTGATCCCCGGCGAGGTGACATCATCATTAATGATCTGGCCGCAGTGTGCAGCGGCCAGACCGCAATTGCAACTGCGCCAGCCCCAGAGACTGCCCTGTCCCAGGAGGGGGCTATCACCCCGGAAGAACCCAAGGAACCTGCTGCCACGCAGATCCGGCATTATCTCATCGATTTCCAGCCGCAAGCCGCCTTTTTCGAGGGAGGAGGAGATCCGCTGCAGATCCTGCAGGATTTACAGGCCCTGGGGCAGAGCACCGTGCTTGTCCGTGGAGCCGAAGACAGCGCCGCTCTGTCCGGTCCGGGCTGGAACATTCTGCTCAGCACCGCTTGCGACCACAATGCTGTCTGCGATGTGTTTATTTTTGCCGAATCAAGTTCCAATCTCACCATAAGCCCCCTGAACAACGACAAAGATCACCTGCATCTAGCGGCTGATCTTTCCCCGTCCGCTGTCTCACCTTCTTCTGCACCGCAACCATCCCGGACAACGCAGCAGGCAACACCCGCTCCACCGACTGCGGAAACACCGCCGGCACCGACGGAAAAGAAAAAAACCGGAGCAGAGCCCCATGTCCTGAAAGGGGTGGAAAGTATCCGGGTGGCCGCCGACAAGCTTGACATTCTAATCAATCTGGTGGGAGAGCTGGTGGTCACCCAAGCCAGGTTGACCGACGTTGCCTCCGTCTCCAATCAGGCATCACTCCTGGAGCCGGTGGAACAGATCGAGCATCTCACCGCAGAACTGCGTGATCTGGTGCTCAACATCCGTATGTTACCCATCGGCAGCACCTTTACCCGCTTCAAACGCCTAGTCCGCGACCTTTCCGCCGAACTCGGCAAAGAGGTGGAGATGAAAACCGAGGGAGAAGACACGGAACTGGACAAAACCGTCATCGAGCAGCTCAATGATCCGCTCATTCATCTGATCAGAAACTCCATTGATCACGGCATTGAATCCCCTGAGGTGCGCACTGCGGCAGGCAAGACCCCCTCGGGCACCCTGCTGCTGTCAGCCGTGCATAACGGCGCCAATGTGCTCATCACCGTTTTTGATGACGGCAAGGGGCTTGACGCTGACAGCATCCGCAGAAAGGCCCTGCAAAAAGGTATCATCAGCGACGATGAGGTGCTTAGCGAACAGGAGATCTTTTCTCTTATCTTTGCCGCCGGCATCTCCACCGCCAAACAGATAAGCAGCGTTTCCGGTCGCGGGGTGGGCATGGATGTGGTTAAAAACGCCATTGAGAAACTTCGTGGATCTGTCCATGTCAACAGCGAAAAAAACAAGGGGACCACCGTGACCGTCACCCTGCCCCTGACCATGGCTATTATCGACGGTCTGCTGGTTCGCACCGGCGATACCCATTTTGTTCTGCCCCTGGCTGAGGTGGAGGAATGTGTGGAACTGACCGCTGATGAAATCGCCCGTAACCACGGACGCCGGGTATTTGCCATGCGAGACCATCTTATTCCCTATGTCAGGCTGCGTGATTTTTTTTCCATCCCCGGCAACCGGCCGGACCGGGAACAAATGGTGACCGTGCGGCTGCGGGAGGAACAGATAGGCCTGGTGGTTGATGAAGTGGTGGGCGGCCACCAGACGGTTATCAAGTCACTGGGCTGGGTTTACCGCAATGCTGAAGGAATTTCCGGCTCCACTATCCTCGGCAATGGGGAGGTGGCCCTGATCATTGACACCCATGCCCTGGCCAGGTCAGCCAGGATCGAGGAGTCAGCGGATGTTCGCCGGCACTAGCATAAAAAGCACCCCGACCGATCCAAATACAGACGAATTTGCGCCGCTGCTTGCTGATAAGGAATTTCGCAGATTAAGCAGCCTGATCTATGACATATGGGGCATCCATTTGCCCCCGGCAAAAAAAACCATGGTAAGCTCCCGGCTGCGGAAGCGCCTTAAAGCACTGAGACACCCATCGTTTAAAGCATACATTGACTATGTCATGAGTCCGGCGGGGCGACATAATGAGTGGAGCCATCTCATTGATGCGGTCAGCACCAATAAAACCGATTTTTTCAGGGAAAAGATCCATTTCGACTTCCTGTCCCGCAACATGCTGCCGCGCATGGCTGCCGCACTGCGGAAGAGTGCCGGCAGGATTTTACGGGTGTGGAGCGCCGGCTGCTCCAGCGGTGAAGAACCTTATACCATGGCCATGGTTCTGACGGAATATCAGAACCAAAATCCATGGTTCAGCTTCGCGGTTACGGCGACGGATATCAATAATCAGGTGCTTGATGAGGCAATTCGAGGTATTTATGATGATGAGACCTTAACTCCTGTCCCTAAATTTCTGCTTTACAAATATTTCATGAAGGGCAAAGGCAATCTGGCCGGCTATCACCGTGTTGTACCGGAACTGCGGCAACGGATTTGTTTCCAGCGTGTCAACCTTATGGAAAGGAGTTTCGGGTTCAAATCACCTTTTGACATCATTTTCTGCAGAAACGTGATTATATATTTCGACCAGCAAACCCAGCGGCAACTGTTTCACAAGTTCTACAGCAATCTGACCCCAAACGGTTTTCTGTTTCTCGGTCATTCTGAAAACCTGCATGGCATGGACGATAAATTTGTCAAAGTTGAATCTTCAGTATATCAATGCAAAAAATAAAAAATTTAATGACGCAGCTTCCTTTTTACTGGCTGCACCCGGGGGATCTTTTTGTCTCCAGGGAACCGACATTGGTCACCACCATTCTCGGCTCCTGCGTGACGGTCTGTCTCTTTCATCCGTTGCACCGGGCAGGAGCCATGTGCCATTGTCTGTTGCCGGTGGGAGATCATGAACGTAATAACCCGGGATATCGTTATGTGGACAGCACCCTGCCCAGAATGATGCATGCGTTTAAAGAAACCGGCATTACCTTCCAGGGCATGCAGGCCAAACTCTTCGGCGGAGCCATCATGACGGCAAAAAGCGCAACCCTATCGGAGACATCCTTAAGAGTCGGCCCTGCCAATGTGGAAATGGCCAGAAATGTACTGAAAAATCTGGGAATACCCCTGGTTGCCGAATGTGTGGGAGGTCATAAGGGTTACAAGCTCTTCTTCAATTCCGGCAACGGCGATGTGTTTCTGAGCAGATTGTGATCATTTGGCCTGTTTGTATGCCAAGATGAGTTAAAGAGTTTACCGATCCATGACCCGGAAAATCAAAGTTCTGATTATTGATGATTCAGCGGTTGTGCGCCAGGCCTTAAGCGAGGTGCTGCGTTCAGACCCCATGATTGAAATCATGGATCCGGCCGCCGACCCCTTTATCGCCGCCGAACGAATTGAAAGGGAAAAACCGGACGTCATCACCCTGGACGTGGAAATGCCGCGCATGGACGGCCTGACCTTTTTGCGGAAACTCATGAGCCAACACCCCATACCGGTGGTCATGTGCTCAAGTCTGACGGAAAAAGGAGAGGAGACCACCATCCGTGCCCTTGAGTACGGCGCGGTCAATATCATTACCAAACCGAAGCTGGGGGCCAGACAGTTTATTGAAGAATCGAAAATCCTCATCTGCGACAGCGTGAAGGCCGCCGCCAAGGTGAAGGTTAAAAAGATTTCTGACACCAGGGGAAGTTACCAACCGACCAAGAAACTCTCTGCCGATGCGGTAATTGCTCCTGGCAAGAAAACGGCAATGGTCAAGACTACAGAGAGGGTTGTGGCAATCGGCGCATCCACCGGCGGCACCGAGGCTCTGAAACAGGTGCTGACCAAACTTCCCGTGGATATTCCGGGTATCGTCGTGGTCCAGCACATGCCTGAAGGTTTTACCAAGGCCTTTGCCAAGAGACTTGATGACCTGTGCCAGATCAGGGTCAAGGAGGCGGAAAATGGTGATACGGTGCTGCGTGGGCAGGTGCTGATTGCCCCCGGCAACAAACATACCCTTCTGCAACGAAGCGGAGCAAGGTATTATGTTGAGGTAAAGGACGGGCCCCTTGTCTGCCGTCACCGCCCTTCGGTTGATGTGCTTTTCCGCTCCACCGCCCGCTATGCCGGCAAGAATGCCACCGGTATTATCATGACCGGCATGGGTGATGACGGGGCAAAGGGTATGCTTGAGATGAAGCAGGCCGGGGCAAAAACCATTGCTCAGGATGAAGCGAGCTGCGTTGTCTTCGGCATGCCCCAGGTGGCCATCAGGATGGGTGCGGTGGACGAAATCGTTTCCCTTGCCGAGCTGGCAGCCAGAATCGTTTTATATCGAAATTAACAGGATTGTGAGGACACTATGGATTTACTGCAGAATTTTTCCGACAAGGACATGATCGAACAGATTACCATCCTGGATGACATCCAGTCAAACGCTCAGCATGAAGCGATCCCTGCCCTGTTTGACATATATGCCGTCCCCCTGTCGGATGTGGCGGTGGACGAGATGGTCTATCATGCGTTGATCACCCTGCTCAAGGGTCAGGATGCCGCTATTCTTTCCGGCCTCGGCCATGGTTCTCCCCGGGTCAGGATACTGTGTGTCAAGGCTGCAGGTGAAAACAATATCCACGCGGCCCTGCCGCTGCTGGCGGAGATCCTCCAGACCGGCAACCAGGAAACCGAACTGCTCACAGAGGCCGTGCGTGCCCTGTCCAAAATCGATGATCCCGGGATTCTCGATATTCTGCTGCCCTATATAAACCATCAGGATGCCACCATTGCCGGGCTGGCCATGGACAAGGCCGCCGCCAGCGGAGAGGAACGTGGTCGCGACGCTCTCTGCAGCTATATCTCAGCGGCATGCCAGGACGGCGGGACTGATGAGTCCCTGGGGGTCGGGCTCGCCTTTTCCAAGCTGGGCAACTTCACAGATGACAAAACCATCGACTTTCTCATTTCCCATATCCATAACCACAACCCGACCATCCGCAAAATCGTTCATGAACAGGTGATCAAAGCAGGCGAAATTGCCCTACAGTGCCTGGCCAAGGCACTGACCACCGGCGACAAGGATGAAAAAATCATGGCCGCCAACATCATCGGTCTCATCAAACACAAAAACGGGGCCAATATCATTACCGACCTGCTCGACTCCCAGGAACAGATTGATGCCAATCTGAAATTTGCCGCCTATGAGGCCCTTGGCCGTATCCCCTCCATGCGCAGTATCGTCGGCCTGACGGACGGACTGGCGGATAGCGACGAGATGATCCTCATCGCCGTGATGACCGGGCTTAACGAAATATACAATCCCGGGTTGGCCAAGGCCCTCCTCTCGGCATTGCAAAAGGATGCCGGACAGCGGGCAAGAATCCTCTCCGCGCTGGTTGCCACCAGGGCCGGCAAACTGTTTACCGCTGTTTTTCAGGATGGTACCTATATGGAGGAACTGCTGGGCATTCTGGCTGCCAGTCACAACCTGGAGTCCATCACCTTCTTCAAGGAGTTACTGGCATCCATGGCCGATGACAAGGCTGCGGAGCTGCTGAAAAAACTGGAGATCAGCGATCATTCTTCCGGCGGTAAATCCATTCTGGCGGCCGACGATTCCAAGGCCATGCTCTTTTTCTATACCTCAGCCCTGGCCGGCATGGATGTTTGTCTTACCACCGCAGAAGACGGACAGCAGGCCTTTAATCTGCTCAAGTCCGGCGAACGGGTCGATCTACTGGTTACGGACCTCAACATGCCGAACATGGACGGGGTTGAACTGGTGAAGGAAATACGCAACTCCCTGAAACTGGATATCCCCATTCTCATGGCCAGCACCGAGTCGGAGAAATCACAGACAGATCTGGCGCTTCAGGCCGGTGTTTCCGCTTTTATCACCAAACCGTTTACCAAAGAACAGTTTATTGAAAAGGTTACTGCCCTCATCCGTTGATGCTGCTTTAATGATGACTGCTCCTGACATCTGCCCCTGCGGTTCCGGCAAATCCTTTTCCGCCTGCTGTCAACCTCTGCTTGCAGGCGACCTGTCCGCAGACTCGGCAACAGAGCTCATGCGCTCACGCTATACCGCCTACGTGGTCAGGGACGTGTCCTATATCCTCCGCACATGGCACCCGTCAACCAGACCTGCCCGGATTGATCCGCACACCATTCCGGCCTGGAACGGACTTGAGATCATCGGGCCGGAGACGATTGATGAAACAGGCCGTGCCACGGTTGAGTTCAAGGCAAGGGCAAGCGCCTCCTCGGTCAGGATGCTGCTCCTGCATGAAAATAGCCGTTTTGTGCGGGAAAACGGCCATTGGCTCTATGTAGACGGAGATGTCAGAGAATCCGTGGACAAGGCAACAAACAAACCGGGCAGGAATTCACCGTGTCCCTGCGGCAGCGGCAGGAAATTCAAAAAATGCTGCGGTCCGTAATCCTGCCATAGCATCTGCACCCTATCACCGCCCCTGAACAAAAAAACATGATCCTTTTCCTGGCTGTTGCCATTTCCATTTACACCGCCATGCATTGCCTGGTTTTCTGGGGTATCCACCCCCTCCTGGCCGGCCATCGTTATCTTGCCGTTGCCGTCCTGCTCTGGATGCTCATGATGATTATCTCCCCGCTTGCGGTGCGGCTGCTTGACACAAACGGCAGTTCCCAGGCCGCACGTCTGCTGGCCCTGACCGGATACACCTGGATGGGGCTGGTTTTCCTCGCCTTCTGCCTGTTTGCCGTCATCGGCATGATCGCACTTCTTTTCCTGGTGCTTCCTTTCATCATTCCCGCCCTGCCCCGGTTGCCATTGCATGGGCCGCTTATTGCCTCGGCCGTGCTCCTCTTCACCCTGGCCACCGGCATTTATGGCTACGTTGCAGCAAAAAATATCCGGGTGGTTACGGTTCCCATCACCACGGACAAACTGCCCGCAGGCACAGAGTCCCTGCGGGTCGTGCAGGTCTCGGATCTTCATCTTGGCCTGCTCAACCGCAGTGCCTTTCTTGCGCCTGTTATCACCCGACTCAAAGAACTTAAACCCGATTTACTGGTTGCCACAGGCGACGTGGTTGATGCCCAGATCAACCATCTGGATGGATTAAGTGCAATGTGGCAGGAGATTGAACCGCCATTAGGCAAATTTGCCATCATCGGCAACCATGAAGTGTACGCCGGCCTCAAGCAGAGCCTTGATTTTCTCAAGGGTTGCGGTTTTGTTGTGCTGCGCAATACCGGCTTAAACGTCGGCGGGGTGGTACGAATTGTCGGCATAGACGATGAACAGATCTGGGATCATACTGTGCAGGAAACCGCCATTCTGCAGGCCCAACAATCTGATCTGTTCACCATTTTCCTCAAACATCGCCCCACGGTCAGCAAGGATGACGTGCAACTCTTTGATTTGCAACTCTCCGGCCATACCCACCGGGGCCAGATATTCCCTTTCAATTTTATCACAGGTCTCAAATATCCCCTGCAGGACGGATTGCATCGCCTTTCACCCGTCTCCCGGCTTTACACCAGCAGGGGAACCGGCACCTGGGGACCGCCCATTCGGGTCCTGTCTCCCCCGGAAATCACTGTTTTTGACATAAGACGAGGCAAGTCCGGGACCTGAAGCCAAACGCCTCACATATCGCTTACCATTCTTTTCAGCCAGATAAAGAAGACAAAAGCCTGTGGCATGAAATTTTTTTTGCATGTATCATGAGCCGATTTTTGTCGTTCCTGTCTACGACACACAGAACTCTCGTCTTAAAATTACCGTCTGCCGAGCCGGTTGCTGCATGAATGTAAGTAATCTTTTCGGTCTGCAAGGAGAATGATATGGAAGAACTGCTGGACGATGTGGAAGTTAGAGTACTGGGCTGTCTGATGGAAAAGGAAATGGCAACCCCTGAATATTACCCCCTCTCCCTCAATGCCCTGGTCAATGCCTGCAACCAGAAGTCAAACCGTGAACCGGTGGTCAGCTATGATGAAGCAACCGTCATCCGGGCGCTGGACAGCCTGAAGGGAAAACGGCTTGCCCTGCAGAGCGATGCTTCCCGCGTGACCAAATATGAAGAGAACTTCGTCACCTTTAACAATCTTCTGCATAAAGAGGCGGCGCTCATCTGCCTTCTTCTGCTGCGCGGCCCCCAGACTGCCGGCGAACTGCGGGGAAGATCGGAACGTCTTTATAAATTCAACGATATTGAAGAGGTGGAGGAAAAGCTCGAGGATCTCAGTGAAATGGGTTTTGTGACCAGGATGGCCAAACAGCCGGGGCGCAAGGAATGCCGGTTCATGCATCTTCTCTCAGGCGAGCCCCAGCCAGGCCAATCAGGCTGGCAGGCAGAACCGGCGTCCACCCCGCAGGAACGGCAGGAGGATAATGGCCGCCTGGAAAAACTGGAGCAGGAAATAACCCTGCTGCAGCAGGAGCTGCAGGAACTCAAAGATACTTTCCTGGCCTTCAAAAAACAGCTTGAATAAAGACAGTCGAGAGGCACAGCCTCAGCAGGAAAAGCGCGCATAATGGGTGAATTCTTCCACCTCTTTCCTCTTCGGCGCCGAAGGTTCGTGGTCAGGATAACCCAGGGGGATCATGGTCACTACTTCATATCCAGCCCGCACGGCGAGGATTTGCTTTACCCTGTCGTGGTCAAAGGCCCCGGCAATAACCGAACCGAGGCCGAGGCTGTGGGCGGCAAGGCAGAGATTCTGGGTGGCAAGACCCAGATCATACATAAACCACTCGGTAAATCGGGTCAAACTTTCACCTTTGTAATGGCCTGACTTCTTCATAGCCGCCCCCACCACCAGCACCACCGGTGCAGCGGTCACGGCAGGCCCTGCCGGATTCCTGGGGCTCAAGGCGTCATGGAGTTGCTGCTTTATTTCCCTGTCACGGACAACAAAAATCTCCCAGCACTGGGAGTTGCCCCAGGAGGGCGCCCAGCGCACCGCCTCAAGAATCTGTGCCAGTTGCTCACCGGTGATATCCTGGTCTGTAAACCTGCGGATACTTCTTCGCCCTTTGATTGCCTCAATCACATCCATTATCCGTCACCATTCAGAAAAATTCTTATATCCATTTCAGTTTCAGTAACAAAAAAAGCCGGATAGGCAGCCTTATTCAAGCAGTCGTATCCGGCCCATCTTCTTTTGCAGCGGTTATTTTCAGCCGTTCAGCATTCTGGCCATCTCTTTTGCGCCGTAGGTGATAATGATGTCAGCCCCGGCCCGATGGATGGAAAGCAGGGTCTCAGCCATGACCCGGTCCGCATCAATCCACCCTCGCTCCCCGGCAGCCTTGATCATGGCATACTCGCCGCTCACATGATAGGCGGCAATGGGCAGGTCGAATTCCTCCCGCAGACTTTTGATGATATCCAGGTAGGCGACGGCAGGTTTGACCATCAGGATGTCCGCGCCTTCATCCACATCAAGTGTGGCCTCCCGCAGGGCCTCACGGGCATTGGCCGGGTCCATCTGATATCCCTGGCGGTCACCCTCCTGGGGGGCGCATTCCGCCGCATCCCGGAAAGGTCCGTAAAAGGCCGAGGCGTATTTGACGGCATAGGACATGATGGGCACCATGTCAAAATCATTCTCATCAAGTATGCCCCGGATTTCCGCCACCCGGCCATCCATCATATCGGAAGGAGCGACAATATCATCCCCGGCCTTGGCATGGGACAGGGCCACCTGGCCCAGGATCTCCAGGGTTGCATCATTATCAACCTGCTTGTTGATCAGCACACCGCAATGGCCATGGCTGGTATATTCACAGAGACAGACATCGGTGGTCACCATCAAGTCCGGTGTCTTATTTTTCAGCTCCTTAATGGCCCTCTGAATAATACCGTCTTTGGCATGGGCCCCTGAGCCCACAGGATCTTTTTTCTCGGGAAGACCGAACAGAATCACGTGGTTCAAACCCAGGGACATGATTTCTTTGGCCTCTTTGCCGAGCTGATCGACGGACATGCGGAAAACACCGGGCATGGACGATATCTCCTCTTTCACGCCCTTGCCTGGCATAACAAAAAGAGGATAAATGAACTGCTCGGGGGACAGGCGGGTTTCGCGGATCAGTGAACGCAACTGGGCATTGCGCCGAAATCTACGGGGACGATAATCAGGAAAGACCATTTACATTTCCTCCGGGAAATACGAGTTCAAGGTTATATAAAGAATTAGAGGCGAAAGATCTCCGCCACCAGATCATTGATGAAAAGATCGGGATTTTCAACACCCTTGGCGGTGATCAGAATATCATTGACATCGTTTCTCTGCTGGATAAGTTTGAGACCATAGGCAAATGAATCGAAAATCACTTCGCAACGCTCATCAACGCCGACCTGGTTCCATGATTCACTTGCCACAATCAGGTCCATTGCCTCATCCGCAAAGGTAATCCTCATGCCATATTCTTCAGAAACAAGTTTTACACTTTCGCGGATCTGGCGCACCAAGGCGATGAATTCCTTGCAGGCATCTCGGGGATCGATAATCTGCGTCTGGCAATGCTGGGCTATCAGTTCAAGTCTCTCTTCCGACGGGGTAACATTTTCCGCCCGCAGCAGATTTTCCTGTTTTTCCCTGATAAAGCCGGCAATCCGGGTGAATTCATGGGCGACGAATTCATGATAACGGATCCGCTGTGATTCCTGAAGGCTCTCATCGGCCAGAAGAATCTGCAGCTGTTGCAGGGGGTTTTCCACCATCTCCGGCGAAACTACAAGATAGCGCACCGTTGAGGAGGGAAGTGTTTTTTCAAAGTAGAGCAGAGCGTGCTCCATGACACTGACCAGCCCCCGGGCACCGGTCCTTTCCTTGACTGCCTTGGCGGCAACCAACCGCAGGGCATCCTCTTCAAACTGCAGATGAATGCCATAGGCGGCAAAATCCTGTTTTTTTGCCACGACCACCGGACTGTTCGGGTTGATCAGAATCTGGTAAAGATCTTCTTCTCCCAACTCATCAAGCACGGCGACCACGGGTAAACGGCCGACAAATTCGCTCTCAAAACCGAATTCGATCAGATCCTCAGCTTTGACCTGCTTGAGAAGTAGACCATCATCCTTGCTTGAAGTGATGCTTTTTTCAAAACCGATGGATTGCTGCTGCACTCTCTTTTTGACGGTCTTTTCCAGTCCGGAAAAGGCGCCGCTCATGATGAAAAGGATATTTCTGGTATTGATAACCCTTTTTTCCCGCTTGCCCGTGGCCCGGTAATGCTCCATGGCCTCAAGCTGGGAAATGGGGTCATGGGACACCTTCATCTCAACCTCGGTCTCCTCCATGGGCTTTAAAAAGGCCCGCTGTACGCCGGTACGCGACACATCGGCGCCGATGCGAAAGGGGGAGGCGGCTATCTTGTCTATTTCATCCACATAGATGATGCCATACTGGGCTCGCTCAATGTCGCCGTCAGCCTCCCTGACCAGATCCCTTACCAGATCCTCCACATCGCCCCCGACATAGCCTGTCTCACTGAACTTGGTGGCATCACCTTTGACAAAAGGCACGCCGATGTGCCGGGCTATGAGTTTGATCATATAGGTCTTGCCCACGCCGGTGGGCCCGATAAGCAGCACATTGCTCTTGATCCGACCGGCAGCCTGGCTTCTCGGTTTTTCCGATTCGTGGCGGATACGGTTGAAATGGGTACAGATCTTGGTGGCGAGAATCGCCTTGGCATCGTCCTGGCAGATGACATATTCGTCAAGATAGGCGGCAAGCTCTTCAGGTTTCAGATCAAAATGAAAGAGGGGAGTCTTCCGGGCTGAAATTTTCTGCTTTTTCTCACCCTTTTTCTCAGGATGAGGGAAGAAACCGGTGGAGACAATCTTAACCTGCCCTCCATATTTCCTGCTTAAATAGTCGGCAATTTCCTTTTCAAGGTCTTTTTGATTGGGGAGATTGGGGAGATTATGATCAGCCATGTGGATTTTCTTCTATGTAGAATTTTTAGGGTACCGGCAAGATTCTCTGGGTAGACACCCTTGTAAGCGGGCAACAAAACATAAAAACGGCATAAGGCCTGCCAGGGATTTCATATTCCCTCTCAGGATATGAGCAGGTACCTTCAACTAAGGTATCAATTTTCAAGTTTCACTTCAATACCCAACGCTTTTAATTTCTTATGTAAATGACTTCTCTCCAGGCCGATTTGTTCCGCAGTCTGGGAGATATTGCCATCATTTTTCTTTAACTTTTCCTCCAGATACTCCTTTTCAAAGAGCCTTTTGGCCTCCTTGAAAGAGGCATCAAAACCCTGGTGGGATATCGAACTGAGATTTTTCCCCGTGCCGGCATGCAATTGTTCCAGCAGGCGGACATCAATGGGCAGCATGGGTGCGATAATTTGCTCAGTGACTATCTCCTGGGGGGTCATAATGGCAACCCGTTCGACAAAATTACGCAATTCCCGCACATTTCCGGGCCAGTTATGGCAGGTCATCAGCTTCATGGCCCCGATGGTGAATTCTTTTTTCCCGAGCCCTTTGCGGGAAAACTCAACCAGCAGGTCGTTCACCAGCAGAGGGAGATCCTCCAGCCGCTCCCTGAGCGGCGGCATGTAGATGGGCACCACGTTAAGGCGCCAGAACAGATCAGCCCGGAAATTGCCTTGCTCGATTTCCCGCTCCAGATTCTTGTTTGTTGCGGCAAGCACACGCACGTTCACGGAAATTGTTTTGGTCCCGCCCACTCTTTCAAACTGCTGTTCCTGGAGAATCCGCAAAATTTTTGCCTGGGTTTTCAGGCTCATATCGCCGATTTCATCCAGAAAAAGAATCCCGCCGTCCGCCTGGTCAAACTTGCCGCGCCTGCTGCCGATGGCACCGGTAAAAGAACCCTTCTCATGGCCGAACAGCTCGCTTTCTATGAGCTCTTCAGGGATCGCCGCGCAGTTTACCTCAATCATCGGTTTTTCAGAGGAGGCGGACAAACGGTGGATCATCTGGGCCGCCAGCTCCTTGCCGGTCCCGTGCTCACCGCGGATCAGCACCCAGGCATCCGTGGGCGCCACCCGTTCAAGCTGCTGCCGGACATTGATGATTGCCTGTGAGCTGCCGGTGATCTTCCATTTTTTCGTATTCTTCTCTTTGAGAATGAGGTTTTCCTCCTCAAGATCGGAAACGAGCAGGGCGTTATTAATGGACAGGACTATTTTGTCATAGGAGGGCGGTTTTTCAATAAAATCAAAGGCGCCCATTTTGGTGGCCTGCACCGCGGTTTCGATGTTGCCGTGGCCGGATATCATAATAACCGGCAGATGGGGAAACTGTTCTTTGATGCGGGGCAGGGCCTCCATGCCATCCATGGCCGGCATCCAGATATCAAGAAGCACCAGATGGATCTTCTCCTGATTCAGCACCTCAAAGGCTTTTTCCGCAGACTCAACCGGCACGGGGAGAAATCCCTCATCAGACAGAATGCCGGCCAAAGACTCCCTGATGCTGGCTTCATCATCGACGATCATCACTTTTTTTGCCATTTTCCGTGACCTTCCTCATCCTCTTCCCGGGTTGCCATGAACTTAGGACAGTGGCAACTCTATAATGAATCTGGCACCCCGGGGCAGATTGTCTTTTACCCTGATATAGCCGCCATGATCGGCAACAACCGTGCTGGCGATGGCAAGCCCCAGGCCTGTTCCTGATTTTTTGGTGGAAAAATAAGGTTCAAACAGATGATGCTTGTCTTCGTCACCCACGCCGGGTCCATCATCATGCACTTCAAGAAATACCAGCTTCTGCACGTCATCCACGGAGATCTCCACCGTAATGTTTCCCCCATCTCCAACTGCTGAAACGGCATTATCCAGAAGATTAATAAGCACCCTTTTCATCTGCTTGAGATCAAAGGAGAATTTCGGCACATCCGTGAGGCAGATAAAGTCAAAATGGACATTTTTATGGCCTTCTCGAAAAAGAACCATGGCCTCTTCCGCCATTTCTTTCAGGCTGTTCATGGACTTCTGCACGGCCGGCATCCTGGCGAAATTGGAAAATTCGCTGACCAACCGCTTCAGCTCGTCAACCTGGTTGACAATGGTTTTGGTGCAGATATCAAAAACCTCTCCCTCTTCACCCAACTTCTCCAGATACCTTTTGCGCAGCCGTTGGGCCGATAACTGAATCGGCGTCAGGGGATTTTTCACCTCATGGGCGATACGTCTGGCTACTTCACGCCACGCCGCCATCCTCTGGGCCTTCTCCAGTTCGGTAAGATTATCAAAAACAAGCACCACGCCAAGCTCCTTGCCGTATTCATCGACAAGACGGGTCATATTGACCCGCAGCGAGAAGGAATCGTCCCGCACCTTCAGCCGCAGAGGAAGCTCGATGGCTCCCTTGCCGCTCCGTTCAAGCTCAGCATAAAAATGATTGAGAACCTCCTGATGCTGGGCATTCAAAACCAGCCGGTAGTCATAGTTCAAAATCGCCTTCTTATCAATTTTCAGCAGTTCCTCGGCAAAACGGTTGATGGTGGTAATACGTCCGTCCGCATCGAGGGAGATGACGCCGGCAGCCACATTCTGCAGGATAATCTCCGTATATCGCCGTCTGTTTTCCAGTTCCTGGTTGCTGGTCTCAAGCTCCTTCTGGCTGGCCAGCACATCACGGGTCATCTGATTGAACGATTCAACCAGAGTGCCCATTTCATCCCCGGCATCGGTTTCCACCACAAAATCAAGCTCCCCGTCCGCCACCCTTCTGGTGGCAATGGCCAGCTTATCAATGGGATCCGTCAGACTGCGCGCTACAAAAAACCCAAACCAGATGGCGCTGAAAACAATAAGCAGGGTGACAACGAGCAGAATCACCAGCAGACTCGTCTTGATGGGCTGCTTGAGTTGCATCAGCTGCCGATACCCTTCCAGACCGCTTGAAATAATCCCCATTCTATCCAGTCGGGACTGCGGGATCAGGGCAGAGACGATCAAGACGTGAGGATTACCCCCCGCAGAGCCAAGGGTGAAAGGAATGAGACTGCGCACCAGCTCACCACCCTGAGTCTTCTGGATGGCAATTTGACTGGAGTCGCCGTTCAATGCCTTTCGCAACAGGTCAGGCAGAATTTCCGGCACATAGGCCGCCTCCATGAACTGTACGGCAGAAATTCTCGTTACTGAAGTACGCTGCGGTGAAATAATCTCAAGACTGGCCAGCCCGTGCCGGTCAACAATATCGGTGAGAAAGGCATCAAGGGAGGGCGCTCCTGTCCGGACATTGTTACTTGCTTCAATCCGGCGGGCGATATTTTCTCCCAGTCTCTGCATCTCCTCTCTTTTTTCCTGATACACGTCCTGGGCCACATGCAGCGACTCAAGCAGCGACTGCTCAACTTTGATATTGAACCAGTAATCCATGCTGGTGGAGACGAACTGCAAAGCGATAAAGAACAGCAGCGCCGTGGGGATCAGAGAAAGCGAGACAAAGGAAATAACCAGTTTGGTCCGCAGCTTGGTGCCGAGAATCTTTTTTTTGCGCTCAAAAACAAGCTGGGCCAGATTGCGCAGCACCAGGAATACCATGAGCAGCAGCAGAAAGACGTTGCAGTTGATGATGACAAAAACCAGCACATTGCCGCTGACCGGAAACGGCACGGCGCCCAGCTGAAAAACCTTTGTTTCAACAAAAGTCAGCAGCGGAATGAGGACCAGACAGGACAAAATGACTGTCCAGACCCGGCGCCGCTTGATTTCATCTCTTTGCTGCTGATCCGCTGTTTCCATAGGTGAACGCGAGTGAGTACCAATCGGTTTCAAACTTCCAGAGCTGCCAGAAGGGTATGATATATTGAAAGTTCATGGGCAAGGTCTTTTTGGCCAGTTTGGCCTTCACCTTCACCATATATTTGCCCTCCGTTTCCAGCAAAGCCAGTTCGGCAAGCTGCAAATCATGGATATCGGTCATGGCTGTTTTTGCATCGACAAAACTCTTAAAGGTGATGCGGCTCACCTTCCGCTCTTCCATTTCCACCGAATATTCCTGTTTGAGGGGATCATAGTTCAAGGTGTGATCAAATGCCTGACTAATGATCTTTTTTTCCGACTCCCCGCCGGAGAGATGGTAGAGTTCGATAAAATAACTAAAGGTGACGGGGATGCCGTTTTCGATCCCCTTTACCATCTCATCGGTAAAGGCATCTTTCAGGCTAAAATAGAGCAGCAGGTGTTGATCTGAATTCATCATCACCATATCTTCAATGCGGGCGGACTCCTTGCCGCTCACCCGGGTCGGGCAGAACAGCAGCCCCGGCAACAGCAGAACACAGCACAACAGCAGAAAATTTCTTGATAATGTCCTATTCATTCGGCAGATATTTTTTCCAGGAAGAAATCACGCTCCCAGATCAATGTTTTCTCATAATCTTTTCTCAGGACGGGAAACTCCTGCATCAGGGCATCATGAACAAGACCCTGCAGGTCTTCGACAATTTCATGTACGGATTCCCAGCCGGAACACTCCAGGTAGAGATGAAGGTGATCGGCAGCCAGCCAGATCAGAATGACCTTGCCGGCCATCAGGTGGCCGCAGGAAAGCAAAATGTCATGCAGATAGGAAACATACATGTTACTTGCGGCAAAAACAGGTTTTCTCTGCCGCACACTCCACACCACATGATATTTTTCAGCCGCCCCGTTACTCGCAGGCTGACAACTCGGGTTTCCGCATCCACCGCCTGCACACTGTCCCGAACCAATCAGTCGGACCGCCTCGGCAAAATAATCCTGCTTGTTCCGGGAGAGGACTTTATCCGACACCTTTTCTTCCTGTTTACCCACCAGCGTCAGGTTGGGACGGAAGGCATGACAGATGAACGACTGGGTGAAGGATGAACTTCTGGCGATATCGCAGAGAAACGATTCGTCTATGGCCTGATCATGGCAGACCTGGCAGCTGTCCAGCGGCTGATCATAGGAAAAGATGAGACAATGGGAGCAGCGTGGGGGGATTTCAGGCGACATCTTGATGTCCATTCCATTTTTTCAGCACCAGTTTCCTTGCTTTTTCAAGAAACGGGGCAAAGGTGGCCGGATTGATGGCCGAGACGGCAACGGCATCAGATCTTTCCAGCAGTTCTCTTACAAACACGGGGTCAGCCTTATCAATTTTATTATAAACCTGCATGATGGTAATATCGGCAAGATCGAGTTCCTCCAGCACTTCCTCAACCACCCGGATCTGCTCGGCAAAACGCGGATTACTGATATCAATGACATGCACCAGCAGATCTGCTTCATGCAGCTCTTCCAGAGTGGCCTTGAATGCCTTGAGCAGTTCGGCCGGCAGATTCCTGATAAAACCCACCGTGTCGGTGACAATGACCTCAACATCTTCGGGAAAACGCAGGCGGCGGCTGGTCGGATCGAGGGTGGCAAAGAGCTTGTCCTCCGCATAAATGTTGCTTTTGGTCAGACTGTTTAACAGGGTTGACTTGCCGGCGTTGGTATAGCCCACCAGGGAAATGACCGGCAGGTCCTTTTTGCGGCGGCGTGAACGACGGTGGTGTCGTTCCTGCCCGACCTGTTTTAAGCGCTTGTCCAGCTTGCTCAAGCGGTCGTTGATCCGGCGTCTGTCGACCTCAAGTTTCGTTTCACCCGGCCCTCTGCCGCCGATTCCGCCGGTCAGCCTTGACAGGGCGTCATCACGCTGACCCAGGCGCGGCAGCAGATATTTGAGCTGGGCCATCTCGATCTGCAATTTTCCTTCCCGGCTGAGCGCCCGTCTGGCAAAGATATCCAGAATAAGCTGGGTCCGGTCGATAACCCGCAGTTCGGTATGATCGGTGATGGAGCGCACCTGGGAAGGGTTCAACTCCTGGTCGAAAATAAGCAGATTGGCATTACGCTTGAGAGCGGTCAGCATGATTTCCGCCAGTTTTCCCTTGCCGATGATCAGCTTGGGATTGATCTTGTCACGCCGCTGGATAATGGTCTCCAGCACCTCCACATCATCGGAGCGGACCAGCTCAACCAGTTCATCCATGGATTCCTGAGCCCCGGTCTTTGCTTTCGTGGTAACACTGATCAGGATGGCCCGGTCTTTGCCGGCATCACTTTTTCTGGACGCCGCAGAGCGGGAGAATTCATCCTCAAGGGCGGCTATCAGCTCCAGGAAATTTGCCGGCTGCCGGGAAGGGACAACAGGGGGGAGGAAATGCCAGTTTTTTCCATCAACCGGGGCAGGGATCAGATGCACGGCATAAATTCTCTCCGGCAGACCGCTATCCAAGACCTTGATCATGGCCATCAGATCCAGACGGAGGAAAAGAAGATCCATCAGATCATCCTCGGTGAGATCTTCCCCGGCAAGATGGGTGTGGACGCAACGCAAGCCCTTCAGGCGGCCGCCTGCGGAACGGATATGAGAAAGAGCAGGTATGACAATTTTTTTATGATCGCCGATAATAACCGTTTCCACCTGCCCGGAACGATCAAGCAGCAGGCCGATCTGGCGTTTGATCTCAACTGAAAGTTCCCCCATCTCCCTGGCGATTTCCGCCGAGATAATCAGATTGGAATCAGTTCTCCGTTTACCGAGGCGTTCCAGACGTTTGAGCTGGCCGGTTTTCAGGCCGCTGAGATTTCCGGTGAGATTACTTATACCTGTTCTCCTGTAGATGGTGATCGTTTCATGGGGGACTAATAATGCAGCAAGCAACAGAGCTCTATCAGCTCTTTGATCGCAGGATGCGCTTATCGCCTACCCGCAGGGTCAGTTTTATCTTATCGAAATATTCAAGCAGGGGGATGGAAAATTTCCTGGTCAAGCCGGTCATCTCCTTAAACCGCGGGGCGTCAATATCCCCTTCCTTCTGCAGAAAATCAACCAGTTTTTTCTGCAACTCTTCCAGTGCCCTGGCGGAAAAATAAAAATCATTGGTCACCTTGGAGACCAGGCCATCTTTTACGAGCAGGCTTAACACCTCCATGACCAGGGACTGGGGAATATCGGGGAAGGCATTTTGCACCTCCTTCATCGTCGGGGCATTAAGTCCTGCCGCAACGAACAGTTTTTCCATCTTTTCCCTGATCTCTTTTTCATCAGCCTGCAGAGAGACCTGATGGACGGCCAGACGGACAATGCCCTCTTCCTGAACAATAATCGCCTTTTTACTCAGATCAGCCAGACAGAGATGAAAGAGCTTCGGCCCAAGCCTCTTCTCTGCCCGGCTGCGCAACTCTTCCTTGGGTAATCCGGGCTTTAACGGACTTTCCTTATGAAAGGCGGCGAGGAGGTCGGCAATTTTCGTCAACAACCCGGCATAGACGTCCTCCGCCACATAAAGCTGTTTTTCCGAATCAACCACCACCACCTTGCGGGACGAAATCGGACCGGTCATCAATTTCTTAAAACGATTGCCGAAACACCCCATTTTCACAGACAGCTCTACCCCGGTAAGGCCGCTGTAGCCGCTCTCCCGCAGATGGAAAAGCACAAGATCCTCCTGGGAGGCGGTATGATAAAGGGTAAAAATCCTGGAGTTTTCCTCCCGGAAGCGTTTTCGTTTCGGGGCGGAATTATTGAGCACCACACCGCCGCCGATAGTGGTCACCGGTGAATACCGGCGCACAACATAGTGATCCCCCGGCCAAACCCCCACCGGCTCTTCCAGCAACAGCTGAATATTGGCAGAGCTGCCTGGGGTAGCTTCCTCGCTCTCAAGCAACACGACACGTCCCATGATCTCAGCCGTGCCGAGATGAACACGGACTCTGGTTCTGTTTTTCAGCGGTTTTTCATTGGAGGACAGATAGAGAAATTCAGCGTCCAGCATATAGGAAGGTTTCAGGCAACCGAGGGTGGCCAGCACATTCCCCCTCTCCAGCATATCCATTTCAATTCCCTGAACATTAATTGCCGTACGGTTACCGGCTTCCACCAGTTCAACGCTCTGACCATGAACCTGGATGCCTCTGATCTTACCGTCAAGCTCCTTGGGATAGATCCTGATATCTTCGCCCACGGCAACCCGACCGGAAAGGGAGGTCCCGGTCACCACGGCCCCGAACCCCTTCATGGTGAAGATGCGGTCAATGGCCAGTCGGAAAGGTCCGTAGGCCTCAGCAAACTCACAGGAGGAAACCAGGGAATCCAGGATACTGCGCGCCTCGTCAATTCCCTCCCCTGTGGTCGAAGAAACCATGACAAGCGGGGCATCGGCCAGAAAACTGTCCGCAAAAAATCCCCGCACCTCCTCCTCCACCAGCTCAAGCCAGTCAGCCTCCACCATATCCTTTTTAGTGATGATGATGAGACCTTTCTTTACCCCGAGCAGCCGGCAGATCTCAAAATGCTCCCTGGTCTGGGGCATGATTCCTTCGTCAGCGGCAACGATAAAAGCGACCAAGTCAATGCCGGCCACTCCTGCCACCATATTCTTGACAAAGCGCTCATGCCCGGGAACATCAATAATGCCCAGGCGATGGCCGCAGGCCAGATCCAGGTAAGCAAAACCGAGTTCAATGGTGATCCCCCGTTCTTTTTCCTCCTTGAGTCTGTCGGTGTCAATGCCGGTCAAGGCCCTGACAAAACTGGTCTTGCCGTGGTCCACATGACCTGCTGTGCCCAGTACGATTTCCCGCATGCTCAGAACTCTCCATTGATAAAAGGATTACTGCGTTTTTCCTCACCGATGGTGGAACGGGAACCACCATAACCGTGTCCCGGCCAGACAATGGTCTCATCGGGAAGCGAGAGGAGCCGCTCACGGATCGAATGCATGAAAGTCTGCAGATCTCCGCCGGGAAAATCCGTGCGTCCCACGGCACCGACAAAGAGCGTATCGCCGGTGAAGAGTTGGGGAGCGCTGTACAGACAGATGCCGCCGGGGGTGTGCCCGGGGGTGTGGATCACCTCAAAGGAGAGCTGACCGACCTGCAGGATATCCCCATCCTTGACCAACTTGTCAGGAGGCGGTGAGGTGGCCAAACCAAGCATGGAAAAATATTTGTCCACCTCTGGTCTGCAGAAAAAAGCCGCGTCAGCCTCGTGCATGACAATAGGGGCGCCGGTGGCTTTTTTTATAGGTCCGTTGGCGCAGACATGATCAGGGTGCCCATGGGTATTGACGATATATTCAAGGCTGACCCCCTCTTTTTTGATCATGGCCAGCACATCATCCTCATTGCCGCCCGGATCAATGAGCATCGCCTTCCTGGTTTTCTCACAGGCGACTAGATAGCAACAAACCGCCATGGAGCCGACCGTCATCTGCCTGATAAGCATAATTCACCTTATGACTAAGACTGTTCCGCAAGTCATCATTACCGTAATCCGCCAGAAACCGACAAAAAAAGGCTAACAGTTGCAGGTGGAAGGATTGCAGGTAGAGCCGCAGGCGCAACCGGCATCGGCAATCTTCAACGAAGAAGAAGCTGCCGCTGTTTGCTTTTCCACATTGCTGATGATATCGCCGAAGGCCTTGATAGCCGGGCTATCAGCAGCAGAACTGAGATACGGCGTGCCATCATCTCCACCCACGACGATCCTTGGATCAATCGGCACCCTGCCCAGAAAATTAATGCCGAATTCCTTGGCGGTTTTCTCCCCGCCGCCGGTCTTGAAAATTTCCACACTCTGATTGCAGTGCGGGCAGATAAAACCGCTCATATTTTCAACCATGCCGATAACCTTCATCTTCACATGCTTGCAGAAGTTCAGAGACTTTCTGACATCAGCCAGCGCCACCTCCTGGGGAGTGGTGACGACAACGGCCTGGGCATCTTTGATGGTCTGTGCAACGGTTAACGGTTCATCACCGGTACCCGGAGGGGCATCGATGATCAGGTAATCAAGCTCCCCCCAGTCCATATCTGCAATAAACTGCCGGATCGCCTGCACCTTGAGCGGTCCGCGCCAGATGATCGGGTCATCACGGTCTTCCATCATATATTCAAGGGAAATAACCTTGAGATTTTCTCCGTATTGCATCGGCGGTAACAAAGAGCGCCCGTCAGTCTGAACGGCCTGCAGCTTTTCGGTCAGATTCAGCATACGGCAGATATCAGGGCCATGGAGATCCACGTCCATCAGGCCAACCTTGTAGCCCCTGTTTGCCAGTCCCAGCGCGAGATTGGTTGAAACAGTACTTTTTCCTACCCCACCCTTACCGCTCATGACCAGAATTTTATTTCTAATCTTCCCAAGCGACGAAGTGATCGCCATATTCTGCTTTGCAACTGCTGCATCAGGTGAACCGCAGCTGCTACTGCTGCAGGAACTGCTCTTCTGTTGACAGGAATTTCCCATGTAGAACCTCCTTATGGGTGAAATTTATAAAAAATTGTTATATAATTAAATTAAAAAATTGTTTCAATTCCCTGGATGTTACCGCAATCAATACACTATGGTCAGCGCAGTACAATCGGAAAGAACCAAAGTCTGCTATACTACCGCATCACATACATTTTTAAAAACCTTTTCTGCTTTATATCAGACCAGGCAGAAGGCCTTGATTGCCGGTTTACATCCCATAAGATAAGTCAGAGTTATTTATTGTCCACTTTTTTTCTCTACTGCTCTTATGCAACAAGCAACTTAAAAGAGGATTTTATGTTTGGGAAAGGTCTTTTTTGTTCAGGCGGTTCGTCCCTTGCTGAAGTTGAAAAAGTCATCGAAAAAATCGCCCAGGGCGATCTCACGTCGTCCATGGACCAGGCCGGCAGCAAAAATATCTTGCGTTCCATCGCCAACATGCAGGAAAATCTTGCCAAAATCGTGAGCGGCGTCATGAGCAACACCAAAAATCTTGCCTTTTCTTCAGCGGAACTTGAAAGCCTGTCCGCCGGCATGCGCAATATTGCCGAATCAATGGCCCATCACACTGCCGATGTGGATGCCTCCACCAAAGAAATGGAAGAAAATCTGCAGACCATTGCCATTGTCGCCTCAAGACTTGTAATCAATATGAATGGCGTTTCCGGCAAGGCCTCGGAGTCGTCTGGCAACTTGAGCATCGTATCCACCTCAACCGAGGAGATGTCGGCCACCATAAACGAAATTGCTCAGAATTCCGAGCAGGCCAGAATTGTGGCCGACAAAGCGGCCCAATCCGTGATGAGAGCCTCAGACAGGGTAAACAGCCTTGGCAGCGCAGCCTCTGAAATCAACAACGTTATTTCCGTCATCACCGAGATCTCCGACCAGACAAAGCTCCTCGCCTTAAACGCCACCATTGAAGCGGCCCGGGCCGGTGAAGCGGGTAAGGGATTTGCCGTGGTCGCCAACGAGGTAAAAGACCTGGCCACCCAGACCAGTAAGGCAACGGAAGATATCCGCCTTAAAGTAAACGCCATTCAGTCGGCAACCGAATCGACCATCAAGGAAATCAGCACCATCCACGAGGTCATCAACGAGGTGAATAACGTGGTGGCGACCATTGCCGCCGCAGTGGAGGAACAATCGGTAACAACAAAGGATATTGCTGAAAGCCTGGCAAAGGTAACGGACGGCATCAAGGAAATGACCTCCGCCGTGGTCACCACCAGTGAAGCGGTCACGGAAGTCAACAGGCTCATTGCCGATTCTGCGCAACTTGCCCACCTGGTTGCTGAATCGATGAGCGAAGTTTCCGCTGAAAGCACCAATATCAAAACCGATTCAACCAAGGTCTATGCCAGCGGCATGGAGGTGGCAAGCCTGGCCAAGGATATTGACAGAATGCTGCGGGTTTTTACGGTGCCGCAAAAATATATGGCTGACAATAAAACCGCTGAGAGAAAATTTATTGCCTTCAGCAGTGAATTCAGCGTCGGTATTGCGGAAATTGACGAACAGCATAAAAAAATTATGGACTACATCAACCAGGTCCATGCCGCTGTTAAAAAAGATCAGCCGGTTAATGAGATCAAAAAGATTTTAGGGGATCTGGCCAAATTTACCGTGAACCACTTTGCCAATGAAGAAAGATATTTTGACCGGTTCAACTATCCGGAAACCAAGAAGCATAAGGCGATTCACGAAAAACTACTCGGCAGGGTGTCAGGAATTATCACCCAGATCAATGAAGGCAAGGAGGTCAATTTTATCGATGTCCTCACCTTCCTCAAAGACTGGCTGCAAACGCACATCCTGATAGAAGATAAACAGTATGGTCCGTTTCTGAACCAACACGGCATACGTTAATGAGGCTTTATTCTATTTGAAGATAACAAACCGGGTCTGTTCCAGGGCAAGCTCCATATGGAACCTGTTGGTGCCCACGGAAAAGGAAACGCGACGATTGGTCTGATAATCCATCTCAGGGGTGAGGGTAATGGCATTGCTCAACGCCAGTGCTTTGGGCTGACCGCAATTTGAGGTCAGTTCAAATTTGTTTTCCACCAAGCTCATGGCGCGGCCCATGACTTGATTTGTCATCTCCCCCATGGTATCGATGACGTCATTTGATGTACATTCCTTGACTAAATCACTTTCCGGCAAACCCATATTGGTCATGTAACTTCTATAGAGATCCATTGCCGCTTCGGCTGTGAAATTCATCACAACCAGCCCGTTGTAATCGCCTGAAAACATGACAAAACATCCTATTGCAGGCTTCAGACTGACCCTGGGGATGGACTGAAACGTCGGAGAATATTTAATGGTTTTTTTTGTACTTTTTTCCAGAGTTTTCTTGATGGCCTGGCTGAAAATATTAGCCACGATATCAATAGTTTCCAATTCATCTGCCATATGACAACCTCAACGGTAAAATATATTCTTTATCTCCTGCAACAGGATGTCGCTTACCTGAAATTAAATTTTGCCCGATAAATACTTAAGAAGTCAACAGTTTTCCAGGAAACACTTTTGATGGCTTGTTAACAACTGAAAATTTCACCACGGTGCACACAAAGATCACAGAGCTAACTGACTGTAATAAAAAATATTTCTATGTGATCTCTGTGTTCTCTGTGGTAAAAAAAGACTTTTCACCTTCAGGGGGTATAAATACGACTTCATCACTTTTACAGGGATCACTTGTTTTCCGGCGTTGTGATGCAACCGGCGGATGACAAAAAAAAGTCTGACCTCCTTTATTTTTCAGCAAAAAAGATTAGATTCAGCTGATCACATCAAACCTTAGCCATGTCACGACAAATGAACTGTTACGAGACAGATATTTTCCCCATTTATGATAATTAATTGCCAGTCAATCAGTAAGAGTTTCGGAGCACACCAGCTCTTTACCGACATATCAATCAGTTTTTACAGCAATGAACGTCTTGGTCTGATCGGGCCGAACGGTTCCGGCAAGTCAACCCTGCTGAAAATTCTCGCAAACCAGGAAATACCGGACAGCGGTAAGGTAATCAGCCGGAAGGGTTTAAAGGTTGTTTATCTGGCTCAGGATGACACATTCCAGCCGGATCAGACTGTTGAGATGGTCCTTGAGGAGGCTATCGCTGATGATCATGACGAAGCTTCCCGACACGGCCGGATTAAAATCATCATGGGCCAGACCCAGTTGGAGGACGGTAATCAACAAGTCGCCGAGCTTTCCGGCGGCTGGCGCAAGAGACTGGCAATTGCCAGGGCGCTGATCCGGCAGCCCGATCTCCTTCTGCTGGATGAACCCACCAACCATCTTGATATCCAGGGAATCCTGTGGCTTGAAAAAATTCTGGCCAACCCGTCGTTTGCCTTTATCCTCATCAGCCATGACCGGGCCTTCCTGGAGAACACAACCAACCGCATCATTGAACTCAACCGCTGCTATCCCGAGGGATTTTTCAGGGTCAACGGCAATTACAGCCGGTTTATTGAAGAAAGAGAGGCCTTTCTCGACAACCAGAGCCAGCGCCAGTCCGTTCTTTCCAACAAGGTGCGTCGGGAGACGGAATGGCTGAGCCGTGGGCCCAAAGCCCGCACCACCAAAGCCCGTTTCCGTATTGATAAGGCCCATGACCTGCAGAATGAACTGAAGGTCGTGCGGGAAATGAACGCGGCCAACAGACAGGTGAAGATCGATTTTGATGCCACCGGCCGCAAAACAAAAAAACTGCTTGAAGCCCTGGATCTTTGCAAATCCGTGGAAGAACGCCCGCTGTTCAGCGATCTCAACTTCGTCCTCTCGCCGGGCAGCCGCCTCGGCCTCATGGGAGCAAACGGCAGCGGCAAGAGTACCCTTATCAATATCCTTGCCGGCACAGTTACCCCTGACAGCGGAAAAATTCTCATGGCCGATGGCATTCGCATTGTACTCTTTGACCAGAAACGGGAACAGATCAATCAGGATGAAACCCTGCGCCAGTCTCTTTCACCGGCTGGCGACACGGTCATGTATCTCGGCAGTCCCCTGCACATCGTCAGCTGGGCCAAACGTTTCCTTTTCCAGCCGGATCAGCTTGATCAACCGGTAAGCCGCCTCTCCGGAGGCGAACAGGCCAGGATTCTCATTGCCCGCCTCATGCTGCAGCAGGCGGATATTCTTCTGCTCGACGAACCCGGCAACGATCTTGATATCCCTTCTCTTGCCGTTTTAGAGGAGAGCCTGATCGATTTTCCCGGGGCCGTAGTCCTGGTCAGCCATGATCGTTTTTTTCTCGACAATGTGACCACGAAAATTCTCGGTTTTAACGGCAGGGGCGGAACCGCCATGTATGAGGATTTTGACCAGTGGCTGCAGGATCAGAACAGGCAGGCTGCACCCGTAAAAAAGAAAACCGTTGCCAGAGAAAAATCGCAGAAACAGGGTGAGACAAAACTGACCTATGGTGAAAGACTTGAACTTGCCACCATTGAAGAAAAAATCCTCGAGGCTGAGGAGGAACTGGAGCAATGTCGACAGCAACTGGAAAACCCGTCTGTCACCAGCAATGCAGAGGAACTGGCCAAGTGGTGTTCCCTTTTGCAGCCGACCCAGGAAAAAGTCGATAAGCTCTATGCCCGCTGGGAGGATCTTGAGTCACGAACCTAACAGGTGGTTGAAAAATTTTGTGAGCGCAGTGGTTTTTCAACAGCCTGCTAACTCAGAACTGCCCACACATAAGTTCTAAAGGATAACACAACATGCCGATTTATGAATTTTACTGCCAGCACTGCCATACGATCTTTAATTTTCTATCGAGACGGGTCAATACCTCTACCCAGCCCCCCTGCCCCAGATGTCAAGGCACACTTCAGCGTAAGGTCTCGACCTTCGCCACCATCGGCAAAGCAAAAAAGGGTGAGGAGGAAGATTTTGTCCCTGATTTTGATGAGGCAAAAATGGAACGGGTTCTTGCCGGGATCGCCCAGGAGGCTCAAAACATCAATGAAGACGATCCCCGGCAGATGGCGCAGCTCATGCGCAAATTCTCCCAACAGACCGGACTTTCTTTAGGTGGCGGGATGGAGGAGGCCATCAGCCGCATGGAAGCGGGTGAAGACCCGGACAAGATCGAGGCGGAGATGGGAGAACTTCTGGAAAATGAAGATCCCTTTGCGGCAATGCGGAAAAAAATAAGAGGGGGCTGCACAAGCCCGCCAGCCGAAGATGACACACTCTATGAGTTATGAAAATTCATAACCCGGTGCTGAAGGGGAAATAAAAGCAGACAAGAGAAAGTTTAATTTACTTATTATCCTGGGACATTTTTAAAGAGGATTGCATATGTATCTGCAAAAACTCTTCGATCAATGCATGTCGTTCAGCAAGGGATAATCTGAAATAAATCGGACTTAACATCAGGATACGGATCGCTTCACGTTTGCTCATTTCGTTAACACTTCATTCGTCAGTTAAAAAAAACCCAATTCAAAATCATCATTTTTCTGAATGGCCATTCATCATTTAAAATTCATCATATTGGAGCATAGCAAAATCAGGGACGAATGCAAGCATCTTTTTTTATTTTTTTTTGCGCAAACAATCAATAGCAGCACCGCATCACGATGTTTTCCAACCCGTCAAAACAAGTCCCAGCCGATGGTTCTATGCTTCTGCCAACGTAAACAACCAGACGGACCGGCAAACGAAACTTATGCTTGCTGCTCAACAATTAACCCGTTTGCCTTGCCGACCCTGTAGACCAGTTCCATAAAACCCTTGGGCAGCGGCACATCTCGGGACTCAATCAGTATACCGTAATCTCTAGCCTTTTTCAGAAACTCCTCATTGTTGCCTTCGATGCCTTCCTGATGATTACAGAGAAAGTGCATACGCAATGCGTCGGTGAGCAGGATGCACAAATTTTCAAGTTCACGAGGGACGTTTTCCAGCTCCTGCCTGATGCGATTGTCGTTTTCTTCAGCAAAAATCCTGAATTTTTCCTGGGGATTGGGTGTACAGAAAAGATCGTTCATCATTGCACCGGCAAGCATACCGGCATAGGCATCCCATCCTCGGGGAATTTTTTCTGCAGATAATCCTTCAAATTCTTAAAAAAAATCATCCGTACCACATCAATTCCTTCACGAAGGCTCGGGATTAATTTTCTATCAAAAGCCTCTGCCATAACAAACTCCTTATTGTTTTATACAAATGGATTAAGAAATATACTTAAATCGCATGAATTAAGATACTGCCAGTCAATATCCCCCCAAGGCAGCTCCGTGCTGAACCGGAACAGGGAAAGATGGAGATGGGCAGGAACCGTTCCGTTCGCCGGGGCGATTACCCCAATCTCCTCGCCGGTCACCACGCGATCTCCCGGTCTGACCTTCGTCAGGATATGGGCATGCACTGCGACAAAATCCCCAAAAGAATAACCTTCACCTCTGACAAAAACTGATTTTCCCAGGAAATCATCGCAGAGGGCAACGATTTCACCGGATAGGAGACAGGGAACTTTTGTCCCTTCTCCCAGGAATTGTTCTTCACCCGCGTCATCCTCACAGCAGACCACGTCCACCCCCTCATGGGGACGGCATCTCCACTCACCCCTGGCCCACCACTTCTCACGCCCCCGGAAATCCATACCCGGCAGGAGAATAATATTTTTGATGTCCTTGCCACTTTTTCCGTTCAATCCTGCAAGCAATACGGCATATTGATCAAGAGTCAACATAGATCACATTTCCATGAAAATGGTCAGCTTTCCGGAAAAATGAATTATTTCAATTTCCAACAAATAATGCATCATACCGAAAAGATGGTAAAAGTAATCAAAAAAATCAAGGAATAAATATTGCACAAAATATAATGAATCGAGTATCATTTTTTTATTTCAGTTAATAATTGTTATAAGATGTTTAATTTTTATCCAGACACTGTTTCCCATCAAACAGACTGGAGGTAACTGTATGTCCATGGAGCAAAGCAAACCGGTTGTTGAACGCAGGAAATCCCAGCGGTTCCACCTGTCTGATGACATTCTCGTCTTCAACGAAACAACTTTCGGGCAGATTATCAACATCAGCAAAGGAGGTTTGGCTTTTCGCTTTCTTACCAGTAAGGATATCGTGCAGGATTCTTTTTTTGAACTCGGCATTTTAAACAGTTCAAGCGGTTTTTATCTTGAAAATATTCCGTGTAAAACGATAACCTCCACTGATTCCGCCCCGATTCATCCTACAGGATCAACTATCATTCGGCGCAACGGCGTTCAGTTCGGAGAGTTAAGCATTGAGCAACAGCAGAAAATTGAAGAATTTCTGACAGAAAACTCCGGGAAGGTTTCCTCCCAGGAAATTACATCACATTAAATTGATTTATTCTCACCACAGCCCAACCAGGTACACTTGATAGTAAAACTCTGTCTCGCAGCCGGAATTGCCATCCTCGTTTCAGCCCTTTGCAGTATCATCGAAGCTGTGCTTTACTCCGTGCCGGCAAGCCGGGTCGAAATCCTTTCCAAATCGGACAAACTCTCCGGCAAACTGCTGAAAAGGTTAAAAAACAATATCCAGCAACCCATTACCGCCATTCTGACCCTCAATACCATAGCCAATACCATGGGGGCCGCCATTGCCGGAGCGTCTGCTGCTGCAGTTTTCGGTGACAGATATCTCAGCCTCTTTTCCGCCCTTTTCACCTTCACTATCCTTATTTTTTCAGAGATTCTCCCCAAGACCATAGGCGTTGTTTACAGCAGGGAAATCGCTCCATGGATAGCCATTCCTCTCTATGGCCTGGTTAAAATTCTTTCTCCCATTGTCTGGGTTATCAAACATGCCACCATGCTCATCCCCGGTTATGATAAAAAAACTGAGATTTCAGCGGAAGAAATTCACGCCATGGCCGTGCTCAGCAGAAAATCAGGAGTGATTGACGCACAGCAGGAAGGATTTATCAAAAACATCATCGACCTGAAGAAAAAAACCGTCAGAGAAGCCATGACGCCCCGTACAGTCACCTTTACCCTGGATAAAAACCTGTCGGTGGCCGAGGCCCAGCTCATGCAAAACCAGTGGAACAGACACAGCAGGGTTCCGGTATACGACAAAAATCCCAATGACATCATAGGTATCGTACTGCGCAAGGATGTACTGCTCAGTGTGGCGGAAGGAAATGATCGCCGTACCCTCGCCTCCCTGATGAAACCGGTCCATTATGTGCCGGAAACAGCCCAGCTCAACACCACCCTGCTTGAATTCTTTGAGCGAAGGCAGCATCTCTTCTGCGTTGTTGACGAATATGGCGGCATGACCGGCGTTATCAGCCTTGAGGATATCATCGAAGAGATTGTCGGACAGGAAATTATTGATGAGACGGACCCATCCAAGTCAATGAGGGAAATCGCCAGGGACAAGGGAAAGACATTTCTGTCAGCCGGAAAGCGGCATGAAGGCGAATAAAGAAGTTGTTTTCCCTAAAAAATGACCAGGAGATAACTGACCAATGCGCCGCCAAGCAGCAGATGAATAATCACAAAGTTCTTCAGATCAACGAATCCCTCAAAAGGGCCGAGGCAATAACGCCATAAGATATAGCCCCCGGCGATGGAACCGTTCATCATAAAAAAGGCTGACAGCACCTGAACCGGAAACACCGGGATGGCAAAGGAGAGTTTTTCAAGGATCGGCAACCCGAACTGTCTGCCGATCGTTGGGATGAAATCACCGATACCTTCGGCAAAATGCGCTAAGCGGTAAACAAGCTCGCCGGTAAATGCCATGGGGATAAGGATGGGTACCATGGGCGACAAGTTGCCGACAATGGGATCATTGTCCACTACCCCGAAGAGTTTTTTCCCGAGGCTTATCACCACGAGCACTATAAAAATACAGATCCCCAGCAGAAGACTGAAAAGCAGCGAATCGGGCAGGGCAAAATAGTCGAGCGCCTGGTTGTAAATCGGCTTTTCCCGCATGAAGCGGGCAATCTGGGAGCCGATTAGAAAAGGCACCGTGTAGGTGCAGGTTTTGTATCTCCCGGCATTGCGGATAAGTTCATTATAGGGATTGCGCAAAAGGAACTGAGGCGAGTCACGGTCGCAGAGAGGAAGACAATGGCCGCAGACCAGGCAATGCAGATTATTCTGCACAGAAACCGCGCCGAGATAGACAGGGCAGCCGCGCCTCTTATCCGACCCCTTTTTGCAGGCAACGCTTTTACAGCCCCGGCATTTATCATAGTCAGCCCTGAACTCGGTAATGGAAATAGTCGCCGCAGCGCCACTGATCCGCCCCAGCGGGCAGAGATGGCGGCACCATGACTGGCCCTGAAAAAATATCGCCATCACCGCAGCCCCGCTGACGATGGAAAGGACAAGATAGGACGTGCCGGCCGGCCATTCATTTAAACCGGTAACCGTCTCAAACCAGATGATGAGGGCCAGCAGGAAAACAGCGATGTACACCCCGTATTTCTGCAGCAATCGCGGGACTTTCATGGAGAACGTCCATCCCCTGCTCTGCAGAAAAACACCAAGTCCCGGAAACGGACAAATGCCACACCACATGCGACCAACAAAAAACCAGGAAAGAACAATGCCGGGCCAGAGTATGCCCCAGGTCAAAAATACAGCAATGTTACGCCGGGCATCCTGGGGACCGAAAAAACCGGAAATTAGCACCAGGACAAAAAGGATGTCAGCACCAGTACGCAGCAGGGCGTAATGATGCCTTGCCGCCAGAAACCTTCGGAATGCCGGAAAAATCCTGAATAAATCGAGCCGTTGCCCGTCATCAAAAGAAATGACGCTTTTAAGCGCCCGCGTCCACCAGGTCACGGCCTTGTCCTGTTTTTCATAGAAAGCATTATCCTACCGCATCCAGAATAACCTTGACCTGAAATTCCTTACCATCACGAATGACCTTCAAAGTCACCTCGTTCCCAACCTGGTAACGCTCCATTTCCTGGCGTAGATCATCAAGATTTTTAATTGGTTTGCCGTTCACCCCTACGATGATATCCCCTAACAGGATTTCTCCGACGTCCTTTCTGACGCCGCGGAGGCCGGCCTTTTCTGCTGAACTGCCACTCTCCACCTGAACAATCAGTACCCCTTCAATGCCCAGACGCTCCATGAGCCTCTCATTTGCCACGGAAATGCCGAGGCCAGGCCTGATCAGGCGACCATGTTTGATAATCTCGGTTACCACCCAATTTACTTCGTCGACTGGAACGGCAAACCCGATGCCGGCATTGACCCCATCCGGGCTGTAGATGGCGGTGTTTACCCCGATGAGACGACCGGCGCTGTCAAGCAGTGGTCCGCCGGAATTGCCCGGATTAATGGCGGCATCCGTCTGGATGACATCATGGATGGTCATGCCGTTTGCGGATTTTATTTCGCGTCCGAGAGCACTGACGATGCCGGCGGTGATGGTTTGATCAAGACCAAAAGGATTGCCTATGGCAAAAACCTTCTGGCCTACCTGCAGGTTGGCGGATTCTCCTAGGAGAATCGGTTTGAGAATTTTCGTGGGAGCGGAAATTTTCAGAACCGCAATATCCTTGTCCGCGGAAGCTCCCACCAGCACCGCCTTCCACGTGCTGTTATCGGCAAGGGTGACCTGTACCTTGTTGGCATCCTCAATGACATGATAATTGGTGACGATTCTGCCCTCCTTATCCCAGATAAAGCCGGAGCCTGTACCTTTTGGTATCTCATGGATATTCAGGCTGAAGAGATTACGCCGCAGTTCAATGCTGGTAATATAGACCACGGCAGGTGAAGTTGCCTGGAAAAGTTCAATGGTATTGCGCTCATCAGCAGCAAGATCCCCTCTGGCGGTAACCGCCCGCGGCATGGCATCAGGATTGATGGCAGCCTGGTCCGCTCTGCTAAAAAACCACCAGAACAGGGCAAGTCCTGCCAGAAAATAAATCACGGGGGAGATTTTTCGAAAAAATATATTATTCATGGTACATCACCGGTTCAGATTTCCAGAAGTAGCTTTGCTTTTGAAAAATAAGCAGTAACACCGATAATATCAATGGAGGTGGTGACAAAAGGGCCGGGGGAGACAGCGGCGTCAACATCCGCGTCCGATAAGCTCATTGTTGAACGTTGCTTTCATGAAACCTGATCCCAAACCGCCGATGTTGAATAGAACAAACGACAAAATGCCGCAACATACTTTGTCAAAAGGCAAAATTTTAAAAACGAAACTGTAAAATATAAATTTATTTACTGCAGAACGTCAATGGCAAAGTCACTTAATTCTGATCCTTCCTGAGCCATTGCTTGACAAGACTGCCGGCCTTTTCCGGATCACTCTCAGCCAGTTTGCTCATGAGCAGCTGTTCATTTCTGCTTTCAGGCGACGGTGGGTCAAATGATTCGTCATCTTCCGCCCCAACCTGTTCACCCCAGGCAGCATCAGGTTTCCGGTCAATTTCCTTTTCGTTCCGGGCTTCCTGCAAAGTCTTGAGAGCATTTATTCTGTTCCAGTTAAAAAGGTAGGAAAAAAAAGGACGCACAACAAAAAAAAGAAACAGAATAAGCAGAACAAAATAGGCCAGCGGTAAGGCGAGCCACTCGGCAAACCGAACTATTGTCTCGTAATTTTCCATATGTTAATGTAAATTTTTCACTTTTTATAAGAAGATACCCTGCAGGTATATTATAGTAATTTCGACATGAGTTTCAAGCTTGTCATGCTGTTCTAAAAAACCACCAGCTCGTTTTCTCGCAGACTTTCGAGTCAACATGAAAGGTTTCGTTTATGCAAGTCATACGCAACAAAATACTGCAGTCCCTTTACGATTACTCAAATAATGACGAAAAGCTCATAACCGTGCTTGATGAAGTTGCAGTCGAGTTCGGCCCGCAGGCTTTCCCTGTGATATTTCACGTTCTGACCCATCTCGACCTCAGCCAGCCCGAAGCGCAGGAGTTCTGGCAGGAAATCTGTCTGCATCGCCTGGATATGAGCAACCAGCTTGGCCACAATGTCAATCTGCGCACCGCTATCTGTGATTATTTCTGTTCGATCCACAAATCGCTGCAAAACCCCAAGGTAGTTGAAATTCATGTCTTTGAAAACACGATCAATACCGCCAAATATGACAGACTGACCGGGCTTTATAACCGCGCCTATTTTGATGAGTCACTGATCAGGGAAGTTGCCCGGGCCAAGAGATATAACACGGAACTTTCCGTCCTGTTTCTGGATATCGACAATTTCAAGGCCGTCAATGACAACCATGGCCATCTTGCCGGAGACTCGGTTTTAAAGGATATGTCCCAGGCCATCCTGGGTGAAATCCGCGCAGAAGACATCGCCTCCCGCTATGGCGGCGAAGAAATCGTCATTATCCTGCCGGAAACAAGAAAGGCAACCGGGCTCATCCTGGCGGAAAGAATCCGGGAACTTATTGCCAATCTCAATCTGCAGTATGAAGGTAAAACTATTCCGCTGACCATCAGCGGCGGGCTTGCAAGTTTTCCCATTGACAGCTGCGACGCCATGGAACTTGTCAGATTTGCCGATATGGCGCTGCTCAAGGCAAAAGCCCTGGGGAAAAACAACATACAGTCGTATTCTCCCAATAAACGCCGCTACGTCAGGATTGATTTTTCCCCGGAAATTCTCGTCAAAAAAATCAGCATTGATGAACCGGCCGAATCGTTCGCGGCCCAGGCGAAAAATCTGAGCCTCACCGGCATCCTCTTCAGGAGCACCTCTCCCTGTTTTGCCGTGGGCAACAAAATCCAGCTGCAGATACCCTTTGAAGATTGCAACGTATCGGTGCTGCTGCTCGGCACAGTGGTACGCATTGAACTGACAAACCCAGGCCAGTATGAAATCGGAGTTTCATTTCTGGAGATGGACCATACCTGCCAAAACGAGGTTTCTCAATATCTCCTCAAAAAACTCGGCCAGAAAATCACCTAATTGAGCCATGAAGATCGAAGACATCATCAGCCAGTCTCACTATCTGGACGAGCATCTGCTGATCAAACAGCTGGTGATCGTCTTTATTTACGCTCTGCTGGCAAAGCTGATTGATCTCTTTATTGAAAAAATCCTGCGGCGCATCGCCCACAGAACCTCCTTCCAATTCGACGACCAGCTTCTTGATTTTCTCCACACCCCTGTTTACTGGTCTGTTCTGGCACTGGGTTTGACCCATGCCTTAAGCCTGAGGCCCCTTCCGCCATTCTGGAATAACGTTCTGCCAAACAGCATAAAAAGCATCA
>Ga0180007_10000679_pt1 | contig 53921 bp, 51 predicted proteins | sample MM_PC_MetaG_FD_121122 | JGI IMG/M metagenome (GOLD analysis project Ga0180007, IMG submission 121122) | Groundwater microbial communities from the Aspo Hard Rock Laboratory (HRL) deep subsurface site, Sweden - MM_PC_MetaG | ecosystem: Environmental > Aquatic > Deep subsurface > Groundwater...
AAGGAATATAATTATTATACCGTTGTGGAAAAATAATTTTCTTCGCAACGGTAATTTATTGTTTTGCTGAACGGTAAGATAATGTTTTTAAAATCGGCAAGAAAGCGAAGCGGGAAACACTTTACCCGAAAATGTAGACAGGTATTTTGGTTACACAACATAATACAGAAAGATACTATAATTTCATTGTTCTGTCAAGTTCACAAAATCTTACATTTTTTTCGTTGAATTTCTTTACTCATTTATACTCATGTACATAAAAATCTAATACACTTTTAATCATACTTTGATAAGGGACACCGTGCTTTCTTGCTTTTTTTTTAAAAAATGTTACTGATTGTTTATTTAAATTTATCGTTATTCTTATTGTTTCATTCTTTTTTATCAATTGCTCAGGAGGAGGTAAAAAATCTTTTATCCTGATAGATGATTTTATTGCATTTGAGATATTATTTGGTGATTTATTGTATTTTATTTTCTTGTTCATAAATTTCCTTGATGCTTTTGAGCATTGATTAAATTTATATTTGCGTCCCATTCAAAATCAACTGCTAATTATAGTGCATAATGATGCATATGTCAATATGTACTCTTAACTATTAATTCCCACTAATTTTTGAACAGGTTCAGTGACATTGTTATACATCCGGTAACTCAGAGCGGCTGATTAATAAACGTCGTGTAGTTGTATATAACCGAGTAGAAGGATTTGCCGACCGGTGATTCAGAGCCGAGGATGCTCTATTTTCTATAGTTAAGTGGAAGGGGTTTCGTCGTTGGTAACTCAGAGCAGTGACTCTTATCAGCAGTGTTGCTTTCTATAGACCAAGTGGGAGGGTTTCGCAATCGGCAATTCAGAGCGGCTTAACGGGGAAAAAAACGGCAGGATGCCGCATTTTTTTTCTCCGTTCAGAGTGCAGTCCGCCGCCAGGAGGGCGGCGGCAAACGTCCGCCTGAATTGCCATTGCGAAACCCCTTCCACGGCGCTTGTAGAAAAAAAACCTTCGTCTGAATTACCGATCGACTAAACCTTTCCCCGGCGTTTATTAATCACCGCCGCTATTGACTTTTCGTAACCCTGGTCTGACGGATGATAAAAATAGTTTCCCTGCAGCGCGTCGGGAAGGTATTGCTGAGCGGTCCAGTGGTCTTTATATGCATGCGGATAAAGATAGCCTTTACCGTGTCCGAGACCCTTTTTGTCGCGGCTGGCGTCTTTAAGGGGATCGGGTACTTCCTGATTTGTTTCTTTTTCAACGGCGCTCAGTGCGTCAAAAAAACCGAGAGTTGAATTGCTTTTCGGACATGTACAGAGATACAGACACGCCTGAGCAAGGTGGAATCTTCCCTCGGGCATTCCCGTGTATTCAAAAGCCTGCGCCGCGCTATTCACCACGCCAAGCGCGGCAGGATCGGCAAGCCCTACATCTTCGCTTGCGAGAATAAGCATGCGCCGGAAAATAAAACGGGGATGTTCTCCCGCGTATATCATTTTAGCCATCCAGTAGAGCGCCGCGTCGGGATCGGAACCGCGGACACTTTTAATGAATGCGGAAATGATGTCGTAATGAGCATCGCCGTCCTTGTCGTACAGCACCGCCTGTTTCTGAATGGAATCTTCGGCGATGGCAAGAGTAATGCGGAGTACACCGTCCGGATCTGTTTCTGTTGTCTCTACCGCAAGTTCTACTGCATTCAGCAAACTTCTCGCATCACCCGCAGCAGTTTTTATAAGATGTTGTCTTGCGTCTTCAGAAACGTGTATTTTTTTCCCCCCATAACCTCTTTCACAGTCGGTGAGTACTGATTCAAATACTTTGAGTAAATCGTTTTCAGTCAGCGATTTCAATTCAAATATCCGCGATCTTGATACAAGAGCTTTATTTACTTCAAAATACGGGTTCTCGGTGGTCGCGCCGATAAGAATGAGTGTTCCGTTTTCGACATGCGGAAGCAGCGCATCCTGCTGGATTTTATTAAACCTGTGGACTTCATCAATAAAGAGAATGGTTTTTCGTCCCTCGAAACCGGATAGCTTTTCAGCTTCTGCAATAGCGGTGCGGATATCCTGAATGCCGGACAGAACCGCATTGATGGATATGAAGTTGCTCTGCGTGGTTCCGGCGATAATGCGGGCAAGGGTTGTTTTTCCCGTTCCCGGCGGTCCAAAAAAAATCAGGGAAGAAATCTGATCAATCATGATTGCCCGGCGAAGCAGTCTGCCCTTACCGATAAAATGATCCTGTCCGAAAAATTCGTCGAGTGTCCTCGGTCGCATTTTTTCTGCCAGCGGGGATCTTTCTTTCCGCATTTGCGCAGATCTGTGTGAAAAAAAATCTGTTTCGTCCTGAGTATTCATATTATTTCCAAAATAATAGTATGAGTGCTCTCGAAGGTCAAGGTTTTTGCGAACGGTTACAGGTGTCTTTCATTTTTTTTGAGCGATTCCGCGTTTACGCGGCTTAAGTGAAAAAAAAATGAAAGACACCTGTAACCAAAGTTCGCTAAAGGTTGAGAGTTCGGGAGTTAATGAACTCTCATACCTGGTTTTGCTCCGCTATCCGGCGCGAGCAGAAAAATTGACTCTGCGCCCGGACCTGCGGCAGTGATCATCCCATGTGATGTCCCGAACTTCATTTTTCTCGGCTTCAGGTTCGCTGCGATTACTACAAGCCGCCCGGGCAGATCCGGGGCGTGATACGCCTGTTTTATTCCCGCGATTACTTCCCGTGTTTCATATCCGATATCAACTTTCAGACGTATCAGTTTTTCAGATTCAGTTATTGCTTCTGCGCTGATAATTTTTCCGACACGGAGATCGACTTTTAAAAAATCATCGATACTGATTTCCCCGCCGGCGGGTGGTTCAATGTAATCAGCGGAAGATGAATTACCCGTTGTGTATTCCTGTTTTGACCTTTCCATAATCTCCTCCGTGCTTTTTGGATCAATACGGCTGGCGAGATGCGTGTACGGCATGACCTGGCAGTGCATGGTTATTTCTGCAGCGTCTTTCCATATCCAGTCCTTTTGTCCAAATAGTTTTTCTGCATTTGCTGCATAAGACGGCAATATTGGTTTAAGATATACTGCGATAGTACGGAATACGCTTAATACCGCGCTGATGCACGCGAGCGCCGCGTCAGGATCAGAACCGGTAAGTGTCCATGGATGCATATCATCGAAATATTTGTTCGCCCGGTCAGCGATATCGCGGATAAGGGTCATGGCTTTGGCAAAATTACGTTCTTCGTAACACGCCGCGATCTGTGTGTGCATTGAGCACGCATATTCAGCGAGTTCCAGTCCCTGGCCGGTGACCGCGCCTGTTTCCCCTCCGAGTTTTTTTTCGAGTATCTGCGCACCGCGGGAGGCGAGGTTGGTTATTTTCCCGATCAGATCTGAATTCACCCGGAGAATAAAATCAGAAACGCTGAGGTCAATATCATCTATTGTGCCGGTTATTTTACATGCGTAATAATACCGCAGGTACATTGGATGCAGTGATTCAGAATAAGTACGGGCATTGATAAATGTGCCTTTTGACTTGGACATTTTTTCACCGTTTATCGTAAGAAATCCATGAACAAAAATCTGGTCGGGCGTTTTATACCCGGCGCTTTTAAGCATTGCCGGCCAGAACAAAGTATGAAAATAGACGATGTCTTTTCCGATAAAATGATACAGCTCGGCATCGCCGGAGTTTTCTTCTTTTGGCCAGCACGAGTGAAAAGGAACCGCATTGGCGCGGCACCAGTTATACGCGCTTGTCAAGTAGCCAATCGGCGCATCAACCCATACATAAAAAAATTTTCCGGGATAACCGGGTATTTCAAAACCGAAATACGGCGCGTCGCGGGAAATATCCCAGTTTTTGAGTGGCTCTGAAAGCCATTCGGTCAATTTATTGTTTATTTCTTTTCCTGTATGCAGCGGCACCCACGTTTGCAGAAATGTTCTGAAATTTTCCAGAGTAACAAACACATGTGTGCTTTTCCGCTTCACCGGTTTATTCCCGCATACCGCGCAGCGCACCTCAGGCATATCGAGCGGTGAATATACCGCGCTGCATTTATCACAGCTGTCGCCGTACTGATCTGCCGAACCGCATTTCGGACATTCGCCGCGGACAAACCTGTCTGGCAGAAACATTGAGTCTTTTTCACAGTAAAGCTGTTCTATTTCCTTTTCTGCAATGTGCTCTCCTGCGCGTAATGCCGAAAATATTTCATTGGCAAAATTACGGTTGGTCTCGCTGTGTGTTGAATCATAATTGGTAAAACTGATTTCAAAATTTTCAAAGTCCTTCAGATGCTCGCGGTGTTTTTCAAGAATGAGATCTTCGGGCTTTATGCCGAGTTCGCGGGCTTTGAGCATAACCGGCGTACCATGCGTGTCATCCGCGCAGAAAAAACGGCAGGTGTGTCCGCGCATATTCTGGAAACGCACCCAGAAATCGGTTTGAAGATATTCGACGAGATGGCCGAGATGAATATCGCCGTTTGCATAAGGAAGCGCTGCGGTTACGGTGATTGTTCTTTTTTTTTCAGTCATATAATAGTTCTCCGTTTATTATTTTCTGCTTCAGAATTTCTTAAATACCATGGCGCTGCGGATAACACATCTGCCGGCTTAGTTTTGTGCGGCTGAAGTGTTTCATGAAGTGTTTCCTGAAGCGCTTCGGCTATAACTGCAGCTCTCAGTTGAGAGGAGTAGAAATGAAACGGTGAGATTTCAGGAATTAAATCATTATGAGACTCGATAGATTTCGATGCATCATGTGCGAGCAGCGCGCACGGAGAGCTTCCGTCTCCCGAAAGATGAACGGTTATTGTTTTTTTAATAAATTCATCTACTGCGCCGGCATCACAGAATGTACTTGTGAATTCTCGATTGGATTGAAACGCCGCACGCATTTTTTCATTTGGGATATCGAGATAGGGTCCAATCCGAACCGGCATTGAAGGGAATTGATGATCCGCAGCCGGGACCGGCATTAAGGGAAGACGGTATAATGCGGCATAAAATGCATTTCGTCGCGCGTCAATTACGCTCAGAATAAGGTCACCTGCGGGGCAGTGTATGTTCCGGCTCAACATATCAAGGCTGTTGAATACGTAGAGCGGTTTATTACCAGAGTATGCGAGTGTTTTGAATGCGCTCATTCCGCTCCGCAGACCGGTGAAACTTCCGGGCCCGGAAATAATACCGAATGCGTCAACAGCGCTGAGACTGATTTCCGCATCAGCGCAGATACGCTCAATAGCGGTAAACAGCACGGCGCTTTGCTGTACAGACGCAAGTTGATTATATTCAAAAAAACATTCATCTTTGACAAGACAAATACTGAAAGAGGCTGAACTGGTGTCTGCGGTAAGCAGAACAGGCTTTGGGAGAGTGTGTGCGGGGTTGTTTGTCATAAATTTTTTTCTTAAGGTCTGGAAAGTAATTGGTAATTATAACATCTACTGAAAAGGCTGGTCGCTACTTCGTAGTTGCTCGTCTAAGTCGGCTTAGTTTAAGATGGTATTACATTTTTTCCTTTTATGCCGAAATGGCTCGCTGCTGCGAGCAGATGACGATCGTTTGAGTAGACGATGTTATACCCATAGCCTGCAGCGCAGGCGAGATGGAGTGCATCGGCAGAAGCTTTCTTCTCGCGGACTTTACGTAACCCGACAGAATACAATTCAAGGTATGCGGTATCGAAGAACAATTTCACTATCGTTCATCCCGTTCGTTTGAAATCTCTTCAGTAGAGTCCGATCCGGTTCTGTGTGTATTCATTGAAACCAACTTGCGGTATTGTGGAATGAGGGGCGGATTTTCCCAATATCTCGTTTGGTAGCGGGCGGTCATTCTTTTGCCGCCGCTGTGACTGCGCCGAGAAAAAACCAGAAAACCGATCCCGACACACTTGACCATACAGTGTTGTCTACCAATCCGCATAGTAAAAGTCCGCTTAGAGAAAGCAGGATTGAAAACAATATAATGTCAGGTTTTTTTTTCAGTATACGGATTCCGCGGAAAAATACCATACATACGGCAGCGATAAAAAATAAAAGCGCGGGAATACCGTTTTCTGTACCGATAAGTAAAAAATTATTATGCGGATGAAAATTAAATTTTTCGTCAGCGTAGGTGTGGTATATCCATTTAAGAGGATTAATCTTAATATCATTAATAGCGCGTTTCCAGTTTCCGGGTCCGGCGCCGAGTACGGGGAGTGAGCGCATAATTTGAAACGATGAGTTCCGCATCATTGACCTTGAGGTATTAAGCATTGTTAATCTGAGTTTGTGAAAATTTGAAATTGTAACTTTCTGAGAAAGAAGCAGATGAAACACATCTGCGCGCCGTGAGTGTTTAACTTTTCTGTGATTCAATTCTACATGAGAAAAGAAAGTATTGTGCTGTGTAAGTATATGCGCGGGAAGATTAAAATACATCTGTTCACGGTTATAACATGCATTTCCTCTGAAGAAATTTATTTCTAAAGTAACATACCCGCGCAGCGCGCAACATCCGCACGTGTTTGTAAACTCAGGCATTTCTTTTAACCCGGGGATAGCGGTAAAAAGTTCGAATGGAACAGAAAGGAGTCGGTTAGAAAATTGATAGATCATATATTCGCTGTATTCCAATACCGGAAGAAAACGGGCCTGCACAAGATATGTATCATATTTTGCTTCACCGGATATGGAAAAATTCATGTTTCCTCTGACTGTATTTCCGTATGAACTGATTTGAAGACTGGTAAGAGAAATTTCCGGCGTTTCTGCAAAATAGTACCGTCGGTGATATCCGATTTTGGTAAAAAACCTGCCGGAAAACATAATTCCAATTAAGAGCAGTACTATTACAGACGGCATTGCCAGGCGGGCAAGCCACGGAGCAGTTTTAACGCCGGGGTATGAATGTTTTTTTTTTTTAAAAAAATTTATGAACCAAATGCTGCATAGTACATACCACACTGCCGTCACCGGTAATATCCTTGATGCATTGATACGGATATCTATAGCGAACAACACAATCAGCACTCCGAAGGCTATGCGTGATGAAACGGGAACTGATTTGAACGTGTTGTCAGATTCCGTCTGAAAATTATTAATATTTTTTCTGTATATTGCCGGTAACATTAACGGAAGACACGCAGCAAAAACCTGTGCGTAAATTACCGCGTTCCAGTAAAAACCCGCAGGCAGGGAATTCAGTCCCCATATATTATATAAAGATGATACCGCTAACAGCAGTACACTGAAAAAACACCATTTTGGTATTTTTTTTAAAGGATTAAATCTGACAGCTGCGGCAAACACTGCCAGTTGACTCAGCAGTACAGGGGTTCGCCGGATAAATTCATAACTCACCCCGTATATGTAAAGTGAGCGCAGCAATGAGAGAAGGACTGCTATCCAGAATATTCTGAAAAAAAACAGTAATCCGGCAGGCTGGAAAAAATTCTTAATGTGTTGCCGGAAGTTTTTTATATTTTTTTTTTTTTATAAAATCAAAAACAATTGCCGCAGTAAAAAGCACTTTTGCAATTTCCATTCCGGTCATAGAAACGGGGAAGCTGATCATAAAAAGACCGCACGCCGCAGAAGCAATATACCCGGACGGATTTTGAAGAAACGTATATTTTGTTTTTTTTAAGGATTTCGGAATAGTAAAAAGAAATAGTAAAATTTTTTCTGATATCCGCAAGAAAAAACTCAGCGCGATGATTCCCGGGGAATAAACCGGGTGCCTACACTTATATTTTGAACAGGTTCCGGATTTTGTTCAGTGCCGGATGTCTGTATTAAATGAAGTAACCTTGAAACCGCACGCATGGATAATTCAGCAAAATCAGCACCGATACTGGATAAACGGGGATTTGAATAGTCAGACAATTCACTGTTATAACAGCCGACGACGCTTATATCTTCGGGAACTCTTTTGCCGCAGTCAAGAAGTCCGCGCACTACACCAAGCGCTGAAATATCGCTTGAGCAGAAGACGGCATCAACGGGAGTTCCGGAAGTGATAATTTCTTTAATTTTTTGGTATCCGCTTTTGAAACTGTCGTCAACTTCATACGTCAATTCGTCTGAATAATCCAGTCCGTTCGCTTTCAGCGCAAATTTAAACACATTGCGCCGTTCAAAACCGCGGATAATATCCTGCCGTACGAGCTGAATCATTCGTTGTATACCTGCTGCTTTGAGATAGTCGACCGCTTCGCTTACTCCCTGCCTTAGATCAATAACAATATTGTTTACCGGATAGTTTTTAATAAAACGGTTGATAATTACCATAGGAAGGTTAAAAGAATGAATTCGTTCAATTACCTCGTAGTCGCCGGGAATTGGTGAAAATATAAGGCCGTCGATCTGCTGCTGCAGCATCTGCTCTACATTGAAACTTTGTGTGGCATGGTTATTATTTGATTTGTAGGTAATGAGACGGTAATTGTTTTTAAGCGTGTTTTGATAGATGTGAAAATTAATATCGATATAGATTTGACTGTCGTCCGGAAGTACCAGACCGATGAGCCTGCTTTTGCCTTTGACAAGATTTTTTGCAGCGATATTGGGGACATAGTTCATTTTTTTTGCGATATTCCATATTTTCTTTTTTGTTCTGTCATGCACAATGGGCATGTTATTCAGCGCTCTTGACACAGTTGCAATGGAATAGCCGGTCTTGGATGCGATGTCTATTATTGTCGATTTTTTGTCCACAATGTATGATATTATAAAAATGAAAAAATGTAAATATACCATATTGGCTTATTAATTCCCACTAAGTTTAGAATATGTGGGTGAAAGTGGTAAAAATCCGCTGATTTAAATAGAAGTTAGCTGATAGTCTTAATACTATGCATAGTGAAAGGATTTCGCTGCAGGTAATTCAGACGGACGTTAGCCGGTGGTTTTTTTCTAAAGGCACCGTGAAAGGGTTTCGCAATCGGCAATTCAGGCGGACGTTTGCCGCCGCCCTCGTGACGGCGGACTGCACTCAGCAAAAACACAAAAAAATTGCACCCTGCATTTTTTGTGTTTTTGATGCCGCTCTGAATTACCGATTGCGAAACTCTTTCACTGAGCTAGAGAAAAAACACTGTTGCTAAAAGTCACTGCTCTGAAATACCTGTAGCGGCAATCCTTTCGCGAGGCCTATAGAAAAAAATACTACTACAAAACAAGCGATCGTAATTAGCGAACGATTATAACTTTCACGTAGCCTCTTCTAAATTGTGGCAATACTAAGAATATGTGTAGGGTCGGGTTTCTGAACATTGTTCACAATCTTCATATGCCTGCCGCACATGTTAAAATAGTATTTTGGGTGTAAGAAAAGGTTTTTCAAACTAACAGGTGTGTATAAAGGATGAGCATTTGATAAACGAAATAACAGTTAAGGAAGTATCCGGTGCGGAGGTACCAATGGATATTCTTTTGCTGGCAGACCCTTCAGAAGCAAAAATAAAAGCTTACTTGAAAAATTCAAAATCCTTTGTTGCACTAATAAAAAATATGGTTATTGGGGCATGCGTTGTTCAGCCGCGCGAAGGCGGCGCATATGAACTCATGAGTATTGCCGTACAGATAAATTATCAAAAGTCAGGCATTGGAACCATTCTTCTGAAATGGGTTATTGAATATTATCGGAAATCCGGGGCAAAGAAAATTGAGGTAGGCACAGGAACATTCGGGTACCAATTGGCGTTTTATCAGAAACAGGGTTTTCGGGTTACGAAAATTGATAAAGATTATTTTATCAATAACTATGAACAGCCGATTTTTGAAAATGGTATTCGGCTCATGGACATGCTGCGTCTTACTTTAAAATACCCGGTTAATGAATAGTATGTACCCGGAAAAAATATTTACCAGTATTAAAAAAACAGCGGTGTTTTACTTTTCCGGGACAGGAAACGCTGAACAAGTTGCAATATGGCTTTCTGACTTTGCATTTAAAAAAGGGATTGATTGTAAAACTTATAATATCGCCGCATGTAATACTTACAAGGTGACTGAAATCATTGAAAATGCTTTGATACTGATAATATCACCGACACACGGTTTTAATTATCCAAAAATCACACTTGACTTTATCCGCCGTTTCCCAAAAGGCCAAAATAATGTTGTATTAATGAATACGCGTGCGGGAATGAAAATAGGAAATTTTATTACACCGGGACTGACAGGAATTGCGTTAATTTTATCCGCGTTCATACTGAAAAAAAAAGGGTATACAATCCGCGGACAAATTCCTTTCGATATGCCGTCAAACTGGATTTCAATACACCCTGTGTTAAGTAAAAACGCAGTACAATATCTTCATAAAGCAATTTACTACAGGGTTGAGCAGCATGCAGATAAAATTTTTTCTGGGCAACGTGACTTTCATGCAAAACGGGATTTGGTTCAGGATATATTAATTTCACCCTTTGCCCTGGCATATTACTGGATAGGCAGGTTCGCATTTGCAAAATCATTTTATGCATCAGCGGATTGTAATTCCTGCGGTATGTGTATACAGCAGTGTCCTGTCCAGGCAATAAAAATGGTTAATTCACATCCTTTCTGGACGTACAAATGCGAGAGCTGTATGCGCTGTATGAATAAGTGTCCGCAAAGAGCCATTGAAACCGCACATGGATTGATTGTAATTACCGGCATTTTAAATTCGGCCGGGGTAACCTTTTTATTGCATGAGGTTCTAAAATCTGAGATTCAATCACCGTTAGTCCGTTTAGCAATTCAGACGGGAGTATTTATGCTGCTCCTCTGTATTTTTTATTTACTGCAACATTTATTATTAAAAGTCAGGTTCTTATCAAAAATAATATCATTCACATCATTGACACATTATAATTTTTGGGGCCGTTATACATCAATTCCGGACAGCAAATGGAAAAAATAAAAAAAAAAGACCATACAATTGTCGTCACCGGCATATCCAGCTTTGTGGGTGTACATCTTGCAGTCCGCATGGCGCATTGTGCGCGCGTAATAGGGACGGTAACAAAAGATCCGTGTCAGTATTCCGGTATTCAGAAAAAAAGACTTGCGCACGCGGTGCAGGCAGGGGTTGTGATAAAAACGCTTGATTATACAAATGAAAAAATGTGCAGGCAGTTTATCCGCAGCAACAAACCTTATCTTTGGTTTCATCACGGCGGGTATGCCGAAAATTACAGCAGTCTGGATTATGATATCAGAAAAGGTTTTGCAGTAAATGTACAACCGCTTCGATGGATTATTCCGCTCCTGAAAGAAAACGGCGGTCAGGGCCTTATTATTACCGGAAGCAGCGCTGAATACACTTCAGGCAATACCTTGTCAAAAGAAACTGAAATGTGCGCACCGGATACACCTTACGGTGTGTGTAAACTCGCCGCCAACCTTCACGCAAGACTATTAGCGCTGCAGCATGGTTTCCCCGTACGCGCGATAAGGATTTTTATTCCCTACGGTAAGCTTGATGCGCCGGAAAAACTAATCCCAAGCGCAGTTCGTTCTCTGATAAAGAATGAGCCTATAGATTTGTCACCCTGCATGCAAAAAAGAGATTTTCTTCATATTACTGATGTGTGCGAAGGCTATGCTGCAGCTGCCCTGGATATAACCCGCAGACCCGGAGTCTTATACGACATCTTTAATATTGCATCCGGCAAGGGTGTACCCTTGCGCATGATGTTGAAAAAAACTGCATCACTCATGAAGAAAAATCCTGCGCTATTCAGGTTTGGCGCGCGGCCAATGCGGGCGGGTGAAACCCTTTTTTCAGCTGCGGATATCCGCAAGGCGGAGCAAATTCTTAATTTTCGTCCGCGTCCGCTTGTGAGCGGACTTAAAAAGTATTTGAAAGATTATTGAGGATTTTTTCTTTTACTTTCCCGCTTTTATAATCAACGATGTGTATCACTCCGTTGCGGCTGAACACCGCGTGTCCTCCAAGCAGACGTTTGCGCTTCAGTTCATTTGCTACGGCGTTTTTTAAAGATGTAAGAATTTGAAGCGCCATTTTACTCACCGGAGGTTTTCTTTGAGTTGTCCTGATTTTGTTTTTCATATTGCTTCGCTCCCATTGGTGCTGTTTTGTAGATAAGATTGCATTTCTGCATATTTAACAGAATCATGAATTAGTAATTCATTTTCTGAGTTTTCAAAAATCAGTTTAGGAATTCGGCTGGAATTATTAAAACAGAGCACAGAATCACATAGCGGCATATAGCGATAAAATAAATTACGGAGGCTCTTTGGATACCGCCGCAGGATTGCATCTTCGGGAATGCCATGGCCACCACCTTTTATGCGTTCCTGAATTCGTTCACGCGAGAGGTGAACACTTTCCAGCCAAAGATATACAAGTATAATATTCCAATTATCTTTTTTCATTTTTTCAAGCAGTTTTGTATAACCAATTCCAGACAAAGTTGATTCAAAGGCAAAGTTTATCCGTTTTTTGGAATGAGCAGAAATTTCTCTTAAAAATATCCTTCCGGCAGTAATAATTGATGAAGATGGGTTAAGCGGAGAGAGCCCTCTGGCAATAAAATCAGCGTTAATGAATGTTGAGATATTGGCTTCGTTCGCAAGATAATGCATGGCAAAGGTCGTTTTTCCAGCTCCGTTAGGTCCGGCAATTATATAACATACAGGTTTCTTCGTGTTTTTGTAATGGTTTTTTACATAAGACATTTTTAATGCTTTAATTAGCAAGTTTAGGTATTATACGATTAAAACTGATTTTGAACCATTAGTAATTCTCATGACAGAAGGAAACGCCAGGGGAAACGCAAACTTTTAGTTTCAGGGGTGTTATACAGAGAACCCTGACTTCTCCGGTTCAAATACGCAAAAAAATTAGCATTTTCTCTTGACAAATGGTAAAAAATAGTGTATACTCTTATTAAGAGTTGAATATTCCAGAAAGTAGTGAAACAGTACAGGAAAATAATTATTTTATTGCGTACACAGCAACGATGACAATTTTAAAAGAAAAAAAAATCAGATCGAACCAAAAAAAACTGCCCATTTCCCGCGCCAGCATAACAGATGAAACTCAAAAACTTATTGAAAAAATCACTGAATCCTTTAATGCTGATGAGCAAATTCCCAGCATCAGCGAGCTGGAGACACAGGTTCCGGCAAGCAGAGTAACCATTATCTCTGCTCTCAACCGTCTGGTCAGCAGCGGAGTAATTTACGCAGTACACGGGAAAGGTTATTATAAATCCGGCAGTACTCATGTTAAAACAAAAAATATCGGTTTACTTATTAACAATATGAATTTTTCCCATACTCCCGAACTTTCCAATACATTAATGCTGCCGTACATGCTTGGTATTCAGGAAACGCTTTCCAGTGCGAGGTTTAAAATTCTCCCTTTCCCGCCCCAGCAGCTGCTTTCTTCATATTCGTTAGCCGAATTATGCAGTTATGACGGACTTGTTTATATGTATTCTTCATATCAGGATAATAGTTTTATGTACAGTATAACCGTACCGTTCGTCGTTATCGGAGGACCGAGTGCACATAAAGGAATACCGGTAATCCGTACTGATTTTCCCGCAACTGTCGAAGCATGTCTTGCGCATTTTTACACTTGCGGTCATCGTCGAATAGCTTTTATCTGTTATGAGGAATATCCGCATCACCAATCTGCATTGGATGAAATTTACCGGCGCTATGGGATGTCTGTCCATGCAATCCCGGTAATCGATCAATCCACACTGCAGTTAGATCTTTCACGGATGCATAATTTTTTTGAAATTGACTGCGATATAACCGCAGTACTCGCCAGTGATAAGCAGACAGCTGATTATTTTCTTAATCAATGTGCGCTGCGCGGGGCTACTGTACCGGGCAGTTTTTCACTTGCGGCTCTTTCTTATCCGCCGGAAGGGAAAAATATTTTTGATTTAAAAATATGCGGTGGCAGCGAAACTGAAGCGCTCCTTGCTGCCGGAAAACAAGCCGGAATTATTTTTTGCCGGTTATTCAGCGGTAAAAATAATATAGGCTCTGTCCATATGATAACTCCGCCGTTCAAAGAAGGTAATTCAGTAAAAAACGTCTTAACAAAAAAAAAAAACGGAGGAAACGTATGTTTCACAAAAATAATTTAAAAGATAGGTTACTATCAATTTATACAATCTGTGTAATTGCTGTAGTATGTACACTAGACATAACTGCGCAAGGAAGCCCCGCGCAGGGTAACCCTGCGGTCGGCTTATTCAATGCCGAAATCGCGTATTATTTCAGTTACGACGAGGATAGTGTTGAACCGGATATGTCGCCGGCACCGGTAAAAGTTGAGAATATCGGAAAACCTGAATTTGCAGACAGCAAATGGGGCAGAGGTCTGCACATTGGAACACACACAGGTGCGCGCACAATTTATACACTTGAAAAAAATGTCCTTTCTTCGCCGGTTTCAATTGCCTTCTGGTTACAGCCAAAATCATGGGCAAAACCAGGATCTGTCCCGGAACGTTCAACTCTGTTTTTTTTGCGCATCCGCGCAAGTGAGTATTCACAAAACCCAAGTACTGTCCTTACCGTACAGCGTATTGGCTACAAAGATGCGGTTAAACGGCCGGATCAATTATTCATGGGATTAATAAGTGTTCCGGATTCAAAAAACCTATATTTTGCAAAGGACAGTATAGGATGGAAAAATGATGAATGGCACCTGGTGGTAATAAACAGAGAAGTACGTAGAATAGGCATAAGCATAGACGGTCTTGATTTTTCATATAAAGAAATAGAGAATGTTGAATCTTTTAACCGGATATTTTCTCCGAAGCCGGGTTCCCTTAGCCCGGGAAATACTCCGGCCGAATTTTTTAACAAAGAACTGATTGAATCAACTGTTTTTGATGAACTGATTATTTTCAAACGCCCATTAACCATAGCTGAAGTAAAAAAATTATACGAGGCAGGTAAATAAATATGTGTACAAAAATAAAATTAAATATCGGTTTTATCCGTTTTTTTTTATGCTCTGTTATTGCTGCGGGATACATCACCGCTGACTGGTCGCGGACTATACCTTTCACAGGTGGGACAATACCTTTTTTATCAAAAACACAGGTTCCGAAAATAGACGGAGTGATAAATGAAAAAGAGTGGGATGCCACTCACCGTGCTGAAGGACTGTTTATAAATGCGGTCAGGCTGGAAAACCGGAAAGCAGTTTATTGGATAGTATCCGACGGAGAAAAGGTTTTTATCGGCATTAAAACCGAAACTCCTCCGGTGGAAGGTGACGAACTCCTTGCACGTGTGCAGGCTGATCCGGAAAAAGATCAAATTGTTGCATTTCATGATGACTGTATTGAAATATGGATTGATCCCCACCGCAGGAACAGAAAAAGGGGAGAAGGGGATGGCAGGTTTTTTCAAATGCTGGTAAATGCGCATGGAGCATTATTTGATCAGGCATTTGATAAAGCGAATAAGACAAAACCAGCAGACAGAAGCTGGCGCGTCGAATGGGAATATGCAAATAGTATTAAAGACGGATTTTGGCATATTGAAATTGCAATTCCACTGGGTGTGATTGGTGCTGAAAAATCAGATTTCAATGAACCGTGGGGATTTCGTGTAGTAAGGAACTGGAAAAGGCCAAATCAGCAAAGCGATTGCGCGCCATTTGTCGGGGGCTTTGATGATCCGGATACCATGTTTTTACTGCATTTCAAAAAGGAAACCCCATTTGTCAGGTTATTACAACTTCAAAATAAAGACACAAGAAATCCGGAAATACTTCTTGAATTATGTAATCCTTCAAAAAAACCAAGTTCAATATCACTGGATTTGCTTTTACAGGCTTCCGATAATCCATATCAGATCAAAAAAGAAACTGTGGTACTATCCGCAGGTGAGCGGAAAACCGTTGTTCTCGGTGATATTATGAAAACCGGTCTATCGCGCGCAATTCTTTCAGCAACCGACCCTTCCGGTAAAACAATCTACTTCGCAAGAAAATTCGAATGGGACCTTGTGACGCCAGCGAATACCTGGAGAGTGGTTTCCGGCACGGCGAGTGCAGTGGGTTTTGATATTGCCTATTATCCTACGCCGAATGTACTTCACACGCGTCTTGATGTGAGTGGAGTCGCAGATAAAGCAGAAATAACCGGCGCGGTGCTTAGTATTACTGGAAAAGGAATTGAAAAACCGCTCACATTTCCATTTCCGCCATTCTCAGGAGATGTAGCAAAAATGATTGTGACACTTCCGAAATTAAGCGGCGGAAACTATGAAGCCGAAGCGTGCTTCAGCGGGGTTGATAAAGTCAAAAACCTGTCATTTAAAAAAGTTTTCGAACGCAAATATTTTCCCTGGGAAAATAACCAGCTCGGTCTTGGAAATGAAGTAATCCCGCCGTTTACACCGCTTGTACAGAAAGGTACGCAGGTCTCATGTGTCCTCCGTACTCACGAGATTGACCCAAGCGGAATGTGGAAACAGGTAACAAGTCTGGGTAAGCCGGTACAGTCGGCGCCGATGACGTTTATTGTTCAAATAGACGGCAAAAAATATGATTTTAGTGTTGCCGAACCCTTAAAATATCAGAGTATTGCCGGTCATGAAATTAAGGCAAAATCGGTGTGTCAGGCCGGACCGCTTAAAGTAACATTTGAATATATTTGGGATTACGATGGCATGATGAAGGTGTATATGCATTGGGATATGTCCAGCGGTCAAAAACTGGAAATGTTTGATATGCAAATTCCGATCCGATCAGATATCGCGAAATTGATGCACGTGGGTCTCGACTTTTTCAGAGGTAACTACGCGGGGTATCTAAAACCTGATCAGGGGCTTATCTATGAGAGCAAGCAGGAAAGCCGAATGGCGCAGCCTGGTACATACTTGCCGTATATGTGGATTGGAAACGAACGGCAGGGAATATGCTGGTTTACCGATAACGACCGGGACTGGCTGGTTGATGATAAAACATCCGTTCAAAAAGTATATCGGGAAAAAGACTCGGTCAAACTGCAGATAAGTTTTATCACTGCACCTGCCGCGCTTACCCGCAGGCATACCATAGTTTTTGGCCTCCAGGCAACACCAACCAAGCCCATGCCGGAAAAACCAATGAATTGGCGGAAGATAGTCTACACCAGCCGAAAAGATCTGTCTGATCTGTTTCGAATGCGGTTGGTCGGTTCTTATATCTATTGGTCATATCCAGTAGGTTCTCTTTATCCGCTAAATGAAGACTATTCTCTGTTTAAATTAATAAAAGAGGGCTTTAACGGTACGTACGAGGCGTCAAAATGGAAAACGTGGAAAGAAGGTTTCCCAACAAACGATAGTTGGCATTGGCGGTATATCCGCGGGATGACAGCGACTGAACAGATGGCAAAAGTCGAGAAACCGGATATTATTATTCCATATACGGACGCTCGCGGCGCACTGCAGCGCGAAGATGCCTGGAATGTATTTCAGGATGAGTGGTACAACGTGGATTTCAGTTCACGGGCGTGGTCAGGAGAGCCTGATGAAACGCTTATGTATGAAATTATGCCGGTACGGAGCAGACAGGATTATTACGCCTGGTATATGCAGAAATTGTTTGATACAAAAATAGTCGGCGGCATATATTTTGACTGTACCTACGTGAAACCAAATAAGGACGTAGTTGTGGGCGGTGCATTTTATGATGATAAAGGCAATCTCCGGCAGTCATCTGACTTGTTTGCGATGAGAGATCTGATGAAACGTATCGCGGTGCTGGCGTACAGAAATACCGGATATAATCTGAATATCTCTCATATGACCTCCGCACAGATTATTCCGATAAATACATGGGCGGGAATCAATCTTGACTGGGAATGGAAATACGGTCTTGATGATTTTCAGGAACGATTTACCCGTGATTATATACGGACTTCGACTATAGGCCTGCAGTCCGGCTGTATGCCCTTGGTGCTTGGAAGCATCGGCTTTCAGGGTGCTCCTGAAAAAGTATCGGCTGCGCGTCCGTGGCTGTTGCGTAATCTTGCGGGGGTTATGCTTGTGCATGAAATCAAGGACTGGGGCAATCCGCAGGATGTGCATCTTCTCCTGTATCAGTTCGGCTACGGCAATAAGGACTGTGCGGTGTATAACTACTGGGATGATAATTATCCCCTTACCGTGAAAGGTTCGGACACCGCAAGCATTGTGTTTGAAAGGGACGGTGAGCTGCTCATTGTAATAACCAGTTATGAACCGAACGACAGTACTATAGAGGTTTCATTTAATCCTGCCGTCGTTAAAGTGAAAAAACAAGGTTCTTTTTTTAATGCTGAAAAAAAAGAACCGGTAACATCTACCGGCAAAAACTCGTGTAAGACGGATCTGAAAAACCATGACTATATCGTTCTGCATTACCGGTAAAATGTCTTTTTTTTAGATTTCCCCACTAATGCCGGCGAAGCCGGAGAAGTCGACCGACTTCGTCGGTAGACACCAGAAGACAGCCTACAGAAGCCAGAGACTAACTAAAATAAAGTATTTATAAAAATTTATTTAAGTTTCCAGCGTAGTTGTACAGAATTAATAATCTAATAACAGGAAAATATATGATTTTCCTGCGCGCATACTTTTGCAGTAATAAAAACAAAAAAATCGGCAAAATTCTTGAAGTTTTAACAAATTCTACACAAGGATTAACAATTCCTTTACATTTAAAGACTAAATTTACTGCAAAAGGAGAAGCACATGGGCTTTCATTGTGAGATTGAAAATAAAGATGACAATACCCTGGTGCATCTGGAAGGAGATTTAGACCTCTATCATGCAGAAATGTTCAGAAACGATATTAAACAGGCTATCGACAGCGGCGCGCGGAAAATCATTATGATTTTTGACTGGATTACGTATATTGACAGTTCCGGAATAGGCAGTATAGTCGCCTGTCTGCAGCATATGCGGAAAGTTAAAGGCAATATATGTCTCGCGGGCCTTCGCGATACTCCGTTGCAGGTGTTTGCGCTCACCAATATTGACAGGCTTTTTAAAATTTATCCGGATACGGATAGTGCGCTCGCCGCATCAAAAGAGGAAAATGCATGATCTACAAAAAATTAATTGTCGATGAGTACAATGATCTTTTTGATACTGAAGGTCTTGAATACACGGAATTTCCGTCCGATTATGACAAAATCAGGAAATTTACCTTAGTAATTACTACACAGGCGCCGGATGCTTTTAAGGAAGGCAACCTGCTTGAACAGCAGGTGAGTGAAATAATTAAAAATGCGATTAAGCACGGTAATAAACGCGATATCAGCAAAAAAGTAAAAATATGGTATTCATTCAAAAAGCGTGTGCGTTTTATAGTAGAAGATGAAGGCGCCGGTTTTCAGAACCTGGATAAATGGAATGAATTTTTTAAGGCACGGCAGGACGCGCTCTTTAACAATGATTTTGAAAAATTCATTGAACTCGCCAATTACCGCGGTCCAAACAGCGATGATTCTGACGGAGGTAACTCTCTTATTGCCGCGCTTGAATACTGGAACGGTGGAATGATCTGGAACGGGAAAAAAAATAAAATCGGGGTAATACGCTGGTTTACAAGCGGCTCAAAGCTTTAATATATAACAGGAGGAATACATGGCTGCCGAAAAGGGAATCATAAAAAATGCCGGCGTACCGACAACGGGCAGCAAGCCTTTGGTTATATTAGAAAAAACTCCCAGAGATGTGAGTGGAGACTTTATTGCCAAAATTCTTTCGAGCCGGTATTATGTCTTCGAAGACCAATCAATAGAAAATGTCGCGGACGCGCTCGCAGAAAGTCCGCACATCCGTGCGCTGGCTGTTGTTTCACAAGAGTTACATGTTAAGGGAATTATTGTCAAAGCCGCGCTGTTTGAACTGCTTGGTCAGCGTTACTGCCGCGATGTATTCAGTAAAAAACCGATAACAGCGGTAATGCATGAAGTACGTATATTCAATGATGATACTAACATTTTTTACCTTTCCGAAGTTCTTACTGAAGAATTGAAACTGGTAAAGAGTACCTATTTTGCCGGCACCGGGCCGGACGGCACATATAGCGGAATTTTTTCAACAAGAAACCTGCTGATATACCTGTCAGATATTACTAAAAAAGATATTAAGCACGCGGTAAAACTTCAAAAAAGCCTTTTTAAAGAAGAAAACAGTTTCTCTTCAGGAATTTTCGAGTTTTTCGCGCTCAATAAAATGGCATTGGGTGTCGGCGGTGATCTCCATTTCCAGTACAAGTACAATGAGAGTAACTGGATTATCATGCTCGGTGATGTTTCGGGTAAAGGGGTATCGTCCGCTTTTATAACTGCGGCAATAAGCGGTATTTTATACAGTTATGATTTCAGTAAAGGCCTGCACAATCTGGCGGTTATTATGAACCGTTTTCTGTATAAATGCTTCCAAATGGAAAAATTCGTTACTGCCGTACTGATTGATTTTAATGAGACTACCGGAGGGATGATAATTTGCGACATGGGTCACTCCATGATCTTTCTTGCGCGATCGGCTGAGTTTTCCCGTCTTGCAACACAGGCAAAAAATCTTCCGCTTGGAATCGATCCGGAATTCATTCCTGAAGTCAGCTTTTTTACAATACATAAAGATGATTTACTTTTTATTCTGTCCGACGGAATTATTGAACAAATGAATTCTTCGCGGAAAGAATACTCGGCAGAACGTTTCGGAAAAATGGTTAAACGTAATCTTACCAAACCGGCAGCCGAAATTGGTAAATGTGTGATTGAGGATGTGACTGCATACCGTGGAAATCAGCCGCAGCATGATGATATTTTTTCATACAGCGATTTGCTCCTTGAAAACGCGGCAAAGCATTTACAGCGCGGTTCTTATATACCCGGACAGCTAGAAATAATCAGCAATTAATTGTAAATTAACAATTCCTTAACAAATAATTAACAATAATTTAGTAAAATATTAATATGAAATGCTTCAATCTTAACATAAGAATAACAATGCGAATGTAAAATAACCTGTTTATTTTTCAGAAAGAAATTAAGAAAGAAAAAAACAAGGAGAATAATTTAAAAATGAATACGAAAAATATTTTTGAAAATTTAATTAACAATGCGAAAATTTTAAAACTCGGTACTGCCGCATTATGCGCGGCACTCCCGTTATCAATTCTCGCGCAATCCGACACTATAACAATAACCGGTTCCACCACAGTTCTGCCTATCAGTCAAAAGACCGCAGAACTTTTCATGGAAGAAAATCCCGGAACAAAAGTTACCGTGTCCGGCGGCGGAAGCGGAGTGGGCATCGCGGCAATCATGAATAAAACCGCGTCCATAGGCCAGGCCTCCCGCAGCGTAAAAGATAAAGAAGTCGAAGAAGCGAAAAAGAACGGCGTCAACATCTTTGAAAATGTCGTCGGTCTTGATGCAATAGCAATAGCGGTAAATAAAAAGGTTCCGGTTATAGATTTATCCCTCGATCAATTGCGGGATATTTTTACGGGTAAAATTGATAACTGGTCCCAGGTAGGCGGTCCGAACCAGAAAATCATCGTTATTTCCCGTGATGTTGCCTCAGGAACATTTGAAGTGTTTAAGGAACTGGTGTTAAAAGGTGAAAAAGTCAAAGGCGACGCGCTTATGCTTGCGGCTAACAAAGCGGTAGCAACGACTGTTGCAAAAACAAAAGGCGCTATCGGATACATCGGGCTTGCATTTCTGGATAAAAAACTGAACGCGGTCGCGGTAGACGGTGTGTCCGCTTCTCCTGACAATGCAAGAAACGGGTCATACAAGCTTTCACGAAAACTGTACATGTACACTGACGGACAACCAACCGGGAAACTGAAACAATACCTGGATTTTGTCCTTTCTCCGAAAGGTCAGAAGATAGTAAATGATGTTGGTTATATTTCAGTTAAATAGAAAAATTTATGAGTGCGGCGGTCATTTATAACAAGTGATTTCATAAAGGAACAGATAAATGATTAATAAAAGAACCAGAGGATATATATTGCGTGAACAGGCGTTTTTCTTTCTGGTTCTTTTTGCCGCGCTTACATCTATTATTTTTTTATCCGCCATCATCATCAGTATTTTTTCGGAAGGCGCAAAAATATTTCAATCATACGGCATAAGTGATTTTGTTTTCGGTACCTCATGGCACCCGGATCAAAACCCCGCTGAATACGGTATACTGACTCTTATCGCCGGCTCGGTTCTCGTCACTCTCATCTCGCTTGCGATAGGTCTCCCCCTTGGTGTAGGCACTGCCGTATATATAGCTGAATTGGCCGGACCTCGTCAACGTGAAATACTCAAGCCGGCAGTAGAACTTCTCGCGGGAATACCTTCAGTTATTTTCGGTCTGTTCGGAATGGTCTTTCTCGGTCCCTGGATAGCTTCATTATTCGGCCTGCCGACAATCCTCAACGCAGCTGTTGCCGGAGTAATGCTCGGAATAATGATCGTGCCGATAGTGACGAGTATCTCAGAAGATGCAATCAGCTCTGTTCCTAAAAGCCTTCGTGAGGCATCTCTCGCGCTTGGCGCAAATACCTGGGAAACCATCACCCGTGTAGTTGTGCCTTCAGCAAAGTCAGGCATAATTACCGCAATTGTCCTCGGATTTGGAAGATCCGTCGGGGAAACTATGGTCGTTCTTATGCTCGCGGGTAATTCCGCGCAATTTCCCAAAAGTCTTTTTTCTTCAGTTCGCCCCATGACCTCAACAATCGCCGCTGAAATGGGGGAAGCGCCTATGGGCTCCACCCATGTCGCCGCGCTTTTCGGCATCGGGGTAGTATTATTTATCATCACGCTGTTTTCAAATGCGATCACCGAATATTTCAGAACAAGAGTCCGGAAAACAAAAATAAAAATATGAAAACAAAACAAATTCGCAGATACACACAAGCGGCAGGTTTCGCTGTCCTGAGATTCGCTGCGTATTTCAGCATAATATTCCTATTGCTGTTTATTGTACTGCTTTTTTCAAAAGGCGGCGCGGTCTTCTTCAAATACCGCATACACGAAAAAACAGTAACCGATCTTACCGTTAAAAATATGGTTATTAATAATGCGGTAGTCCTGAATAATACACCCTACAGTATTCTGATAAATGAGGGAACAATCATCGAGGGAACAGTGCATCAGGGTTCAGTTATTGACGCTGACATTGAAGAAGACGAAGACTACGCCGAAAATACCGCCATTTCACGGCTTACTATACACAAACTTTCCGTTGAACGTGCGCGTCTGCTCGACTATAGCGCAGATTTTGTCTTTTCGTCCGAATACAAAAATACCTGGCGAGAACCTGATACTTCCGGCTCATACGCTCATATCGCCGATATCACTGCGGTTAAGCCTGAACTATACCGCGGCTTCAATTACCGTCCGAGGGAGTACCGTAATTTTGTTCAGGAAAATGATAAAGAAATCTGCATTACTCATACAAACATCGCATTTGAAGGCGGGGAAATCTCATACACCACAGTTTATGAGGGAACTTTAATAGACGTACCGCTTTCATTGTGTGTGAAAAGGCCGTCTCTTTACTTTATCACATCGGTACCTCAGGAGGGAATGACCGGTGGCGGTATATATCCGGCAATTCTCGGAACAGGATATATGACGCTTCTCGCCATTCTATTCGCATTTCCAATCGGAGTGCTCGCGGCTATTTTTCTCAATGAATATGCCTACCCTCCGCTGCTGGTAAAAATTATACGTATTGCAATAAATACGCTTGCGGGAGTTCCTTCCATTGTCTATGGGCTCTTCGGCATGGTCGTATTTGTGAATTACTTTAATTTATCCATCTCTATTTTGTCGGGTTCGCTTACGCTCGCGATTCTCATACTACCTATTATCATCAATGCCGCCGAAGAGGCGCTCAAAGTAGTGCCGCTGGAATACCGGGAAGCCGCGCTTGGCCTTGGCGCGTCTAAACGGCAAATGATCTGGACGGTGGTACTTCCTGCGGGGCTGCCGAATATTTTAACCGGAGCAATAATCGCTGTCGGACGCGCGGCGGGTGAAACCGCGCCGATTCTGTTTACCGCCGCGGCTTTTTATCTTATAGGCAATCCCTCGCTTCTAAAGCCATGTATGGCGCTGCCGTACCATATCTATGCACTTATGACTGAGGGAACCGCCGATGTGCAGACTACTATCGCTTACGGTACCGCGATAGTGCTGCTCGCGCTCGTTCTGGTAATTAACGGCACCGCGATAATAATTCGGTATCGAATACGGAAAAAAAGGAATTTGTAATGAAAACTGCCTGTCAAAACAAACAAACGCAAGGTGATATTGCGGTCCGGGTACAGAATTTTAATCTGTGGTTCGCCGCAAATCATGTACTCCGTAATATTTCAATGGATTTCAAGAAAAAAAAAGTAACCGCGATAATCGGCCCTTCAGGCTGCGGCAAATCAACCCTGCTTCGCTGCATAAACCGCATGAACGACCTTATCAGCAGCACACGTATTGAGGGCGAAATATCCATTGACGGCGAGAATGTTTTTAACAAAGAAATCGATGTGTGTGATCTCCGGACGCATGTCGGAATGGTATTTCAAAAACCAAATCCTTTTCCTAAAACTATTTTTGATAACGTTGCCTACGGATTAAAAGTGCAGCGGGGCTGTAAGTCCGATGATATACAGAGAATTGTCAAAGAAAGCCTTGAAAAAGCATGGATCTGGAATGAGGTCAAGGACAGACTGCGTGATTCCGCGCTTTCCTTATCCGGCGGACAGCAGCAGCGGCTTTGTATTGCGCGCGCGCTCGCAACTCTTCCCGAAGTTCTTCTGCTGGATGAACCGACATCCGCACTCGATCCGCAGTCAACAGCGCGTATTGAGGAGCTTCTGCTTGAGTTGAAAAACCATGTGACGGTTATTATAGTTACGCATAATATCGGACAGGCCGGGAGAGTATCCGACTTCACTTCATTTTTATACCTTGGAGAACTAATAGAATACGGTCCAACAGAAAAACTTTTTACCGCGCCGGATAAAAAAGAAACCGCGCGCTACCTTGAAGGAAAATTCGGATAATCCCGGGGGAAATACATGATTACTGAACAAATTATTGATATAAAAAAAGATATGACGGAAATGTGCAACGCGGCACTGACCATTCTGAAAAAAAGTATTGCAACGATCACAGAAGGATCTCCGGAAGGAAGTGCAGGGCTTCGCGAAATGGAAGATAAAATAAATTTTCTGGAAATCGTAATCGAAAACAAATGCGTGCAGGCATGCGCGCGTTTTCAGCCCGAAGCGGGAAATCTGCGCCGTTTGCTCATGTACAATAAAATGATTACAGAGCTTGAAAGGGTAGGGGATCTTTCAGTCGATATCGCAGATTCTTCTGAAATGATACGCACGGTATTGACCAGAGAGACCAGAGAAATCGCTTTGAAAATCAGCGCGGACAGTACCGCAATGTTCGCACAAAGTATAGATTCTTTTATAGATGAAGATGTAGAAAAAGCCAAAATGATTCTTCAGCAGGATGACGCCGTCGATTCTGAAAAAAACGCCGCCATCGATGCAGTTATCGCATTAATCAAAAAAAAGCCCGATGATGCGGAATACCTGTTTAATCTTATAAAAATTATTCAAAAAATGGAACGGGTTGCAGACCACGCGACGAATATCGCTGAAGAAGTAATATTTATGTGCGAGGGTACAGTAACTAAACATCACTATTCAGAATAGCACATTAGGAGACATCCGAATGAAAGAAATTTATTTAATCAGACATGCGAAAGCTGAAGCGCCAAAAAAAAAACCGGATAAGGAAAAAAAAAGAAAGCTCACAAAAACCGGGATGGATGAAATAAAAAAAAAAGGCAAAAAACTGCTTAAGGCAAAATTAATACCTGATATTATTTTTTCTTCCGATGCGATACGGACGATGCAAACCGCAAAGGAACTTGCACGCATTCTTAAAGTAAAAAGTAAACATATTACGTCCGTACCCCTCTTATACGAAAGCGCTGCAGGCAATGAGAATAGCAGTGAAAGCAATACAGAAAGCACTGCAGAACTGTCACACAGCGCACAAATTATCAATTTTGTTCAAAATTTGAGCCCGGACTACAAAAAAATAATGATCGTAGGCCACAACCCTGTACTAAGTACCATCGCGCAAAAAGGCATGAAGCCGGTCGCAGAGGCAACGCCGGTGTCATTACCTACCGGAGGATACGCCTGTTTCCGGTTTGCCGCAGACGACTGGAGGGATATCCGCTTTGAGGATGCGGAGCTGATACTGCAATCCGTGCAGAAAACTGACCGGCAACCTGCTGATTTTACAAAAGAAAATTACAGATATGTATACTCGGTACTCGAAAAAAAAATAACTGTGCTGCTGAAAAGTTTGAAAAAGAACACAAGAGAGAAATCAAAACACAAGATTAGTCTCAACCCGCACATTGCGAAAATCACTAAAAAATTTATTAAATCACTGCCGGCGGATTTCCGCGTTGCCCCCACGCGCAGATGAACTTTGCAGAGCCGTTCCGTAATAAAGATATCAGCTGGCTTGCGTTTAATGAGCGGGTACTCCAGGAAGCTGAATCACCCGACGTGCCGCTGCTGGATAGGTTTAAATTTATCAGTATTTTTTCTTCAAACCTTGATGAGTATTTCCGGGTCAGAGTGGCCGCGCTGCAGGACTTTAAAAAAGCCGGGAAGAAAGCGGAAAAATTAATCAAATACAGTCCTGCTGAAATAATCAGGGAAATTCAGCATAAAGTAAAAAAATTAAATACAAGATTTCATAACGTACTGAACGCGCTTATCCGCGAGCTTAATACGCACAATATTTTTCTACGGAGTGAAAATGAAATTAGTGACAGTGCAAAAAAATATTTACATAGCCATATAAAGACAAAACTGGTCAGCCGTCTCGTTCCTGTTTTTGTTAAAACGACGGGATCAAAAATAAATATCCGCGATGCTGAAATTTATCTTTTTGTCCGAATGACTAAAAAAACAGTAAGCAGAGAACAGTATGCGCTGATTGAAATTCCTGCGCGCGAATTTTCGCGTTTGTATGAGTTACCCTCAGAGGGGCAAAATCGTATCATCATGTTCCTCGATGACATCATCAGGATATTTCTTCCTGAAGTTTTCAGACAATTTGAGTTTACAGATTTTGACGCGTGGACTGTGAAAATAACAAGAAACGCCCAGTTTGGAACTGATACTGATTTATCAGAAAGTATTATCAGAAAAATTGATAAAAATTTAAAGAAAAGAAAAAAAGGTACACCGGTCCGTTTTGTGCATGATGAAAAGATGCCGCTCCGGTATGTACAGCTTCTCAGCAGAAAAATAGGGATAGGAAAGGACGACACCATAATGCCGGGGGGCAGATACCATAACATACGCGATTTTATGAATTTTTTGTCAAATCCGCCCGTCAACCTCTCATATCCTGTGTTTGAGCCGGTCATCCCTCAAGGCCTTGGTACAGTTGATTCACTGTTGGATTATGTACAGAAAAAAGATATTCTTCTTCACTTTCCGTACCATTCATTCAATTATGTAATCCGGATTCTTAAAGAAGCAGCCATTGATCCGTCTGTGCGGGCAATTAAAATTACCATTTACAGAGCAGCTAAACACTCTGCGGTCATGGGCGCGTTAATAGGCGCGGCGCGTAATGGAAAAAAAGTTACTGTCGTACTTGAACTTCAGGCCAGGTTTGATGAAGAAGCGAACATAAAATGGTCTGCGATTCTGGCGGAAGAGGGAGTTATGGTAATTCCCGGTGTGCCCGGATTGAAAATTCATTCTAAAACCGCCCTTATATTGCGCAGTAAAGGTAAAAATGTCGCATTGTTTGGTACCGGTAATTACAATGAAGACACTGCGAAAATTTATACTGATCATCTGCTGATAACCGCCAACCAGCACCTTACCGCTGAAGCGCAAAGATTGTTTGAGTTTTTCAAAACTCCGTATAATAATCCCGTACTCAAAAAATGTATTTCCTCGCCGTGGTCAACACGTCACTTTATTTCCGATATGATCTCTAACGAAGTGAAACAGGCAAAAAAAGGTAACCGTGCGGAAATAATTCTGAAAATGAACGGTCTCACCGATCATGACATAATCTGTGATTTATACAAAGCGGCATCACTTGGTGTAAAAATTTCCCTTATTGTCCGGGGAATGTTTTCCGCGTATACGGAAAACCCTGAATGTAAGGGAAATATTCATGCCGTCAGTATAGTCGATAAATTTCTTGAACACAGCCGTCTGTTTTATTTTTATCATAAAGGTGAGGAACTTATTTATCTTTCATCAGCAGACATGATGGGACGGAATCTCGATAACCGGATTGAAATCACCTGTCCCGTTTTTGACAAGGAACACAGGGCTGATCTTAAAAAATATCTCGACATCTGTTTAAGCGATAACACCAAGGCGCGAATACTTGATAATGAACTTTCCAACGTGTTTCATAATCAAAATATTTCCCCAAAAGTACGCGCGCAGGAAGCCATTCCCCGGTTTCTTGAATTAAAAAACACACAGTCAGCGAATAAAAATTGTTCAGGGTAACCAATGAAATTAACCATTAGCATTATCCAATATGAATATAAATAAAAACGGACCTATGCGAATCGGCATACTTACCGCCGGGGGGGACTGTCCCGGCCTGAACGCCGCAATCCGCGGTATCGGAAAAGTCGCAATATGTAAATACGGCATGGAACTAATCGGGTTTCACGGAGGGTTTCAGGGAATTCTTGAGAACAATTACCGTTCCTTAACCGAAGAAAACCTTTCGGGAATACTTACGTTAGGCGGTACTATCCTCGGCACCTCACGGTTGAAACCGTATAAAAAAGATCAGAATTCACCGCTCCCCTCGAATAAACCGGAATTAATTATTCAAAATTATCACGATCTCGGTCTTTCATGCCTTGTGTGCATCGGTGGAAACGGCACGGTCAAAACTGCCGCAATACTTCAGCGTGACGGTCTTAACATCGTCGCCATACCAAAAACAATTGATAATGATGTATACGGCACTGATCTCAGTTTTGGTTTTGATTCTGCGGTAACCATTGCGACAGAAGCAATTGACCGTCTTCACTCCACCGCGAATTCACACCGGCGGATAATGGTAATTGAACTGATGGGGCACCACACGGGCTGGATCGCGCTCTACGCAGGCCTTGCCTCCGGTGGCGATGTAATCCTTATTCCGGAGATTCCCTTTGATATTAAAATTGTTTCCCGTTACCTTGAAAAGAGAGCGGAGGAGGGCAAACCTTATTCTATCGTGGTAATTGCGGAAGGTATCGAATTTCCCGGCAATAAACCAAAAGAACCGAAAATCTCAGCAGGAGAATGGGTCAGCCGGGAGATTACTTCCATTACCGGTATAGAAACCCGCTGCACTGTATTGGGATATGTGCAAAGAGGCGGAAGCCCTACACCTGGTGACAGAATACTTGCGACCCGCTTCGGTGCACACGCCGCCAAATGTATTGCGCAGAAAAAATTCGGCGTTATGGTAAGTTACCGGCAGAATAAGTCAGATGAAATAAAACTCAGTGAAACAGAAGGCAGGATCAAAACGATACCGAAGGACTATCCGCTTCTTGAAAAGGCCAGAGGCATTGGTGTGTGTTTCGGCGACCGGTTTTAGAAGTCACTATGCACACTGAAAGTAAAAAAAAATTGCGCCTGATAAAAAACTATTTTTTACTTCTGTTATTTCCCGTTGTTTTCCTCATCGCATTATTCATTCTTTATACAAAAAATATTTCCAAGGCGGTTACTGTCATCGGTTCCGGCGCAACGTTTCCCTATCCTTTTTATCAATCCGCTATTAACGAATATAATGCGCAGTCAAAAACTGAAATTTCGTATACACCTCTTGGATCAACCGGAGGCATGCGTCAGCTTTTGCAGAATAACGTCGCTTTTGCGGGATCAGATGCGTTATATACCGATTCAGAACTTGAATCAATGGGTTTGCGTGGACGGGAATTAATTTGGATTCCCACCTGTGTCGGATCTGTGGTGATCGCATATAATCTGCCCGGAAATCCGGTGATTAAATTAACCGGTGAAATAATAAGCGATATGTATCTTGGAAAAATCAAAAAATGGAATGATGCCCGGCTTCTGAAAATAAACCCGTCCGCAGAACTCCCGGATAAACTGATCATTCCATTTCGACGTCAGGACGGCAGTGGAACCACGTTTATTTTTACAGATTATCTTTCCAAAGTATCTCCTGCATGGAAAAACACAATCGGTACGGGGAGTGAAATAAAGTGGCCCGTGGGGACAGGCGTGAAAGGCAACGGCGGGGTTGCGGACAGCATCAAAGTACATTCATATTCTTTAGGTTATATCAATGGAAATTACGCAATTGAACATGGTCTCCGCACCGCCGAAATTATGAACAAATCGGGAAATTATATTTCTCCGGACATTGAAAATGTAACTCTTGCCGCTGCACAGCTTCCGGATGACAACCTCTGCAGTTTGCTCAATAATACCGCGCATTCCGGAGGATATCCCATCGCATCCTTTACATGGATCGTATTTTTCAAACAGCAAAAATTTAACGGCCAAACTATCGGTGACGCACACGCGCTCTTTTCTTTTTTTTAGTGGATAATATCAGGCGGTCAGCAGTATACCACGCCGCATTTCTATTCTCCTCTGCCGGAGGAAATTAAAAAAAAAAGTACCGATGCCCTGAGTGCGGTGTGTTTCGGAACAAAAAAAATTTCCGGATCGGACGAACGATAGCACTTCCTGATGAATCCCGGTGAAATAAAGCGGCCGTTCGAGCTGCATGCAATAACTCTGATATGTATAATCCTTCTTATTCTTTCAACAGTATTGATGTCATTTTTTTATCGTCGGGAAATTTTTAACACGCAATCATACCGTAACGCATCTACACTGGTAAAATCATTATCATTAATGGTTGAATATGCCCGGCTACTCTCCCACACCTACACTGTTTCAGAAAAACTGATTGAATCTACTGCCCTTTCTCAACAACTGCGCAGTACCGAAGAAATACGCGGCATTCTAAAACTGCTGCTCAATGAAAAAGGTACTCTCTTCATGCAAAAAGAAATCTTTGAACTTGATTTACTTAACACAGGAATTCAGAATCTTTGCCGCAATGCATTAGGTGATTCACAATCACCACGCCATGTTTTCATTGAAATGAAAAAGAAGTATGAGGAAATGCATGACCTTATATCAAGTATCTCATTTCAGGAATTTTCGCACACTCAACTTGTTGATAAATTTACCGAGATTATGTTTGTCGATAAAATGCGAAATGCATGTGCTGCCGAATGCTTAAATGGCCGGGAACTATTATGGAAAGAACAGTATCTTTTTTACAGAGACCGACAGCTTCGCCTGCTTAGAGTTTGTACGGAAATGAATAATAACAATATTGAAAAGGCTTCCAAACTTAATGATCTTTACCGTGAAAGCCTTGAAGTTTTTAAAAATGAACTGGACTGCATTCAGTTTCCAAATCTCTGTACCGGGGATGTCGAATCAGGATCGCACCTTCTTACATTAGGCCTTGCAGGGTTGTACGAACGGATTAAACAAATCGAACAAAAAGAAAAGGTTTCACATTTTCATTTCAACAAAATACCGGTATTTATTCTTATACTGTGTGCCTCGGTGGTAATTATATTGTGGCTTATTTCTCTTAAAATAATCGGGAACTGGCAGCAGAGGACTGCGCACTACCAGGAAATGCTGCGCACACGAAATGACGATTTGGAGACCGAAGTGCGTAAGCGGACACAGGAATTGGGGAATGAACTGATAACGGATAAAACAACCGGCCTGCCTAACCGGTACAAACTTGACAACGACATCCAGGTTTTGCAGTGGCATTCAATGATTCTTCTTGACGTCAGAGGATTTAGAAACATTAATGCTGCATTCGGCTTTAAGGCCGGTGATTTTATCATTAAATTAATCAGTGAACGGCTTGTGTATTTCTTTAAAGAAACCGCGCATGTGTATAAATTAGCGTCGGATGAATTCGTGCTCCTCACCACGCGCGAACTTTCCGAAGAAACAATACTGAAATCGTTGAATAATATAAACGATCCCCCGCTAAGTTACAAAGATATTGATATAGATATAAATTTCTATATCGGGCGGTGTCTGAAAACGAAGGGCATTACCGGAGGCGATTATCTCAGAATGACTAACAGTGCGCTGCAGGAAGCAAAAAATAAAGGCCCTCTCGCCGTTGTGCAGTTTAACGGGATAACTGAAGACACCAGAATTTTTAAAAAAAATATGCAGTCCGCACGGCTGATAAAAGACGCAATTATTAATGACACTGTATTTCCGGTTTTTCAGGGAATATACAACAACCGTACGGAAAAATTTGATAAATATGAAGCCTTAATAAGAATAGCAGACGGCAGTAAAACTATTCTTCCCGGTGATTTTCTAGATACTGCTAAAAGCGCGGGATATATGCCGAAACTTACCGGAATTATTCTTGAAAAATGCTTTCAGAGGTTTTCAGAAACCGGAATATCTTTATCCATCAACATCAGCGAAGATGATTTAATCACTTCCGAAATTGTGAACACGCTTGAGCGTGTATTAAAAAAATATTTCATTGCGCCTGATTCGATTACGATAGAAATTCTTGAAAGCGAGAGTATGAAAGATATTGATATAATTCTCTCCCGCCTCCATGAATTAAAATGTATCGGTATTAAAATCGCAATTGACGATTTTGGTGTGCGTTTTTCAAATTTTGAAAGGCTTGCTCAGATGGACGCGGATTTTATCAAAATTGACGGTAGTTTTATTAAAGATTTGCACACGAACAAGAAACATTTCGAAATTGTCAGGTCCATTCAGGGATATGCGCAGTCAATCGGACTGAAAACAGTGGCAGAATTTGTGCACAATGCAGAAATCCACGGATTAGTTAAAGCAATGGGGATTGATTATTCGCAGGGATTTTATCTTCATAAACCGGAAGTAAATGTTCCGGTAGTGTAAGCGAATTTTTTTCTATAGGCGCCGTGGAAGGGATTTCGCCACCGGCAATTCAGCCGGACGTTAGCCGGTGGTCTTTTTTCTACAGGCACCGTGGAAGGGGTTTCGTAATCAGTAACTCATTCGGACGTTTGCCTCTGCCATCCTGGCAGCGGCTGCACTCGGAAAGAATGAAAAAATTATGGCATCCTGCCATTTTTTCATTCTTTACGCCTCATGAATTACTGTTTACGAAACCCCTTCCACTTGGTTATTGAAAATAATACTGCTATATTAACCAGCCGCTCTGAATTGCCATTGCGAAACCCTTCCACTTGGCTATTGAAAGCAACGCCACTGTTAAACAGAGGAGCTCTGAATTACCGTCGGCGAAACCCTTCCACTTGACTATAGAAAATACCACTACTACAAAACAGTTGCAGCCCGTATTATCGGATGTAAACCCTTCACATAACTCATTTTTAAATTCGTGAGATCCTTAAACGGTATTTTTTCTTCCGTATCTGCATGTTATAATTATTTCCAGATGCAAAAAAATAATGAAAGAACGTTACATCAATCCCTACACCGACTTTGGTTTCAAAAAGCTTTTTGGCGAAGAAGCAAGCAAAGACCTGTTAATTGACTTTCTCAATCAGGTACTCCGGGATGAGCATGTTATTGTTGATTTAAGTTTCCGTCCTACCGAGCAATTGTCAGGGAATGACGCTGACCGTAAAGCAATTTTTGACCTCTATTGCAGGGGGTCTAACGGCGAAAGTTTTATTGTAGAGATGCAAAAAGCAAAAATTAATTTCTTTAAAGAACGCGCGTTGTTTTATTCCACGTTTCCCATTCGGGAGCAAGCCGAAAAAGGCAATTGGGACTACCAGCTCAAACCCGTATATTGCGTTGCGATACTGGACTTTGAGTTCGGTAAAACAAAAAATGACTCTGCGCGCTATCTGAGCAATGTAAAACTGAAAGACCAGTACTGTGAAGTTTTCTACGACAAACTCACATATATTTTTATCGAAATGCCCCGGTTTAATAAAACACCTGAACAACTTGAAACCCGTTTTGACAAGTGGTTGTATTTCCTGAAGCATCTGCCGGGTTTTGAAGAAATTCCCGCGATACTTAACGAGCCCGTGTTTCAAAAGGGATTTGAGAAAGCCGAGTTACTGAAATACAATAGGGATGATCTTGCCAGATACGAAGAGAGCCTTAAAGTATACCGTGATCTCAAAGGTGTGGTAGATACGGCGTTTTTTGATGGTAGATTGGAAGGAAAGCTGGAAGGTAAGCTGGAAGGTAAGCTGGAAGGTAAGCTGGAAGGTAAGCTGGAGACTGCCCGAAAACTAAAAAATCTTGGGGTAAAGACAGAAATCATTGTTCAATCAACCGGCTTGTCTATCGCAGAGATACATTCTTTATAGAAACTGTTGAACTCACGCTGCCTGAATCTCCCGGAAATAGAAAAAAGCCTGTTTGCTTTCAGAAAAGAATTTGCCGGTCTTAATGCAAGGCTTAGTGTTGCACGGGAGGATTTCACCGCGCAAAGCGGTGAAAATATACTTGCGGCATACCGTTACATGAATGAACTGCTTCAGTCCGGAATTAACATTTTTGACCGAAGCGGACTTCATTCGCTTCTTGAACTGAACCATCTCGTCCTGTGCGGCAACGATTCAAAGAAACGGCTTGAATATCATGAGTATATTCTTGAAACACGGACACGTTTTCAGAATAATATTCCAAAAATACTGAAATTTTATGAAAAAAACAAATCTTCGCTTACGCCCGCCGAACTCGCGGTGCATATTTATTCAAGGTCACTTTCCCAGCCCCAGCTTTTTATTGAGGGAAACCACCGTACCGGGAATGTCATGATAAACTTCATTCTGATTAGTTCCGGCGCACCGGTTTTTATTATTGATCCGGAAAACGCATTTGATTATCTTGAGCTTTCCGCAGACATAAAATTTACCAGCAAAGAACGCCTTGGAGCTGATGTAATGCATTTTAATAAATATCGTAAAAGACTAATACGGATACTTGAAAAATACTGCAATAAAAAATTCATTACCGGGTAACACATGAACACGGTTTTTTTACAGGCAGCTGCCGCAGCCGGCAGTGTATTCTTTCTTGTCATTGGTCTGCGTCAAATTTCCGCTTCTTTAAATCACCTGTATAATCCGCGTCTGAAAAATATTCTTCTGTTCTTTCCTTCCCGAGCCGGATTTGGAATTTTAACAGGAATTATCATCACTCTCATGCTGCAGTCTTCCTCGGCAGCGATTACCGTAATCCTTGGTTTTGTGCATAGCGGAATGCTTGATACGATGAAAGCAGCCGGTGCCATAATAGGCGCGAATATTGCCGTTACTCTTGTGGTCTATGCTGCTGTGTCCGCAGTAACAACACTGCCTGTCGTACTCATTGCGCTCCTGATCGGTTCGCTTTCACTTCCGCTCCTCACCGTGTTCCGAAAAAACAATCTTAATATCAGCACTCTTTTATCCGGAATGATTTTATTTTTTCTTGGACTGTATTTTCTCGAAGAAAGTCTCAGTTTTTTTAATATTACCGGTCTGCGGGAACAGTTAACGCTTATGCCGGTACCGATGCAATATATATTGTTATTCGCCGCGGGGGTACTTCTTGGTACAATTCTGCAGTCATCGGTTGTTACTGTTATGGTTATTCTGCTTCTGGTTTTCCGCAATCATATTTTACCTGTATCGGCCGCCGCCGCGATTTTAGGCGCAAACCTCGGCTCTGCATTTCACTCAAATGTGAATTCCGCAGAACTCAGCAATGAAGGAAAAACCGCTGCCCGTTTTCACCTTTTATTCAATGTAACCGGATTATTATGGGCTGTTCCATTCTTTTCGCACTTTTTAAGTTTATGCGGCCGGATGTCCGGTAATGAAGTAACTATGCTGGTAATATTCCACGCCTTTTTCAATATAATTACCGCAATAATAGTTTTCCCGTTTATACGCGGGCAGCTCACTCTGGCGGAGAAACTGGTCAGATCAAATATTCTTAAAACCGAAAAACTGAACAAAATTTCATTTTCATGGGATGTTAATCCTGAAAAGTTTGAAATTGAATTCATAAGTATTCTCAGGGAATTAGGCATGCTGAGCGGCAAAGTACATATAATGCTCCTTAAGACTTTACAAGCTTCTGATGAAGACAAAGATGATTCAGGAAAAATTTTAAAAGAAATCATAAAAGCCAATGACTTCCTTATCTCTCAGCATGAAAAAATTGCTTTACGGTTAAATCAGACCGGTGTCGGCGTGGGAGTAAAAAAATGGGCGCAGCGCATATTTGCGGCAATGCAGATTAACAACGAACTCGCCGGTATCAGCGACAATTGTCTGAAGTTACTCAAGGTAATTCATGCAACACAGAAACAACATTATAATTTTCATAAGAAAGCCTTTATTGAGATTGAAGATTACGCTGGTTTCGTACTTGACTTCATGCGCTATATTTCCGATTATCTTCAGGGGAAAATTATTACATTCGATTTTACTCTTGCAGAAAAAATGGAAAACAATATTGACGCACACCGTGACCTGTTACAGGAACGGGGCAGTGTAAAAATAGAGAAAGGCGGCGACATCCGCGCTGAGCTCGCATACATTGACATCGTCCGCAAACTTGAGCATATCGGAGACAATTGTCTGAATATGGCTATTGAGTGCAGAAGGCTTTTTTAACACTTTTCCGGCTCTCATGCAGAACTGACATAAACTTTTAAATTATTTTGCAATGATTTTTCCCGTTTTTCGTCTTAATTAATGTGACGTTAGAGCAGCACAGCCTTTTATCTTCTTTTTTTAAAAAAGAATATAAAAAAATGAATAATTTCGTACAGATGCTTCTCCGGAATTACGGAGATTCTGACGGCGAAGACATTATTCAGGATGTGATGCTGAGTATTTCCAGATCTCTGGATATCACATTGTCTGCCCAGCAATTAGCAGCCTATGTGTACAAGTCTTTACGGAATAAAGTAGTAGATACATTCCGGAAAAAACGTCTGAATAAGGTTTCTCTTGATTCTCTGAGTAATAATCATGAAGAAAACAAGCGAAATCCCGGTTCGTACATAAAAGACGAAAGATCGGATATACACAACCGAATGGTTTCAGACTATTTGATTGATTCTCTTTACGCGGCGCTCGGCAAATGCAGCACCGGGGAAAAGGAAATAATCATCAGTTCTGAGATATGCGGTCAAAGCGTTACGGAAATGGCGCGGACTAAAGGAGTTCCGGAAGGCACACTGCGCGCACGGAAATCCCGCGCTATGAAAAAATTATATAAAATATTAAATCAGGGGGGTCATTTATGACAACAAATAACAGTTCAGCAGATATGGAAGCAAAAAATGTGAGCGATTCAAAAGATAATACAAACGGAAGGTATGATAAAAAAAAGGAATTTTTTATAAGAAAATCACTGCGGGTAATAAAAATAGCCGGGATGGTAATCGGCGGTATCGTGCTTGCGGTTTTTCTCGGTTTTGTATTTGGAATCGCGGTCAAATGGTTATGGAACAACCTCATGCCGGGGCTGTTCGGACTTCCGGTCATCACGTACTGGCAGGCAGTGGGACTGGTTGTTCTTTCAAAAATTCTCTTCGGCAGTTTTCACGGACATGGTCATGACGAAGGGCATTTTCATAAAAAAAGAAAAACGTCATTCCGCACTTGTACAGACACGCACAATTCGAATGACGATTCGGATGAAACAAAAAGTATTGGCAGCATCATAAAAAATGAAATTAAAAAAGAGATAGTCAAAGAACTGGAAAAAGAATTTGAAAAAAAACAAGAGTGCGGCCATTAAACTTTTAACACAGGTAAACATATTCTTAACAAACCATTAACACTGCACAGGTACGATAACAAGGTAAAATTACTACAGGAGAATAAAATCATGAAGAATATTAAAAATAAAATCTCACAGACGGCCGTGTTTCTGACCGCTTCGCTTTTAGCAGCAGCAGTCATATTTACCGGCTGCGGAAAGTCCGGGAAAAAATTTGAAATCCTCGGCGCAGGTGCATCTTTCCCGGCTCCGCTCATCACCGCATGGGCAGATAGTTACAAGACCGCAACTAAAGGAGCGGTTACTATTAACTATCAATCCATCGGATCAGGCGGTGGAATTAGGCAGTTTATCGAGCAGACAATCGCTTTCGGTGCGTCTGAAAGCGCGCTTAAAGATGAGCACATTGCTGACGCGAAAACCAAAACTGATGGATTGGCGTATTGTATGCCCATTACACTCGGCGACGTAGTACTTACGTACAATCTTCCCGGTATTGAAAAAGGCCTCGTCTTTAATCCGGAAATAATCGCAGGAGCATTTCTTGGAACGATTACAAAATGGAATGACCCGAAAATTGCAAAACTAAATCCTGATATAACACTTCCGGATCTTCAGATTGCCATCGCGCATCGTTCGGACGGTTCAGGCACAACTGCAATTTTTACCGACTATCTGTGCAAAGTCAGCAAAGAATGGAAAGATAAAATCGGTAAAGGCAGCTCTGTTAACTGGCCGAGAGGAACCGGCGGAAATGGTAATGAAGGTGTTGCAGGTATAGTACAAAGTACACGCGGCGCGCTTGGATATAACAGCCTTGTCTATGCGGTACTTAACAAAATTTCATACGGTTCAGTTGTGAATAAATCAGGCAATGTTATCGCTCCTTCTCTTGAAGCGACAAGCCTTTCCGCAGCGGTAAAGATTCCCCTGGACGGACGCATCTCTCTTACCGATACCGACGCTGCAGCGGGATACCCTATAACCGGTTTCTCCTGGGCGCTCGTGTATGAAAATCTTCACCGGAACGCGGCAATCAAAAGCCGTGATGACGCCGAACAACTTGTAAAGTTTCTTCACTGGGTGGTTACTGAAGGACAAAATATGAATGAAAAACTCAGTTTTGCCCGCCTCCCGAAAGACGCGCAAGCAGTCGCTATTCAAATGCTTAAAACTCTTAAGTATGAGAATGAGATGATCGGTGAAAAAGTCATTGCTTCGGCCAAGTAAAAGACTAAGATACTTGAATAAAGTATAAGAGCAAATCAAAAACCAGTTACAGATATGACCGCTATACACAATGCAAAACTGCCCGCATACTGCAGGGCACCGGGCGATAAAGTCTTTAAAGGACTTGTGATCGCCTTCAGCAGCGGCATCATTCTTCTTGCCGTTTCCATGGCTGTCATACTGTGGCTGGAAGCTCTTCCTACTTTCAGAAAATTCGGATTCTTACATTTTATCCAGAGTACTACCTGGGATCCGGTCAGAGCGGTGCATGGAGCATTTCCTTTTATAATAGGAACTCTCATCACCAGTTTCGGAGCGCTCCTGCTTGCGGTTGTCCCCGCACTCGGCCTTGCGGTATTCACTGTTGAGTACGCGCCGAAACCGCTCGCGTTAATCATTAATTACACTGTTGACCTGCTCGCGTCAATTCCAAGTGTGGTAATCGGTCTTTGGGCCGTCTTCACGTTCGCCCCATGGATGCGTGAAGTTTTCTATTTACCGATTTATGATTACGCCGCTGCCAATCTGCCCTGGCTTCTTCCCATAATAGGCGCACCGTCAAACTACAATCTGGTAACCGCGACTGTTATTCTCGCGCTCATGATTGTCCCTTACACGGTAGCGCTTGCGCGGGATGCGATCCGGCTTGTGCCTGCAGATCAAAGAGAGGCAGCATGGGCTCTCGGAGCAACACGCGTTGAAGTTATTTTTATGGCGGTACTGCCCTATGCGCGCACCGGAATCACCGCGGGAATACTGCTCTCCCTTGCCCGCGCGCTCGGAGAAACAATGGCAGTCGCCATGCTTATCGGAAACGCAAACCGTCTTCCTTTTACCCTATTCGGTCCGGCTGCAACCATGCCGTCACTTATCATTAATGAGTTCCGCGAAGCTGTTGAACCGCTTCACTACACAAGCATTATGGGTATCGGATTTTTGCTTTTCCTGCTTACAATTTGTATTAATCTGCTTGCGGCGTGGATACAGCAGCGCCTCATGGGCAAACAGGGGAGAATCCAATGATTTTAAAATTAAGATACGCGAGGGATTCTGTTTTCAGAATTATGATCGCTCTTATGACTATCCTCGTTGTGCTGCCGCTGTTTATTATTATTTTATACGTACTTATAAACGGCGGCAGCGCGATTAGACCGGATTTTTTTCTGAGGGATTTAGGCAGCCCCATACGCGCAATGACAGGACAACCCAGCGGTCTGATTCACTCCATTCTCGGTACGATTATCATTGATTTATGCGCTCTGTTTATTGCGGTTCCCTTCGGCCTTTCCGCAGGAATTCTGATGAGCGAATATCCGGATAACCCTCTTGCCCCGCCTGCAAAACTATTAACCAGTACGCTTAACGGAATGCCGGCAGTGCTTATGGGACTGCTCGCATACGCGCTGATAGTGAAAAACAGCGGAGGATTTTCGGCAATTGCCGGTTCGATGGCCCTCGCGTTTGTAATGATACCTATTATTGCCCGCGCGGCTGAATCCTCTCTCCGTATCACTCCCTGGAGTCTTCGTGAGAACGGCCTTGCACTCGGACTCCCGCGGTGGATTGTCATTACTCAAATTGTAATTCCTGCCGCAAGACCCGGCCTTATCACGGGAATACTCATCGCCTTTGCCCGAGGCGCTGGTGAAGCCGCGCCTCTGTTACTCACCTCTTTCGGCAATAACTACCTCAGTTTCAATATGAGTAAACCAATGGATACCCTTCCTCAGCGGCTCTACAGCCTTGCGATCAGTCCATACAAACAATGGCATGTCATGGGGTGGGGCGGGGCGATACTGCTGCTTTTTTTTGTTATTATTGTTTTTTACGTCGGCCGTAAAATGACCGCCGGTATGGAAGCAAGAGCCGAACAAAAAATTCATTAAACCGGCAAATATGTAACCGCAAGGAGATTTGTAACGTACATGGGAAATAATCAGGAACAATGCTGTGCCGTACCAACAATACGGATGGAAACGAAAAAACTTTCTGTCAACTACGGCGCCAATTTCGGCGTAAAAGATGTAGATTTAAAAATGTGCACCAATCAGGTTACCGCGCTTATCGGACCTTCAGGCTGCGGGAAAACGACATTTCTGCGCGCGCTGAACCGCATGCATGACCTTAACCCCGCTATTAAAATCACCGGCACCGCGCTTCTTGACGGTGAAAATATTTATGACACAGGTACCGACCCTGTTGTAGTCCGGCGCAAAATAGGAATGGTATTTCAGAAACCTACACCTTTCCCCACAAAATCCATATACGACAATGTCGTTGCGGGTTTACGTCTTGTCGGTATCCGGAAAAAGGCAGTACTTGACGAAGCCGCAGAGCGCGCGCTCAGCGGAGCGGCTTTGTGGGAAGAAGTAAAAGACCGGCTTAAAGCTCCCGGAGGCAGCCTCTCCGGCGGGCAGCAGCAGCGCCTTTCCATAGCGCGCGCGCTTGCGATAGAGCCTGAAGTGCTCCTGATGGATGAACCTACAAGTTCTCTTGATCCAAACTCAACTACCAGAGTAGAAGAATTAATTCAGCAGCTTAAAAATACCGTATCGATTGTAATTGTAACCCACAACATGCAGCAGGCTCAGCGGGTGTCTGATTATACCGCCTTTTTTTATGTAGGAGAAATGGTAGAATGCGCGCCGACTTCTGAGCTTTTTAAAACACCGAAGCACGAACGGACTAAAGAGTATCTCGGCGGCTGTTTTTCCTGAAATAAATTTATTTTTTCCCAATTTGTGATTTTTTTGCCTTTTGGAGCGTATAGTAGTGAAATTCATTATTAACTACCCAGCAGTATAATTGCAATGAAACCGCTAATGGACGCAAATTAACGCTAAGGGAAGAATTCGGAAAATTTTAACGTTGTTTTAGATTATCTGCGGTTTCTCCATTTTGCTGTGAAGATATTTAAAATTCTCACTAAAGATCAGTATGCCAAATATCAGGAACAAAAGGAAATGATGATTAAAATGGCCGAGCAGCGCCGGAAAGGCGGATCGTACCGTCCGGCTGCAGGTCAACAGACTCAACAACAGCGATAATACCATACTTAACTGTCAATTCTCTAAAAGTTAACTGAAAAAAAACATTTCCTTAACACATACCTATTGTATTGAATCGGATACCGGTGTAAGATACGCCCGGTTTTCGGAAATAAAAAACATGCGTGGAAAATACGTATGCAGAAAATTCCGGAACCGCAAATAAAATAAAAGGAGAAATAAATGTACGGAAGAAAAACCAAATCTAAAATACGGTTTTTATCTGCAGCCGCCTCAGCTCTGCTGATCTGCGGCCTGACTGCAGCGCCGAGCGCGCCGAAGACAGCGGTACGCGATGCGAGCGGGGACAGGTACAAACACGAAATGGATAAGATGATTGATCCCAACGATATTCAAAAAATGAATAATAACTTTTACAGCGGACAGTACGCCAGTACGGGAGCAAGTAATCTTACCAAGTCGACCAGCTCCACCGCAACAATCGGTCTGGGGCTCAATGATCCGCTGGAAAAGAAACTTTTTATCGGCTTGTTGTATAAAACTTCGTTGGGATTTACCAACAGCGCTACTTCAAGCTCATATTCTAACTCCCAAACAGCAGTGAAAGCTAACTCACGGTTGTCTACTCACGATGCGTGGATTTCAGTGTTGCTTAAAGATCTCGGCATTGCGGTAATTTTCGGGCATAAGACATCGGGTACTGGAAAAGAGGGATATTATAAATCAGAAAAAGCAAGTGATTATGATTTAAATTTTACTCATACCGGTGACCAGACAATGAATAAGCTCACGAATATAATGACCACAAACTATCACGTAGGTGTGGATAATCAGCGCACTCACGATAACAGTCTGACCCTGGCGAAAAAGATGGAAAAATTTCTTTTGTTTGTTCCTCTTTCATATAAAGTTGTGAATGATAAACAGACCGCACAGGAAGAATTTCTTATGAACGGCAAGGTGATGAACAGGCGAATCTATAAACAGGACGAAACGAAAACCGAGTTCGGGATCGGAGCCGGTATAGACGGATTCAAGATGCCCGGCGAACTGAGTATGTACGGCCTTAAAGCGCAGGTCGGGTTTGATTTCGTTCCCAAAACTTATCACCGGATAGCTGCCGCGTACCCGGGACTTAACTATAACGGGCGGAAGCTTTATAAGAAGAATAAAGCCAGCCTGAAGGTTGAGCTGGGGCAGGGAAGAAAATTTGATAAATTTGAATTTAAATCCAAACCGGTAAAACTGGAATATTACTACCAAAGAACCGTCGCGGATCTCGGGTGGGAAGGTTCTCTCACCGGCGCCAAGCGCATGATCTTTACCAATTACGGTACCGAACAGATTGATGATAACAAAATTCAATATAAACCTGAAATTGGCGCCGAGTTCAAACCGCGGAAGATAACCACATTCCGGGCGGGGGTTAAGTACTCCGGTACATGGCAGGATATTGCTACTAAAACCTATTACGAACCAAAAGCGGACGGAAGCGGCGGACAGGTCCGTAAAATGATACGCAGCACCGGTTTTACCGGTTCACAAACTTCCATCGCGTTCGGTATGGGATTCAATTTCACACCGAATCTGTCGATTGACTCAGTTGCGAGTTCCGCAATCACCGGTATCGGGATTGCCAAAGACCTGTACGAAACAGGCAAATTCAGCGCGCTGCTTACCTACCGGTGGGACGGCCCAGCAATGAAGATAATCAAATAACAAAATAAAATGTTATTGATTAATAATAATTTGTAAAAAAAAAAAAAGGAGAAAAAAATGACACAAATATTAAAATTTATGAAACCTACTCTTGCGGTTAGCGCAGTATTATGGATGCAGCTTTCGGCAACACCGAGTGCACCTAAGACAGCGGTGAGGTCATCGTCCGGAGACAGATACAAGCACGAAATGGATCTGATGCTTGATCCAAGTGACCTTATGAAAATGAATAAGAGTTTTTACAGTGGTCAGTATCAGAGCGCTGATGGGGATGATCTCACCAAATCCACAAGTACTTCAGCGACTTTCGGCCTTGGTTTGAATGACCCGCTCGAAAAGAAACTGTTTTTCGGTGCGCTGTATAAAACATATTTGAATCTTAATGATACAAAAACAACCACCACCTACACTAATCAGTCCGCGGCCGCAGGGACTGACTCAAGAACATCTACTCACGATGCATGGGTTGCGCTTCTTCTCAAAGATGTTGGATTCAATCTCATCTACGGACTACAAGTAACCGGCTCCGACGTGAAAGGATATTATGAACCGGTTAAGACCAATGTATGGGACATTTACTTTACTCCAACGGGCGGACAAACTGCAATCAAAAGCGCGAAAGGTGTTTCAACCAACTATCATGTAGGCCGGGTGAACTCACGCGTGTACGATAACGGTTTAACTATCACTAAAAAACTGAGTAAGTTTAACCTGTTCATTCCTTTAGGTGTAAAGTTCACCTACGCGAATGAATCAGCAAAACAGGAGATTTTAAACAATAGCAAAGCAATTGCGTTCAATACATATGCCAAGAATGAGGATAATAAACAATTCAGCGGAGGCCTTGGATTAGACGGTGTGAATGCGCCCGGCCCGTTCAGTAGTATGTATAAAATGAAAATCAAGGCTGGCTTCGATATGGTACCCGAGACTACATATACCAGCGTAGGCAAAACACCTAATGCAGAATACGATTTTTCTAAAATGTATTCGTATAAAAAATGGAGCGGAGATCTTGAAGTCGGGCAGGGCCGCAAATTTGATAAATTTCAATTCAAATCAAAGCCGGTTAAACTCAGTTATTCTTACGCCATTACCAAACAGGATCTTGATTATCACGGTACGATCGCACGGGCAGGAACTACTGCTCTCGCAATAACAAACAGAGGCAGCACCACGGCGGCCGAACACAAAGTCAGCTACAAACCTGAGATAGGCGCTGAGTTTACGCCTCATAAAATAACCACATTCAGAGCCGGTGCCAAATATACCGGAGAATGGAAAAGGACACATACCATAGGGAACTATCAGCCAAAAGCGTACGACGGCATAAGTAAGATAGAAACTCTTAGTATGCAATTCTACAATTCAAAAATAGAAATCGGTTTTGGGATGGGTTTTAATCTTACTCCGAATCTCAAGGTCGATGCAGTAGCGAGCACCGCAATCGACGGTATCGGTATGAATAAAAATCTCACTGATACCACTACCTACAGCGCGCTGCTTACTTATACGTGGGATGGCCCTGCGATGAAGGTGATAAAAAAATAAGTTCTTTTTAGCATACGTATCACTATCATACCCCGCTTGTCCGGCGTTTGGGCGCCTGAACGGCGGGGTTTTTTATTACACCAGATTTATTTTGTGTAAACTACTTGAGAAATTCATAAATAACTACGCAGCGGTTACAAAGAATATGGTTTTTCCATATGATGTTCGGACAGCAGCTTTTCATTCTGTAAAATAGTTTTTATTGACCCATCAGCAATTATCCTGCCATCGGAAATGAGGATACACCTTGTGCATACTTCCAGCAGAAACTCAAGATCATGGGAAGAAATCATCATGGTTTTATCAATCTCATTTATCAGTTTGATAATATTTCTTCGGTTTTTTGCATCAAGGTTAAAGGTAGGCTCATCAAATAAGTATACATCAGGCGACATTGATAGTAAAGAGGCAATAGCGGCGAGACGTTTTTCACCTCCTGAAAGATGGTGAGGAGATTTTTCTTTTAAACAGGCGATATCCGTTTTTTGCAACGCTGATTCAACTCTTTTAAGTGTTTCATTTTTTGGTAGGTTCATATTCAGCGGTCCGAATGCGACATCATCAAACACACTCGCACAAAAAAGCTGATCATCCGGAGATTGAAAGAGATAGGATACCTGAGAATTGAATGCGTTATATGTAATTTTCTTTCCGGAAACAATTATTGAGCCATATGCGGGCTGTAATATTCCGCATAACAGTAAAAACAGAGTAGTTTTCCCGGAACCATTGGCGCCGATTACCGCTGTTTTTTCGCCGGCAGCGCATTGAAATGACAATTCATTTATTACCGCTTTTTTAGTCGGATATGAGAAAGTCAGATCGGCAATGCGAATTGTTTCTTTCATAACTTTTCAGTAATAAAAATAAGGATTAAAAGTATCAGCGTAATCAGCATTTTTACATAGTCAGAAACGCTGATCTTAAATTCTGTCAATACTGGTGTTGTATCTTTTGACGCAGTATTGCATGATCCATTGCCAGTCTCACTGAAATTGGCGCCGCGTGCAGAATCAAAGCCTCTTAACCGCATTGATGCGGAGCAGGTTTCGCTTTGTTCAATGCCTCTTATAAACAGTGTAGTGAGTATCCCGATAGCCGCATTAAAATTCCAAAGTGTGTTTTTAATATTGCCGCCCCGTAACCGTGCCGCATTCACTGTGTGTGTTAGATAATCAAAAAACATATGGATAAATCTGTACGTGGATAAAAAAATGCGGATGATTGTTTTAGGAATTAAAAATGATTCCAGAGCTCTGATTATGTGATTATATTTTGTAGTAAAGAACAATGATGAAAAGAAGCCTATGACCGATACTGCACGAAGAAAAATAATCAAAGACCAGTAAAACCCTTCTTTATACACAGCAGCTTTTCCGTAAGAAATAAGCACCGTGCCGCCGGAGCTGATTGTCAAAAGCGGAAGGATGAAAAATAAAATATATAAGGGATGTTTTAATTTTTTCAGATAGTACGCCGGATTGATTTTTGAAAAAACCATTACCGAGATGGATAACACCAAAATCAGACACAGGTTTTGAATGGACGCAGAAAATGCCGCTGCAAAAATACAGACGAGTAAGCTGGCAAATTTTATTCTTGGATCCCAGGCGTGTATTGGCGATTTTTTTTCGATATATTCAATAATATACATTTTTAACGATATATTTCAAACCCTGAAGTTGTTTAACATAAAAATGCAAGTAATTCGGGTTTGACTTTCAGTATTCGGTTAATTACTAAACCTGTTATTGCCCCTTCAAAGACAGCCAGGACGGCGTGTGAGGCAGAAAATAAAAAAGCTATTCCGATAAATTGTTTTGCGGAAAAATAAATTATCAAAAGAATGCAAAAAGCAGCAAAGAAAATACCTGTTGCAGTTAATACCCCTGAGGTAACACTGCGGATTACAGTGTGCGTGGTTTTTTTAAATATTGTTTTGTTTCCGGAATAAATGAGTAAGGAGGGAATTGAAAAAATAACGGTATTTATTCCGAGAGTGGTAATTCCTCCGTGGGAAAACATCATAAACTGAAAAAATAAGCCGGTGAAAAAAACCAATGGCGACAGCGGGCCGAGTAATATTCCCACAATACCCAGTAAGAGAAGGTGTACGGAACTGGGCCCGACTCTGAAGTGGAGTAATGAGGAAATAAAGAACACGGCACTTATTACCGAGACTCTGGGTATGTCGCCATTTTTTATTTTTTTAAGCGCATAGCCGGTTACCAAGGCGGCGCCTGCATAACCTGCTGCGCAAATTTTTGCGCTTAGAATACCGTCCGAAATGTGCATTATTTATTTATTTTTAAAGAACAATGCAGTGCCGATCATACCCCAGATAACGCATATTGCCATAATTATTTTTTGAGTTTGGGACACACCGCTTATACGGGAATGACTGCTTAAAGAAAGATTTTCATTGATGTCAGAATTAATCCGCATTCCATGACCGCTCTTGTGCCGTACCTGGCACACCCATACACCCGGCCGGTCCGGAATAAAAGTAAAAACACCATTACTATCTGTATGTACGGAACTCGATTCCCGTGTTTCATTCGGGGGGAAAAGGAGCACCTCAGCATCAGCCATCGGCTCGCCGGTATCAAACGCTGCCTGAATACGTATTTCTTTCGGCTGGATTACAGTGAATTTGGTTCCATGAGAGTACGCTGCTATATTTAAAAATAAAGCCGCGGAAAATTGAACAAATACCCTGTATTTCAATTTTTATAACTGAGTTGAAGTATCTGATACTTCACAATGACCTTCACCGAGATGTCCGAGAGTCCAAAGAGCATGAATTAATGTGTGATAGTCGGGCTCATGTTCAAGTTCTTTTTGGGTAACTTTGACCATCCCGTTCGTTGCAAATTTATTAAAAAAATCAAAACCGACAGATCCGGTATTAATATGACTTTCTTTTTCTGATTCGATATCGCCGAAGATATGATCAAAGTGAAAAGTCATTTCCACGTCGGAGATTGTATTTTTTTTTAATATGCCTTTGACTGTATCACCTACGTAACCTTCTTTGCCGTCAAACCGCATTTCTTCATCAAGCTTTATTTCGAATGGAATGTAACTACTGCCTTTTTTGGCAGTACCAATCATTACAATGGAATAGCCTTTGTATGCACCCTGAGCCGCCTGTACTAGACGGAATGATAATGACTGATAATTGCCTTCGCTGGTTTTGACCGATCCAACGGTAATTGGTTCTGCATTGTTACCACCCCGGGCGAGATCAATCAGATATTCTCCGGGAAGACTTGCGCGAAGATTTTCTTTTTTATTATATGCGGTAATATCGGTGAGATTTACATACAGCTTTTCGAATGAAATAGACCAGCTCTGTTTGTCAACAAATCCCTGTCTGACAAAGTCCTCTCCGTTTGCCTTAAAAACGAGTGTACTGTTTTTTTCAGCGCAGCCGATTAAAAAAAAACAGACAGGGACGGATAAAATAGCGATTTTGATAAAACTGATTTTTTTATTGCTCATATGTGATATTCCTTTTATATCATTCGTGTCACAATTTTACCATTTGTAACACGTCTGTGTCAAGATACAGAAGGTAAGTTGATTCCTGCCATTTTTTTAGATGTGACAAAGCGGTATAAGTGGAATGAAACCGACCGCTCCTTTTTGAAATACACTTAAGAAAGAAAGCCACAGAGGACACAGAGATCACAGAGATATTCGCGTGCATTAGTGTTTTTTCGCGGTTAAAACCAAAAGAAAACCGATAATGGGGATAGATACAGAATCCTCTGTGGTCTCTGGTGTCCTCTGTGGCTATTATCTTTTAACGTATCCGAATGATACTCATTTTGCTGTGAAGATATTTAAAATTTACAGTACTAATGCAAATTTTTACCTGTAGAAGACATACTCAGGGAGGCATGCCTGACCCCTTTAAGAGATTTAATTTTTTTATATAAGGATTGTACCGCTGCGGCTTTGCCTTTTACTGCGGCAATTTCCAGACAATTATTATGATCGAGATGGATATGCTGTGTTGATATGATGAGGTCATGGAAGTCGTGTTGAATCGATGTAATTTTGTTCAGCAGACTTCTGAAGTGATGATCATAAATGAAAAGAATTGCTCCGGCAATGATATTACACGACTGATGCCATTCTTTTTTTATCAGCTCGTTCCTTATTATATCTCGGATTGCTTCAGATCTGTTTGTATATCCTTCCTGAGCGATATAACTATCGAAATCATTTGATAATTTTTTCGGGAGCGATATTCCAAAACGGATTAATTCAGACATGTGTACTCCATTCTATATGTGATAAATTATATAATTCAGAAAGTTAAATTACAATATCGTAAAGTATTTTCCTCGCGTTTAATAACGTGTATAACGAAGCAAATACAGTATTTCTGCAGGCGCTTTGTGTCCGCACGCGTACGCTGTCGGGCTTAATCGAAAAACCCGGATGTCCGCATGTATTCATTTAATGATAGCGTGGCGGTTTTTTAAGCACTGTGTCGGCTCTTACCCGGGCATCAGAACGAGTGCCGCCCGATTATTGTTTCATACGGTAGACACCCAGATGAAGTCTGCCTCATCTTTAACTGCCAGTGCGCGATGAGCTGCTCCAACCCTCGCCGACCAGGGGTAAAATAGTCAGCGGGCGGTTATTTTCCAGGTTGAAATATACTGAAAAATGAAAATTAAAAACGTTCACTTGCCGGGAGAATGCCTTTCAGAACTATTGAAAGTAATGGTATCCCCAATACCGTATTCCATAATAAACAGCCTTTTTGCACCATCATTGTCAGCGTCGACTATCGCCCCGGGATCAAACCTTTTATTCAAAATTATTTTGCCGTTTCCGTGCTCTTCTATTTTCCCAAGCAGTATGTATTTTTCGGTAACAACGTGCATATCTTTTTTCATAAAATATGTTGTAGTGTCAGTAAAATTTTTTTTTTTCTACATCAATTGATTTAATGTTTATCCTGCTGGTAATCGGGCTCTGATCATCGAAATAGATAGTTTTGTTATCACTAATTTTTTTAATGACGAAAGAAGTCCCGTAACGTCCTGCATTTATTAGAGCGGTAGTTCCTATTAACGGCAGGTTTCCCGTCACAAAGAAAAACCTGTTCGTTATCACCCAGACAATGCGCACTAAGGAAGACTCCTTCGTTAGCGGCTATCGACTTATACGGATTATCCGGCACAATAGTATTAACAATATTCCATTTTACTTTACCGCCGGTTCCGAGCGGTGCCTCTTGTACATTATAGAGAAACTGATATCCGCTGCCCTGATAAGCAGTTTAGTTTACTGAACTGTACGCGGCCGATCCGAGTCTTGCGTCATCATAAAAATATCCGTATTGTACGTCCTTTCCTGCAAGCGTGCCCTCCCGCGGCGAAGAAAGGCTGAGCGTACTCTCAACTTTTGCCTGCGTTCCGTGAACGATATAGTCATGCTGCTTTCCGCCGTTGACCCTGAATATTTCTATAACAAAGACCTGTCTCGGAGAGACATTTGCCATAAGAACACTGCGCCGGTACAAAGAGCAATCAGGATACACCTCGGTATTGTCCGCATCAATAAACTGAAAAAAATTACCCGCATCATATCCCCTTAACCGGCCTCTGCTTTCTAATTGTTTTTTTTCATCAACAATTACAGTGTTATGGCACACCGTGTTCGCGAAAAACCCTGCCCTTCGGGGGTCAGTTCCGTTCGCGGTTTCCGGATATCCGAAATCAGGCATCAGAGAACAATTCTCGGCAAAAACCCGTTATGTTGAGCTCAACATAACTGGTTCAGCGTCAGAAATTTATATTATTATAGCCGCTTTAAAAGTTGCTCGTATTCTGAATGCTTGCCAATCCAGAACCAGACGATTTCATTTTCATCAATAATGCCCACAGTACGAAAATCGAGAGAGAGCCGCGCAGCATAAATTGGTCGTTTGGTGTGAACCTTTTTGAAAAAAAGGCTGGGGTGATAAAGATCTTTAAGGAACAAGGTATATGCTTTCTTCGCCTGGACTCTTATTGCTTCAGGCAAAGCGGCATAGAGCTGCCTGAAAATCGACGTTGTGCGGGAAATCATAATTCATTGACATCAAGAACTCGAGTTTTCCCGGCCTTATGCTCGGCAAGTGCGTCGTCGGCAAGCTTACTTAGCACGTCTTCAGAAGCCGCGAAAGTATTATTCCATTTTTCTTTTGAGGATATTTCATCGATAAGCCAGTGTGCGACAATGTTCTGATCGGTTTCAGGCAGAGCGGCGGCTTTTTTGAAGGCTTTTTCAAGCAATGTGGTCATGGTGTATTGTATCGTGTTTTATTTATTTGTTCAATTTAACGAATAGTACTTTCTATATTCGACATAGCGTTGAAGTGTAATACATTTTCACAATAATGTCAAGAATAATTTAAATTAAAATTTTAAAAATCACATCATTTCAGAGAAAAATCTGTACAAAAATAATGCTCGAGTTCTCCAAATAAATATATACAAAAATTTAAAAAAAACCGGACATTTTTATAAAGACAAGTGAAAATATAAATACTTCCCCCACACGGTATTGGAAAATCCCGTAAATCATGGCGTATTTATACCGCATGGGCTCTGATCATATTGTCATACACGGCGCCCGTGAACATAATTTAAAAACATCACTGTTATAATTCCACGCAGGACAGTTTACAGTAATCACCGGCCCGTCAGGATCAGGTAAATCAAGCCTCGTGTTTAATACCATTTATAACGAAGCAGCGAAGTATTCTGCTCTACGGCAAGAAAGGCCATATTGTTACCATGGCATATGAGAGCTCCCGCATCAGCGGCAAATTCAAACGGGAACTTGAAGGAATTATAACTCAGGCGCGCCGGAGATACAAGCAGACTCCGTCAGACGAAATGAGACGCGGCCTTGAGCGCTTTATGACAACCGGACTGCATCCGTGCGATATTGACCAGCTCCTCGCGAACATCCGCGCACTCGGATTTCAAATTGTACCGGACACCGGGGGTGTGTACAAATACTGAAAATTCCCACTACACAGTTGTAGCAAGCTCAACAATTTTTTCAAGCGCCAGGCGCCAGGGCAGAGCAGTGATATCTCCGGGAAACACTGCGGCCTGAGCAGTTCGACAGGCCAGGATACAGTGAGCTGAAGGTTCTATCTCACGAAATGACATAAGGCCATTGCTGTGACGGGGTATAGGATATTCAGTACTTTTAATTTCAACAGCTAAAATGCTCCCCCGAGGTGTTTCGAGAACCAAGTCCACCTCTGCGCCGCTTTCAGTACGGTAATACGAGAAGCGAAGTTCAAGGCGAAGGTAATCTGTCAGCGCTCTGACCTGGTGGATAAAGAAGTGCTCAAAGAGAGGCCCGTATTCTGCAGTACCGGGGATTGCCGCAATTGATGATCGGCCGAGAATACTCCGGAGCATGCCGGTGTCAAACAGGTAAAAACGCGGATGGCGGGTCAGGCGTCTTCGGGTAGATCGGTGCCACGGCTGCAGCCACATGCCAAGAAGTGTATCGGTGAGAACTTCATAGAATGATTGTATAACGTAATTACTGGTTGCGGTTTCACGTGCCAGGGTAGCGATATTAAGTACCTCTCCGCTTGTGGACGCAGCAAGGGGAAGGAACCGCAGGAATGTGCCCAGGTTGCGAACCTGTGCTTCTGCTTCAACCTCTTCTTTCAGGTAGGTATCGACATAGGCTTTGATTATTTCGTGTTTCAGCGCGGTGTCGGGCTCATTCACAATGGGCGGCAATCCTCCCCATGAAAGTGCCTGATCAAGCGAAAACGCCCCGCCAATTTCTACCGCTGTCAGCGGATGCAGCTGATAGGTGATCGCCCTGCCCGCGAGCAGATTTGCCTTGGTGCGCTTGAGCTTTCGGGCACTGGACCCGGACAGGATAAAAGACACGGGCAGTTTTAATTCAATGAGTGAATGAACCTCGTCAAGAATCATCGGTACCCGTTGTACTTCATCTAATATGATATGGGTGATACCCTGCTGAGAGGCAGCCTGGACCTCACCGCGAAGTGCTTCCGGGTTCGCTGAGTATTTGCGGTACTGTTCTGAGCGGAGGAAATCATACCTCATTGTCGTTGCCGGTTCAAACCGCTGTTTCAGCAGGGTACTTTTACCAGTTTGACGGGGGCCAAAAAGGAAAAAGCTTTTCTTCAAAGGAAAGGAAATGGATCGCTGATACATACTGTTATTATACCGTAATTTTAAAAAGAATTCAAATATTACGTCGTAAAATTAAAATTATATTTATTTTTACAATACAAATTTGAAGTGTAAACATCTATTACAAATAGTGGTATGAGGTTTTATCTAAATTGTCATCGTATATAAATCACTTTAAAATTTATTGAATAGGACACCTAAGCCGGCAAAGCCGGAGAGGTCAGAGGGCAGCTTTCAGCGTTCAGTGGATGATAAACTTTGCTGAATTTTGAATCATTGAACCCAGCATCTTTCCAATTTCCCGGCATTCAAAGATACA
>Ga0180007_10000680_pt1 | contig 53827 bp, 50 predicted proteins | sample MM_PC_MetaG_FD_121122 | JGI IMG/M metagenome (GOLD analysis project Ga0180007, IMG submission 121122) | Groundwater microbial communities from the Aspo Hard Rock Laboratory (HRL) deep subsurface site, Sweden - MM_PC_MetaG | ecosystem: Environmental > Aquatic > Deep subsurface > Groundwater...
GAATTGGTTAGAAAAGATATTTGAATCATTTTTGTGGAATAGTAAGTTTATTGTTATCTTAGCAGTAATTGCCAGCTTGGTTTCAGCTATTATTCTCTTTCTTTTAGCTACCTATGATGTATTGGGAATAGCTATTCACGCCTGGAATTACATGTTGGGTCACTTCACAGAACCATATGGTGCATTTCATGATGCCCTGGTAGGACGTATTGTTGGAGCGATAGATGACTATCTTTTAGCGGTAGTTCTTCTTATTTTTTCATTTGGCCTTTACGAATTATTTATTAGCGAGATTGGAGCAGCAAAAAGTAATATTTCTGGTTCTAAGATTTTACTAATAAAGACCTTGGATGACCTAAAAGATAGATTAGCTAAAGTAATTCTAATGATCTTGATAGTAATGTTCTTTAAGCATGTTCTTTGTTCTTCCTTTGAAGAACCTCTTAATATTCTTTGTCTGGCTGGGGGAATCCTTTTAATTTCATTGGCTTTGTATTTTGGACATATAGCCCATAAAGCAGAAGATTGATAAACTAATAACTTCTTTTTATTTAACAAGTGAGATGAAAAGCGCCAGCTACTTTCTTTTCTTTTAAAAGCTGATTAAAATAAAGGGTGGCTTCTTTAGTAGGAAGACTTAAAAATTCAATATCTTTTTGGTGTAAATAATCTTTTACCTCTGGAGTTACTTTCATTAACCCAGAGCTACCCATGCCAAAAATAATAATTTCAGGTCTTTGCTCTGCCAAAGCTTCAATATCTTTTTTAACTACTTGGTGGCCTGTTACTCTCCACCAAGAGCTAACCTGATCTTGGAAGACAATGAGATCATGTTTATAAACCTTGCCCTCTATCTTAATTTGTCCAAAACTATAATCTTCTATCACTTAGTTTAGCCTATTTTACCATAATTCCTGCATAACCAACCACATGATTATAATCACCAGAAGCTTCAGCTGAGGTAGTATATTTTACCAGGATAGCCTTTTTAGCCCCTAACTCTTTAGTTGCTTTTAACATAATGACCGTGGGGGCATAACCACACATAGAGATGTTATACTTTTTAATCTTTTCCATAAGCTCATCTTCGTTTAAGTCTAAGATAGCCTCAATAGCCTTACTGTCCTTTTTAGAGACTATATTTTGAGATTCGTAGTGGGTCATATCGCTACTGGCAATAATCACAACTTTCTTAGGAGAATCTTTTACAATCCAAGCAATCTCTTTTCCAAGTTGTTTAAGTTCTTCTAAGTCTCTACCTCCTATACAAATGGGAATAATCATAAAGGGCTTATTATGTAAGCATTGTAAAAAGGGGAGTTGGATTTCAATAGAGTGTTCTTGAATGTGGGCTAAATTATCTTCTTTTAAAAGGGTAGAATTATTCAGTAGGCTATTGGCCAAATCCTTGTCTATCAAAACATCGCCTAATGGAGTTTGCCATGTTTCTTTGCTGTCAACTGCATATTCTTGCCCTAAACCCGAATGATTAGGACCTAATATGATATAAGTTGAAGCTAAATTAATTTTAGAGAAAACCTCACCAGCGGTGCCTCCTGAATAGATATATCCAGCGTGAGGAGATACTATTCCTAATACCTCTTCTTTAGAAGCAGTAAAATCTAAGAATGATTCTACTTGGGCTCTTAAAGCTTTTTCACTTTTAGGATAAAATGTTCCTGCTACTGCAGGATAGCGAATTGCCATAATAGCACCTTCCTTTCCTTAGAATTTCTTCTTTAACTACTTTTTTTGCAAACCTGATTTATTTGGGTGATAGCTTGAATGATATAGTCGTTATCAACAAAAACTGGAAATAGGAAATAATACCAACTAATAAAAGATAAACTTGCTTGGAGTTAAAAATTAATTTGCTCTAAGTCAAATTTTGACTAATAAGTGCTATAAAACAAGAGATTACATGTTTTTTTTACCCGAAACTTTAACCTGAGAATTTCTCATGATTAAGTAACTGTTTTAACTGTTTCATCTTTTTTGTCTTGCCTAATTTCTCCTGTTAATGTTAATCGCTCAAATTTAAGGCAGCCTTCACATTTAGTCAAATACTTCCGAATAGCAAACAATGCCCCTACAGCCAATACCCAAATTATTAGTTCATAAGTATTTGGAATCATAAGGAGAAGCTTTCTTCCTACCACAAAAGCTAAAATTTCTGGCAAAAGTTCCATTCTTCGTTGAATCATCATCACAGCCATTTCCAGCCCCACTATTAGCAAAAGAAGATCACTTAAGATCGTTTCAAAAATCATATGAAACCTACCTAATGAAACAGTTTGTACTTGAGTAATGGAAGCTACTATCAGGTATAAACCAAAAACAACTATGACTACAATCACTATACCTAAAACAACTTCAAGCCAGAGTAGTAACCTATGAATGAATTTCATCTTTTATTTCCTCCTTAAGTTAATTTACTTTTAAAGCAATCTTTGAAGACCATTAAATTTATCTAAGAAAATGATAATTCCTATTAAGATTAAAAATACTCCACAAGCTTTATTTATGAAAAGTAATGACTTTTTAAATTTATCAAAATAGCTCATAAAGGTGCTTAACAAGACAGATACCAATAAAAAAGGTATTCCTAAGCCTAAAGAATAAAAAATCAGCAAATAAATTCCTTGATACAAGGTAGCGGTGGTACTGGCGTAAACTAAAAGAGATCCTAAGATTGGCCCTACGCAAGGTGACCAACCAAGAGCAAAAGTAACCCCACTCAGAAAAGATCCTAAAACCCCCCACGACTTTTGTCTTAAATGTATTTTAAATTCTCTTTGTAAAAAACTTATCTTAAAAACTCCTAAGATATACAAACCTAAGAAAACTACTACCACTCCGCCTATCTTCTTAAAAATATCCTGATATTCATATAATAAACTACTTAAGTAAGTAATAGAGGCGCCTAAAAGTATAAAAATGATGGAAAAGCCCAAAATAAAGAGGAAGGTGTTTATTAATAAGTTATTCCTGGTCAACTTTAAGGAAGTATTGGTCAGCAAATCATTAAATGATAAGCCGGTAATAAAAACAAGGTATGTGGGCACAAGGGGAAAGAAACAAGGAGTAAAAAAGGTAAAAACTCCTGCTGTAAAAGCTACAAAGATAGATACCTTTTCCATAAAGTTAAACCTTTATTTTTATGCCATATGCTATAATAAACTATAACATTTTAACTTTATAACAACACTTAAAGAAGTACAATCTTTTCATGGCAACTTTTTCATAATTAAAATTGCTGCTAATTTTTTACTTTGTTAAACTCTGCAATCTGAAGATAACTAAATTGTCGAATTAGGGGAAGGTATTTATAAAAAAATACATCTAATATTTTTAAAATTTTAGCCACGGCTTTACTTTTTCCCTTAAAAATAAATTCGTCTAGAAGCCTAAAAAAGAAGAAATTCTTATAATGAACTTTATATTCACTAAAAATCTTGCCCATTTGTTTAATATCTTTATTGCCCAAAGGAATTTCATCTGCCGATCCATGCTTAGGAATGCCAAAGCGCCCAGTTAGAAGTTTCCTAGCCATCATTAATAAAAAGTTACGACTAGAATTTTCTAAGAAAATAGCCCGACCTTCATCTTTTAAAACTCTTTTTAGTTCAAGAGCTCCTTTAATTACATCTATATGATGGAGGATAAAGTAACCAACCACTAAGTCAAAACATTGGTCAGAATAACCAAGTTTTTCAAAAGGCATAACTTTTACCTCGACCCTTTCCCCTACTCCATTTATTTCTGCTCTTTTCTTAGTTAGCTTAGTTGATTCAGAAGAAATGTCAAAAGCAGAGACCAAAGCTCCTCTTTTAGCTAAAATAGTAGAAAGCACTCCAGACCCACATCCACAATCTAAAACTTTTTTATCTCTTAAGTCACCCAATCTTTCAAAAATAAAACTTTCTAATTCATTTAAGTTATCCTCATCGACCAATAGATCTTTTTCATCCTTAAGAGAAAAGGTTACTTGATTATCCCAAAACTTACTTTCTCTTTCGTAAACTTTTTTTAGGTTATTCTTTTTACAATTATTTTTTATAGACATTTTCTTTATTCCTTTTCCATATTGAGTTTTTTAACATGGTTAAAGCGTGTTTATTATAAAAATGACCAATACTAATCAAATGAAAGATCTTTCTTTTATTAAGAAAACTTTTTGCTGAAGTCCTTAGATAGTGATGAGTAATAGAAACATGAGGTAGATAATATATCTTCCACCCACTTTCTTTAACTCTAAAACACCAATCTATATCTTCATAATATAAAGGATATTTTTCATCCATCATCCCTACCTTTTTAATTACTTCCCTTCTTACAAATAAAAAAGCTCCTAAAGCCCAATCAATTTCTTTTAAAAAATTATGGTCGAAGTTGTGCATTAAATAATTTTGGTAGAATTGGACATTCTTAAACCATCTATCGAGTCTAAAACCTCGAAATAAAATAGCTAAAGGAGTTGGAAATTTACGACAACTATCTTGAATAGTTCCATCAGGATTTAGTAATTTACAAGCAGAAATACCTACTTCTTCATGTTCATCCATAAATTCTATCACCTTTTTTAAGGCGTTATCTGAAAAAGTAGTGTCAGGATTTAAAAGTAAAATATATCTTCCTTTGGAATATTTTATCCCAATATTATTATTCTTAGCAAAACTATACCTCTTTTTATTTTCTATTAAAGCTACTTCTGGAAAATTATTCTTTATAATTTCTACGGTCTGATCGTCAGATTTATTATCGATTAGAAGGACTTCAAAAGTAAATCCTTGAGCATATTTATAAAGAGATGCTAAGCAAGGCGTTAAAAAATGTCCATGGTTATGGCTGATGATCGTAATAGAAAGATCTAATCTTTTATCCATATTTAATTTTTATAGTTTAGTAACTTAAAGATAAAATTAAGGAAATTACTTATTAAAGGCAAAGGGCTTCTTTGCAAGGAAGGAATGGTTTCGCATTCTGTCCAACAATGGCACTTACCTCTCTTTATTCCTTCTCTAATACTTTTAGTTTTTTTAGAGAACCAAAAATTATTAAAATCTTCTTCTTTTGCATTTCCATAAACACTGGATAAGTTAATACAAGGATATATTTTTCCGTAAGGATCAAGGAAAAAAGAATGAGTGCCAGAATAACAATTAAAGATTCTTCTTTGTTCTATTTGATATTTTACCAGTCTTTTTAAGAAATGGACATCAAGTCTAAAAAGTTTTTCCAATAGATCTCGATGTTGATCCATATCACCTGTTATTTTATCTATGGTGGAACTTACTTCTTTTAAAATCTCTTTGGGCCAAATAAAATTCATTTCTTTATTTTGATAATAACTACCACTAACTTGAGCAAATCTAAAGGAAAACAAAGCTTTATTCTCTTTAGAGATTCGATAAGCTTCTTCAATTTCTCTAAAATTACCTTCACTAATCGTAAAGCTTAAATTTAACTCTATTTCTGGATAACTACTTTTTATAAAATTGACCAAACTTAAAACTTTTTCATAATTACCTTCTATGCCCCTGATTTTATCATGATTTTTTCCAATGCCATCTAAGGAAACTCCTAACTTTAATCGAGAAAGACTACTTTCTTTCTTAATTCTTTCTATTTTATCTATAATTAGTTGATTATTTATGCCATTAGTGACAAGATAAAGAGAAGAATTTTCATATATCTTAGAAAAGAACAAATAGATATCCACAAAATCTTTCCTTAAAAAAGGTTCACCTCCGGTGAAGGATATTTGCTTAATGTCTTTCATGTCCTTTATAGAGCTAAATATTCTTACAATTTCCTCAAAGGTTAGCTCTTCTTTTAGTAAGTTAGGATCGTTATGATAAATTCTCCAAATATTACAGGTAGCGCAACGACTATTACATAAATAAGTGACCGCAAATTGAAATCTGGTGATGCTCTTGGCATTAGGAGAAGTTAAAAGCATCTTTAATCTATTAATGCCTTTTATTAATCGACCATTTTTTTTATCTTCCATGGCTAACTCTTGAATTAATTAAACTTAAATAAATACCTTCTATCTTTTTCACCATAACTTCATCCGAAAATTTTTCCTTAACTAAATTTCGACTTTCTTTTCCCATTTCTTTTAACTTTTCTTTATTAGTTAATAGTTTTATTAGGGCCTTAGAAATTTCTTCACTGCTCTTTGGCTTTATCAATAAACCGTTTTTACTATTTATACAAAATGGAATATCCCCTACCTTAGTTCCGATAATAGGAAGACCAGCACACATTGCCTCTAATATTACAATAGGTAAGCTTTCCATCAAGGAAGGAGTAATAAATAGATCGGAAACCCCTAAAACTTGGCTTAAATCATCATAATAACCAGTAAAGATTACATTTTTAGTAATGTTTAATTTTTCAGCTAACTTAATTAACTCTTCTTTATACTCCCCTTCGCCACAGATTAAAAATCTCACTTCTTTAAATTTTTCTATAACTTTAGGAACGGCGGCTAATAAATACTCTACTCCTTTTTCTTTTTTGAGCTGGCCTATAGTAGTAACTATTATTTCATCTTCTTTGATTTTAAACTCAGCTTTAATTCGATCACTATCAAGAGGAAGGTTAAATCGAAGGATATCCACGCTATTGTGAATTAATTCTATCTTTTGAGGAGATATTTTCCACTTTTTAATTAGCTTTTCTTTTAAATCATTAGATCCTACCACTACCTTATCAAAAAATCTAATTAATAAAGAGTCAATGGATTCGTATATTCTTACTCTAAAAGGAGTAGAAAGACGACCATGAATAGTAGTAATAAGTGGTTTCTTATAAAGTAAAGCGGTGATAAGTCCTATCAGGTTAGATTTAAAATCATGAGTATGAATAATATTAATATCATATTCTTTAATCAAGCTCAAGACTTTTGCAATAATAGAAGGATTATATTTTGATTTTGAAGGCAGATCAACGGCTTTTAAATTTATAGATTTGGCTATTTGGTATAAAGTAGGTTGAGACGGGGTCTTAGGAAGACCAAAAGTGATAACCAGAGGATCAAAAAGTACTTTATTTATCTTTTTGGCAACAGACAAGATTAAGCTTTCAGGTCCAGCCATGGTCCAACTTCTTTTTAATTCTATAATTCTTATCTTCTTCATTATTTCTTTTTCATTATTTTTTCTTCATTATTGTTAGCTAACGATTACTTATTCTTTATGCTTATTATTTGCCCTTCAAATATTTCTAAAGTTTCTTTAACTACCGGCTCCCTATCTAATAGTAAACTGTAATTTAATTCATCAGCCTCTTCTTTTTTTACTTCATTCTTTTTTTGGGCAACAATCTTTAATCTTAGTTCCTGATTAAACACATTTCTGATTTCTTCTTCAATAATCTCTTTATTTTCCTTTTTCTCTATCATTTTAGAATAAAAGCTTTCTTTAAAACCAAGGATAAGAGTATCATTATTAATTCCTATAATCTCTCCTTGGCTTAAAAAACCAATTAAAGATGCTTTTTTCTTCTTTAACCTCTCTAATAACAAAGACCATCCTCTCTGAGCTTCTTCTAAATTTAAAGAAGGAATAATTTCCAAAGAAGAATGTTCGGATAATTCGGATAACAAAGAAACACTGTCATCTTTCTTTAAAGAAAAAGTAAGCTCTTTTGCTTTACCTCTTTCTTCGATCTCTTTTAATTGGCTTAAAATATGGGAGATAGGAACTTTATCTTTAAGCTCTATTAAGTCCATCATCCCTAATTCTAAGATTAATTTAGGATGATCTGTCCCTTTAAGCTCTGAATAAAGTTTCTTTAAACATTCAATGATATTTTTTAAATATTCCAAAGAATAATTTTTTACCTGTTCCATTAAAGGATCAAGTTCATTCTTTGATAATTCTAATACTTCAACCAGGTGAGACGAAATCTTTAATAAGTATAAATCCTTATAAAATTGCAGAAGATCAAAGACTAATTGTTTTAAATCTAAACCTTGATAGTATAATTCCTTGATTAAACTTAAACAACGGGTAATATCTTGACAACTAATGGACTGGCTAAGATTAATTAAATTTTCATAGGAAGCTTTGCCTAATAAGGATAAGACATCTTCTTTCTTAATCACCTCTCCTTTATAAGTAATTAACTGCTCTAAGATGGTTTGACCATCCCTTAAGCTTCCTGTAGCCTTAAGGGAGATTAAATCTAAAGCAGAAGAATCCACGATTACCCCTTCTTCTTGGGCAATTCTTTCTAAAGCCTTAATCATATCTTCCTTGAAAATCCTTCGGAAATCATATCTCTGGCATCGAGAAAGAATGGTTAGGGGAACCTTATTAGGATCAGTAGTAGCAAAGATAAAGATTGCATAAGAAGGCGGTTCTTCTAAAGTTTTAAGTAAGGCATTAAAAGCTGGCTCGGTAAGCATGTGGACTTCATCGATAATATAAATCTTATATTTTAAACTAACCGGTGCAAACTTTATTCTTTCTCTAAGCTCTCTAATCTCATCAATTCCTCTATTAGATGCCCCATCAATCTCTAATACATCTAAAGAGCTACCCTTGGTAACTTCTAAACAAAAGTTACAATTATTGCAAGGTCGAAAATTTAGATCTTTTTCTTGACAATTTATAGCTTTCGCTAAGATCCGAGCTGCCGTAGTCTTACCTGTTCCCCGAGGACCAGCAAAAAGATAAGCCTGGGTTATTCGATTACCCAAGATCACATTCTTTAAAGAAGTAGTAATGTGTTCTTGACCAATTAATTCTTCAAATCTTTGTGGCCGCCACTTTCTCGCTAAGGCTACATAACTCATAATTTTCTTATTTTTCTTACTCTTTATTAAAAATCTTTATTAAAAAAATTTAGTCGTGCACCTACCTTTAATTTCTAACTAAAAGTAAGTTCTTAATGGTTAGCTCCAGCTAAGCAGCCCTCTTGCCAATTACCCATTACTTACCGTTGCTTCTTTCCAGACCTGGCGGAGTTAGGTAATAAATAATTGCAAAGGACTTAGCTATCAACACTACTTTTTAAAAACTTATCTAATGGTTAATAAAACTTAGGGTAGGAATTAAACCCTGCTATAGCGGATTGCAGGTTACAGGGCACCGCTGGCTCCCCGTCTAGCACGACTAAAAAAATATATCAAATAAGTCTATTCTTAGTCAATGAAAATTAAATTAATACCATATATAATATAGCACTTATTAATGAAAATTAAGACCTCCTGTCCTTGCTAAGAAAGTAAGTTTTGGTTCTCAGCCTAAGAAAGGAATATTAACCAGATCTATCTTGATAATTGTTTGGCCAACTGCTCAAAAGAGATTAAAAAAGCCAAGCCTTGAAGATTGGTTTAAAAATACCAATGACTAACCGATTGCCATAATCTTTATTTTTATTTTGACATATTTTTTCTTCCGAATTATAATTTTACTATAACTATGACCGGGAACAATAACCGGGGTTAATTCCCTTTATTTTTAAAGGGTTACAAACTTATAGCTATAAAATAGTTATAAAAATTCGGAAATTTAGGTATTAAGACAATTGATGCCCTTCATCAGTAAAATTATTATCCTGATCATCTTAATCTTTCCTACCTCCATATTTGCTGCTTTTGAAGATAAGATACTGGGGAGTAGAGCCCAAGGATTAGGTGGTGCCTTTACCGCTTTAGCTAATGATTATAATGCTATTTACTATAACCCTGCTGGTCTTGGCAAGCTCATCCTTCCTACCCTAAGTAGTAACTACCAATCACTATTTAATCTTCCCCCATTAAGAAATCAATCACTAAGCCTTACTCTTCCTTTAAAAAAACATCAAACCTTAGCTTTAGATATCCAATTTTTTGGAAAAGACCTCTACCAAGAAAAATGTTTGTCTTTATCTTATGCTCTTTCTTTATCTAAAAACTCTTATTTAGGTTTAAATATTAAATGGTTAAGATTAGAAATATTTGAGGCCGGAAAAGTTTCTTCCACTGGTATTGATCTAGGATTTTTATATGAGGCAACTAAAAATCTTTCTTTTGGCCTGATGGTCAAAAATATCAACCAGCCATTTTTAGGAGAAAGCTTGCCTCTTAATTATAGAGTTGGTCTTAAATTAGATCTTAATCCAGCCGCTATATTTGTTAGTGATCTTGATAGCCATCAACGAATATATATGGGAATTGAATTATACTTAGATCAAGGCTTTATCATTCGAAATGGATTTTTGACCAAACCACAAAGATATACTTTAGGATTAGGGATAAAGAAAAAAAGGGTATTTCTTGATTATGCCTTGGTAAGCCATCCTGTTCTCTCCTTTACTAACCAATTTAGCTTAACGATGGTCTTTTAAATTAACTTGATATGAAAAAAATAAGTTACACTCGTTCAATACCTAAAAGAAGAGAAGAATATTATTCTATAATGTCTCGTTAGCTGACAAATATCAATACCTTGCTCGTGCTAAATAATTGAAGGCCAAGAAATAATTTTGCCAGGATTGGTCAGTAGAGCCATATTCATTGTCAAAAGCAAAGTAGTCAGCTAAGATCTCATAAAGACGGGTTAATTCTCTGAGACGTTTTTTATTTTTTGGGTCAGAAATGGTTAAATGGAGAAGTTCTAAAACTCGTTCGAAAGCTTGCCTGCTATATTCTGGATTATTTTTATTCTTCCAGTTAATAGCCCGATTGACTTCACTTCCAATATTAGCCATTTGAACCGGAAACGAAAGTTCAAACCATCTACCATCAGCCAGGTTTTTATGTTGGTAGCTCATCTTTTCACCAATTTATTAACACATATAATTTATAATTTTTTCTTATAATTTTCATTCTATTTGCTTAAAGTTTAAATCTTTCCAACCTCTTAATTATAGCCAAATCTTTGGCAACTGTCAAAGAAAAAAAGGTCTATGAAATCATAACATCAGTTAAACAAATTTTGTTGACAATTAAAGATAAAAAGTGCATTATTATTTAAAGAATAATGAACAATAGGGAGGAAGATTAATGATAAACTTAACTAAAGAAAAGTTAATTATTTTAATGACCATTTTTGTCTTTATCTTTGGGATTAGCGTAGTTTGTGCCCAAGAAACACCAGGAGAAAGGATTGAGGAACAAAAAGTTTTAACTATTCCTGCTGAGAAAATAAATCCTGCCAAAGAAATAAAAGAAAAGCCTCAAATTCCTCAAATTAAAGAAGAAGTAAAGAAAGAAGAAGTTAAAAGGGTAGAAAAAGTACTCAAGCTTTCCCTACCGGCTAAGATTACTTTTTTAGCTGGATCAGCAAAAGTAAAGAAAGCAGGGGAAGAGAAGTGGATTTTAGCCAAGTTAAATATGGATTTAAAGCCTTTAGATGAAATTCGTACCGGTTATGATTCTCAGGTAGTGGTTACTTTAAATAATGAAGATAAGGTTACGGTGAAATCTAATACTCATATAGTTTTAGCTCTGTCAGAGAAAGAAGAAAAAGGTTCTTGGTCGGCAACCATTAAACTTTGGTTAGGAGAGATAAGATCTCATGTGGAAGGACTTAGGGAACGTCAAGGTAAGTATCAAGTAGAAACATTACAAGCAGTAGCTGGTGTTAGAGGTACAGATTTTATTGTCTGCGAAGGTTTGGATGAGATGACCAATGTAGTTTGTTTAGATGGAGAGGTAGAAGTAAATGATTTAGTCTTTAACGAAAAAGTTATCTTATCTAAAGGTCAAGTTACTACGGTAAGTTTAGACCAAAAACCAACACCTCCTAGAAATCTTAATGAAGAGGAGCTAATAAAGTATGGTCTTGTTGAAAAGAAAGCTGAAGAAAAAGAGATAAAAGAAGAAAAAGCAGCTGAAGAAACAGAAAAAGCTTTAGAAGAGCCAAAGAAAAAAGGAAAACCTGCCTGGAGAAAAAATGTTAGCTTAACAGGAGAATATGGGACTGAGGTAATAGATGGAAAACTATATCAACGGATTTCATTTCAACCTGAGTTTTGTTTAGGAAAGGTAGGCGTGGGCTTAGATGGCTTTATTCTTATTGATAAGGATAATAAGATCAGGAAGGAAGATTGGGATGAGGCTTCAGATATTTTAGAGAAAGTCATCTACGTTCGTTATGGGCAGCCGAGAGAGCCTTTTTATATAAGACTTGGGGGCATAAGTAATGTTACCTTAGGACACGGCATGATTATGAATAAGTATTCTAATCTAATTAAGTATCCTAATGTGAGAAAAAAAGGAGTAGAATTAGGGATAAACAGCAGAATGTTAGGATTAGAGGGCATAGTTGACGATCTAAATAAGACCAATATTTATGGGATAAGAGCTTACGCAAGACCATTGGTCGACAGGAAGACTCTCTTTTTGTTAAATAAAGTTACTTTTGGAGGAACTTATTGTGTAGATAGAGATCCTAAGGGTGATAATAAAGAATTAGTTATCAAAGGCCTTGATGTGGAGTTACCTTTAAAAGAAGGTAAAATTTTAAATGTTATTCTTTATGCAGATGTAGCTGAGATAAAAGACCATGGAAAAGGTAGCGCTATTCCTGGATTGTTAATAAATCTTCCAATGGCCATGTTTAAAGCTGAGTATAGAACTATGGATCAAGACTTTATTCCAGGATATTTTAATTATCTCTATGATCTAGAAAGAGATACCAAGAAAGATACTCTTCAGTCAAGCAATAAGGCAAAAAAAGGTGTTTATGCCGAGTTTTCCTCAAATATCTTTGACTTTGTTTCTATGAGTGCTTATTATGAAGATTATAATGAGACCAATCCTAACTTATCGGCAAAAGTAAAGCTACTTAAAAAGATAGTGCCTCAAATAACTTTAGCAGAAGCTTCTTATTTTCAAGATGATGTTACTCGGCTAAAGCTTAAGACAGAAAAGACTTATATTGAATGGAAGGTAGGTTATAGCCTTTCTGGTCCGGTGAGTTTAGTCTATGTTTATACTCAAACTTATAAAAAGGAAAACGGTGAGTTAAAGCCGGTAAGAAACATAGCCTTGTCTACGAGGGTAGACTTTTAATTTTAATAATCTTAAACACAGAACTTAATAGTTAAAGATAAAAAATAACCTCCCTTATTTTTAAAAGGGAGGTTATTTTTTATAAAGCAACCACCAAAGATGAAAAAAAGAGCTAAATTTATTCTTCACGGAATTATCATAAGCCTGGCAATGGCTTGTTTAATTTACTTTATCACTAGTCATATTTACATATTTGAAGATTTTGAATTTAAGACCTTAGATTTAAGATTTAAACTTCGTGGAAAGACTCAGGCGGAGAAAAACAAGGAAATAATCTTTGAAGATATAGTTATTGTTGATATTGATGAGATTTCTCTTGATAAGTTAGGTAAATTTTATGACTGGCCACGTTCTTATCATGGCCAGGCTCTAAATTATATAAGCTTAGGAGAGCCAAAAGCGATAGGATTTGATATCTTATTTATCGAAGAGGATAAAGATATAACCCAAGATCAAGCTCTCTGTGCCGATACAATGAAAGCCAGAAAGGTAGTTCATTCTTATTTTATGGGGGGAAAAGAAAAAGACGAAGTAGTAAACCTTAGAAAAGAAAGTTTCTTTAAAAATTTTTCATATCCAATGAAAGAACGAGGAAAAGTAGATCTATTAAAGAATAAATTTGCTTCTTTACCTATTCCTTCTTTGACAGAAGCTAGCGGCGGTTTAGGTTATCTGGATACCATGCCTGATGATGATGGAATTGTTAGAAATACTTATTTAATTAAAGAATATAAGGGCCGGGTCTACCCAAGTTTTGCCTTAGAAATTATTAGATTATATTTAGGAGCCAAGAAGGAGGAAGTAGAAATTCTTTTAGGAAAATATATTAAAATTAAGGAGATAAAGATACCCATAGACAAGACAGGTCGAATGCTTATTAATTATAAAGGCCCAACTCCTTCCTATCGTTATATTTCTTATCATTGGGTATTAGAAAAAAGAGTTCCTTGTGAGGTCTTTAAAGATAAAATAGTCTTATTTGGAACTTCAGCTCCTGGCTTAATGGACCTTCGCTCTTCTCCTTTTTCTCCAGCTTATCCAGGGGTAGAAATCCATGCTAATATTATTAAGAATATAAAAGATAATACTTACTTAGTTAAAGTTAGTGAAAAGGCTATTCTTTGTTTAGTTATCTTTTTAGGAATCTTAGTTGGTTTTTTTTCTGCCTCTTTAAGTTTAATGATTGGCATTCTGGTAGTCTTCTTAATATTATTATCTTATCTTATCCTTATCCTTTACTATTTTAACGCTTTAAATATTTGGCTACCTTGTGTCCAACCACTGATGGTTATCTTTTTTTCTTTTTTAGGAAATTGGATTTATCGATATCGGTTTGAAGAAAAAGAGAAGAAAAAGATAAGGAGTATCTTTGAAAAGTATGTTAGTTTTGGCATAGTCAATGAAATCTTAAATAACCCAGAAGGACTAAAATTAGGAGGAGAAAAGAAAGAAGTAACCATTTTATTTTCTGATATCCGGAAATTTACTACTATGTCAGAACAACTTTTGCCCGAGAAAGTAGTCTTTATCTTAAATAGGTATTTTACCTCTATGTCTAAGATTATCTTTGAATACGAAGGAACCTTAGATAAGTTTATAGGAGATGGAATTATGGCTTTTTATGGAGCGCCTATTTATACTCCCGACCATACCAAGAAAGCTGTCTTTACAGCTCTTAAGATGAGAGAAGAACTTAAAAGACTTAATGAAGAATTTAAAAGAGAAGATATATCAACTCTTAATATTGGCATTGGAATTAATACCGGAGAAGTGGTGGTGGGAAATATTGGCTCAAAAGAACGGATGGAATATACAGTGATTGGCGATAATGTTAATCTATGCTCAAGATTACAGTCTCTTAGCCAAGAGGGGCAGATAATTATTAGTGAAAGTACTTATCAAAAAATAAAAGATTTGGTGGAAGTAGTTAAGTTAGAGGCAGTTAAGGTTAAAGGAAAAAAAGACTTTATTCAAGTATACGAGGTCATTAAATTAAAAGAATAAATAAGAATAAATAAGAATAATATATTAAAAAAATAATATGAATATATTAAGAGAATAATATGGAAATATTCTTATCTTATCGACTTTTATTAGCCCATTTTTTAGCTGATTTTCCTTTTCAGACTAAGAAGATCTTTGAATGGAAAATCAAAAATAATTATGGTATCCTTATTCATAGTGGAATCTTTGCCGCTACTGCTGCTATCTTGTGTTATCCATATTTAATCTCTATGCGAATGTGGTTAGCGGTTATATTTTGTTGGCTAACTCATTTTCTCATCGATAAATCTAAGATTAATTTCTTCTTTAAGTATCAAAGTGATAATTTATTTATCTTTGGACTTGATCAATGTTTGCATATTTTAGTAATTTGGGCCATATCTTACTTAGATATCTTTGGTCTTTCTTCAGTAAGGGTATCTGGTCATCTTCTCTCCTGGGAAGTATTAAATAAAACTTATCAGAGCAACGAATTTATCCTTGGTCTGAGTATTTTTATTGTAGCTACCTACGGAGGGAATATATTGATGCCTTATCTAAAAAAGATATTTTTTCGAGAGATAGGAGAAACCATTACAGTTAGTTATATTTATTATAATATGGCCGAAAGAGCAGGAATTACTTTCGTATCAAGCTTTTTACCTTCATATTTTTTGTTAGTTATTCCCTTTTTGTTTATTTTAAGAAAATTTTTAAAAAAGGGTAACCATAAAAGAGATTTCTTAGTTAATGTGTTAGTTAGTCTGACTTTAGGTATTATATTAAAGATATCCTTAATTTAGCTTCATAGAAAGTAAAGATGTCAAGATTTAAAGATTATTATCAAATATTACAAGTAAGTCCAAATACTGAGGCTCCTATGATTAGAAGAGCTTATCGATTGTTAGCTTTAAGATATCATCCTGATCGGATGTTAGGGCAGGAAGAAAAGATGATTGAGGTTACTGAAGCTTATGATGTCCTGATAGACCCTGAAAGAAGAAAGTCCTTCGATAAAGATTACTATAAACAAAAAGATGTCTTTTTATATTCTTATCAATTTAAGATACACAAAGAAGAGATGTTGAATCGATCCAAAGAAAGAGAAGAGTATTATAAAAAGAAAGAAGAAGAGATGCTGAAGGAATTAATTAAGCATAAAGAAGTTAAGAGAGAAAAATTTCACAAGAAAGAAGAAGAAAATAAGGACGAGAGAATAAAGTTGTTCCTTAAGATTATCAAAGATCCTCGAAATTCTATTGAATTTCGCTGGAAAGCTAAGATGAAGTTAGTTGAAATTAGAGAACCCACAGTATTGCCTTTAATTGATGAATTAAGTTGCCAAAATCATGAAGTTCGGTATTTTGCGGCGGTGGCTTTAGGTGAAATTGGAGATCTTAGAGCGGTAGAGCCATTAATAGAAAGATTAAAGGATAAATGGGAATTAGTAAGAAATTATGCCGCGGAAAGCTTAGGAAGACTAAAGGATAAAAGAGCTATTCCTCCTCTTTTAGAGATATTTTATAACGAACAAGAATCTGAAGAAGTAAGATTTAATGTTAAGAAAGCCTTAGAAACTTTAGAATATAATTTTGAAGAAGATAAGATCAATCAAAGGAAATAATACCGAGTAACAAAAGATAAACTTGTTTGGAGTTAAATTAATTTGCTCTATGTCAAATTTTCATTAATAAGTGCTTTAATGGTCATCGTCTTCTTATTATCAGGAGACTTAAAGACTGGGCAAGCAAAAGATCTTGATAAGGCTAATTTAATCATCTTTCACGCCGGAAGTCTTGCTGGGCCATTTAAAACATTAGAAGAGCAATTTGAGAAAGCGTATCCTGACGTTGATGTCCTAAGAGAATCACTGGGAAGTAGGCTTGCGGCTCGTAGTGTTAGCGAATTAGACAAGGAAGCTGATATAGTGGCTGTCTCTGATTATCGAGTCATTATCGATATCTTAATGCCTAAGGATACTAACTGGTATTTATGCTGGGCTAGTAATCAAATGGTCATTATGTATTCAGAGAATAGTAAGTATGCCAAGGAGATTAATTCTAATAACTGGTATAAAATTTTGCTTAGAAAAGGAGTTAATTATGGACATTCTGATCCTAACTTAGATCCTTGTGGGTATAGAAGCTTATTTGTTTGGCAATTAGCCGAAAGGTATTATCAATTACCTGGTTTATATAAAAAATTATCTCAAAATTGTCCTTCTAAGAATATAAGACCTAAAGAAACAGATTTAATTGCCTTAGTAGAAATAGGGGAGTTAGATTATGTCTTTAGCTATTCTTCGGTAGCCAAACAACATCGTCTTTCTTTTGTAAAATTACCAGATGAGATAAATTTAGAAAAGATAAGACTAAAAGAAGACTATAAAAAAGCTTCTTTAAAGATTTCTGGTCAGAAGCCAGGAACTTACACCAAGGTTTTTGGCGAACCTATTATCTATGCCCTCACCATTCTTAGGAATGCCCCCAACAAAGACTTGGCTTATAAATTTATTAGTTATTTATTAAGTAAAGAAGGTGAGAAAGTGTTCCTAAGATCTGGTCAATTGCCGATAACACCAGCCATCGTTAATAATTTAAAATATCTTCCTAAAGAATTAAGACATCTTAATCTAGTTTCCAACTAAGATGAAGAAGATACGAAACCTTAACCAGTTAAAGATGTTATTCTTCTTTTTAGGTAGTATTATTATCTTTTTTATTCTCTTTCCTTTGATAAAGATAGTAATGACTACTAATCCTAAAATACTATGGGAAACCTTAAATGACCATGTAGTTAACCAGAGCATCTTATTAACTATGTATGCCGGTTTAATCTCTACTTTATTGGCTTTTATTTTTGGCATTCCCTTAGCTTATTGTTTAGCTCGTTATGATTTTAAAGGTAAAGAAATTATTGAAGGAATCATTGATCTTCCTGTAGTCATTCCTCATACAGCCGCTGGAATTGCTCTCTTAATGGCTTTTCATCGAAATTCTATAGTTGGCAAGATATTTGCTTCTTTGGGTATAGAATTTATTGGTAACCTCTCTGGGATAATAATAGCCATGTCTTTTGTGAGTTTGCCTTTTTTAATTAATGCTGCTAAAGAAGGTTTTCAAGCCGTTGATGTAAAATTAGAAAAAGCAGCTCGGACTTTAGGGGCGAATGGATTTTATGCTTTTTCCACTGTTTCTTTGCCTTTGGCTAAGAGGAGTATTATTTCTGGAATGATGATGATGTGGGCCAGAGGAATTAGTGAGTTTGGAGCCGTATTAATTATCGCTTATCATCCGATGGTGGCTCCTGTGTTGTTATTTGAAAGATTTCAATCTTATGGTCTTTCTTATGCTCAGCCAGTAGGAGTAATCTTAATTTTTATTTCTTTGTTAATATTTATTATTCTACGAATACTTCTCGGCAAGAGGAATATATAGCACTTATTAACGAAAACTAGACATAGGAAATAATACCGAGCAATAAAAGATAAACTCGTTGGCACTCAATTAATTTGCTCTATGTCAAATTTTCATTAATAAGTGCTATATTAAACGTTATTAATATAAGATGAGAAATTACTACACCGAGAGATATTTTTAGTTGACATTAATCTTTAAAATCTTTAAAATATACTTTAAAGATGAAGAAGGAATATAGATTATCTTATTTTATCGGAGGTATATTAGTAGGAATTATAGTAAGTTATTATTGGGCATCTCACCTAGCCTTCGATAAAGTAAAGAAAAAATTATTATCCTCAACCTTATTAATTGAACAAAGATTTCCCCAAGTAGACACAAATCAGATACAATACAAACCCCCTGTATTTCAAGGTAATTTAGTAAGCGCTATAGAAAAAGCAAATAAAGCAGTAGTAAATATTGGTATTAAACGACAAGTTAGGATTAAAGATCCTTTCTTTGATTTTCATGATCAATTCTTTAGAGATTTTTTTAGAGATTCTTTTGAAGAATTTTCTGTCCGAGAGTTTGAACAAACTTCTTTAGGTTCAGGTATAATTATTAGTAAAGATGGTTATATCGTTACTAATGAGCATGTTGTTAGGGGTGCTTTGGGTATAGAAATTAAATTGCTTGACGGAAGAAGTTTTCCTGCTAAAATAGTAGGATCTGATGTCGATGAAGATGTAGCTCTTTTAAAGATAAAATCTTTAGATCTTCCTTGTGCTATCTTAGGTAATTCTGATCAGTTAGTAGTAGGAGAATGGGCTATCGCGGTGGGGAATCCATTTGGATTAAATCATACGGTCACGGTAGGAGTGATTAGCGCTAAAGGAAGAGAATTGCCAGGAGTGAAAAGTTTTGGTCGAATTTACAAAGGTCTGATCCAAACTGATGCTTCTATTAATCCAGGAAATAGCGGCGGGCCTTTAGTCAATGAGTTAGGAGAAGTTATAGGTATAAATACAGCTATTGTAGCCCAAGCTCAAGGTATTGGGTTTGCTATTCCTATTAATACCGTCAAAAAAGCCATAGATAAGTTTATAGAAGAGAGATAATTATTAACATTATCCGTAAACATTCAGCCGTTAGCTAAAGCTAGCAAAATCAGGGAGTAGTTGTTTGACAAAAGTCCTCTCTTGCCTTAATGGACTTATCTCTGATAAAACTGCTATCTGAAAGCTGATACTTGAACGTTTACCCTTATGCTTAACAAAGATTGGGTTACGAAAATTTAAACAGACCCAAGATTGTCGAGATCAGACGATAGACTAAAGATTAAATCAAGAATCAAATGACCTACTTCGCAAGTACCCCAAAATTAAAAATACCAATCAAGAATTATTAAGCATTAAGGTTATTCTAAGTTTTTAAATCTTTTACTCACTTATGGCCATCCTGATTTATTTAAGCATAACCAGAAAAATCTTCAAGTTTTCTTCCGTCAGGATAATTATTTTATAAAATCTTCATTAAATTAAGGGTTGAAATTATGTTTCTTAAAGAAGAAGTTAGAAAAATTATCAAGGAAGCTCTCTTGAGAGCTATAAAAGAGCAAAAGTTTCCTGAATGTAAATTGCCTGAAATAATTATAGAAACCCCTAAGATTAGTTCTCATGGAAATCTTTCTTCTAATATAGCTTTTATTTTAGCTAAAAGCATAGGGGAAGATGTGGTTAAGATCGCTAAGATTATTGTAGAAAATATAAAAGATAAAGAGGTGATTGAAAAAACTGAGGTAGCAGGAAGAGGTTTTGTTAACATATTTATTAGTAAAGATCGTTTGGGCAAAACATTAGGATGCATTGAAGAAGCAGGTGAAGAATATGGTTTTAGTAGTCTTGGAAAAGATAAGAAAGTATTAATAGAATATGTCAGCGCTAATCCTACTGGTCCTTTACATGTAGGTCACGGAAGAGGAGCGGTAATTGGTGATGTTTTAGCTAATGTCTTTGAGGCGACTGGATATTTGGTGGAAAAAGAATATTATATTAACAATGTAGGAAAACAAGCTGAATTGTTAGGGAGATGTCTCGAAGTTGCTTATAAAAAGTTTTTAGGTGATTCTATAGAACCTCCGGTAGATGGTTATAAAGGGGAGTATATTAAAGAATTAGCTGAAAAATTAGTAAAAAAAGGAGGCATTAGGTATAAAGACTGGGGAGTTGATTTTTTTTCTAGATTTGCGATTAGAGAAATATTAGATGATATTATAAAAGTACTTTTTTCTTTTCGGGTAAAATTTAATCGTTTTTTCAGCGAAAATACTCTTTATGAATCAGGTGAGGTGAATGAGTGTATCAGTCTTTTAAAAGAAAAAGGTTATACTTATGAAAAAGATGGGGCGGTTTGGTTTAAGAGTAGTGCTTTTAACGATGATAAGGATCGAGTTTTAGTTAGAGAAAATCAGGTATTTACTTACTTTGCAGGAGATATAGCTTATCATAAAGATAAGCTTTTAAGAGGATATGAGAGGATGATAAATATCATAGGAGCTGATCATCATGGATATGTACCAAGGATAGAGTCTGCCTGTTCTTTAATTGGGTATAAACCAGGGATGTTGAGGTATTTATTATATCAATTAGTAAATTTGGTGCGGGATGGTCGTCAAGTTTCTATGTCCACAAGATCTGGTGAATATGTAACTTTAGAAGAAGTAATAAATGAAGTAGGCGCAGATGCAGCTAGATTTTTCTTTTTAATGCGGAATAGCGATGCTCAGTTAGACTTTGACTTAGAATTAGCTAAAAAGAAATCAGAGGATAATCCTGTTTACTATGTTCAGTATGCCCATGCTCGTATATGTAGCATTCTTCAACAAGCAGAAGAAAAGAATATTCGGGAATACTTAGTCTCAAAGGTTAATTTAAGTCTTTTACTTCTTCCCGAAGAATTAGGTATGATCTTTAAACTAAGTATCTTGCCAGATGAAATATTTAATATTACCAATAACTTAGAACCACATCATTTAACTAACTACTTAATTGATCTGGCTGCTATGTTTCATAGTTATTATGCTAAACATAGAGTAATTTCTGAAGATAGTGAACTTACTTTAGCCCGGCTCTGCTTATGCAAGGCAATTATGCTTGCCATGAGAAGTGTTTTTAAGATATTGGCTATTCAAGCTCCAGCTAAGATGTAAATTAGTAACCAAATTTTTATTTTCTATGATGCTAAATCTTCCATAATGCCAAATTTGCCTTTAAAAGATCAAGAAGTGTTAAAAGTTAGAGATCTTCTTAAATATTTTTATGGGCATGGTCTTTGTTCTCTTCCAGTAATAGGTAAAAATAAGAGATTAATAGGCATAATAAAGAAAGAAGATTTTATTACTGCTTCCTCTTCTCTGAAAAGTTTAGAAAAGCCTCTCAGGGAGTTTGTAATAAAGAATATGATTAGCATTAATCTTCCCCAAGATTTAGATCTTTTGAAGTTAGCCTCAAATTACAAAGATCTTAAAGAGGTTCCTATCATTGATGAGGAAGGAAATTTAGTAGATTTTTGGACTATCCAAGAGATACTTTTATCATTAGATTATCCGGTAGATTTTTCTGCTATTAAATGGAGAAAGGTCTTTGATAATCTTCCGGTGATTTCTATCATTACTGATTTAGAAGAAAAGATAGTCTTAATTAATGATTTAGCCAAAAAGTCTCTCTTTAAAAAATTAGAATTTCACGAGAAAAAGATTTCAGAATTATTTCCCCCATTATCTAAAATTTCAGGTAAGGATAGAAGATTTAAAAGAAAGATCCGGGAGAGGTCAAGTCTAAGAGAGGCTTTAGTTCAGTTAAATGAGAAGAAATATAATTGTAGTTATGCTTTGGTCTGGGATAAAGACCAGATTTTAGGAAAGATATTTTTGCTAAGAGAACTTTCTGGTGGAGATTTAGATCAGAGTGCCAGTAAAGAGATTCTTGACAAGGAGATTCTTTCTTTAGAAGAGATAGTTAAAAGGGCAGAGAAAGAGGCTATTTCTATGGCTTTAAAAAAGACAGAAGGCAATATCAGCGCTAGTGCTAGTTTATTAAAGGTATCCCGAGGGACTTTGCAGTCTAAAATTAAAAAGCTACATCTGACATCTAATGATATTATGACATATTAAAAATAGCTTAACTAAGCTTTATTTTTAAGTAATACTCAGAAGGGAGGGAAAAGTAGGTGGTTTTTTCTCATAATGAGTTAGATCTTAAAATATTAGCTAAGGAGAGTTTAGAGGAAGTGTTTAATGAGGAAATAAAAAAAGCTCGTCTTTGCAAAAAATCTCTTTCTTTAGTTATCTTAGATCTTAGCGAAAGTAACCAAGAAGAAGATTTAAAAAAGATAATTGAATTATTAACTCGGAGGGCTCGTAGTGCAGATATAATCGGGAAAAGCAAATTAAAAGAATTGACTATGGTGTTTCCTAATATGGATAAGAAGGAAGTCGTATTATTCGTTCATCGATTGAAGCAAGATCTAAATTATTTTAAAGAAAGTTTAAATATCAAGGTTAGTTTTGGTTTTTCTTCTTTTCCTGAAGATGGAAGGAGTAAAAGAGAGTTAATAGAAAAAGCTACTTATTTGCTTTATAAGGACAAAATTTTAGAAACATAAAGCTGCTACCTAAATGTTTGCAAATCAAATCTATAGCACTTATTAATGAAATTTGACATAGAGCAAATTAATTTGAGGGCAAACAAGTTTATCTTTTATTGCTCGGCATTATTTCTTATGTCTAATTTTCGTTAATAACTACTATAATGAGGGAGAACAAAATATATGCATCTTAAAGAAATCCAAAGTAAGACTATTCCGGAATTATATGAATTAATCGCAGATTTAAATATTTCTGGAGTTAGAGGAATGAAGAAGCAAGACTTAATCTTTGCTATTTTTAAAAAACATACCGAGAAGAATGGATTGATCTTTTCAGAAGGTACTTTAGATGTGTTACCTGATGGTTATGGATTTTTGAGATCTTCTCTCTATAATTATTTGCCCGGGCAAGATGATGTTTATGTTTCGCCTTCTCAAATAAGGAAGTTTGATCTTCAAACCGGGGATACTGTTTCAGGTCAAATTCGTTCTCCTAAGGAAAGTGAGAGATTTTTTGCCTTACTTAAAGTAGAAACAGTAAACTATGAAGATCCTGAAATGGCTAATAAACGTATCTTATTTGATAACCTCACTCCTCTTTATCCTTGTGAAAGGATAAAATTAGAGAGGGAGGGTGATGAAATTTCTATGCGGATTATGGATATCATTACTCCTATTGGAAAAGGTCAACGTGGTTTAATCGTAGCTCCTCCTAGGACAGGGAAGACTGTTTTGTTGCAGGAAATTGCTAACAGTGTTAGCGTTAATCATCCAGAAATCAAGATTATTGTTCTTCTTATTGATGAAAGACCTGAAGAAGTAACAGATATGAAGCGATCGGTAAAAGGTGAAGTTGTTAGCTCTACTTTTGACGAACCGGCGGAAAGTCATGTAAAAGTAGCCGAGGTAGTTATTGAAAAAGCTAAGAGATTAGTAGAGCATAAGTTTGATGTCGTGATATTATTAGATAGTATTACTCGATTAGCTCGGGCTTATAACCAAGTAGTTCCAACTAGTGGAAAAATTTTATCGGGAGGAGTAGATTCTAATGCTCTTCATAGACCGAAAAGATTTTTAGGAGCTGCCCGTAATATTGAAAAAGGAGGAAGTTTAACTATTTTAGCTACTGCTCTTATTGAGACAGGAAGCAGAATGGATGAAGTAATATTTGAAGAATTTAAAGGCACCGGCAATATGGAGCTTCATTTAGAACGTAACTTATCTGATAGAAGATTGTTTCCAGCTATTAATATTGCTCGTTCTGGTACGAGAAAAGAAGAACTTTTGCTTACCAAAGAAGAGTTAAATAAAATGTGGATTCTTCGTAATTTACTTACCCCTTTAAGTTCGGTAGAAAATATGGAGTTATTAGTTGAGAAGATGAAGAATACTTCTAGTAATAAAGAGTTTTTTGCTTCCATGAATAAAGGTTAAAGAGTTAAAATTATGCTAAAGAATAAAGGTGCTTTTTCCGAGTTAGTATTTATGAGAAAGGTTAGGAAATTTGCCTGGAAAAATGGTTTTTCTAAAAAAAATACCTATAAAGGTAACCTTGTCTGGGTATTAATTCATATCTTTGTCTCTATAAATATATTCTCTTTGTCTCCATTTTTTACGCAATGGAAAAAAACAGGAGATTTTATCCAGGTAAGTAAATTAAAAAATCTTAATGAACAAGATTTATTAATTGTTGATTTAATAGAAGAAGAACCTCATCAGGCTGTAAATTTAGTTAATAGGGAACTTGACCAGCTTAAAGCAGTTCAATATGCTGGTAAAAATGCTAAATATCTATTGAGTAATACCAATTTATTTATCTCTCTTCACCGGGTAAGAGGAAAAGAAAATTTATGGACTATTTCGAAAAAGTATGGAATTGACCCTAGTACGATTATTTCTTTTAATAATTTAGATAGAAATGTTCTTTCTAAAGGACAATTACTAAAAATACCTAACAAAAAAGGAATTTTACATAAATTAAGAAAGGGAGAATCTTTATGGGGTGTTTCTAAAAGGTATAATCTATCCATGCCCACCATCTTAAGAGCAAATTATATCTTTAATCCATATAAAATAAGAGCGGGGGAAGCTATCTTTCTTCCTGGGGCCATCCTTGAACGTTCCTTTAAATCTCTTAATAAACCCTTTAAAGACCGTCTTAAGGAATTACCTTTTGGTTTTATAAGGCCAGTGGTAGGAAAAATTGTTTCAGGATTTGGATTTCGTTTGCATCCTATCTTTGGGAGAATTATTGCCCATAAAGGAGTTGATTTTAGTGCTCCATATGGTACCAAGATCAAAGCTGCCATGTCGGGGAGAGTAGTTTATAGTGGTTGGTTTTTTGGCTATGGAAAAATGATAGAGCTTGTACATGATAAGGGTTATGTGACTAGATATGCTCATAATTCAAGAAATTTAGTTAAGAAAGGGGATTATGTCGAAAAAGGGCAAGGTATTGCCCTGTCAGGAAGTTCTGGTATTTCTACTGGTCCCCATCTTCACTTTGAAATCCATAAACATGGAACTATTAAAAATCCTGCCCAATATCTTAGATAATATCTTAGATAAAATTTTGCCTATAATTTATTTTACTTGATTCTCCGCGATGTTGTGATATAATAGCCTTACTTTATTAAAGTTTATGATCTTATCTTTATAGCACTTATTAATGAAAATTTGACCTAGAGCAAATTAATTTGAGGGCAAGCAAGTTTATCTTTTATTGCTCGGTATTATTTCCTATGTCTAGTTTTCGTTAATAACTACTATAAAGAGGCGAGGTTAAGAATTATGAAGAAAGATATCCATCCTAAGTCTTACGAAATAGAAATTAAGTGTAGTTGTGGAGCTACTTATCCCACTAAATCTACCTTACCCCAAATTAAAGTAGAGATCTGCTCTAATTGCCACCCATTTTTTACCGGTAAGCAAAAGTTAGTAGATACAGCAGGAAGAGTAGAGAAGTTTAGAGCTCGTTACCAAAAACAAGGATAAGAAAGAGAATAATTTATATTTAGTTTGCCTTATGTTTGTTGAGCTTTTAAACTATACACCTAATCCTGAAAAAGCTGTAGCGATAGCTGCTAAGTTATGTTATTCTTCTATTCAAATTAGTCAGTTAAAGGAAAAGGCCAGTAAAAGCGAAATCAAAGAGTTTATCCAAAAGCTTTATCAAAGTGGTCATATTTCTCCCTTTGAGCATGTTTCTTTTACTTTTGGGGTAGAAGGAATATCAAGGGCCGCCAGTCATCAATTAGTAAGACATCGAATAGCTTCTTATTCTCAGCAAAGTCAAAGATATGTAAAGCACGAGCACTTAGAATACATTATCCCCCCTAAGATTAAAGAGAATGAAGAATTAAAAAAAGCTTTTATTTCTGTAATGGAACAATCACATCAGATTTATCGTTACTTAATAGAAAAAAAGGTAGAGACGGAAGATGCTCGTTATCTCTTGCCTAACGCTATAACCACTAAGATTATAGTAACGATGAATGCTCGGTCGCTCCTACATTTTTTTGAGCTTAGATGTTGCCATAGAGCCCAATGGGAGATACAAAATTTAGCTGGTGAGATGTTAAAACAAATCAAAAATATTGCTCCTACTATTTTTGAAAAAGCAGGACCTAAATGTATTGAGGGTATAAAATATTGCCCTGAAGGTAAATTATCTTGTGGTGAACCATTTAACATTTAATATAAAGGTGTTTTAAGGCTAAAAATTCTGATCTACTTAAGTTTGATTTTTATCAATGGAAGAAAGTTATGATAGAAAGATTAAAAGGGATAAAAGAAGAATACGATAGTTTAATGATAGAAATGAGTAAACTAGAAGTAATAGCTCATCAAGAGAGATATCAAGAGTTAGCTAAAAGAGTAGCTGAATTAGAACCGATTGCTTTATTATATCAGGAATATAAGGAGACAGTGGAACAACTAAAAGAATTAAATGAGATAACTCAAAACGAAAAAGATCTAGAATTTAAACAGATGGCGGAAGAAGAAACTTTAACCTTAAAGAAGAAAGAGAAGAATTTAGAAGAAAGATTAAAGCAAGCTATTCTTCCCAAAGACGAGGAAGAAAATAAGGATGTAATTATGGAGATTAGAGCTGGTACAGGAGGGGATGAATCTTCTCTCTTTGTGGCAGATTTATTACGAATGTATAGTAAGTATGCTGATAATCAAGGGTGGAAAAGGAACTGATGTATGTTCATCCTACCGGAGTAAATGGCTTTAAAGAAGTAGCTCTTAGTTTAAAAGGTAAAAAAGTTTGCTCCAAGCTTCGCCTTGAAAGTGGAGTTCATAGAGTGCAAAGAGTTCCAGTTACTGAATCTTGTGGCAGGATTCATACTTCTGCCGTTACAGTAGCTGTCTTGGTAGAGCCAGAAGAAGTAGAGATTACGATTGATCCTAATGAGGTAAGAGTGGATGTTTATCGCTCTAGCGGGCCTGGAGGTCAAAGTGTAAATACTACTGATTCAGCCGTTCGCCTTACTCATTTGGCTACTGGATTAATAGTTACCTGCCAAGATGAAAAGTCTCAACATAAAAATAAAGCTAAAGCGATGAGGGTTTTAAAAGCAAGATTATTAGAACAAGCCAGATTAAAACAACAACAAGAGATGGCTAAAGAACGTAAAGAGATGATAGGCAGCGGTGATCGAAGTGAACGGATTCGGACTTATAATTATCCTCAAAGTAGAGTTACTGATCATCGAATTAATCTTACTTTACATAAGTTACCTAATATCATGGAGGGAGAGTTAGAAGAACTAATTGAAGCTTTAATTTTAAACGAAAAAGAGAAAATGCTTAAAAAAGCAAGTTGAGATGAAGGAATGGTCAATAATTGAAGCTTTAAATTGGACGACTAACTACTTTAAAGAAAAAGGAATTAAGAGTTCGCGGCTTGAAGCAGAAGTATTATTATCAGAAGTTTTAGGGTACTCAAGACTTAAGATATATTTAAGTTATGATCAGCCTTTAAGTAAGAATGAATTAGCCTCTTACCACCAGTTGGTTAAGAGGCGTTCTTTTTATGAGCCTATTGCTTATATCGTAGGCCGAAAAGAATTTTATGGCTATGATTTTAAAGTTACCCCAAAAGTCTTAATTCCTCGACCAGAAACAGAATTATTAGTAGAAAGGATAATTGAGAAATTAAATAGTTTAGATGAGAAGAAGTGCTATCAAATAGTTGACATAGGCACTGGAAGTGGCAGTATTGCTGTTACTTTAGCTAAGAATTTAAATAGTTATATTTATGCCATTGATATTTCAGAGGAAATATTAAATATTGCCTCTGAAAATGCTCAGAATTTAAAAGTTAAAGAAAAAATCTGCTTTTTAAAGGGTAATTTATTAGATCCTTTAAAAGAATTAAATTTAAAAGAAGAAATTGAGGTCATAGTTTCTAATCCTCCTTACATTCCTTCTCATGAAATTAATAATTTATCATCCGAAGTAAAAGATTACGAACCTCTGGATAGTTTGGATGGAGGTAAAGACGGGATAGATTATCATCTCTTTTTGATTAAGGAGTCCTTAACTTATTTAAAAAAAGGAGGATATTTATATTTAGAATTAGGAATAAATCAAGCTGAAATACTAAAGAAAATTTGTAGTCAATATAAAGACTGGCATAATCTTAAAATAATTAAAGATTATGCCAAGATAGATCGAATATTAGAGGTTCAAAAAAGATAATCGTTCGGACACCAGCCAGACACCAGCTATTAAGTTGGTAATCGGGGAATAGTAACCTACATACCTGATTACCAATTACCTAAGATTCTTTATTAAAGAAAAAAAGAATTTATGTCGAATATCTTATTAAGACCATGGATGGCAATTAAATTCCATGGTCTATTTTGTTTTAAGAGACAAAGTGTTTTAATTTGGAGATGAGAGTTTTAATTTGGATGAGATAAGAATTTTAGGAGGAAGAAGGTTAAAAGGGGAAGTTGAAATAAGTGGTTCTAAAAATGCCAGCTTGCCTATCTTATGTGCTACCTTACTAACTAAGGATAAATTTGTCATAGAAAATGTACCTACTCTTCTTAGAGACATTACGACGATGATTGCGGTCCTAAGAAATCTTGGATCTAAAATAGAAGTGAATAAATCTCAGGTAGTTATTGATAATAGTGAGTATAAGAATATAGAAGCTCCTTATGAGTTAGTAAAAACTATGAGAGCTTCAGTCTTAGTGATGGGACCTATTTTAGGCAGAATGGGTAATGTTTGTGTCTCATTTCCTGGAGGATGTGCTATCGGCTCTAGGCCCATTGATTTACACTTAAAAGGTTTAGAAAAATTAGGAGCTAAGATAAAATTAAGTGAAGGATATGTAAAACTTAAAGCTAAAAGATTAGTAGGTAGTGAAATATATTTAGACTTTCCTAGTGTGGGCGCCACAGAAAATATTATGATGGCTGCTACTTTAGCTTCTGGAAAGACATTAATAAACAATGCGGCTTGTGAGCCAGAAATTGTAGATTTAGCTAATTTTTTAAACCTCATGGGAGCTAAGATCGAAGGGGCAGGAACTAAAATTATAGAAATAGAAGGAGTTTTTGAGTTAAGAGGGTGTAATTATGCTATTATCCCAGATAGAATTGAAGCAGGAACTTTTATCATGGCCACCGCTATTACCAAAGGAGATCTTCTTATTAAAGGGGCTAATATAGATCATTTAACTTCTTTGATTGACAAACTACAAGAAGCAGGAGTAAAAGTAACCAAAGAAGAAGGAAAGATAAGAGTAAAGGTGGAAGATAAACTTAAAAGTATTAATTGGATCGAGACTGCCCCTTACCCTAGCTTTCCTACTGATATGCAAGCTCAAATGATGGCTTTAATGGCTACGACAAGAGGAGTAAGCTGTTTTATAGAAAATGTTTTTGAGAATAGATTTATGCATGTGAATGAATTAAATAGAATGGGTGCAGATATTGTGGTCAAAGGAAATTTAGCGATGGTAAAAGGAGTTTCTAATTTATATGGAGCTAAGGTAGTAGCTACTGATCTTAGAGCAAGTGCGTCTTTGGTATTAGCTGGCTTAGTAGCTAAAGGAGAAACTACTATTTCTCGAGTTTATCATTTAGATCGAGGCTATGAAAGGATTGAAGAAAAACTTAGAAGATTAAAGGCTCGGATAGAAAGGATAAAGGAGTAAGGATGCGGCGGGGAATATATACTGGAGCTATTGGCATGATGGCTGCAGAAATTCATAATGATACGATCTCTAATAACTTAGCTAATATAGATACCGTTGGATTTAAAAAGGATGTAATGATATCTCAATCTTTTCCCATGATCCTTACCAAACGGATTAATGATGAAGTAACCCAGACCATGGGAGGAGGAACGAGAGATAAAAGACCTACCGTTGGCTATACGGGAACGGGGGTGGAAATAAATGAAATAGCTACTATATTTGAACAAGGTAGCTTGGAAAATACTCAAAATGAATTTGATTTAGCCGTTGAAGGAGATGGCTTCTTTATGGTTAAGACCGCTGATAACAAGATTTATTATACTCGAAATGGAAGCTTGGTAAGAGATATAGAAGGTTATCTTGCTACTTCAAAAGGAGATTTAGTCTTAAGCGAAAATAATCTTCCTATAAAAGTAGAAAAAGATAATTTTTTGGTGTTAGAAAGTGGAAAGATAATGAGAAATACTGACCCTCATAAAAAAGATGGATCTTCCTTAGAAGAAGTAGATACCTTAAAAATTGTAGATTTTCCTAATAAACGTGGCTTAGTCAAGATGGGTAATAACTTATTCAAAGAGAGCGAAGTTTCGGGAAAGCCAGAATTAATGATCGCCGGGATGAAGATCAGGCAAGGTTTTTTAGAGAAATCTAATGTAGAGGCAATTAAAGAGATGGTGGGAATGATTAAAGCCTCTCGACTTTATGAATTAAATGCTAAAGTAATTCAAAGTTGTGATTCTACTTTAGGAAATTTAATTATGTTAGGAGCGTAAGCATAGTCTTTATTAACTTAAATTTCCATTTTTAAGATAACTATTTTCCAAAAAAGCAATGGGAATGCGAGTTTCTTCATTTTCAGAGTTATAATTTCCAAAAAGAATAGTAAGGAGGAAAACCATCATGATGCGTTCTTTGTTAACTGGATCTTCTGGGATGGTAGCCCAGCAAATGAACATGGATGTGATTTCTAATAATTTAGCTAATGTCAATACCTCTGGTTTCAAGAGAAGTCGAGTTGACTTTCAAGATCTTCTTTACGAAACACTTCGAGCTGCTGGGTCACCGGTAGCGGAGGGATCTCCAATTCCTACGGGAATTCAAGTGGGATTAGGTACCATCCCTGTGTCGACTCAACGAATGTATGTTCAAGGTTCTTTGCAAGAAACAGGAAATGTTTATGATATCGCTATCGAAGGAGATGGTTTTTTTCAAATTTTATTACCTGATGGTAGCACCGGCTATACCAGAGATGGCTCTTTTAAGATATCTGGAGATGGAAGATTAGTTACTTCTGATGGTTATATTCTTCAACCAGAAATTACTATTCCAACTGATGCTGTCCAGACTACTATTGCTCCTAATGGTACTGTTTCCGTAATGTTAGCTGGACAAACAGATCCTAGTGAAGTAGGAAAAATTGAATTAGCTAGATTTGTAAATCCAGCTGGCTTAAATTGTGTAGGTAGAAATATTGCGAAAGAGACGGCTGCTTCAGGATCACCGGTCATAGGAGAAGCAGGCTTAGAAGGCTTAGGAGAGGTTAGGCAAGCTTACGTAGAGTCATCTAATGTTAATGTGATTGCGGAAATGGTAAAGATGATTATTGCCCAAAGAGCTTATGAAATTAACTCAAAATCTATTACTACCTCTGACACCATGTTAGGCATTGCCTCATCCTTAAAGAGATAAGATGAAAATTAAATACTATTTTCTAATCATTTGTTTAATAAATTTGGTTACTATTTCTACTCAAGCCGTAGAAGTAGTCTTGAAAGAAAAAGTCGTAGTTTCTTCTTCTGAAATATTCTTAGAGGATATTGCCGATATTTATCCGGAAACCTCTGATCATTTAAAAAAGCTTTACATTGGAAGAAGTCCACTCTTAGGAAAGAGTAAAGTTTATAAACAAGGTTATATCAAGATGAGATTAGCTTCCCAAAAGTCCCCAAGTGATATAAAACTTAAAGGAACAGAAAAGGTTTTAGTGATGAGGAGTTATCAAACATTGGACTTAGATGAGCTAAAGAAAAAGATACGAGATTATCTTATCGAATGCATGGAGGACAATCAGGAAGAGATCAAGATAGAATTTTATCAAATCCCAAAAAAGATAGAGCTTCCTAATGGAGAAGTAAAAATTTATGTAGGATTTAATGGTAGGCCTACTCATTTGGTGGGAAATATTTATGTTCCGGTAAGAATTGATGTTTCTGGCGCCAAGTATAAAGTAATTAAGATTGGAGTAAAGGTCAGAAGATTCTCTAAGGTAGTGGTTGCTAACAAGAATTTAGAACTGGGTCATATCCTTGATCAGGCTGATATTAGGCTGGCGCTAAGAGAGACCACTTTTTTATCTTATGATGTGGCAAGAGATTTAGATTTAGCTTTAAATAAAAGATTAACTCAAAGGGTGGATGAAGGCAAAGCTTTATGCGAAAGATGGATAGAAGTTCTTCCTTTGGTAAAAAGAGGCGAAGAAGTAGAGATTTTATCTAAGATGGATAATATCTTAATTAAGACCAAAGGCTTAGCCCGAGAGGATGGAAAGCTGGAAGAATTAATTAAAGTTCGGAATATTTCTTCAAAGAAAGAAGTATTAGCTAAAGTTATAGAAAAAAATATAGTCATTATAGAGTAAGGAGGAAGCTATTGGATAAAGAGATCTTATATTTAGCTATTATTCCCTTTATTATCATTATTTTATTAGGTATGGTAGCTTGTGGTCAGGCTAATTCTCTTTGGACAGAAAAAGCTAGCTTTTACTATGTTGACCATAAAGCTAGAGAAGAAGGGGATATTGTTACGGTAATTATTTCTGAAGCCACGGCAGCCACTCACAAAACGGCTACTAACAGAGCAAAAGATTTAAAGTTGGATGGCGGACCTGAAGTCAAAGGAAAAGGAATAGATAATCTTTTGAGCTTATTACCTACTTTTGGAGCTAAGGCTAAGTCTAGTTACAAAGGAGGAGCAGCTACTAATCGGGTAGGAAAGATAGAAGGAAAAGTTTCAGCAGTGGTAGTAAGAGTCTTACCAGATGGAAATTTAGTAATTAGTGGAAGTAAGAAGATAAAGGTAAATGCAGAAGAAGAAGAGATTACAATTAGTGGAATCATTAGAGAAGAAGATATTTCTCCTGATAATACTATTATTTCTACTTTTATTCATAATACTGATATTAAGTATCGAGGTAGCTTAAAACTTAGCGATGAAGAAAGACCTGGATTTATTACTCGTCTTTTAACTAAAGCTGTAAATTTTATATTTTAATCTTTCTTTTTGGAGTTTTCATATGGGAAAAATAGTTTTTTTAATTTTCTTTTCTTTGATTATTTCAGTAGATATTTCCGTAGCTGCAGAGCTTCCTACAGTAAGAATTAAAGATATTGCTCATCTCTCCGGAATAAAAGAGAATCAAATTACGGGTTATGGGTTAGTAGTGGGATTAGAAGGGACTGGCGATAGCAATAAGACCTTTTTTACTACTCAATCTATAGCTAATATGCTTCATCATCTGGGGATTACGGTAGATAAAAGTCAAATGACAGTATCCAATGTGGCTGCTGTAATAGCTACAGCCACCTTACCTCCTTTTGCTCGAATAGGAGATAAAATTAACATCACCATTTCTTCCTTAGGCGATGCTTCTACTTTACAAGGAGGAATATTACTTCAAACTCCTCTTTTAGCTGCAGATAAAAATGTCTATGCTGTAGCTCAAGGAGCAGTTTCTTTAGGTGGTTCTAATATTAAGACTGGCGGAACTAAAGGTCAAAAAAATCATTCTACGGTAGCTATAGTGCCACAAGGAGCAATCATTGAAAAAGAATTTACTTCTTGTTTTGTCGATAAAGAAAAAGTTTCTTTTGTCTTAAATTCATCTGATTTTACCACCGCTAAAAGAGTAGTCAAAGCTATTAATGAGAAACTTAACGTCAAGATAGCTAAAGCCATAGATCCTTCCTTAATAGAAGTAAGGATCTTAAATGAATATAAGGATGAGGTGGTAAATTTAATCTCAGAAATTGAGAACTTAACCTTAATTCCAGACATAGAAGCCAAGGTAGTCATTAATGAACGGACAGGAACAGTAGTGATAGGAAGTAATGTTAGGATTTCTCAAGTAGCAGTTTCTCATGGATCTCTGAGTGTTACTATTACTGAAGAAGCAGAAGCAGAAAAGCCTGGAGCATTGCCTACGGCAACTACTTCTCCTACTAAAGCTACGATTAAGATTCAGGAAAAAGAAGATCGCTTGTCAATTATGCCGGCTAGTGCTAGTGTAGAAAATTTAGTCAGAGCTTTAAATGCAGTGGGGACTATGCCTCGAGATATTATTGCTATTCTTCAGGCTATTAAAGCAGCTGGAGCTTTACATGCGGAGATAATTATTATGTAAGTAGATATTTTATGTAAGTAGATAATATTTGTAATAGGTAATATTTATAATAAGATAGGGAGATTAAATGGATAAGGTAACTTTGGTTCTTGATAGCTCATTTTTAAAGAGCAATACTTACTTAGGTAATACAAAGAGTGTTCAAAATAATGACTTTTTAGAAAGAATAGAAAAACTAAACTTAGAAAAGGGAACTCCTTTAGACGGAGAGAAAAAGAAAAAAAAATTAAAAGAACTTTCTAAGGAGTTTGAATCTATCTTTGTAAATCAAATGATTAAAACAATGAGAGCTACGGTAGGTAAAGAAAATTTATGTTATGGAGGTATGGCTGAAGATGTATTTCAGGAGATGTTAGATCAAGAATATGCCAAGAGTATGTCCTCAGGTAAAGATTTTGGAATGGCCAAGGCAGTTTATGATCAATTAAGCAAGCATTTGTGATGATTGAATTTGTTTAGGGCTTAGTGTTTTTTAGAGTTTTGCCTTATAGTTAGGTAAAGATTTATGGAATTAACTATAATCCTAAGTAGCTAAATTATATATTTTAGGAGGAAAAAATGATCAAGAATATCATTAAATATCCCTTAATTATCTTTCTTACCGTGGTTGGTTGTTTTTACTTAGTGATGAGAGAAGATCTTTTTAAAACACTTGGAAAGAATAGTTTAAAGAATATTAGGAATATTTTTCTTGCTAATTAAAGATTATTATGATACATAAATACTTTAATAAAATTTTGTATTTAGTCTTTGTTTTTGGGAGGAAGAATTAATTTATGGCTAACGTTTCAATTAAAAATCTATTAGAAGCAGGAGTTCATTTTGGACATCAAACTCAAAGGTGGAATCCTAAAATGGCTCCTTATATATTTACGCAAAGAAATGATATTCATATTATTGATCTTCAAAAAGCAATGAGAGGTTTAAAAAATGCCTATAATGTTGTAAAAGAAAAGGTAGCCCAAGGGGGCACAATATTATTTGTGGGAACTAAAAAACAAGCTATAGAAGCTATTGCTAATGAAGCTAAACGTTGCGAGATGTACTATGTCAATCAAAGATGGTTGGGAGGAATGCTGACTAATTTTGAGACTATTAAAAAAAGGGTGTCTCGTTTAAAAGAACTTGAAAAAATGGAAACAGAGGGAAGGTTAAAGTATTTACCTAAAAAGGAAACCTTAAAGCTAAAAGAAGAAAAGGAGAAACTTCATAAAATTCTCTGTGGAATTAAAGATATGAATAAGTTTCCAGATATGGTCTATATCGTTGATACACCTAAAGAAAGAATTGCTGTTTTAGAAGCAAGGAAGTTAAATATTCCTGTCGTAGCTATTGTTGATAGCAATGGCGATCCAGACGAAGTAGATTATTGTATTCCTGGAAATGATGATGCGGTTAGAGCGGTAGGTTTAATTACTAAAGTTATGGCCGATGCAGTCTTGGAAGGAAAAAGACTTTATAATGAAGAGAAAGCAAAAGAAGAAGAAAGATTGTCGAAAGAAATGGAGAAGGAAAAAGCTTTAAAGTTAAAAGATTACCAAGAATTAACCGAAGATATGTTTCTAAAAGAAGGTGATAAGGGTCAAGAAAAATTAAGAGGGAAGAGGGTTAATCATGGAGATTAAGGCTTCCTTAGTTAAAGAACTTAGAGAGATTACTAATGCTGGGATGATGGAATGTAAGAACGCTCTATTAAAATGCCATGGTGAGCTAGAAAAAGCTATTAAATATTTAAGAGAACAAGGCTTAGTTTTAGCCAAAAAAAAAGTTAGTCGAGAAACAAGAGAAGGTTGTATCTTTTCTTATATTCACTTGAATAATAAATTAGGAGTGTTAGTAGAAGTAAATTGCGAAACAGATTTTGTAGCTAAGAATACTCTTTTTAATGAAATGGCTAATAATATAGCGATGCAGGTTGCTGCTTCTTCTCCTTTGTTTGTAAAGAGAGACCAAGTTACTTTAGAAGCCTTAGAGCAAGAAAGAGAGATTTATCAAAAACAAGCTCAGAATGAAAATAAGCCGCCCCAAGTAATAGAAAAGATTGTGGAAGGCAAGATGGAGAAATTTTTAAAGCAGATCTGTTTATTAGAACAACCTTATATTAAAGATCCTGAAATAACAATCAGTGATTACATTAATTCTTTTATTGCTAAATTAGGAGAAAATATTACCATTCGAAGATTTGCTCGATTTAAGATCGGGGAAGAATAAGTGGAGGTTAAATATAAAAGACTCTTATTAAAACTTAGTGGAGAAGCTCTCCAGGGTGACCAAGAATATGGCTTGGATCCTAAAATGTTGGTTTCTGTGGCCAAGCAGATAAAAGAAGTAAGAGATTTGGGGGTCGAAATAAGCATATGTATTGGCGGAGGTAACATCTTTAGAGGATCAAAGTTTTCTATATATGGACTGGATCGTGCTACCGCTGATTATATGGGCATGATAGCAACTATTATTAATGGCTTGGCTTTACAAAACAGTTTAGAAAGAGAAAAAATACCGACGCGTGTTTTATCTGCCCTAAAGATAGAAAGTTGCACTGAGCCTTACATAAGAAGAAGGGCTATGCGTCATTTAGAAAAAGGAAGAATAGTCATATTTGTTAGCGGCACTGGAAGTACACATTTTTCTACCGATACGGCCTCTGCTTTAAGAGCCATTGAAATAGGGGCAGAAGTTATTTTAAAAGCTACCAAAGTAGATGGAGTCTACAGCGAAGATCCAATAAATCATAGAAATGCAGTTAAATATAAGGAATTAACTTATAATGAGGTTTTGAATAAAGAACTAAAAGTGATGGATGCTACCGCTATTTCTTTATGTAAAGAAAACAATATACCCATTCTAGTCTTTAATTTATTACAAGAAGGCAATATTAAAAAGGTTGTCTTAGGCCAAGAGATAGGTTCGTTAATTAAATCCTCATAAGAGATAAAAGTTTCTCTTGGTTTAAAATTTCTTCTTACTTTATGATTAATCTTCATTTAAGAAGATAAGTATTATTCCCGCCATCTTTTTTAGCTTGAGCTAATGCCTTGAGGCATTGGTTAATCATCTCTTCTTCATTCTTTGTCTCTTTTGAAAAGCTTGTTACTCCAGCACTAATAGTTGCCGAAGAAATACCTTCTTGACTAAAATTTATATTTTGGACTTTCTCTCTAATCTTTTCGGCAAAGAAAAAAGCTCGGTCTTTTTCGGTTTGAGGTAAAATCACAAAAATATCATTTTCTCTACCCATAGAAACAACATCAACATCTCGAGTATTGCCTTTAACTACACCCGCTATTATCTTAATTAAAATTTCACTGGCTAACTTTCCATGGGTTTTTTCATATTCTTCAAAATTATCAATGTTAAATCCAACCAAAGAAAAAGAAGATTCATAGCGATAAGTCCTTTTGATTTCACTACTTAAACACCTTTTAAAGTAAAATTCATTGAAAAGGTTAGTTAAGAAATCTGTTTCCTTTGTTTCTGAGATATAAGTGATAAGCTCTATATTCTTAACAGAGAGTGAGGCTAAATTAGTAATTAAAGAGACAAATTTGGCATCAGTAGCCGTAAAAACTTCTACTCGACCAGAAACATTAATTACCCCTAATAAACTACTTTTATATAAGATGGGGGCGCTAATAAATGACTTAGATAGGTATTTAAAGTCATTCTCTTTTTGGAAGTAAGGAAAGTGTTCTACATCAGGGACCAAGGTTAATTCTTTCTTTTTTGCTACCCAACCAGCTACTCCTTCCCCTATCTTTCCACAATAATTATTTATAATTTCTTGATCTAAGCCCTTAGCGGCTAAAATATGTAATTGTTTCTTTTTGTTATTCACAAGCATCATCGAGACGATATTAGCTTTTAAGATTAGAGATAATTTTTCCACTAATATATCGCCTAATTCTTTTAAATTATCAACATAGTGAAGTTGGTTACTTAGTTCTAAGATTACTTCTAAGGTTCTTTTTTGTTCTTTTAGATATTCTGTAGTAATCTTATTTTCAACGACCAATATCTTTTCTCTTATGGCGCTTTTGACAATCATTCTTAATTGATGGGGATCTATTGGTTTAGGAACTATATGGCAACCTAATTTCATGGCTTCTATGGAAATTCTGGTGTCGATATGGCCTGACATAATAACAATAGAGATATCATTATCTATCTCTTTAATCTCCTCAATAGCCTTTAATCCATCCATATCGGGAAGCATCACATCTATTAAGGCTACATCGAAGTTTAGTTGCTCTACTTTTTCCACAGCCAAGTGGCCTTTTTCTACCGCCACAATTTCATAACCTTCGACTTTTAAAATATCCTTTATATTTTTTAAAAGGTGGATATTATCATCTACTATTAAAATTCTTTTTCTTTCATTCATGTCTTTATTTATACAGATACCTATTTTTATATTTTAGTTAATCGCTACTAAAGAGATTATAAATGAAAATTTGACATAGAGCAAATTAATTTGAGGACAAATAAGTTTATCTTTTAAAGAGATTATAAAACATATTATTTATTCTATCAAGAAAAACTATCATCAATAACCAAGAAATCATCCACCATCTCCAAAATAGTATGGAATAAAAACGATAAGATGCGAAGTGCTGCCAGAAGAAAAGATAAGTTCTTTTTCCCATGTCCATAATTGTGTTCTAACTTTCCTTAAATAGTAAATTGGTCTTTATTAACTAATCGGCAAAGGGACATATTGTCTTAAATTACCTATAAAATAAAAAGAAATTTTCATAATTAGAATGGCTGGATTGCTTGACATCTAACTTGACATCCAATTAGAATATAAGGTATAATAAGTATTGTTCTCATAGAAGATATTTGTTACAAGTTATAAAATTTCACTTATGGAGCTAAAATAATGCATGAAGTTGGAATTGTCCAAGAACTGATAGAAGAGATAAAATCTCAGGCTAAAAAACAAAATGCCGGCAAGGTAACAAAGGTTAAAGTAAAAACCGGTAAATTAGAAGAGCTAACTTTAGACTCATTCCGTTTCTGGTTTGAGCAGCTGAGCAAAGGAACTGTAGCTGAGGGAGCGGAAATAATGTTGACCGTCACAAATGATGAAGGAGTTTATCTCGAACATGTAGAGATGGAAATAGATGAATAAGGCTGTGAGGATAACAGTTAAAGGGATTGTGCAAGGTGTGGGATTTAGGCCCTATATCTATCGGTTAGCAAAGAGTCTATCACTCAGAGGCTCTGTTTATAATACCTCATCAGGGGTGGTGATAGAAGTAGAAGGTGATAGAAATGCAGTTAAAGGTTTTGTAGAGAAGTTTCCTGTTTCTGCCCCTCCTTTAGCCAAGATAGATAATATTGAGATAGAGACCGCTCAAGTAAAGAAAAGACTCCCGTTTGAAATAATAGATAGTTTGCCGGAAGAAGGAAGATTTGTTCCTGTTTCACCTGATATAAGTATTTGCAGCGACTGCCTATCTGAGATGCTTTCTCCTGCAGATAGAAGATACCAATATCCCTTCATAAACTGCACCAATTGTGGACCAAGGCTTACCATCATCCGGAATATTCCTTATGACCGGGAAAAGACGACGATGTCTAAATTTCAGATGTGTGCGGATTGCCTGGCAGAATATTCAGAACCCTCTAACCGTAGATACCATGCCCAACCTAATGCCTGTTATCAATGCGGACCATCAATTTGCCTGCTAAAAAATAACGGCTCTGAGATAGAATCTAGTGCCTTGATTCAACAAGCAACTATCCTGCTACAGCAGGGCAATATCATTGCCATCAAAGGTATCGGTGGATTTCACCTTGCTTGTGATGCCACCAATGATACGGTAGTTCAAGAATTAAGAAAAAGAAAGGGTAGAGAAGAGGATAAACCCTTGGCTCTTATGTTACTTGACCTGACAACAGTAAAGAGATATTGTGAGGTAAGCGAGGAAGAAGAACGGTTACTAACAGCCTCAAGCAGACCGATAGTGTTACTTAAAAAGCTACCCAATTGTCCAATTTCAACTTATATTGCTCCGAATAATAATTTTCTTGGTATAATGCTGCCATACACGCCCTTGCATTATCTGTTATTTCAGGCAATCAAGCCTAAAATCCTTGCTTTGGTGATGACCAGTGGTAATTTCAGTGATGAACCACTGACCAAGGATAATGATGAGGCTATAAAAAGGCTGGGCAACATTGCCGACTATTTTCTGATGCATAATCGTGATATTCATAGCCGTTGCGATGATTCACTAACCAGTGTCCTTGATTCAAAGGAAACAATAATCAGACGCAGTCGGGGATATGCCGTATCCCCCGCTGGCGGGGGTAAGGGGGTGGAAATAATAATCCGTCGTGCTCGGGGATATGCCCCTTTACCTATTGTTCTGAAATTTAGCTTAGGACAGATCCTTGCTCTCGGCGCAGAACTTAAAAATACCTTTTGCCTGACGAGGGACAATTATGCCTTCATCTCTCAACATATTGGTGACCTGAAGAATTATGAGACGTTGAATTATTATAAGGAAAGTATCGAGCATTTCAAAAGGCTATTTCGGATTGAGCCGGAGATAATTGCTCACGACCTGCATCCTGATTACCTCAGCACTAAATTTGCCATTGAACTCTCAACTCTCAATCCTCAACTCTCAACTCTTGGTATCCAACACCACCACGCTCATATTGTCGCCTGTATGGCTGAAAATGGGATAGATGAGAAAGTAATTGGTCTGGCTATGGATGGAGTTGGATATGGAACTGATGGTAATGTCTGGGGCTGTGAATTTCTGCTAACAGACTATCTTGGCTTTGAGCGGGCAGGACACCTTAAATATATTCCTATGCCGGGTGGAGATAAGGCAACTGAGGAACCATGGCGCATGGCGGTAAGTTACCTCTATTCAGTATATGGTAAGACACTTCCATCTCGGTTTTTAAAAAGGTGGGGTGAGGAGAAAGTCTCTTTTATGATAAAGATGCTCAAGCAGGGGATAAATTCACCTCTGACCTCAAGTGCCGGCCGATTATTTGATGCAGTAGCTGGTATTCTCGGCATAAGGAATAAGGTTAATTATGAGGCTCAGGCGGCTATTGAGCTAGAAATGGTTGCCGATGAACATGAAATTAGCAGGTATGAGTTTGATGTTTGTGATAAGGAAAGCACCTTGATCATAGATCCAACAAAAGCCATCCTTGGTATTGTCCGGGATATGGACCTTGGCCTAAACTCATCCATTATCTCCGCTAGATTTCATAATACGGTGATAGAATTTGCCTTGGAAATCTGCCGCCGGGTCAGAAGTAAAACTGGGATAAATAAAGTAGCTTTATCAGGCGGCGTTTTTCAAAACCGCTATTTATTAGAAAGGATAAAACCACGGCTTGAGAAAGAGGAGTTTGTGGTCATTTTACATTCAAAGGTGCCGTCAAATGATGGTGGAATTTCATTAGGTCAGGCGGTTATTGCTGACAGAACGAGGTAATTTCAATGTGTCTTGGTATTCCAACAAAAATAGTTAAAATAAACGGTTCTATAGCAGAGGTGGAGATAGGTGGAATTAGACGGAAAGTCTCCCTTGACTTAATTGAAGAGGCCCAGGTAGGGAATTATGTCATTTTACATGCTGGGTTTGCTATTGCGAAGTTTGATGAGGAGGAGGCAGAGGAGACATTGAGGCTTTTAGAGGAGATTGGGATATGAGGTATTTAGATGAATTTCAGAACCCAAAGATTGCCCAGGGTCTAATCAAGGCAATTGAAGGGCTGGTGGATAGAAAGATTGTTTTAATGGAGGTTTGTGGTACCCATACCGTTGCTATTTTTAAACATGGACTACGCCGGCTTTTTCCAACATCCCTCAAACTCCTCTCTGGACCTGGCTGTCCTGTATGCGTTACTCCAACCCAGAACATAGATGCGGCTATTTGGCTTTCAAAGCAGAAGGAGGTGGTGCTAACTACCTTTGGTGATATGATGAGAGTACCAGGGGCAACGGGTTCTCTTGAAAAGCAACGGGCAGAGGGTGCAGATATTCGGGTTGTTTATTCAGTTCTGGATGCCCTGGAACTGGCCAAGACTAACCCGGCAAAGAAGGTAGTATTTCTGGGGGTAGGATTTGAAACCACCTCACCGAGTATTGCTTCTGCCATATACACAGCCAACCATGAAGTAATTAATAACTTTTGGGTTTATGTTTGTCACAAGTTGGTTCCTCCAGCAATGCGAGCCTTGCTTGAATCTGGAGAGGCAAGGATAGACGGCTTTATCTGTCCGGGACATGTTAGCACCATCATTGGCTCATTACCTTATGAATTTATTGCCGGGGAGTTTGGTGTGCCTTGTGTTATCTCTGGCTTTGAACCTTTAGATATTCTTCAGTCCGTTTATATGCTGCTAAATCAGATTAAAGAAAAAAGGGCAGAGGTGCAAGTTCAATACTCACGCTGCGTTAAGCCCGAGGGGAATGAAAAGGCATTATCTAAGTTTAATGAGGTATTTGAGCCGGCAGATTCAAATTGGCGTGGAATTGGCGTGATACCAGGATCAGGGTTAAGAATAAGGCAGGAGTATAGTCGATATGATGCCTCCTTACACTTTGAGGTGCCTACCCATCAGGTGACTGAAGAGAAATCTGGTTGTATTTGTGGTGAGATACTTCGCGGGATAGCCACCCCCCTTGTTTGCCCGCTCTTTGGGAAAGCCTGTACTCCAGAGGAACCAGTTGGAGCTTGCATGGTTTCATCAGAAGGCACTTGTGCCGCCTATTATAAGGATGGAGGCATAATAGAATGAATCCAGAGAAAATTCTTCTTGCCCATGGTTCTGGTGGAAAGATTACCCATCGCTTAATTCGAGAGGTATTTCTGGAGGCATTCAGAAATGAGTTACTTGAGAAATTAACCGATAGTGCTGTATTTCATGTTGATCAAGGAAAATTAGCTTACACCACAGATGCCTATGTAGTTGACCCCATATTTTTTCCAGGTGGGGATATTGGCAGGCTTGCGGTCTGTGGGACAGTAAATGACTTAGCCATGAGCGGGGCCAAACCACTCTATCTGTCAGCAGGCTTTATTATCGAAGAAGGGTTTGGGTTAGCCGAGTTAAAGATCATATTAAGGTCTATGAGAGAGGCGGCGGATGAGGCGGGAGTCAAAATTATTTGCGGCGATACAAAGGTTGTTCCCAAAGGCTCGGCAGACAAGATATTTATTACTACCTCCGGTCTTGGTTTAATTCCGGCTGGGATAGAGATTTCACCCCAGCAAATCATGGTAGGAGATAACGTTATCATCAGCGGGACAATCGGAGAGCACGGAATAGCCATATTAAGCCAGCGTGAGGGGCTTAAGTTTAGCTCAAATATATCCTCAGATGTAGCCCCATTAAATCATCTGGTGGCGTCAATGTTAGATGTGGCCGGGAATGGAATTCATGTCCTTCGTGACCCAACCAGAGGTGGAGTAACTACTACCTTAAATGAGTTTGTCCAAGGGGCAGCGTTTGGAATAAAAATCTATGAGGATAAAATTCCAATAATTGATGGCGTCCAGGGGGCCTGTGAATTGCTTGGCCTTGACCCACTCTATGTTGCTAATGAAGGGAAATTAGTGGCTGTTGTCTCCCGTGACTTTGTTCAAGCTGTCCTTTCATCCATTCAAAGAAATAGTTTGGGGGTAAATGCCCGGGTCATAGGAGAGGTGGTAGAGGAACCTAAAGGTATTGTTTCTTTAGTTACTCGTATTGGCGGGACAAGGATAGTGGGTATGCTAACTGGAGAGCAACTACCAAGGATATGTTGAACTTACTTGTTCCATTTAATTTGCTCTAGGTCAAATTTTCATTAATAAGCGCTATAATCAATTAACATGATCTTTTAATTTTAAAGATTTAGAAAGAATATCAAGGATGGAAGATAAATCTCGTTTAGATGCCTTAGAAGAAATGGGAAAAAAACTACATCTGATGGAAGAAAACATTCATAAAGATGAAATGTCTGTTTTAGAATCCATAGAAGAACAATTAAGATACTTAGAATCTTCCTTAGAAAAAATTAGTTCAGAACATGACCATAGCTTAGATGGTAAAATAAAATTAGAATTTGCAGATGAAAAGACTGAAGCTTATATTACTATTACTGCCCCTAAAATTGGAGGAAAAAAAGTTAATTTTGATGATGTGATGGAGTTATTACTTCAAGAAAAGATTAAAGATATTGACGAAGAAGTAATTATAAAAGTTTTAAAAGCTCATACTTTTGATAAGAGATTCTTAATTGCCAAGGGAATTCCTTCAAAATATACCGGAAGAGATGCTTGTTTTGCTTATCAATGCCTAACTGAGGATGTAGCTATTTCTGAAGAGGTATTACCAGGCCAACTTATTTTTTACAAAACTTTACCTACTTATGGGGAAGGAGGTATATCAGTCACGGGAGAAAAAATTCCACCTTGTCCAGGTAAAGATATTAAAGTCATTCCTGGAAATAAGGTGGTTATTTCTGAAAACAAGACGAGAGGATATGCCTTAGAGAGAGGCCATGTTTTTTGGGAAGGAGATATTGTTTCTGTAGAAAAGATTAAAGAAGTAAAAGGAGATGTTGATTCTATTTTAGGTAATATTAATTTTAAAGGAAGAGTCCATATTTATGGTTCGGTAAGCGATGGCATTACTATTAAAACTACGGGAGATCTAATTGTAGATGGAAAAGTAGAGGAGGCTAATTTAGAGGCAGACGGAAATATTAAGATAGGTCAATCTATGGTAGGCGGAGGCACCTCTAAGACCATTAAAGCTAAAGGGAATATCATTGCTGATAGCTTAGAGAAGGTAATCTTAATGGCCGGAAAGAATTTAATTATTAATAAAAATATTGTCAATAGCGATATTACTGCTTCAAAAGTAATAGTTGTGGAAAGTGGTTCTTTCTTAAGAGGTGGAAAGGTAGTTGCCCAAGAAATAGATGTACCTAATATTGGCCTCGAATCTAAAGAAAAAAAAGGAAAGATCGAGACCATCTTAAATATTCAAAATAAAGTTTCCGTAAGGGAGAAGATTTATCCTTCTGTCAAGCTATCCCTTGGTAATATTAACTACCCTCTTTCTGAAGAAAAAGAAAGAGTAACCATGGTTATTCAAGAAGGCAAAGTAGAGATTATTGATTATGAACAAATTCCTCCTCTGGAAGAACCTATTCAATTTGAAGAACCAAAAGAAATAGTTTCTACCCTGACTCCTTTTGTTATTTTAGAAACTACCTCATTATTAGAAGCTAAAGAAGAAGCTGCCGAATTTTTGGGTCTGGAAAGAAATAAATTAGAAATTCAAGAAATTTCAAAAACTTTAAATGAAGAAGGTGAAACTACTTATAAGTTGAGGATCTTTTCAAAAGATGCCACTCCGCCTTATCCTTGGGAAGAAGAGATTGAAGTAGAGCCGGTGGATGGACGTTTTAGAATTATTCCGGCCAGCGAAGGATTATACTTAACTGTTTATCCTCCGGAAGGAAAAGGAAAAAGAACAGCAGAAGAAGAAGTATTGAAAGAGATCGAAGAAAAAGAATATGATGAAGTCAATCTTCAATTAGTAAAGGAGACTGTCAATAGGGCTAAAGGTGCTTCTGTGATCATTGGACCTAAACAACATAATGAAATGGATGGTTCGGTAAATGTAAATGTAACCGAAGACTTTTCTAAGGCAGCTATTACTTTTATTCCCCCTAAAAAAGGAGGAAACCCGGTTGAATTTAAAGACGTGATTAAGGCTTTAAAGAAAAAAGGAGTAGTAGAGCTAATAAATGAAAAACTTATTAAAGATACTATTCGGGAAAATAAATTTGATACCCCTTCTTTAATGGTAGCTGAACAAATTCTAGCTCAAGCGGGACCTAATGCAGAAATAGAAATCTTAATTAAGACTGATACTTCTAAAATTGTCCTGGCTGAGGATGATCGCGGTCGAGTAGATTTTAGGGAAAGAAGTAATATCACCAATGTGACCAAAGGCCAAATTTTAGCCATAAAGAGACCACTAGAAAATCCTGGAACAGCTGGAAAAAAGATTAATGGGGAAATAATTCCACCACCTCCTCCTTTGGAAATGAATTTATCGCTAGGGAAAAATACAGAAATATCTGAAGATGGATTAAAGTTGCATTCAATTATTGATGGTCAAGCTATTTATATTAATGAAAAGATTAATGTGGAACCTGTTTTTGAAGTTAAGGGAGATGTAAATATGGTTACCGGTAATATTGATTTTTTAGGTACCGTGGTGGTAAATGGTAATATCTTAGATGGTTTTAAAGTAAAAGCAGAAGGGGATATTCAAGTAAAAGAAGTAGTCGAGGGCGCTATTCTTTTTGCTGGAGCTAACATAAATATTGGCGGAGGAGTTTTAGGTAAGAATAAAGCTACTCTTTTTGCCGAAGGGGATATTGTAGCTAAATATGCTGAAAGCGCTCATCTTGTGGCTAAAGGAAATATAAAAATAAGTGAGTTTGTTCTCCATAGTTTCTTAGAGGCAGGAAAAATTATTACCGTTACTGAAGGAAAAAGAGGATCCATTATGGGCGGGAAAATTAGAGCCACAGAATGTGTTAATGCGCGGGAAATTGGCAGTCCTATGTCTACCAAAACTATTATTGAAGTAGGAGTTAAACCTCAGGTAAGAGAGCAATTGATTAATATAGAAAAGCTTTCTCAAGAGGATAATAAAAAATTTGAACGAATAAGATTAGATATTATTACCTTAAAGAATTGGCAAAAAGAAAACGGCAACTTATCTCCAGAAAAAGAGCATCTCTTAACTAAACTCATTAAACTACAAAATTTGCTAATTATGAAACTACGTTCCTATTCAGAAAGAAAAGAGCTATTAGAGGCTCAAATTGCTCGTGCTGATAAAGGAAATATTAACATTATTGGTACTGTATATCCGGGAACAACTATGATTATTAGGGGAGCAGCTAAAGAGGTTAAAGAAGTTTCAAAAGCAGCTACTTTTTTCTTTGAAAATAATGAAGTTCATACCAAGGCTTACCAAGGATCTTAAAAGGTATTTAGCTATCAGCTTTACCGATAGACACGGCCTATTTTTTAAGCAAGCTATTAAAAACTTCACTTAACTTTTTAGTTAAGTTATTTCTTTCATATTGAAGAACTTTTTCTTTAACTAGATCAAAAGAAAGGTTTTTATTTTGATAATCTAAGTAGATCTTGTAAATAACCTCCTTAATTTCTTCTATGTCATCAGGAGAAGCAATTATTCCTGCTTTGGTCTCTTCTAATATTTTGTAGGTAGCTCCAAGTTCTTTTGAAATTAAAGCCAAAATAGGCTTACCAGTTCCTAAGTATTCGTATAATTTAGCCGGAACCCAATCCTTACTTAAAAGTCCTCGATGATGGATAAGTAACAAGACATCAGCGTTAACTAAATGTTGCATACATTCTTGATGGGACAGAAACTGATAAATCTTCAATACTTTTTCTAAACCTAACTTTTTAATTAAATTAGACACCTCCAGTTCCTCTCTAATATAAACAGCAAAGATTACCTCTATCTTATCTTCTAACAGCGGATGCTCATCTAATAATTTACGAAGAGCTTTAAAAAAGTAAATGGGATTATAGCGGACGCTTTCTTGATCATTAAAACTTATACACATCGTTCCCGTATAAGCTATGACAAGTTTTTCCTTGGGTTGTTCTTTTAAGTTTTGAAAGTCTTCTTGATCAAAACCATTAGTGATGACTATAAATTTGTCTGAAGATATTTCAGGGTAAATCTTCATAAAATCTTCTTTCATTGGTTCGGTATTACAGACAATTTTATCAGCATATCTTAAGATCCTTTTTTCTAAGCCTTCTTCTATCTTTCTTCGAAGGTTTGTAGCTGGATTAAACCAAACTTCCCTCGTCCAAGGGTCTCGAAAGTCTATCACCCAAGGTTTCTTAGTTAAATATTTTAATAAGTATCCAATCAGATGAATACTATGAGGTGGAGAAGTAGAAAAGATAACCTCGATCTTTTCTTTTCTAATGATTTGCCAACCTTTATATAGGGCAAAAGGCAGCCATCCCACTTCATGGTCAGGAAGATCTAAAAAAGTTCTTAAGTATTTAAAGAAGATATTTTTTTTAGTTTGACTTAGTTTTTCTGGAAATTCTGTGGAAACTTTTTTAGCGGTCTTAAAGAAGATCTTCTTTAAAAATAAAGTAGGTTCTAAAATAAACGTTCGATAAACTAAAACTTCTGGTGGAATATCTTTTAATAATAAAGGATCTTTTGGTTTGTAAAATTCCTCCCGGCTAGGAGAGTCTTTTTTAATCTTCTTCTCTTTGACCGTTAAAACCGTGGGCATATAGTCATGAGAAGGAAGATATTTGACAAACTTTAAAGCTCTTTGGCAGCCCATACCACCATAAGGAGGAAAGTAACAAGCAATCATTAAGACTTTTTTCAAGATAGTTAAACTCCACTTTTTCTTACTAAGATTTTAATCGGGGTTCCTAAAGACCCTAACTCTTTACGGATTTGAGAGACTAAATATTTTCGGTAGCTATCGGTGACCATTTCAGGATGATTGACAAAGAATAAAAAAGAAGGAGGTTTGCTTTTAAGTTGAGTGGTATAGTATATCTTTAAACTCTTGCCTTTTTTAATCGGAGGTTGATACTTAAAAAAGACCTTGGAAACTATCCGATTTAGATTTCCCGTAGAAATCCAACGATCGTATTCATTAAAGACTTTCTTAGTTAAATCAAAGATTTCCAAAAGACCCTTTCCTGTAAAAGCAGAGATAAAAGCGATAGGAAGATAATCTCCAAATGAGATATTTCTTCTTAGATAATCCTGATAAGCAATCATCTTTGGCTCATCTAAGTCCACTAAATCACATTTATTGACTAAGATAATTCCTCCGCATCCATATTTTTCCATCAAGGTTAAGATCTTTTTATCTTGATCTGCTAAGCCGGCAGTAATATCTATTATTAATAAGACGACATCTGCTTTTTTGATACTTTCTATAGCTTTGGCAGAGCTATATTTCTCGACGGTTAAAATAATATTTCTCTTTTTTCTAATCCCGGCAGTGTCTATAAAATTAAAATACTCTTTATTTCTCTCTACGCATACCTCTATAGAATCTCGAGTGGTTCCAGGCTCTTGATCAACAATAACTCTTTCTTCTCCTAAGATCTTATTAAGCAACGAAGACTTTCCCACGTTAGGACGACCTACAATCGCGATATTTATTAGTTCTTTTTTTGGATCTTCTTTTTGGGAAGGGATGTTTTTAATGACCTTATCCAAGAGTTGATCAATATTTAATCCATGCAAGGAAGAGATCGGGATAGGTTCATTTAAAGCTAATTGATAAACTTGGAGAAAATGTTCATGTTGATGAAGATTAGCATAATTACTGTCTATCTTATTAACCACTAATAAGTATGGTTTTTTACTCTTGCGAATCTTTTCAGCAATATTTTTATCAGTTTCATCTAAACTATTTCTTCCATCTATGACAAATATAATTAAATTAGCTTCGGCAATAGCTACTTCTACCTGTCTTCTTATTAGGGAAAGCATTCGTTCCTTACTTAAAAGGTCTAAACCTCCCGTATCTATTAAAGTAAACTCCTTTCCTTGCCAATTTACTTCAAAATACTTTCGATCCCTAGTTACCCCAGGAAGATTATCTACAATGGCTACACTTTTGCCTACCAATCTATTAACTAAGGTAGATTTACCGACATTAGGCTTGCCAACTACGGTTACTATCGGCTTCTTCAAACTTTTCTCTTTATTTCTTTGGCGTGATTAAACATTTTACTTCCCTTGATAAGATAGTCAATAGTAGAACTAATTGCAATTAAGATCATAAGAAGAGCTATCCAGTAAGCCCATTTAATGGATAATAAATATAAAAATATAGTCAGCATTTGCAAGATGGTGGTTAATTTTCCTAAATAAGAAGGTGGAATAACAATCTTATCTCCACTAAAGCAATCTGTCAATAAATAAAGGAGCCCCCAACCTAAGCTTATAATTACATCTCGGCTTACTACTAAGACAGAGATCCAGAAAGGAATCCTTAAATCTCCAAAAAAGGATAGAAAGAGAAAAGAAGTAACGATCAAAAGTTTGTCAGCTAAGGGGTCAATAAAGCTTCCTAATTTAGTAATCTTTCCAAAAAATCGAGCTATAAATCCATCTAAAGCGTCGGTAATAGCCGAAAAACAAAAGATACCTAAAGCTATATTTTTATATCCATAAATTAAAGAAATGACCAAGGCAGGAATTAAAAAAATACGTAAAACTGTTATCTTATTAGGAGTATTAATCATCTACTACTCTTCCTTCTTATGACCATCTTAAAAGTGTTTGTTTTTACATACAATCTATCTTTATATTAAAAGTATTAATCATCTACTACTCTTCCTTCTAATGTTCGCATATTACAATTAGTAATCTTAACCTTAATTAATCGGCCAATTAAACTTTTCTCTCCATTAAATAAGACCATCTTAAAAGTGTTTGTTTTTCCACACAATCTATCTTTATATTTAGAACTTTCTCCTTCTACTAATACTTCTTGGATCCTACCTAAATATTCTTCATTCTTCTTTTTAGAAATTTCATTTTGGAAAGCAATAAGCATTTGAAGTCTCTTTGAAACTTCCTCTTCCACTTGGTCTTTCATTTTATAAGCAGGTGTATTTTTACGAGGCGAAAATTTAAAAGCGAAAGCTTTGTCAAATTTTACCTTTCTTGCTAAATTTAAAGTATCCTCAAAATCTTTTTTAGTTTCTCCAGGAAAGCCTACCATAAAATCAGTAGTAATGCTAATATTTTCTACTTTTTTTCTTAATTTATCTACCAAATGTAAATATTTCTCAGCCGTATATCCTCTCTTCATTAAATCTAAGATCTTATCTGAACCCGATTGAACAGGAAGATGAATATGCTTACATATCTTTGGCAGGCTAACTAAACAATCTAAAAGATCATCACTTACATCTTTAGGATGGGAGGTGATAAAACGAACCCGCTTTATACCTTCGATAGAATTAAGTTTCCTTAAAAGAGCAGAAAAAGATATTGTCTTATTATTTAGATCCCTACCATAAGAGTTTACATTTTGACCTACCAGAGTTATTTCTTGACATCCTTGTTGGCTTAAATCTTCTGCTTCTTTAACAATTTCTTCTAAATTTCTACTTCTACTTTTTCCTCTAAGGAAAGGAACAACGCAATATGAGCAGAAGTTATCACAACCAAAAATAATGGGAAGATAAGCAAAAATTTTATCCTTTCTATAAGGATTAATCTTTTCTAAAGAATTTTTAAAATTTCCTAAACAAGTAATATTAGTTTCACCCTCTTTAACTTGCTTGATAATAGTAGGTAATTTATCAATATTACTAGAATTTACTATAAAGTCCAAAAAGTTATATTTTTCAAAGAGGGTTTTTCTGTAATGTTGAGCCATACACCCACAAATACCAATGATTAAGTCTTTCTTTTCTTGTTTTAACTTCTTCAACCAACCTAATTTACTAAAAACCTTCTCTTCGGCGTGAGCCCTAATACTACAAGTATTAAGAATAATTAAGTCTGCTTTAGTTTCGGTTTCTACTTCTTGATAGCCTATTCTCATTGCTCTTTCTAATATTACCTGAGAATCATAAATATTCATTTGACAGCCAAAGGTCTGGATAAAGACTTTGGGGGCAAAAAATTCGTAACTCTTTTTAGATTCTTGGTTTGGCATTTTTGTTTTTCCTCAAGAAATAAAAAATTAAAGGGGGCAAAAAATCCCGCATTCAATCAGGAAGTACAACACTTAGAATAACTTGTGATATTCCGAGTGTTATGAAAATTTCTTTTTATTCTATAGGTAATTTAAGACAATATGCCCCTTTGCCGATTAGTTAATGAAGACTAATTTACTATTTAAGGAAAGGAAAGGGACAAAGTGGCAAAAATTTTTACTTTTAACTGGCTGATAAAATCTTTAAGGGAGGTAATTCAAACTTTTTAAGGAAAGCAAACAGAAAAAAATTCAAATTATAGTATAGAGGATATAGGGTTGGGAGCTTTTTCTGTCTTTCTCACTCAATCTCCATCGTTTCTTGCCCATCAGAGGACGATGGAAGAATTAAGTGGAAAAAGTAATGCTCAAACCTTATTTGAGATTAAGCAAATTCCCACAGACAATCATATACGAGACATACTTGATTCTGTGGAGCATGAAATTATCTTTCCTGTGTTTGATCAAGTGATTGAGAATTTACACCAATCAGGATGTAAAATCTTATAATTAGAATTGCTGAACTCTTTTATGCTTTGTTCTTTAATTTATCTATCTGCTCTTCTTTGTCTTTAACTTTTTCTTCTATTTTTTTAATCTCTTCTACTAATTCATTTATTTTACTGTCATTATTTATCTCTTCTTGTTTGTCCTCAATCTTTAAATGATAAAATCTTCCTCCTATTTCATTAAAACAATTATTAATCTTTCTATTTAAGTTTATAATCTCCACCTTTATCTTGCCTATTTTTGCTAATTCACTTGATTTTTCTGCAACTATCGAAGTTCCTTCTTTTAACACTTCTACTCCATCGGCTAAGCACTTTTTTACTTTCTCCCATAAAGTCACCATAATAATACACCTCCCTATCTTGAAACTCAAGAAATTTACTATCAAGTTTAAGTATACTCTGAGAGCGATACCTTGTCAAGACCTTTTCCTCAGCTTGCAGCCATTCTAATTATGAAAATTTCTTTTTATTCTATAGGTAATTTAAGACAATATGTCCCTTTGCCGATTAGTTAATGAATGCGTTGAAGGGATTAGAGGAGAGGCATAAGATTTGACAAAACAGATTCTAGTCCAGTGCCAAAAACAAGATACTTATCACTCCAATCAGGTAAGGAATAAATAAACAAGTAAGCGATTTAAATCCCCCTTAATCCCCCTTTATCAAAGGGGGATTAAGGGGGATTCCATCTGCTGCTTTCAACCTCCTGTACAGTTGCTTTTCAACCTCCTGTAATACCAAAATGAAAATGTCCTAATCTGGCAAAATGAAAATGTCCTGTTTAAGGATGTAAAATATCCCTCAAAAAAGGAGGGAGAAATGGAAGAAAAGGACATTTTCGAAATGAGCAA